>Ga0210406_10000499_pt1 | contig 52796 bp, 48 predicted proteins | sample IncBWC30MmetaG_FD_155454 | JGI IMG/M metagenome (GOLD analysis project Ga0210406, IMG submission 155454) | Forest soil microbial communities from Barre Woods Harvard Forest LTER site, Petersham, Massachusetts, United States - Inc-BW-C-30-M | ecosystem: Environmental > Terrestrial > Soil >...
GTGGAAGATCTGGATCTCCTGTTTCGCGTCCTTGCTGGATTCGATGCGGGCGATCCGATGGCTGCGCCGATTCCGCTGCACGACGTTTCCGACGAGGAATTGAAGAAAATTACAATCGGTTACTTCGAAGAGCACATTTCGGCGCCCGTCACCGGTGAAACGCGCGCTGCCGTCAGAACAGCGGTATCGGTCTTGAAAGATTCCGGGCTGCACGTTGAGCACTTCGAGCCCGACGTTCTTGATGAAGCTCGCGGGCACTGGTGGAAACTTTTCGTACGGCTCGCTGCCGAGATGCTCGCGCCCGAGTTCAAAGGACGCGAGTGCGAGACCAGCGCAATTCTCACCTACTCCGATCGGCCACCCACGAAAGAGGAACTGCTTGCGGCATGGTTCGGGCGCGATCAGCTTCGGCTGCGCCTCATGCAACAGATGGCACAAGTGCCGGTCCTGATCTGCCCGGTGTGCTCAATACCTGCCTTCCGCCACGGTGAACGCGAATGGTCTGTAAACGGAAAACAGGTCTCCTACATGGACGCCATGAGCTACACCCAGTGGTTCAACCTGCTCGGCAACCCTGGCGTCGTCATTCCCGTCGGCACATCTCCAGAAGGACTGCCCCTTGGCGTTCAAATCGTGGGCCAGCAGAACGCGGAAGAGTTAATCCTGAAGGTGGCGCGAGTCCTGGAGCAAGCGCTCGGCTCGGCGCGCCAGGCGCCGATGATGCTCGAAGACAATGTAGCTGCGGGGCTGAGTTAGACCGGGAAAACGAGACCGAAATGGCTCAGGCCAGAAACGAAAACCCGGCCAAGGGCGGCCGGATCCAGGTGAATCTCGTCTTTAGGTTCTTGCTTATTGCTTCTTTTTCTCCCACGGGCGTACCGGACGGACTGCCTTGGCCTCGTCGCGGTTTTCCACGCGGTCATACATATAGCGATCACTCACAGTCCCCAGGCCTTCGTTGTAGAGGCTGATGGAGCCAGTAGCTTCCTTCAGCTCTTCGGAGAAGTTGTGGATCGCCTTTAGATGGTCAGCCGTGGCGGGGATTTCCTTCTTTGTGGTCTTCAGGAACTTCTGATAGCCTTTGTCCACTAAGCGGGCGATCTCGCTGCCGACCAGGTATCCCGGTTTGGCAAAGAGACGGATACCGCCGTCTTCATCCCGCTGGATTGCAGCAGAGACGTTGTATTTCTTGAGGAAGACACGATTTGAAACGCCAGGCGCTTCCAGAACATCGAATTGGTGGTCGCGTAACCAGCCGAGTGCCTGGTCGTATGTCACAGCTTCAACTTTGTCTGCCATCGATCTCGCTATGTCTTCCAGCCCCCGCTCGCCTCTGTCCTGCGAGCTACGGAAGCTCAGGATTCCGGCTGCTGTGCTGTAGATAGCCAAGCCTGCCGGTTTGTTGCCCCGCTCCCTACGTCATCATTAGACTTTTTAGGAACGGTAAGGGTGCTACTTTCGCACACGACTGAGGAACTGAGCAAATTACGTGAGTGTGATTACGTCCCATATAGGGCCAAGAATGGCGAGCCAAGTGCTTGGAAACACACAACTTGAGCGCATTGGCAATACTCCGCTCGTTCGTCTGGGAAGAATTGCCGAGAGCGTGCCCGGCGTCCAGATCCTCGGGAAAGGGGAGTGGGCGAACCCCGGCGGCTCAGTGAAGGACCGTCCGGCGCTCAATATCGTGCGCGAAGCCGAGCGTAACGGACAGCTTTCCGGCCGCACGCTGCTCGATGCTACGAGCGGGAATACCGGCATCGCCTACGCCATGATCGGCGCCGCACGCGGCTTCCCGGTGAAGCTCTGCATGCCGTCCAATGTCTCGCTGGAGCGGAAGCGCATCCTGAAAGCCTATGGAGCGGAGATCGTCTTTACCGATCCGAACGACGGCTCCGACGGTGCGATTCGAAAGGCCCAGGAACTTGCGGCCGGCGATCCCGGCAAGTATTTCTACGCCGACCAGTACTCGAACGATGCCAACTGGCGCGCCCACTATCACACCACCGCCAACGAAATCTGGAACCAGACTGAGGGACGCGTCACCCATTTTGTCGCCACAATGGGAACTAGTGGAACGTTCGTCGGCTGCACGCGACGACTGCGAGAGCTGAATCCGCAGATCCAGTGCATCTCCCTGCAGCCGGATTCGCCATTCCACGGGCTCGAAGGACTGAAGCACATGGCGACGGCGATCGTGCCGAAGATCTACGATCCGTCGTTGGCCGATGAAGATCACGGCATTTCAACCGAAGCTGCCTACGCAATGCTGAAACGGCTGGCGCGCGAAGAGGGATTACTGGTCGGAATCTCGTCGGGAGCTGCGGTGGTTGGTGCATTGGAGCTGGCGCAGCGGCTGGACAAGACTGGATGGATCGAGAAGAACGGCGAGGCAGTGATTGTGACGGTTCTGTGCGATTCGGCAGATAAGTACTTGAGTGAGAGATTGTGGGAGGAATGAGTTCTGGTCTTGTTGTCATTCCGAACGCCTGAAGTTGGCGGAGGAATCCCTATAGTCGGCAGAAATGTATCGATAGGGATTCCTCACCGCAAAGAGCGCGGTTCGGAATGACAATGCTGCGCTACGACAATGCTCAAGATTTCCCAATTCGAATACGACGCCATCCGCCAACACGGGGAAGAGACATACCCGCACGAGTGCTGTGGTGTGCTGCTGGCGAGTTCGGATGGCGAGACTCGCAATGTAACAAAAACGGTCCGATGTGGGAACACGCGTTCTGACTCGCCACATAACCGCTATCACATCGCGCCACAGGAGCTAGTGCGGATTCAGCGGCAGGCGCGCGAAGCAGGGTTGGAGATCGTAGGCTTCTATCACTCGCATCCCGACCATCCCGCACGCTGGTCGCAAACCGATTTAGCAGAAGCGCATTGGATCGGCTGCTCGTACGTGATCACCAGTGTCGAACGCGGCCAGGCAAAGATCACAAATTCGTTCGAGCTGGCGGGAGAGACGGAAGAAAACAAGCACTTCGAAGATGAAGCAGTAAACGTCGTGGTCGAAACAGCCGCGATCGCAAATGAATCGAGGCGATGAGCTGGCACATCAACTCATTTCTGGGAATTTCTGATTTCTGAGTAACCGCGGAGGGCACAGAGGATTGAGAAAACAATCTGTTTTCCTCTGTGTTCTCTGTGTCCTCTGTGGTGAAGAGAATTTAGGCGAAACACTAATTCGAACTATGAAGATATTTATCCCAACTCCATTACGCCAATATGCAGGCAAGCAGGATGCCGTCGAGGTCCACGCGTCCACGGTTGGCGACGCGCTCTCGAAGCTCACGAGCACGCATCCCGATTTGAAACGGCATCTTTATACCGACGACGGCAAACTGCGAGCCTTTGTAAACCTGTATTTGAACGACGAAGACGTGCGCTATCTCTCCGACAAAGAGAACACACGAGTGAAAGACGGCGACCATCTTTCGATCATCCCTTCGATCGCCGGGGGTGTCGAACCCGCCGGGGAACTCGTGAGGTTACTTCACCCGATCACCCGATGGCCCGATCACCCGATCTTCGAAGACGCTCGTAACGGCAGAAATTAGGACCCATGGCCACATCAACTCTCGTATCCAACGCGTTAAGCAAAGACGAAATCCTGCGCTACTCGCGACATCTGATCATGCCCGAAGTCGGCATGGAAGGTCAGCAGAAGCTTAAGGCAGCCAGTGTGCTCTGCATCGGCACGGGCGGACTCGGTTCGCCGCTGGCCCTGTATCTCGCTGCCGCAGGAGTGGGCACGCTCGGTTTGGTTGATTTCGACATCGTCGACTTCACCAACCTGCAGCGGCAAATCATTCACACCACCGCCGACGTGGGACGCTCGAAGCTCGATTCCGCCACCGACAAGATCGAAGCGATGAACCCGTTCGTCGAAGTGCGTCGCTTTGACACTCGGCTGAGCAGCGACAACGCGATGCGAATCTTCCGCGATTTCGACATCATTGTCGATGGCACCGACAACTTCCCAACGCGCTACCTGGTGAACGATGCCTGCGTGCTGAGCGGCAAACTGAATGTCTATGGCTCGATCTTCCGTTTCGAAGGTCAGGCCAGCGTCTTCGGGGCCAAAGACGGTCCGTGCTATCGCTGCTTGTATCCTGAACCGCCACCGCCAGGACTCGTACCTTCATGCGCAGAGGGCGGAGTGCTTGGCATTCTCCCCGGACTAGTCGGACTTATCCAGGCAACCGAGACGATCAAGCTGATTCTTGGCGCCGGCGATCCACTGATTGGACGTCTGCTCCTCGTCGACGCGCTGGGGATGAAGTTCCGCGAACTTAAGCTGCGCAAGAATCCAGACTGCCCGGTATGCGGCCCGAATCGGACCATTACGGAACTGATCGATTACCAGGAGTTTTGCGGCATTCGCGGTGAGGAAGCTCCCGTAAGCACGACGGCGCCGGAGATTCAGCCCGAGGAACTCAAACGGCGCCTCGATGCCGGCGAGGATATTTACATCCTCGATGTTCGCGAGCCGCATGAGTATCAGATCTGCAACCTCAACGGACATCTGATCCCGCTCGGCGACTTACCGAAGCGCATGAATGAACTGGATTCGAGTCGTGAGATCGTCGCGCACTGCCGCTCCGGCGTGCGCAGCGGCAAAGCCGTCGACTTCCTCCGCCAGGCAGGGTTCCGCAAGGTGAAGAACCTTGCAGGCGGAATCCTGGCGTGGGCAGACAAAGTAGATCCGCGGATGCCGAAGTATTGAATCCCGGAGCGCCCGGGCGCCCCGGGATGAAGATAAATTCCAAACCCTAATGAAATAAAATCCATTCACATGTCTAGCCGAGCAACTTCCCTCGCTATACGCCGACAGCCGGTCCACGAGAGCCGCTTCCCCGGCTTCCCTCCAGAGGCAATCACGTTTCTTCGTGGGCTGGAGCGCCACAACAAACGCGAATGGTTTCAACCGCGCAAGCATATTTATGAAGAGCACGTTCGTGGTCCCCTTGAGACCCTGGTAAACGCGATCAACGGCGAACTCGCCGAGTTCGCGCCGCGCTATGTAACTCCGGTGAAGAAGGCCGTGTTCCGCATTTATCGCGATACGCGCTTTTCCAAGGACAAGCGTCCGTACAAGACACACGTTGCGGCCACTTTCTATCTTCAGAATCTCGATAAGGCTGCCGGCCCATGTTTCTACTTCCATTTCACTGCCAAGGAGCTTCTCGTGTTCGCGGGCGTCTGGATGCCGGAGCGCGACGAACTTCTTGCCATCCGCAATCTACTGGCCGAGCGTCATGAGGAGTTTCGCGCGATTCTCAGCGGCAAGGCGCTTCGAAACGCAATGGGAGAGCTTAAGGGCGAGCAACTCTTACGCGTGCCTAAGGGATTCGCGAAGGATCATCCTGCTGAAGATCTGATTCGCAGGAAGCAGTGGTTCCTGGAGAACACTCTCGACGGCGATGTGACCACTTCAGGACGAATGCTGCCAGAGATCATCAACCGCTTCCGCGCTGCAACTCCAATGCTGGAATTCCTCATTCAGCCTTTTGTGCAGGAACGCAAGCCAAAGAAGCTGCCGTTCATGGCGTTCTGAATTCCCAAGGCGCTTTTTCACCACGGAGACACGGAGACACGGAAAAACAGAGCTAACCACAAAGGACACGAAGGATCACGAAGGTATGGCGGTTTTATTCCTTCGTGCTCCTTCGTGTCCTTCGTGGTTTCTCTCTGGTTAGAGGATGGTAGGCTAAGGGTTTTTCGTTCAAACTCAGCTACTTGAGAGCCCCATAAAAAAGGCAGAGCTGGATTCGTTGCTAGGGAGTAGAATGGCCAGCCAACAAAGAACAGCAAGCCTGTTAATGCTGACAGTTCAATAGTTTGCGCCGAGGATTCACAATATTTTTTTCGAGCCAGCCTTTTGGGCGACCTCTGCTTCTAAGAAGAACAAGGACCGTTATGTTTTCGCCGATTCTATCCCCGGAGACTTGGATCGCCACTCTGCTCTCAGGCATCTCGCATGCTGGTACGGCGATTACGGTGGGTGTCGTCATCGCGTGCTCGTTCCTCGCCCTACGCTGCAAAGGACGCTGCTGCGAAGACGAAATCTTCCGCTCGCACGTGATGTAGTCGTTCGGCTTCCTCGCTACATTCAGCCAGAACTCCTCTTGTCACTTTGCCGTCCGCCTGCCTCCCTGTAGCTTTTGATTCTTATGAGCGACGCAAATGCCCGCCGCGTGCTCGCCCTGGTGCGCGTTGCCGTGGGCGTGATGTTCCTGTTCTTCGCCGAATACAAAATCGTTGGCTCCGAATTTGTCCACGGAGGCTTTCAGAAGTACGTCAGCACATACGTCGATCAACACCAGGCGTTGAGTTTGGTGCGGCCGATGCTCACGGGCTGGGTTTTGCCTCATCCGTACTTGTGGGCTCGCATTGTGGCCTGGAGCGAATTGCTCATCGGCATCTCGCTTGTGCTTGGATGGTTTGTGCGCTTGAGCTCGCTGGGAGGGCTTGTGTTCATGCTGACAATGGCCGCGGCGAGCTGGTATGAGCCTGGTCATGGAGCTCCTATGTGGCGCTACTTGGGAGCACATCTCGATAACATCCCCTTGGCGATGCTTTTCCTGATCTTCCTTGTCTTCAATGCGGGAAAAACGTGGGGAGTGGACGGCGGCATTAAGCTGCCTGGAAGGTAGGCCCGAGAGGCGAACACGAAGGTCACGAAGGAACACCTAAGGTCACGGAGAACGTCTTCGTGACCTCATCTTTTTCCTTAGTGACCTTCGTGTTCGTCTCGTCCTTTTACGCGCTCTCAATCACCGCCGACACTTCTTCCCACTCCTTCATCAACGATTCCAAATCGGAGCGCCTGATCTCTAATAAGTCCGTGACTCTTGCGGTCTCCTGTGCGCTCACAAAGCTCTGGAGCGCTTGCTCGCATTCGGCGATTCCGGCTTCGAGCTTTGTGATCTCCTCTTCGATCTCGCGCACGCGCTCCTTCATTTGCCGCAGTTTTATCGGATTGACCCGCCGCTGCCTGGGTTCGGTCTCGGAAGAATCCTGGTTTGTCGGAGTGCCATTCTTCGAAATAGTGGGCTGATCGGAGAGGATCAGCGGGACCTCAGGAGTGGGAGTGCTTGCGCCAGCCTGATTGCCGGCAGTGCCGCCCTGCTTGCGCCAGAGATAGTCCTCGTAATTGCCCGGGAAAATCTCCACTTTGCCGCCGCCTACTTCGAAGACACGGGTAGCAAGCTTGTCGATGAAATAACGGTCGTGCGAGACGAAGACCACCGTTCCGCTGAACTCTTGCAAAGAGTTCAACAGCACATCTTTGGCGCGAAGATCCAGGTGATTCGTCGGCTCGTCGAGCAACAGGAAATTCGAGGGATGCAGCAACATGCGTGCGAGCGCATAGCGATTGCGTTCCCCGCCGGAGAGCACGCCGAGCGGCTTGAAGACGTCGTCATCGGAGAAGAGAAAGCATCCGAGCAGGCTGCGGAGTTCAGTCATCGTCGAACGCGGAGCAACTTCTTCGAGATCGTCGAGCATTCTTCGCTCAGGATTCAGGACCTTGTATTGATCCTGCGCGAAGTAGTCTGGTTCTGCGTTGTGCCCCAGCGCGTATTCGCCCGCTGAGAGCGGTTCGCTGCCGCTCAGGATGCGGATCAACGTCGATTTGCCCGCGCCATTTGCACCCACGAGAGCGATCCGATCGCCACGCTCGATCATGAAACTCACATCGTGGAAGACCTCTTTTGTCTCATAGCTCTTTGCTACGCTTTTAAACTCGGCGACGGTGCGTCCGCTCGGCTTCGGCTTCGGGAAATGGAAGTGGATCGTCTTCTCTTCCGGAGGAATCTCGATGCGCTCCATGCGTTCGAGTTCCTTGATGCGGCTTTGAACCTGCTTTGCTTTCGTCGCCTGATAGCGAAAGCGATTGATGAAGGCTTCGAGCTGCTCGATCTTTTCCCGCTGATTGCGATACGCAGACTCGAGCTGCGTCTTGCGCTCTTCCCGCTGCGCCAGGTACTTCTCGTAATTCCCACTGTAAAACTGCACACGCTTGTTCCAGATCTCGACCGTCTTCTTTACCGTGACGTCGAGGAAGTACCGGTCGTGCGAGATGAGCACGAAGGCGTGCGGATACGCGGCGAGGTAGTCCTCGAGCCAGTTTCGCGTCTCCAGATCGAGATGGTTTGTAGGCTCGTCGAGCAGCAACAAATTGGGCTTCTGTAATAAGAGTTTGGCTAGCGCAATCCGCATCTGCCAACCGCCTGAGAACTCCTCGGTCGCGCGCTGCCAGTCTTCTTTACGGAAGCCTAGACCGGTTAGTACCGCGCCGACCTGAGCGTCCAGGGCATATCCATCGTGCGCGCGAAATTGGGATTCGAGACTGTGGAATCGATCGGCAACCTCCAGATACTCAGCGCTCTCGTGATCCAACTCAGATATGCGGACAGTGAGCTGCTCGAGTTCCTGTTCCATCGCGCGAATCTCATCGAACACCGACATGCATTCGGCAAAGACGGTTCGCCCGCTGAGCGACAAACCATCCTGCGGCAGGTAGCCGGCGCTGATTCCTTTCGTGCGAACGATGTTGCCGTAATCGAGGGACTCGATTCCCGCGAGTACTTTCAGCAAAGTGGATTTGCCAGTCCCATTCGCGCCGACGACGCCGACACGGTCGTTGGGCGTGATCAGCCAATCGAGGTCCTCAAACAGGAGTTTGTGGCCGAAGCGCTTCCCGGAAGAGGAGAGCTGGATCATGGGACTACTTCAATTTTCGCAGAAGCTGGAAAGGCGAACACGAGGGTCACAAAGGCGACTAAAGAGGTCACGAAGAAAGAGGAGTTAATTTCGCAATTCTTGTCGAGCAGCGGTATTTGAATGTGCTTGAATGAATCTGCGTTCGCCCTTTTCATTGTGACCTCTTATGTAGCCTTAGTGACCTTCGTGTTCGCTCTTCCTCGGCCCCCTCAACCCTGCCGGATTCTCGTGCGTGCGTTCGCGAATATTGGCCTTCAGAGCGCTGCCGATGTGCACGGCTGATTCTCCATACTTGTCGCGCAGGCGATCGGCGGCCGTGAGCGCCTGTCGCCAGCGCTCGTCGCCGTCGAAGTCGAACGAGGCTGTTGCTCCCGGCGAGTCGAATCCGGACACATGAACGCCGAGCAAGCGCACTCGCGCACCTTGCCTCCAATTGTTGTGAAACAGTGCGCGGATATTCGTAAGGATCGCATGATCACTACTGGTGGGCTCAGCCAGAGAATGGGCTCGCGTAATGGTGTGAAAGTCGGAGTAGCGGAGCTTCAATTGGATGGTTCGCGCTTCGAATCGCTGTTCGCGCAAGCGGCGCGCGACCATCTCCGTAAGCCGCGCGAGAGTCGTTTCCAGTACCTGGACGTCAGCCGTATCTTCTCCGAATGTGTGTTCGTGGCTGATGGACTTCGCCGCGCTCTCGCCGATCTCTTCGTCAAACCAGCCGCCTGCGTCTTCGCCGCGAGCTTTGCCGGCCATCGCTGCTCCGTAGGCTCCGAACTCATGCTCGAGATCCTGTCGCGCATTGAGGTCGGCAAAGGTGCGAATGCCTAAATCGTGCAAGCGGGCTTCGGTGACCTTGCCGACGCCTGGCATCTTGCGCACGGGAAGCCCGGCGAATATCCGAACTTCATGACCGGGATGCACAAATAAGACGCCGTTTGGCTTAGCCAAATCGGAGGCGATCTTGGCGACAACGCGCGCACCACCAATCCCAATCGAGCAATTGAGGTTCAGCTCCGTCCCGATAGCGTTGTGCAAGTCGTGGGCGGCCTTGAGCGGTGGCCCGAGCAGTCGTGCCGTTCCAGTCATGTCGAGATAGGCCTCGTCTACAGAGGCCATTTCCACTCTAGGCGAGAATCGGCAAAGAATCTTGTGAACCTTTTCCGAGTATTCGCGATAGAGCTCCATGTGCCCGTCGAGGTAAATGCCCTCTGGGCAGAGCTTGGCGGCCGTCCGCAGCGGCATCGCCGAGTGCACTCCGAATTTGCGCGCAGCGTAGGATGCTGCAGCCACTACACCGCGCTGATCCTTGGCGCCGCCGACAATTACGGGCTTGCCTTTCAGCGAGGGATCGAGCAGCTCTTCCACCGAGACGAAGAAGGCGTCCATGTCGAGGTGAAAGATGATGCGGGTGGAGTCCACAGCGATATTTCACCACGAAGAGAGAACAAAAGGCGTTTCAAGTTTCAGGTTTCGAGTTTCGAGTTTCGACAAAGCCAGATGTGGGCAGGATCGTTCTGCCGGCAGCGGAAAATGCTGCAATAAGTTCGGAAGCTCCCTGTTAGCTCGCTGTTATTTTCTTGAATCCTGCACAAATCGCAGCTAAGTGCTTTGTTGATCGAAGCGTAGAGAGAAATCCACAGAACTCCCTGTTTATTCCCTGCCTTTGCGAGGAATTTGCAGAATTTGGGCAGGATTCGATAACTTCGAAGTCGAATTCGGGAAATCGCCTGTTTTTCCTCCCTGTTATTTGTTTCTTGCTAATTCGCGCGGTGGATTCCAACCCCTAAGACCCTTGGTCCTGAACCCTCCTTATCACTGTGATCATCCAAACCCGCAGAAACTTGTTGGTTGCACCGGGTTTAGGATGTCGGTAGTGGTCCGGCCTGGCATCTCAGTGTCAATTCATGTCCCCCGAAGAGCTGAAACTCGAAGAACAAAAGGCCCACCATAGCCGGCTGGAGCGTATCCGCTCCTTTGAGCAGACGTTGGAGAGCGCTACTAAAACCATGCTCTTCAGCGAGGTCGCCAAGCTGGCGGTCGATTCCTTCCGTTCCAGCAAGGTCCGCTTCGCCCTCACAGCGCTGGGCATGATGATCGGAACCGCCTCGCTAATCCTTGTGGTCACGATTGGTCTTACCGGGAAGCAGTACATCCTGAACCAGATCCAGGCCATAGGCGCGAACATGATCGTTGCCTACTACGAGGGAGGGAGTAATTCCTCGTTCAGTACGATCCAAAAAGATGAGCTGACCGAAGATGATGTCCGCGCAGTTCGGCAGGAAGTGCCGGATATCATTGCCGCTTCGCCCATGGTGGAGTTGCACGATCGCATTTCGGTTGGCGAAGGCAAGCAACGCGATCTGCTGGTGCTCGGCGTTTCATCGGAATACCGGACCGTCCGCAACCTGCTGATTCCATCCGGCCGCTTTTTTGACGATGAAGAGTCGATGACGCGCACGAAGGTGGCGACGATTACCGTACAACTCGCGCGGCGACTCTTTGGCAGTGAGGACTTGGCAGTTGGACAGATCATTAAGATCAGCAATCTTCCCTTCACGATTATTGGGACCTTCAAAGAGCGCGTAGAAACCTTCGGGCAATCAGAGATCGCTGAAGACACGATCCTGATTCCATACACGGTCGCGAAGTACTTCACGGGCACGACTGCAGTGAAGCAAATCTTCTTCTCGATGGGAGACGCCAGTGAAGTTCAAAAGGGAACGGAGGAGATCCATCGTGTACTGCAGTCACGGCATCGTGCCCAATCGGTCTACCACGTCGATAATCTGACTCAATTGCTGTCAGTCGCGGCCCAGACCGCCAATGCTTTGACGGTAGTGCTGCTGCTTATCGCCACGGTCACGCTCGTAGTGAGCGGCGTCGGCATCATGAACATCATGTTGGCAAACGTACGCTCGCGAATCCGCGAGATCGGAATTCGCAAGGCAGTGGGCGCCACACGTCAGGAAATCCGGCTGCAGTTCCTTACGGAGGCGGTCTTTATCTCGCTGACCGGCGGGCTGCTCGGGACTTTGATAGGGTTATCCGTTCCGTTCTCAGTGCGATTTTTCACCGAATATCGAATTCCGGTTTCGGGACTATCTGCGATTATCGCAATTCTCGTGGCCTCGGGCGTGGGCATCATCTTCGGAACGGTGCCCGCGACGCGCGCTGCGCAGTTGGATACGGTGGAAGCGCTGCGGTACGAGTAGTTCTCTTCTTCTCTCCCGTTGTCATTCCGAATTCTCTTCTGTCATTCCTCGCCGTCCACCGTGGCGGACGGCGAGGAATCCCTATAGTGCCGAAATTCTTCAGGTCGACACTTGCGCAGGGGATCCTTAAAGCAGAATTTCGCCGAACCAGCGCGCATAGCAGTTTGTAGGGATTCCTAGCCGTCCGCTACAGCGGACGGCTAAGAATGACAGAAGAGGCTACAAAAGCAAAGAGCCGGGCAGGTTCGCCCGGCTCGTCCTTGCATGTCCTGTCCGTCAGCTTCACCGCCAGCGGAACGGAACAATCTTCGTTGACCGGATTACATCACCATGGCCAGGCTTTCAAGCTCGCGCTGTAACACGTCGATCGAGCAGCCCGATTCCTCCACTCGTGTGGCGGCATCGACAGCGGCATCCGAAGAGACGCCGTAGCCACGGCCCGACAAAAACACGTGGAACAGCTCTGCCGCCTGCCACGAATCCAGCCCATTCTGCATCAGCTCGTTGCGCAGAGCGGATAATTCGGCGATTGAGAACTTTTCCACCATCTTCAGGTCACCTCCGACCCTACTTGCTACCTGAAACATTAGACTCACTTGCCTTGACATTTGTTGCAGATTCGTTTTTAGCCGGTCACGAAAGTAAGTATCTCCAGTGCTATGACCAAGGTTGCCCGCCTCTGTTACTTTCGTCCCGCTACCTCTTTAGACCCGCATATTTACTGTACGTAAGCAGAGGCAACTCGGTTTCACCACGCCGGGAGCAATGGGACTCGTTACAGGGGACAGGGAACATTTCGTCACGCTTAACGTCTCGAAGAGAGCACATCAAAGCGGCGCTCAGCGTATCGACGGAAGAGATTTCCTCCACGTCCTCCCTTCCTATTCCCTGTTCCCTGTAACCGGTCCCCAGCTCTTCTTCACCTACTGCAGCTTTCCCATTTCGGGAGCATATGCGTTCGCGTCGGCAATTTTGCTGATATGAAGATCAAAGCCGGTGCCTGGAAGCAATGACGCCAGCGTGAATAGTTTGAAATTCGAGGCAATCGTCTCCGATTGCCGATAGATTCCAGGCTCACTTTCGATCACCTGGCGATTGCCTTCAGTGCGATCGAGGAATTGCTGGGCTTCAGCAACGCTTACCGTCTGCGGGCCGCGTTGCGTCGTGATTGCTTCAGCGGCATAAGAGCGGACCAGTTTCGGCCAGTACTTCTCGAGTAGAGCAGTGCTGGCAAAGAGGTCGGCCCAAATGATCCTTCCGCCAACAGCTACAACTACTCCGACCGCGTGCTGATCACGCAATTGGCGTATCGAAGAGCTGTACGATTGCTCGACTGGAGCAGCTTGATCGGCAATGGCTTTCCGCACCCTCTCGTCGTCAAAGGTTTTTGCGTACGAGGAGGGAGGTGGAGGCGGTGGGCCGGGCGTGCCTGCTTCGCTTCGCGTGAGAGCGCCCATAACTCCAGCGTTCGCTTCTCCAACGGAGTTCCACACCTGCTGCTGATCCTTCGCGACCATAGCTTTGCTACGCACGCTGGGCTGCGCCATTTGCGACTTCATCGTGGAAAACTGAACTGACGTTTCCGTCCAGCGTCCAGGCTCGACGCAGAAGACACCTAAATCCACGGGATCACTCTCTGCAGGAATCACGCGATCCTTCGCGACCACGCGGTCCTGCTTGCCACCGGTAACGATCTCTCCTGCCAGCAAGATGAGTGGGCGCTTCGAGTTGTTCACGAGCACAAGGCTGTTTACGCGCGCACTGGAGACGGGTATCCGGCGATGGGGACCGCGAATGAGCCCGCCGGTGCTGCCGGCTTCGGTCACGACGACCTCTCCTGACCGGATTCCCTCATCGAGAGTGATAAAGCCGCTAGTGTCGTGGGTGGTTGAAGTTACGACAGGAAAAATTGTGAGATTTCCGTGAGAAATCGGGTTTAAGACTTTGTAACCTGGACTTGCCATGCCGCCCCATATCAGCGATGAGCAAGCGAGCGTTACGACAAGGACGCCGAGTCCAAATCGGGAAAATTTAAACCGGGACATAGCTCTCCTCCGGCTGCGAGCAGGTGCTTGAGGGGATAAGCTCTGCCCGCTGGTGAGAGAAGAACGCCGATTCATCGGCGGCTTGCAAAGAAATTTGCTACCATCCGCGTTGGTCGCAAGTCTTCCTAAATCATGCCTGTAGTCCAATCCAGCCGCGCCGAAGCCGCTACGCCAGCGCCAATTGAGGCACGTCTGGCGGCAGACCTGTTTGAGCGCAGCGGCGGATCGGCGTATGGACTATCCCTTAAACAGTTTGTGCTGGTTCTCGAGAACGTGGTGAGCCGGACCGACGGTGTAAGCGGCTCAAGCGCACAGCGCATCGGTGTTTTTCTTTTGGCGCTCAAACTGGACGAACTTGCGCTGGCACATGGTTGCGCCGCGGGAAATCAGCACGCCTGGGACGTGTTCCTTACACGGTACCGCGAATCGATTTATCAGTCGGCACGCAGCATCACCCGTAACGAGGCCACTGGACGCGAGTTAGCCGATTCCCTCTATGCTGAGCTATATGGTCTGGGTCCGGCAGAGGATCGCCGCTCGAAGCTGGCGCTCTACTCAGGCCGGGGCTCGCTTGCCGGATGGCTGCGCATGGTGCTCGCGCAGAGCTACATAAATCAGATCCGTACAGGGAAGCGTCTGGTGAGTATAGAAGAGGAAGAGGAGGAGCACGGAAGGCAATTTCCGGCGGCTCCCGCTGAGAGCATAGCCCCGATGGATTCGCGGCTAAAGGACGCTACTGACGAAGTGCTCGCGGCCCTTTCGGCTGAGGAGCGTTTCCTGTTCTCGTCGTATTTTCTCGATGGACGACGCTTGGCCGAGATTGGGCGAACCTTGGGCGTGCACGAGTCCACAATCAGCAGGAAAATGGAGAAGCTGCTTGCCGAAGTCCGTAGGCGGATTCGCAAGGGACTCGAACGGCGCGGGATGAGCCGTCGCCAGGCGGATGAGGCCTTGGAGACGGACGTCCGCGATTTGGAGTTGGATGTCGCGGCGCGTCTGCGGCCACCAGCAGAGAACAGCCCGTAAATTCCAGTTCTGGCAGTGCAAGAAGGGCGGGTTTGGACGTTCCACTATCAACGATCAGAATTGAGGCAGTTTGGATCGCTTTAGCAACATCCTGAAACAACGGCTTGAAGCCACGCAGTCGGTGCAAGCAGCCCATCCCTCGTCGGACACTCTCGTGGCCTTCGTCGAGCGTGGACTGACTGGCAGCCAGCGCGAGACTGTGTTGGCGCACCTCTCCGTCTGTCCTGAGTGTCGCGAAGCTGTTACGCTGGCAACGCCTGAAGCCGGAATGGCCGCTGCCCAAGCGCCCACCTATTCGTTTAGTCGCCTGTTGCAATTTCCAGCCGCCATGCGGTGGGCGTCGTTGGCGGCGGCATTGGCCGTGGCTGTTGGTGTCGGAATGATCGCTTACGAGCATGAACCCCGGCAGCAACTTGCGACCTTCAGCGTTCCTCAGGAGAAAGCGAATCCTGCCGCAAGTAGCACAGCAACTCAGGCGGACGAAAACATGAAGTCCGACAGGCTGCAATCCCCTCTAGGCAAGTCTGAAGCACCTACGCCGCTTAATGAGCCAGCCAAGCCGGTGTCACGAAATGCGGAAATGAGGCGCGATCGGGTTCTCGCAAAGAAGCAGGCCGGAACAGGCGGAATCATTGCGGCCATAGCTTCAACCCAGCCTTTTGCGTCAGACAACAAAGAGAAGGATAAATACGAGCTTCGCGCCAAGACTCTCCCGTCCGCACCGGAGGCTCAACCTGGCTTCGCGGACGCGCGAGCTGCGGAGGCTGATCTCGTCCCCGCTCCGGCAGCACCTTTATCGCGCAACGCCTCCGTGAGTGCGGAGGCAACATCCTCGGACAGCCACAACAACGTGGCTGGAGCCAAGCAGAAGCCGTTGGTTCGTGCTGGCAATGTTTCGGAAGCCCTAGTTGGAACAGCTCTAGTCGAAGCCCAAGCCTCTCCCGTAGAAATGCAATCCCCGCCTGCGAAAGGCATGAATGTGTTGGCCGCCAGCGGTTCTACTGCGAAAGCAAGGCGAGCTTATGGGATGTTTGCATTCGTTCACTGGACAATCTCTGCAGCCGGAAAGCTCCAACGGCGCGCGGTCGATGGCACTCTGACCATCGTAGAGCCGGTGCGTGGCGCGATCATACGTGCAGTCGCAGCCGAGGGAATCGAAGTCTGGGCCGGAGGCTCACAGTCACCGCCGAGCCCAAAGAGCGTACACCCGCATTCGCTGCTTTTTCACAGCTCAGACGCCGGGGAGACTTGGAGCACCATCGACGGTCCTTGGCAAGGATCGATTGAGCGAGTGAACCTCGCCGGGTTAAACAGTCTCACCGTCGTCACCACCGACGGCACCTGGAACACTGGGGATGGTGGAAAGAGCTGGAGTAAGCCGTAGATCGTCGGTCCGTTAGAATTCAACTATGCCCGTCTCACAGCAATTGCTGGATATCCTCGTCTGCCCCGCCTGCAAAGAACCCGTCAAGCTGACAGAAAAACAAGACGGCCTCCGATGCGCCGCGTGTGGCCGCGTTTACCCGATCGTCGACGACATACCGGTCATGCTCATCGACAAGGCAAAACAAGGCTGAAACTCCCTAACTGGCCTGTTAGAAAATCGCGCAGAACAGTGAAAATAACAGTGAATTTTTTGAATTCGACGTGAAAGTTATAGGTTTCTGCCCAAAATCCGGAAATCCACCTTCTAGGAACAGTGAATAACAGTGAATTAGCAATGAATTTTTTCTGTCACTGTCCCTCACTGTGTGCTGGCTCTTTTTCCGACTGGCCAGACTCGTCTCCTGTCAAAGCCCATGAAACAGAAGTCCGGGTTCTAACTCGTTTAAACTGATCTTTCATGCCCATGCAGACTTCGCACGCCCTGGCTACTATCCTCGACGGCACTAAGATCGCTGCACAAATTAAAGAGGAAGTAGCGGTCCAGGTGAAGGAACTGGCCGCCCATGGAATTCGGCCTGGGCTGGCCGCGGTTCTGGCCGGCAACGACCCCGCCTCTGAGATCTACGTCCGCAATAAGGTGCGCGCATGCGAACAGCTCGGGATTTACAGCGACAAGCTAACACCGCCGGATTCCGTCACAACTGATGAAATGCTTGAGCTCGTGGACGATTTGAATCGGCGGGACGACATCGACGGTATCCTGGTCCAGCTTCCCCTGCCGCCACAGGTGGATTCAAAGCGCGTGCTGCTGGCAGTCTCGCCGGAAAAGGATGTGGATGGCTTTCATCCCGTGAACGTCGGGTATCTCTCCACACAGCGCCCCGGTCTAAGTCCATGCACTCCAGCAGGAGTGATTGAAATCCTCAAGCGCAGCAAGATCGAGATCTCGGGACGTGATGCCATCGTGTTAGGCCGCAGTGACATCGTGGGCAAACCGGTCGCCATGATGCTGATTAACAACAATGCCACGGTGATGGTCTGCCACAGCCGCACTGTCGACCTCGCAGCCCACACTCGGCAAGCCGACATTCTTGTGGCAGCGATCGGCAAACCTGCAATGGTGACTCCAGACATGGTCAAGCCGGGCGCGACGGTGATCGACGTCGGAATCAACCGCGTGATGGACAAAAACAAGGTATGCGAATACTTCGGCGACGATCCCAAGCGTCTGGAAGAGTTCGCGAAGAAAGGATCGACGCTGGTTGGCGACGTCCACCCGCGCGTCGCCGAAATTGCTGGAGCTATTACCCCAGTACCCGGCGGAGTTGGCCCCCTGACCATCGCGATGCTGATGTCCAATACCGTGAAGGCTGCGCGGCTGCGCCGCGGATTGCCGGTGCAATGAGCTTGCGCGTCGGACTCACCGGCGGACTGGCGAGCGGCAAAACTACAGTTGCCCAGATGTTTGCCTCGCGGGGCGCATACGTTCTCTATGCCGACAAAGTTGGCCACGAACTCATGGAGCCTGGCCAGCCGGTCTACGACGAGATCATCAGACATTTCGGCGAATCGATCGTCAATCCTGACAAACGCATCAACCGCGCAAAGCTCGCGGAGATTGCCTTTGGCACCGGCAGAATCGAAGAATTGAATCGAATTGTGCATCCGGCCGTAGGAGCGCGACTGGAAAGCTGGATCGACGAGATGTCAGAGTTCGATCCTCGCGGGGTGCTCGTGTTCGAGGCTGCACTGATCCTTGAAGCCGGTTTAGGAAAGTATTTCGATAAGCTCGTGGTAGTCACCAGTCAGCCGCAGCAAAAATTGGAGCGGTTCGCGAAGCGCACTCTAACTGGCAACTTGGATGATGAATCTAGCCGCGCCAAAGTCTTATCTGAAGCCGAACGGCGTATCGGCGCGCAACTCTCCGAGCAGGAAAAAATTGCCGCGGCTGATTATGTAGTCGATAATTCTGGCGAAATTTCGCAGACGGAGCGCCAAGTCAGCAAGATTCATAAGGAGCTTCAACAGCTCGCGGCTGCGAGAAGGCTTCACTCGCCCGCGTAGACTATTGCATGAGTTCTTGTTCGGATTCTGAATAAAACTGTCATCCTGAGGCCCTGTTTTGGCCGAAGGATCTTCCGCGATGTTTCAGACTTACTTGCTCCGTCCCGGCTTTCTGGCAAGGATTTTCGTGAGAGAGCCGGTACGCAGCGACTAAGCCCGACGCATCGCGGGAGATTCTTCGGCCAAGGCCTCAGAATGACAATCTTAAAGTCTTGGCACGGGATTCCAGATATCTGGTCCGCAAGCCTTGTTGAGTTGTTACTGAGGTTCTCATGAGAACGTTACGTCCCCTGATTTTCTCGGTTTTTCTAGTGCTTGGCTTCTACTTGCTCACCACTCATGGCGGCGGGTTTCACCTGCCGGTGGATAAGAGTTGGGTAACGCGTCCTGCCAAAATTGAAATCACCGAAGCAGCCGCGCCCCCAAACTTCGATGCCGAAGAGCAGAACAACATCAGCGTGTATCGCAGGGTGATTCCCACTGTCGTAAACATTACTTCCACCGCAGTCGCCTTCGACTTCTTCTACGGAGCCGTGCCGCAACAGGGACAAGGGTCGGGATTCATTATCGACTCGGACGGTCATATCCTCACCAATAATCACGTAATTGCCGGAGCGCGCCAGGTAGAGGTCACGCTTTGGAACAAGAAAAAGTATCGCGCCGAGGTAATCGGGGCAGATCGTCAGAAAGATCTGGCAGTGATTCAAATTCCAGCAAAGAGCCTGGCATCGGCGACCCTAGGCGACTCCAAGATCCTTGAAGTTGGGCAAAAGGTGTATGCCATCGGAAATCCCTTTGGACTGAGCGGTACCATGACTCGCGGCATCATCAGCTCCATCCGTTCCGTGCGTGGGCCGGAGGGAGCCGCTATCGACCAGGCCATTCAGACCGATGCCGCTATTAATCCCGGCAACTCCGGCGGCCCGTTGCTGAACTCGCGCGGCGAAGTCATCGGCATCAATAGCATGATCTTGACCGGCGGCGTGGAGCAGAGCGCCGGCGTGGGCTTCGCCATCCCCATCAACTCAGCGAAGGCCGTGCTCAACGATCTCGTGCAGTTTGGCCGCGTGCGCCGTCCCAGTTTGGGAATCGCTGGATTACTTCCTATCGGCCCCGAACTCGCCGATCAAATGGGACTCGCCGCCGATGCCGGCGTACTCGTGCAACAGGTAGTGCCCGGAGGCGCTGCTGACCGAGCAGGGATGAAAGGCGGACGCGAACGGGCGTATCTCGGGAACACTCCGATTTATATCGGCGGAGATCTGATCGTGCAGATCGACGATCAGGACATCGAGACGCCACAAGACATCGCCAACGTGCTCGACAATCACCACTCGGGAGATGTTGTGAAGATAACCGTGTATCGGGGGAAGCAGAAGCTCACGTTGAACGTAACGCTTGACGAGATGCGCGGAACGCAACGGGCGACCTAGGCTTGGTGCTGGGTTTGAAACCCCCGGAACGGCGAACACGAAGGGCACGAAGGCAAAACCAGAGGTCACGGAAAAGCATTGTGACCTTCGGTGTTTCCTTCGTGACCTTCGTGTTCGCCGTTCCGGGGGTTTTCATAGGAAGACATTAAGCCCCAGCACCCTCGGGAACTGTAAGAGTCATCCTGTACAATTTCGCGCGTGTCGATCCGCGCTCGGTTTCTTGCCTCCTTCCTTGTTGTTAGCTTCCTGATTTCAATCACAAACGCCCAGCAGCTCGATCCCAAGCTCTACCAGGGACTGCGCTGGCGGCTGGTAGGCCCGTTTCGTGGTGGACGCACCGTTTCGGTCGCCGGTATCCCCGGTAACCCGAACGTCTACTACTTCGGCGGAGTAGGCGGCGGAGTCTGGAAGACGACCAACGGTGGCATCACCTGGAATCCCATCTTCGACTCGCAGAACGTAGCCTCGATCGGAGCGATCACGCTTGCGCCGTCGGATGCGAACACGATCTACGTCGGCACCGGCGAGCCGGATTTGCGATCTGACCTCTCGACCGGCAATGGGATGTACAAGAGCACCGATGCCGGCGCGACATGGCAGCACATAGGCCTCGACGATACGCGCCAGATCGCGCGCATCGTGGTCGATCCCCATGATCCAAATGTAGTGCTGGTCGCCGCACTAGGCCACGCTTATGGTCCCAATCCGGAACGAGGCGTCTTTAAGTCAATCGACGGCGGGAAAACGTGGAGGAAGGTCCTCTTCATCGACAACAACCGGGGCGCGATCGATCTCGCGGCGGATCCTGACGATTCGCGGACCTTATATGCAGCCATGTGGCATGTACAGCGTCCACCGTGGAGTCAGTATCCGCCCGACAATGGCGATGGGGCGATCTACAAATCGACCGATGCAGGGGATACGTGGACCAGGCTGAGCGGCACAGGCTTGCCGACGGGAGACTGGGGACGCATTGGCATCCGCGTTGCCGCAGGTACTCAGGGCAAGCGTCTTTATACGCTGATCGACCACAAGGACACGAAGCAGGCAGGCTTCTACCGCTCAGATGACGGCGGCGCTAATTGGTCCCGAATTGGTACTGACTCGCGTATACTCGGACGGCTCTGGTACTTCGGCGAAGTCGCGGTGGATCCAAAGAATCCCGATGTTATTTATCTGCCTAACGTCTCCCTCTACCGCAGCCAGGATGCCGGTAAGAGCTGGGAGGCGATTAAGGGCGCGCCCGGAGGTGACGACTACCACGCGCTCTGGATCGATCCCACGAATCCGCAGCGCATGATTACCGGCAGCGACCAGGGGGCGATCATCAGCGTTGATGGGGGTAAGAGCTGGAGTTCCTGGTACAACCAGCCGACGGCGCAGTTCTATCATGTAATTACCGACAACGAGTTTCCGTATCACGTCTATGGCTCGCAACAGGATAGCGGCACGGTTTCGATCGCCAGCCGCAGCGACTATGGAACGATCACTTTCCGCAATTGGTACTCGATTGGCGCAGGCGAGAGCGGCTACATCGCACCCGCGCCGGATGGAAGCACCGTCTACGGTGGCGATCCCTATGGGCCAGTGATGCGCTTCGACCGGCTCACCGGACACGCGCAGGACGTCTCGCCACAGCCGGTGCAGGCCTTCGGCACAGAGATTTTTCAGCGCAAGCTGCGTGCCACCTGGACGTCGCCGATCGTGATGTCGCCGCGTGATTCGAACACGCTCTACTTCGGCGCTCAGTATCTCTTGCGCTCCACGGATCGCGGCATGAGCTGGCAGCAGATAAGCCCGGACCTCACTGGAGCCGATCCAAAGACTCAGCAAGCCGGATCGCCGACAATTCAGAACGCGAAGGCGCGCGGCTACGGTGCGATCTACACCATCGCGCCGTCACCTCTCGACAACAACGTGATCTGGACTGGCAGCGACACCGGCATGATCCACCTGACGCGCGATGGCGGCAAGACCTGGAACAACGTGACTCCACCGGGACTGAGCGACTGGAGCAAGATCAGCCTGATCGATGCGGGACACTTTGACGCTGGAACGGCGTACGCGGCAGTGGATCGTCACCGGCTCGACGATATGAATCCATGGATCTATCGCACACACGACTATGGAACGACCTGGACGAAGATCGTTGATGGCATTGCGCAGAACGCGTTCGCTCGCGCAGTCCGTGAGGATCGGATCATCAAGGGCTTGCTCGTCGCCGGGACGGAGTTCGGCGTGTATTTTTCAACAGACGACGGGGCGCACTGGAACTCGCTGCAACTGAATCTTCCGAATACGCCCATTCATGACCTGGTCATCAAAAACAACGACGTCATCGTCGCTACGCACGGAAGGTCTTTCTGGGTGCTCGACGATATCTCTCCTCTGCGCGAACTTACGCCGAAGCTCGCAGGCAATGCTGCTTACCTCTTTAAGCCAGCTTCCACCTTCAGAGTTCGTCGCAGCGTGAACAATGACACGCCTCTGCCACTGGAAGAGCCGCAGGGCGACAATCCACCGTCGGGAGCAGTCGTTTACTACCATCTCGCTTCAGCGAACGCGCAAGAGGTCGTGATCGAAGTTCTCGATCAATCGGGTCAGGTAGTGCGCCGTTATTCGAGCAGCGACAAGCCACGCACCCCGCGTACGCCGCCTCCATTTCCCAATTACTGGCTGCCCAAGCCAGAGATACCTTCTGCGGAAACCGGCATGCATCGATTCGTTTGGGATCTGCGGTACGCGCCCCCCGCAGCCGGCGGCGGGTATGCGATGGCTGTTGCCAACAAGCAAACGGAACCGCAGCCACAAGGACCCTTGGTGGTTCCAGGATCCTATCGAATTCGCCTTACCGTTGATGGAAAGAGCTATGAGCAGCCTCTGGAAGTTGGTCCTGATCCACGCGTGAAAGCCACCGCTCAGGATTACACTCAGCAGTTCGCTTTGGCCAAACGGATCTATGACGGACTGAAACAAGCGGGACAAACGATTCGCCAAATCGACGAGCACCGCGCGCAATTGAAGCAGCAGCCAAATCCCGAATTGGATCGCAAGCTCGTGAGTATTGCTGGAGCCGCTCGCGGCGAGGAGGATGAAGAGGGTGGGCCAGCGCCAACTGCCGTTACGCTCCGACGAGTGACTGCAAACCTTTCACACTTACTTGGTGTCGTCGAGAGCGCGGATGCGCCGCCGACTAAACAGGCTGGGGAAGCGGCGATCGAAGCCTTTCAGCAATTGGATGACTTGCTGGGTAAGGCGAAGGAAGCGGGTCTGAAGTAGAGACGCAGCATGCTGCGTCTGTGCCATTCTCTTAGATTTGTCATTCTGAGGCCTTCTTTTGGCCGAAGAACCTCCCGCGATGCTTAGGACTCAATTGCTGCCTGTGGCTTTTGGCGACGAACCGATCTGGAGCTTTATCTTTCGAGCGTCTGCTTCGTCGACCTCTTTCATCGATTGCCCATTCACCAGAAACCTCCATCCCCAATGCTCGCTCAGGTCTTGCCAGCGCGGGTTCATTGATTCGATCAGGGTAATCTTCTTCGCTCTTGTCCAACCCTTAATTTGCTTTTCTCGTCCAATCGCGGTTTGCACTTGGTCGTATCGTTCGAAACACACCAGCCGATTGCACTTGTACTTCTTAGTGAAGCCTTCAAAGGTCCCGTTCTTGTGTTGCCACACCCGATGCTCAAGATCGCTCGTGATTCCCGTGTAGAGCACACCCGAGCGGCTTGCCACGATGTAGACCGAGTAGAGATGTTTGCGGCGGGAAATTCTAATGCATCGAGAAAAAGCCGCACAAGCCGCAATTAAAGTCGTAAGCATCGCGGGAGGTCCTTCGGCCAAAAGAGGGCCTCAGGATGACAAATCTAAAAATTGATTTCTGAAAGTGAAGGTAATGAAAAACAAAAACGGCAGCCATTTCTGGCTGCCGTGTGTCTTGCGGAGAGACGCAGCACGCTGCGCCTCCACATTTTCATCCTTCTTAGAACGAGATCTTCGCGGCCAATTGCAGGACGCGGCCTACGTTCGAGAAGTTGTTGCCGAAACTCGCTGCCGACGCCAGGCCGAAGGCGTTCACGCCTGCGCTGTTCGGGCTCAGGGTGCAAGTCGTGGATCCTGCCGCCGTGCAGTTTGCTGCAGTGTTGTAGAGCGTGTTCTTCACCTGCGTAATGTTCTGGTGGTTGAACAGATTGAACGCTTCAGCAATGAGCTGCACTTTAGCGCGCTCGGTGATCGGAAAATTCTTGGTGATGCGTGGATCCACCGAGTAGAGCGACGGCAGCCGGAACTGATTGCGCGAAGTTCCCGGAGCGCGTTCGTTGCGGTTATTGCCATCGTTGTTTAGATCGCTGGTCACAACGGCGGTGTACGGTTGGCCACTCTGTGCTGTGAATACGCCTGCGAGTTCCCAGCCGCCCAGGACGGTGCGGGCCGTACGGCTGAAGTTACGGGTGTAGTTGTCGAGCTGCCACACACCGCTGAAGATGAAACGGTTGCGCACATCGTCGTCGCCGGAGGCGCGATCGAGCGCGATGTGCAGCGGATCGTAGACCATCTTGCCATCGTCGGTTCCGGGGACAACAGCGGTTGCATCCGGACGATCGTCGATCACGTGGCTCCAGGTGTAGGAGGTGAGTACCTGGAAGTCGCGGGCGAAGCGCTTATTCAACTCAAGCGACAGGCCGTTGTAGTTCGAGTTGGAATTGCTCTCGAACTCGAAGATGCGAGCGAAGTTCGCATTCGGTCGCGCCGCTGTGAACTTGTTGTAGGTGAAGGTCTGGCCGGTCGTGCCGACGGTTGCAGTAATTGGCGTCTGCGTAGGAGCGAGGTTGATATCGCGCGTCCGCTGAATATGCGAGCCATGCACCCCGGTGTAGGCCAATGTCACTGAAGTGTCGTGCGCGATTTCGCGCTCGACCGAGAGGTTGTACTGCTGGACGTAGGGCTGCTGGTAATCATTCGCAAACAGCAGAATGGTCGGTTTCTGGATGGTCGCTCCCGCGGGAACAGCGCATCCGGAGGATGCCTGCGGAGCTCCGCATAGCGTGTTGGGATACGAAACAGGCAGTGGTGCGGTAGCGCCGGCGCTGAACGTCAACGTCTGCACGTTGATGCCGTTGTTCGAAAGAGCGGTGCCATACATGATCGACGGCGTGTTGGCGTAGAAGATGCCATACCCCGCGCGCACGACCATCGGCCTGCTCGTCTGTGGCTGCCATGCGAGGCCGACACGCGGAGCGATATTGTTGGTATCGTTTGGAATCTTGCTCGTGTCGAGACCGGCGGCGAAAGCTGCAGGATTCTGCACGGTCGGCTGCTTCACCGTGGCGAGATCGTAGCGCACGCCCAGGTTCAGGGTGAGGCTATTGCTGAAGCGATAGTCGTCTTGGATAAAGTAGGCTTGCTGGAGCACGTCGGGATGCGTCGTGGCCCCGCTCGTGCCCGTTCCGGGAAACGCTTCGAGGAACGAATTGCCTGCAGCTGTGACCGGCTGACCGCTCAAGCTGCGCCCGAAGTCGTCGAGGCTCGCGAAGGTATAGGAGCCCGAGAAGTTCCCTGGAAAGAAGTTGAGGATTTTGTCCACCAGAAGGTCGCCGCCAAACTTGAGGCTGTGACGCCCCCAAATGTAGGAAACGGTATCTGCATACTGCTGACGGTGGATGGTCGTTTCGCGTGGGCTGAACGAGTTGCGGCCGACATTCATTGTTTGGCCGGAGAAGCGAACGATCCCTTCGGGATTGATGCTGTTCGCCTGGCCCGGCTCGTTGTCGCGCTGGTAGCTGAACTTGGCGACGTTTACCAATGTTGGACGAAGCGTGGTAGTGAGCTGAGTGTTGAAGCTATCGCTGTTCACCAGGGAACCGCCGGTGTGCTCGAAACCACTCGTGGGGCCGCTGTTCTCCAGTCCCTGTCCGGTAAAACGCTGCGCATTGTAACGAGCCGAGAGCTGATTGCGGTCGCTAATGTTCCAATCGCCCTTGCCCAAATAAACGTCCTGATTGAAGGTGCGGTTGTAGTTATTGATGCGCGATGACAGGTAGTTCACGGCGGCGGTCTGGAACGCGTTCACTGGGGTCGGCAGCGTTACCAGAACGGGATTGCCGGTCAGGTTGCGCTGTCCGTCGTAGTCGAAGAAGAAGAACAGCTTGTCCTTGATCACCGGTCCGCCAACATTGCCGCCGAACTGGTTGAAGTGGTAGCCGGGCTTTACCGGCAGAGCGCTGCCGGCGCCTTGAGCGAATGCTCGCTGCAAGCTGTAGATAGGATCGTTGGCGTTGAGTCCGCGATCGCGGAAGAACTCGAACGCCGTTCCATGAAACGAGTTGGTTCCCGATTTGGTAACCACGTTGATTACGGCGCCGCCGGCGCGTCCCAATTCCGCGGAGTAGCTGTTGCTGTTGACCTGGAATTCCTGCACCGCGTCCTGGCTGAACTGATACGGCGCGCGGCCGGAACCAGTGCGGCCCAGCGTCTGTCCGAAGAAGGTGTTGTTGTTGTCGGTGCCGTCCACGGTGAGCGAATTCAGTGTGCCACGCTGTCCGGCAAAGCTGAGATCACCGCCGCGAGTGTAGTCGCGTGTGACGCCGGGCGTGAGCAGAGTGAAGTCAAGAAAGTTGCGGCCGTTGGTCGGCAGGTTCGCGATCTGGCGATCGCCAACGGTGTCGCTGACGCTGCTGCGCGTGGTCTCAACCACCGGAGCTTCCGCCGAAACTTGGACGGTTTCGTTGCCAGCAGCTACCGGCAAGGTCATCTTGAGGTCGATCTTTGCGCCAATCGTGACCTGAACGTTCTGGTTGAAGACACCAAAGCCAGCATGCGTCGCCTGAATGCGGTAAGGGCCGACGGGGAGAAGCGGGAAAACGAATAGCCCGTCTGCATTGGTGTTGACCGTGGAAGTCTCGCCTGTCGCAGTGTTGGTAGCGGTTACCTTGCTGTCAGTGACCACAGCTCCGGAGGCGTCGCTGACCATGCCGGAGACGGTGCCGCTTCCCGCCTGCGCGAAGGCTCCTGAACAAAGAACGGCGCAAAGAGCAAACAGAGCGAGCAGTTGAAAGATCGTGCTGGCCGTGGCCGACTTTCGACCTTGGCTTCGTAGGGACAACATATTTCTGTGACTCCTGTTCTTTCGGTTGGAAAAACTCACAGGATCGCGTAGGGCAACTGCCTATCGCCCGCTTCGTCCAATCCTGTCGTTGGGTCTCGCAAAGTGTTCCACAGCGAGAAGAACAAACTGTGAACAACGACTGAAGAATTTGTTACGGATCGCGTTCAACTGGTGCGAACAGGCCAGTCCCGCAAAGCGGGATGAAAATTCAGAGTTGCTTCTGGTGTTTAAAAGGATAGCGCAAGTTTCGTCCCTGCAAAGTAGTGCTTTCGTCTGAGGAAGACGCGAGGAAGCACCTGCGAATGCTCTAAGTGCACGTGGCCAGAAGCGAGGCGCCAACGACAACTTCGGGAGAAAACGAAAAAGGGCAGCCATTCCTGGCTGCCCTTTCTTCAAGTGTGATTTCGGCTTTCGATCAGAAGGTAACGCGCACCGCCAACTGCACTTGCCGTGGTGTGTATGCAAAGTTGCTATTGGCATTCGTAACCTGTCCAAATGTGCTGTTGGACGTAAGCGTCGGGGCTGCTGCAGTGCCACCAACCGCATATCCCAACGTGTTCTGGTTCGTGGGATTGAAATGGTTAAAGAGGTTGAAGGCTTCACCAATGAACTCAGCAGCATAACGTTCGCGGAAGGTAACCTTTTTCGAGAGTCGTAGATCCATGACCTGAGTGTTGCGCAAATGGAAAGTATTACGCTCAAGTCCGGGGATGCCCTTTCTCCCGTTCGAGCCATTCAGGCCAGCGCCACCAGCGAAGAGTGTGGTGGGTGCAGCAACCGGAGCATTACCCGATGTTGTCAGAGAGTAAGGCAGACCGCTCTGCACTTGGAAGAGGGGAGCCAATTCCCAACCATTAATCAAGTAGCCCTTCCAGCCGTCGGCTTTCCAAGGGGAATCAATGACCGCATTGAAGACGAACCGACTGGGAACGTTGTAGATGGAGTTACCGTACTCGCCCTTGAGGTTATACGGGTCTAGCAGATCGTTGGTGTCGGTAAAGGTGGCTTCGTTCTGGACAAAGTCCAGGGCGTGTGCCCATGTGTAGTTGGCACTGAACTGGAGACTATGGGACAACCTGTGATTCAACTGAACGGCAAGTGCCTGGTAATTCGAGTTAATGCCACTAAAAATATCGGTCATGGCACCGAAGTTATTGTTAATGCGACTGGTGTATAGAGGAGAGGTGATTGTCTGCCCTGCCAGCGGGCCACCGCTGACTGTATACGTAATCGTCGCAGGAGGATTTACTGTCTGGCCGGTGCTATTCAGGAACGGTGTACCGGCGCGAGCGATGTTTGAATCCACGAACCCAGGCAATTGACGTCCATAACTGCCCAAATAGCTAACCGACATCACGGTGTTCCAACCGAGATCCTGTTGGAACGTGAGGTCGGTTTCGTGAATCTGAGGAGCTTGGAAATTGCCATCAAAGAATTGGACGGCAGGTTTTGCCGCGACCGCACCGGGTAAAACTGAAGAGTTGTTAGCTGGCGGCGGAATAACCTGCGGGAATGTAGGCGCGCCCGCAGTGGTTGCGCTGAACGAGTAAGACGCCTGGCCACCGGGCATCCCAGTATTGATCAAAGCGTTGTAGATCGTGGAATTGATGATGCGGCCGTAGAAGATGCCGTATCCTCCGCGCAGCACCTGCTTGCCGTTGCCGCGCAAGTCCAAAGCAAAGCCCACACGGGGAGCAAAATTGTTCTTGTCGTCGGGTAGTTTTCCCGTTTGCGGAATGGCAGGATTCACCAGGGCAGAGAATGGTGAGGGCAGCATCTCATAATCCCAACGCAAGCCTAGGTTCAGAGTCAGGCGCGGGAAGATTTTCCAATCATCCTGGCCAAAGAACCCGACCTCATCGGTATTGAACTCGAAGCCAAGAGGACCAAACGCCTGAGTGAAATTGCTATAGCGCTTGCCCGGGCTTAGGACGTCGGAAAGGTAATTTCCAAACGTGGTGTATGTATACGTTCCAAACTGAGTCCGAAGGTTCTGGCTCACGTCGTTGGTATGGAGATAATCACCGCCGAATTTGACGCTGTGATTGCCATGGCTCCACGTGACCGTGTCGGCGAACTGCTGCCGCTTCTCATCAGGAAACTTCGGCCGCGTGAGGAACGTCTGCGTGCCAAGATCGAAGGTGTTGAAGCTGAAGAACACATCGGGTGTGATGCCGAAGGGGTTCGTGTAAGTCCCGGTATTGGTGAGGTGTGCTTGTTCGTAGGCAGTCGGGGGCTGCGGGAACTCAAATTCGAAATCGCGTCCGTACTGATAGCGCGCTTCGTTAGCAATCGTATTGGTGACAAAGGTGCTGAGCTTTGCAATACCCCATGTGTCGCGGACGTAGTCACTGCCAAAGCTCGCGACTCCGAGCGTATTGCTGGCCTGCGTTTGAATACCCTGCGGCGATGCCCAGCGCATCCGGTTCACTTCGAACGACGCGTGATTGCGTTCGGTGATGTTCCAATCAATTTTCGGAAGAAAGATCGTCTGATCTCCGGTGCGGGGGACTGGACCGAGCTCGCCTAGAAAATCGTTGAGACCATTGTTGTAGTTGGTCAGAGCGGTCGCGTACGGAATGTTGAGGTTGTTTGCAATAGTGCAGACGTTGCGAGTCGAATTACTGTTCGTGTTGCCGCTGGTGCTTGCACACTGTGCCGGAGTTTGCCCAGCTGGCTGAGTGGGAGAAGGTGTCTCGAAGAACTGCGCCGGACTTGTCAGGGTTCCCAATCCAGGGAAGTTCCGGCGGTATTGATCGTAGGTAAAGAAAAAGAAAAGCTTGTCCTTAATAATCGGACCGCCCACTCCCAGTCCCCACATCTTGCGCCAGTCCTTGGGTTTGATAACGCTCTGCGTGAAGACGCCGGGAGAAGTTTGTGTAGTGACCTTAGTGAACGGGTTCTTCGCGCCCCAGTCGTTATCACGATCGTAGAAATACAACTCGCCGTGGAATGAATTTGTGCCGCTCTTCGTTACGGTATTAATCACCGCTCCGGCAGCGCGACCATATTCTGAAGAGTAGTTCGACGTGTTGATCTGGAATTCCTGCACGGCAACCTTAGGCGACGAGTAGCCGGCGCGCGTGCGTCCGCGCTCTTCAGAGAAGAAGGCCTGGTTATTGTCAGCGCCGTCGACGGTATTGTTGTTCAGAAGGGTGCTGATGCCGCGAACGCTGATGAGTCCGAAGCCGCTGGAGTTGTTGACCACGCCGGGGGTCAGCAGAGCAAAATTCGACCATCGTCCGCCGTTGATGGGCAGGTTTGAGATCTGCGTCTGATCGACGATCGGCGCGAAATCCGCTGAAGTGGTGTTGATTTGCGGAGTTTCAGCGGTCACGCTCACGGTTTCTGCGCTGCCGGCAACACCTAAACGGGGAGAGACGTCTGTCAAGCTTCCAACTTGAACGATCACGTTCTCCGCCTTGTATGGAGCGAAGCCTTGTGAAGTAACCGTCACCGTATAAGTCGCGGGCTGCAGCTGGCGTACGCGGAAGTAGCCCGATGCATCGGTGGTAACTCTTTGTTCCGCGTTGGTTCCATTGTTGTGCACGACCACCGACGCGTTGGGGACGACTGCGCCGGCGACGTCGTAAACCGTGCCGCCAATTGCGCCCTCAGTTGTGGATTGCCCAAGCGCGCTAACGCACAGAGTTACGCTTATCGCGAATGTGAACAGTAGTGAAAGCAACCGACGAAAGTCACCCGAGCTGGGCTCAAGGGTCACATTGCGGAATCTCAACATATTTAGCTCCTCAAAAATGAAACAGATTTCGAACCGGGACCAGCCAGGACGATGCACACGCATCTCAATGGCACCAAGATCGGGGAATACAAATCCTGAACCTTTAGGGGGACGGGGAAATCTATCACCAGTGATAGAGAGTTTTCCATATCTGCTTTTACGCAACATGAAAATTCCGAAACAAGCTAGACCTTTGCATCCCGCGATTTTCACAATGCATACAGATTTTGGTAGATGGCGTGCAAAAAGCAGCCTGAATCTATGAAGGATGGAACTTCTGCCAATTCGCCTCTCATGCCTGCTGGAAATTGCACGGTGTTTTCCAACTCCCGTATAGTCAAACATTAATTTTCCAAATCTATGGCCAAAGACATTCCTATCGGTACCCGAGCCGAGGTGACCAACGAAGTGGAGCACAGGCATACTCTTGCGGCGCTGAGTTCCGACCTTCCTTCAGTCCTCGCTACACCGTGGATGATTGGCTGGATGGAGTATGCCTGTTACCAGGCGCAACAGCCGTTCTGTGAAGACGGCGAGACCACAGTGGGAACCGCCGTCCACGTGGACCATCGCGCTCCTACGACTATCGGCCAGATGGTAATTGCCGAGGCTGTGCTGGAGAGAATCGAGGGGCGCTTCTTTATTTATCGCGTCAGCGCTCGTAACGAGCAGCAGCCGATTGGATCGGGAACAGTTCACCGCGCAGTCGTGAATGTGAAGAAGTTCATGGAGAAGACAAAGGCATCGGGTGATCGGGCCATCCGGTGATCGGGCGAAGTGAAAGCAGGAGCGGCTCACTTCTTTCACTGTCATTTCTCGCGCCTGCTTTCGGCGCGGGGAATCCGCTTTGCGGTATTCAAAAAAACGTGAGCCTGAGAGCGACAGTCGGAAATCAATTGGCTACCCACAAGATTTAGGAGGACTCGATGAGCACTACGGCACCAGTTCAGGATCTCAGTTACCCCATCGGAAAATTTGCTTATGCAGGTCCGATGACCAAGCAGCAGCGGGCTGCGGCGATTGACACGATCGAACAGGTTCCCGCAAAAATGCGCGAAGCATTGCGGGGACTCTCGCCGCAGCAGCTCGACACGCCGTATCGTCCCGGTGGCTGGACTGTCCGGGAGGTGGCGCATCATGTACCTGACAGCCACCTGAATGCGTACATCAGGACCAAGCTGGCACTCACCGAAGATGAGCCCACGATCAAGCCCTATGACGAGAAGCGTTGGGCAGAGCTGGCAGACACGCGCCTCACACCGGTGGAAACTTCGCTCGTGTTGCTCGAAACACTGCACGAGAGATGGAATCATCTGCTGCGGGCGATGTCCGATACGGATTTCGCTCGTACCTTTCGCCATCCTGAGCACGGTGTTCGTACGACTGATTGGATGATCGCGTTGTATGCATGGCATGGTCCGCACCATGTCGCGCATATTACGAGTCTGCGCGAGCGGAATGGGTGGTAGGAATCGGGTGATCGGGCCATCGGGTGATCGGGTGAAGTAAGAGCCGAATCCAAGTTTCTCTTGTCTGTGACATCATCATCGTTCACAAGGCTGTGATAGGGCGGATCTAAAGCGACGTGCACTTCACCCGATCACCCGATCTCGATGTCTCTCTCTTTCTCCATCTCCGCGACTGATGGTTCCGGCCGCCTGGGCACGATCAGAACGCCGCACGGCGAAGTCGAGACTCCTGTTTTCATGCCGGTAGGGACGCTCGCTTCGGTTAAGGGCGTTCCGCAGCACCTTCTCGAAGAGCTCGGCGTCCAGGTTCTTTTGGGAAACACTTACCACCTCTACCTTCGGCCCGGGCATGATGCCATTCGCGAGATGGGCGGACTGCATCGCTTCATGTCGTGGGAACGCAGTATTCTCACCGACTCTGGGGGCTTCCAAGTCTTCAGCCTGAACGAGCTGCGCAAGGTTTCGGAACGTGGAGTCGAGTTTCGCTCGCACCTCGATGGCTCCAGCCACTTCTTCACGCCGGAGCGCTCGATGGAGATCCAGATCGCGCTCGGCGCGGACATCGTGATGGCGTTCGACGAGTGCACCGAGCATCCGGCGGAACGCGAGCGAGCACGCGAGTCGATGGAGATGACCGCACGCTGGGCGCGGCGGAGCAAAGAGTACTTTGATCAGCACAAAGATGAGGTGCCGTGGGAAGAGGATCGTGAGGGTAGGCAATCTTTATTCGGCATCGTGCAGGGCGCTATGTACTCGGACCTGCGGCACGAGTCTGCTGAGCGTCTGCTGGAGCTGGATTTTCCTGGATACGCAATTGGCGGGCTCAGCGTTGGCGAGCCGCGGGAGTTGACGCGCGAGATCATCGCCAATACTTTGCCGCTGCTTCCTAAAGATAAGCCGCGATATGTGATGGGGGTTGGGTACCCCGAGGAGATTGTCGAATACTCGGCAATGGGCGTGGACATGATGGATTGTGTGTTGCCCACGCGTGCAGCGCGGCATGGACTGCTATTTACCTCGGAGGGCCGAATGAACATCAAGAACGCTCGCTATGCGCGCGATCAGCAGCCTGCCGATCCTAGGTGTGCTTGCATGGTGTGTTCGCGTTACACGCGTGCGTATCTGCGTCATCTTTTTGTGTCCGGAGAGCCGCTTGCCGCGGTGCTCAACACCATCCACAACTTGTCCCATTACCTTGACACGATGCGCAGCGTCCGTCATGCTATTAAGCTTGGAGAGTTGCGAGCGAAGCTCTCTGAGGCCACGCGGGTTTCAGAGCAGACGAGCTGAGCAGGCTTTTCCTTGAAGCCGCGCCATCCTCAAGACTTGGGGGAGTTCGGCGGCCCTAAAGTCGATTTCGTGATTTGGTGATCGGGTGATTTCGTGATCCGGCGGCCAGTAGCCGCAGAATCAGCGTCCGCCCAGCCAGTCACAAAGTCGCGAAATCATCCAATCGCGAAATCTCTACGAGAAGAGAATTGATCGAGTTACACCCAATTAGCTGTCTGCTTGCCCAATCGTCCGGCTCCGCCATTTTCGGAGTCGTCCCGCTCATCGCGATTTTCGCGATCTTCTACGTGATGTTGATCCTGCCGCAGCAGAAGCGGCAAAAGAAATGGCAGCAGATGCTGTCGGCATTGAAGAATGGCGACAGGGTGGTCACCAGCGGCGGCATTCGCGGGACCATCATCTCCGTGAGAGACGACGCTGTGCAGTTGCGTGTCCCCCCAGATAATTTGCGAATCGAAGTCGCCCGTTCGGCGGTGACCGCTCTCGCTAATCCAGAAGAAGCCAAGTAAATGCGCAAAAAACTTCTACCGAAGACACTTTTCATCATTGCCGTGCTGTTGGTGTTCGTGTACGGCATCTTCCTGGGCACGGAGCCGGAGAAGGCCATTGCCGCCTGGAAGCAGCAAGGGCTGCTGGGCGCCATTCAACAAAACATCCATCTTGGGCTGGACCTTAAGGGCGGTACACACCTGATCCTGCAGGTCGCGGTGAACGAAGCGGTGAACGCTGAGACGGATCGCGTCGTGCAATCGTTGCGCGAGGATCTGAACAAAGCCGGCGTAACTTTCACCGATATCACCAAGCCTGACCCGCAGAATCGTCCCGAGACCATCGCCGTCAATGGAGTTCCGCCGGACAAAGTAGGTGCACTGCGGAATACAGTCAGCGACACGCTTCAGCGATACGACCTTTCCAGCGGCGCCGGTAATTCCTATCAGATTGTGATGAAGCCTTCTGAGCTCACCTCGCTCAAGCAACGGGCGGTACAGCAGGCGATCGATACCATCCGCAACCGCGTGGATCAGCTGGGCGTGAGTGAGCCAGTGATCCAGGAGCACGGACTCGGCGATTATCAGATTCTCGTTGAACTTCCCGGTGTGGACGATCCGGCGCGCGTGCGCGAGATCATGCAGTCCACGGCGATGCTCGATATTCGCCTGGTCATCGGCGGGCCTTATCCGGACGAGCAATCCGCGCTTCAGGCCAACAATGGCGTCATTCCTCCCGATGCGGTGCTCCTGCCAGGCAATACCGGGCGAGATCAGGCTGAGTACTACGTCGTATCACGCACTGCGGCGGTCGCCGGCAGTGACATTCGCGACGCGCAGCCCAGCCGAGATGAGAACGGGCGTCCGGATGTCAATTTTCATCTGAGCAACGACGGCGGTCGCCGCTTCTCAGACTTCACGGCCGCTCACTTGAAAGAGCGGCTCGCGATCGTTCTCGATAATCGCGTTCGCGAGGCTGCAACGATTAATGATCAGATTCGCGATAACGTGCAAATCACCGGCGCCTTCACAGAGCAACAGACTCAGGACCTCTCCATGATGCTGCGTTCAGGGGCTTTGCCGGCTAGCATTCATTACCTCGACGAAGAGACCGTTGGGCCATCACTCGGAGCAGACTCGATTCGGCAGGGTCTGCTGGCCGCGATTGTCGGCATGACTGCTGTGCTCGTGTTCATGCTGCTTTACTACCGCGGGGCTGGGGTAAATGCAGATTTGGCTCTCTTGTTGAATTTGATCATCCTGCTCGGGTTTCTTGGGTTCAGTCACGCGACGCTCACGCTGCCGGGAATCGCGGGAGTGATCTTGACCATCGGTATGGGCGTTGATTCGAATGTCCTGATCTTCGAACGCATTCGCGAGGAGCTGCGAGCCGGAAAGGCTCCGGCGGCAGCCGTGGAGCAAGGATTCGCGCACGCCTGGTTGACGATTGTGGATACCCACGTCACTACCATCGTCTCGGCCGTGATTCTGTTCCTTTTTGGAACTGGCCCGGTACGGGGATTCGCAGTCACCTTGACGTTCGGTCTGCTGGCGAACCTGTTTACTGCGGTGTTTGTCTCGCGCGTAATCTTCGACGCGATACTGAATCGCAAAGAGCGCGGAGAAGCGCTGAGTATCTAAAAGCTGCGCAGCTCTAGGACAATAACTTTGGAACTCTTCAAAAACACCAATATCGATTTTCTTGGGAAGAAATGGTACTTCCTCGGCTTCTCCCTGATCTTCAGCATTGCGGGCATCTTGTCGATGGCGTTCTGGCACCACATTCCCTTGGGTGTCGACTTCAAGGGTGGAACTCTGGTCGACATGAAATTCGCCAGCACTCCGGACCTCGGCAAGGTACAGCATGCGCTGGACGACGCCGGATACCATGATGCGGAGAAGCAGAGGCTCGGCGCCGCTACTGAGAATGAGCTGATTGTCCGCCTTCCACAGCGCGAAACGAATGAGCAGTCGCTCGATCGTGGTCGCAGCGCAATCATCGCTGCCATGGAAAAGTATTTCGGCGGCCAGCCGGGCAAGCTCGACCTGAACAATACGGGTCCATCGCAAATCGCCAGCTACTTATTGGAGAAGGATTCCCTGCAGCTGGGAGCCCTCGCAACCACTCGCTACAACGACATAGCCCGGCAGATTACGGATTTTCGCGACAAGAGGCGCTCCGGTGTGCTTGGCTCCATCGATGAGTTGAGCGGAGTCGTGCCCCCGCAAGTAGTCAGCGCCTTGAAAGACGGTGCGTTTACCTCGCACTTTGGCGTACGGAGCGTACAGATCGTTGGTCCGCAGGTCGGAGCGCAGCTGCGAAAACAAGCAGCTCTCGCTACTCTTTATTCGCTCGCTGGGATGCTAGTTTACTTGGCCTTCCGGTTTGAATGGATTTACGGAGTAGCCGCCGTGGTGGCGGTCTTCCACGACACGCTCATCACGGTTGGGGCATTCTCCTTGACGAATAAAGAGATAACGCTTACCGTTATCGCCGCGATTCTTACGCTGATCGGATACTCGATGAATGACACCATCGTCATCTTCGACCGTATTCGGGAAAACATAAAGCTGTACCGGCGGGAGTCGTTTTCGGAGATCGTAAACCGCAGTATCAATCAGACCCTGAGCCGGACGGTGCTCACATCGGGTCTGACATTTCTGACGGTTCTCTCTCTCTATCTTTTCGGGGGAGAGGTTCTCCATGGGTTTTCCTTTGCCCTGGTAATCGGCATCCTAATAGGTACGTATTCCTCGATTGCAGTGGCAGCGCCCATGTTGGTGGCTTACCAGGATTGGCGTTTGGCGAAGACTGGAACAGCAGCTGTGCCGGGAGTAGCTGGTCGTCGCACAAAAATACGCGCCTGACTGGGAGCAAATTCGGCCCTAGCGGTGTCTATCTAAGTAGAAGTGCCCCTGATGGAGATTGGCTATGTTTGAGGACAGCCTGGTCGAGTCTTCGGGAAGACTAAAAACCAAGCGCGGCATCACTACCTTTTTGTCTTTTGGGTTACAGATGTTGTTGCTCGGCGTGATGGTTCTTATCCCGCTCATTTACACGGAAGCGTTACCCAAGCAGCAGTTGATGACCTTCCTGGTTGCACCCCCACCTCCGCCCCCACCCCCGCCGCCACCTCCGGCAGCAGTGGTGAAGGTCGTGAAGGTCCAAACGGAAATGGTCAACAATCAGCTTCGCGCTCCAACCAAGATTCCCAAAGAAATAAAGATGGTGAAGGAAGACGAAGCACCGCCACAAATGGCAGGCGTTGTTGGTGGTGTAGTCGGTGGCGTGGCCGGCGGCACCATGGGTGGCGTGCTCGGCGGTATCGTTGGCTCTTCGCTTCCGCCTCCTAAGGTTGCGCCGCCACAGAGGGTTCGCGTGTCCTCCGGTGTAGTTGCAGGCAACAAGATATCGGGACCGAATCCGGTATACCCGGCTATCGCCAAGACCGCTCGCATTCAAGGACAGGTGGTTTTGCAGGCTACGATCAGCAAAGGCGGAACCATCGAGAACTTGCGCGCTGTCAGTGGACCGCCGATGTTGTACCAGTCTGCGATCGAAGCTGTGCGTCAATGGCGCTATAAGCCGTACATCCTGAACGGCGAAGCTGTAGAAGTAGAAACCACCATCCAGGTGAATTTCACCCTGAGCGGCGGTTAGAGGCGAGAGGAGCTGGGAAACCTCTTGAAACAAAGTAGCTTCTGAATGAAAAGGGAGAGGCAGAGCTGCCTCTCCTGCAGTTCTGTAGTTTCTGTATCCAGCTTTTTCCATTGGTAAATTGCGCACCTTGCCTTCGGATTACGCCGGAGGTTTGTAGATTCAGTGTTCTTGCTGGTAGCTCCGATCGTAGGTTGGGAACATCCAGCGCTGAGCCGGAGTCGAATTTAGATAACGATGCGACTTTATATTCATGTTTGAGATCTTGTCGCAATCAAACAAGTTCTGAGGAGGACTAACTCAAGTGATTCAATTGGCAACTCTCGCAACGGTGGCGTATTACAAGCTGCCTGCCTTCGCCATGCTGCTTCAGGGTGAAGCCGAAGTCGGATGGGATCCGATTTCGCTGTGGAAGCAGATGGGCTGGCCAGCGCGCCTCGTCGTCATTGTCCTTTTCATCATGTCCGCGTGGTCGATCGGCGTGATGATTGACCGCTACATCGCATTTAACGCTGCCCGCAAACAGTCTCGCGCCTTTGCGCCTCAGGTTGCTGGTGCGCTGCGCGATGGAAAGATCGACGAGGCCATCCGCGTGGCCGAGCGCAACAAGAAATCGCATCTGGCCAAGGTGGTTACCGCTGGACTGCAGGAATTCAAGGCGCACGGCGATTCCAACGATATTCCCGGCGAACAGATCGAGGCCAGCAAGCGCGCGTTGGAGCGCGCCGAAGCCATCGTTCACGCCGAGCTGAAGCGCGGCCTCGGTGGTTTAGCGACGATTGGCTCGACGGCCCCGTTCGTAGGACTGTTCGGTACCGTGATCGGCATTCTGAACGCCTTCCGGCAAATCTCAGCGCAGAAGACCTCAGGTTTGGGTGCCGTCGCCGGTGGTATTTCGGAAGCTCTAGTGACCACGGCGATCGGATTGTTCGTCGCTATCCCGGCCGTGATGATGTTCAACTACTTCACGAATAAGGTCGAGGCTTTTGACGTGGAGATGGATAACTCGTCCTCTGAGTTGATCGATTATTTCCTGAAGCGCAGCGGACGTCGTTAGACGCAGGCTTGGTTAGTCCTCCAACACGATGGTAGAGACAGCATGCTGGTCTCTACCATGGTGCGTATCGAAATCGAGAATAGGCAAACACAATGGCTTTAGCAAAACGAGACGAAGGTAAAAAGGTCAATTCCGACATCAATGTAACGCCGATGGTGGACGTGATGCTGGTACTCCTGATCATTTTCATGGTCATCACGCCGATGCTGCAGCACGGTCGCGCAGTCGAACTCGCGAAGACCACGAATCCTGAGCAGATGCCGGATGCCGATAAGGAAGACGCGATTCTGATCGCGGTTACTCGCGACAATAAGGTTTTCTTTGGCAACGATTTGATCGGTGCCGATCAGCTCAGCGACAAGGTACGAGATCGACTCGCTAACAAGGTTGATAAGCGCGTTTACGTTAAAGCGGACGCGCGCGCAAAGTACGGCAGCGTGGTCGCAGTTGTGGACAACGTCCGATCCGCTGGTGTCGATCAGCTCGGTCTTTTGACGGAGCAGCGGCAGCCTTTGGCTGAGCGCAAGACGCCTCCGGGAGCGACTGGACAGGCGGGCGGTGAATAATTCCAGGTTCTGCCGGCACCGGTAGAACGGAAAAGGGTTTTATATGGCAATGGCAGTCGGGGACCACGGTGGAGGTCCCGCAGCAAATATCAACGTAACGCCACTTATCGATGTGCTTCTCGTGTTGCTGATCATCTTCATGGTGATCACTCCGCTGACTCCTCGCGGTCTTGATGCCTTGGTCCCTCAGCCTCCCAAGGATAAGCAGAAGCAACAGGAGCCCAATGATCGAACTATCGTAGTCCAGGTGGTTCAGGCGGCTCCAGGACAACGTCCGACGCTGAAGATCAACCAGGATCCAGTTAGCTGGGATGAACTCCAGACTCGCCTGTCTGACATCTTCAAGACGCGAGCTGAGCGAATAATGTTCGTGAAAGGCGATGACGACGTTCCATTTTCCGATGTGGCGCAGGTCATCGATATCGCGCATGCGTCTAACGTCGACAAAGTCGGTCTGATTACGGCGAAGATCGAAGCAGGGCAGTAAGGCAGAGTTAGCACTCGGCATTCAGCTGCGAAGCGGCGTGACGGCACCACGAACTCTTTCTTTTGGTGTTCGAGAACGAAGACTGGGCTGAAGGCGGAAAGCCGAGCGCTGAAAGCCACGTTGTACAATGCCGTGATCAAATCGCGGCATATATTTTTGAGTTTTTGCTCTTCAAGGAGCTGGGAAGACTTCATGAACAGAAGCGGACGTTTCCTAGTAGTGCTCGCGATTGCCGCGTCACTGACTGGGGTTGGATGCGACAAGCTCAGAGCCCGAGATCAACTGAATAAGGGTGTTCAGTCCTATCGGAGCGCGCAGTATGACGCCGCTATCGAACATTTCAAAAACGCGGTTAGCCTCGATCCGAATCTTTCCGTAGCCCGGCTCTATTTGGCCACGGCCTATGCCCAGCAGTGCGTTCCTGGAGTAGATACTCCTGAAAATACGCGGAACTGCAACCAGGCAATTGATGAATTCAAGAAGCAGCTCGAGAAGAATCCCGGCGAAATCGGGAGCCTGAAAGGCATCGCTTCGCTCTACTTCAATATGGCAAGCGGCGCAAGCAAGCCGGAAGACAAGTTGAAGTACCTCGATCAGGCGAAGGATTATCATGCGCAGGTGATCAAGAGCGATCCCAGTGACCCTGAAGCCTATTACTCCGTTGCCGTGATTGACTGGACCGAAGCCTACAAGCGTCGCATGGACGCCAAGACCGGCGCCGGCATCAGAGCGGACGAGCCCATCAAGGACAAGAAGCTCTGTTCTGACCTTCAAGGGAAGAACCAGCAGTTAGTGCAGGAAGGCATCGACGATCTAAACAAGGCAATTGAGCTTCGTAAAGACTATGACGATGCCATGGCATATTTGAATCTGCTGTTCCGTGAGAAGGCCGACCTTGAGTGCGGCGATTCCGATGCGCGCAAACAGGATCTGGCGACGGCAGACGACTGGGTGAAGAAGACGATGGAAACCAAAAAGGCCAAAGCCGAAAAACAGCAGGGCCCCGGTGGAATCGTCCTCGACCAGCCGAAGCCGACTCAGTAGCCAGGAAGAACGGCTCCTAGTAAAACCCCTCGCTCTGCGAGGGGTTTATTCTTTTGTGGCACAGCCCTGTTACCAACGCGTTTCGACTGAGGGTGAGTGCACCGCAGGTTTATCTTGACCCTCTGGCCTGATCTGTAATACGGTATGTAATACAGAATATGGCGATTCGAACCGTGAGACTCGACGAAGAGGCTGAAGCGGTCTTGCAGGAAATCCGTGAGGCCACCGGTCTGCCGATTTCCGAAGCGCTCAAGCATGGCTTGAGGGCGTTTCGGGAACGGGTCGCATCAGAAGCTGTGCGACGACCCTACGATGTTTACAAGAGTCTCGATCTCGGAGCTGGTGGTTGGGCTAACGACTCTTCCGCTGAGGTTCGCCGCGGAGTTAGTCGAGCCTTGAAGAAGAAATTCAAGCGGTGATTCTAATCGATGCAGGCCCGCTCGTTGCGTTGTTCGATCCGCAGGATTCTCTTCATCGGCAGTGCGCGGAAACACTTGAAGGCATTCACGAACCTATCAATTCCACGATCCCAGTGTTAACCGAAGCCTTTCACTTATTGCAACCTCAGAGCCGCGGCGCTGACCGGCTTCGGGAATTCATTTCCGGCGGCGGTCTATCGATCTGGTTTTTTACCAAGCCGGCCCTTGTCCGGGCCTTCGAGCTGATGGAGTTATATGCCGATCATCCGATGGATCTTGCCGATGCTTCCCTGGTCGTAGCCGCTGAGTCGCTCCGAACGCGTAAGGTATTCACTATCGATCGCAACGATTTCGAGGCGTATCGCTGGCGTAGCGGACACCGCCACTATTCATTCGAAATTCTCTCCTGAAGCGACACCTCTGACCTCTCGACCTCCTTGTCAAATTTTCGGAGCATCAGTACCTTCTTCTCGGCAGCCAAGAATGACGCTTCCAGCGAGTTCCGCGCGAGCTCGCGGACGTGCTCATCGGTAAACCCGAAAACATCTTGGGCAAGTTCATATTCGCGAGTCAGAGAGGTATGAAACATCGCCGGATCATCAGTGTTCAGGGTCACGAGAAGCCCAGCATCGAACAGCCGACGCACCGGATGCTGGTCAATGTTGGGCAAACAGCCGGTGCGGAGATTGCTGGAAATGCATATCTCTACTGGAATCTGGCGCTGCGCCAGTACTTCGATTAGTTCGGGATCGCGCACGGCGCTCAGGACATGCCCCAAGCGCTCAGCGCCGATATTCAACGCCGCCCAAATAGACTCTGGTCCGGTACTTTCTCCCGCATGAGCTGTCAGCCGCAGGCCATTGTCCGCCGCGTATCGATACAGATCGCGAAATTGTTCGGCCGGCCCCCGGACTTCGTCCCCGCCTAGGCCAACTCCAATCACGTGTCGGTCTTTGTATTGAATTGCCAGTTCGAAAACCCGTTTCGCCGGCTCTACTCCAAAGTGACGAACCGCGTCGAAGATCCAAAGGACCGATACGCCGAAGTCTCGTTGGCCGCGCTCTAGCCCCCGTTCCATCCCTTCAAATAGAGGCTCAAACTCCTGCTGGCGCCAATGAACGACACCAACAGACACGTAGACCTCAGCATGGAGTACTCCTTCCTCATGCAGGCGTTCAATGATGCGATAAGTGATGAGCTCGAAATCCTCCGAGGTAAGCAATCGCTCGGTAACGGCTTTGAAGGCCATGAGAAATCCGTTGAAGTCGGCATACTCGTACAACCGAGTAGCCTCCTCGAGGGTGAGAGGATTCCTATCGTGGCGGCGGCTGAGCTCAGCGAGAGCTTCCGGGGTAACGGTACCCTCGAGATGCAAGTGCAATTCAGCCTTGGGCAGGGCACGGATTAAGGTGCGGTTCGCCATCACCAATACGGTTACTGTATCTGAAACGCGGATTACTTCTGATTACGTGCAACTTTCTCATTTCCATGTTAATCAGATGTTGTACCAATGTGGTGTTCCAGGAGACGAACATGCAGTTCCAGGCGAAACGCGAACCCGAATCTATCTCGTCCCCCTGGAATGATCGTATCTTGATGGCGGCCATCATCGTCACGATGGTTCTCTCGCTGCTGGGATACATGCACGCATAACCCTTTGAGTCCATAGTTTGTTTGCCGGATAGCCAGGTTCTCGCGCCGGATGTAGGATTCCTGCGGTGACGCGTGTAGCTATCGTTGGCGGTGGTATCTCTGGTCTGACGACCGCTTTTTATCTCGAGCAGGAACGTCGTCGTGGGGCTCCGCTGTCGTTCACCGTCCTTGAGGCGGAGTCGCGCTTCGGCGGAGCAATCCAGACCGAGCGGATCGATGGATGCATTATTGAAGCTGGTCCCGATTCATTTCTAAGCACGAAGCCGTGGGCACGCGAGCTATGTGACGATCTGCGCCTCTCCTCTCAACTCATCGGCTCTCGCGATGAGGACCGCAAGACTTACATTCTGATCAACGGACGTCTCGAACCGATTCCCCCGGGGATGCAGATGATGGTGCCCACAAGGATGGGGGCCGTCCTGACGTCGCGGCTGTTTTCCCGCCAAACGAAGCTAACCATGGCACGAGAATATCTCTGGCCACCGCAGCCACTCGGAGCAGACGACGATGAAAGCGTTGCCAGCTTTGTTTCCCGGCACTTCACCTCTGAGTTGGTGGACCGCTTGGCCGATCCGCTGTTGACTGGCATCTATGGCGGCGACGCCTCTGCGCTCAGCGTCCGTGCGACCCTGCCACTAATGGTGGATATGGAGTGTCGCCACCGCAGTCTTGTGCGCGGTGCGTTGGCGGCCAGATCATCGCAGCACAAGAGTGCTCCTCCACAGCCCCTTTTCACCTCGATGCGGGATGGTATGCAGCGCATGGTGGAGTCGATCGTTCGACAAGTACAACGAGAGTCACTGCGTCCTTCTCGCATCGTCGACGGGCTGACGGCCCAAGAGGATGGATGGCGGCTTAGATTCGGAGAGACCACTGAAGACTTCGATCATGTGATCCTGGCTCTCCCCGCGCATGCCAGCGCCAAACTGATTGCCGAGCTCCCCGGTTCGGAGCGTCCGGTTGAGCTGCTGCAGGAAATCTCCTATAGCTCCGCTGTAACGGTCGCCCTGGCTTACGACGCTGCCGCTATCGCGCTACCGCCGGGCTTCGGCTTTCTTGTCCCGCGCAAGGAAGGTAAGCGCATGATCGCTTGTACCTTCGTTCATAACAAATTCGAGAACCGAGCTCCCGCAGGCACTGCGCTCATTCGCGTATTTATGGGCGGCTCACGAGATCCCGAGATTCTGGATCAGACGAAGGAACAGATTACTGAAATCGCTCGCCGCGAAATGCGCGAGATCCTGAACATTGACGCCGAGCCGCAACTCGTGCGTGTCTTTAAATGGCACAAGGCTATGCCCCAGTATGGCGTTGGACACTTGCTGAGAATCGCACGCCTGGAAATGCACATGCAGCGTTTCCCCGGCTTGCACCTCAGCGGCAATGCCTACCACGGAATCGGAATCCCCGACTGCGTGCGCACGGGACGCGCCGCCGCTGACGCCATCATGCGACGGATGCGCTCCCAGCGCGCGCTGGCGTAAAAGGCAGCGACAAGCAATTAGCGATAAGCACATAGGCGCAAAACGTGGATCTGGCCGTCCTCGGCGGGGTGCGTGAGGCGTGCCGCAGTCCCTTTCAATCTCACACTCCCCAAAAAAATCTGCGTGAATCCGTAAAATCCGCGTTCATCCGCGTGAGGTTTTGGTCTTGGTGTTAATGGTCGGCAAAGTGGAAGCGCAAAAAAATCGGGCGGACCGAAGTCCGCCCAGTCGCTTGTCTGCTGTTCGTTTTGTTGTCCTAGCCGTTAGAAACTTTGACGGGCCTGCCGTCGAATGATGACGTTCTCGCGGCCACCCTTTGTCGCCGGAACCTAAGCAGCAGAGTAGCCCACGTGGCCGAGGCCGCAAAGTAACTTAAGTCACTTTGCGCGCTGCGACTCGCGGTTCGGCAACTTGCAGCCTCTCAGGCATCTCCCCAAAAACTCGAATTGCCAGTATCGTTGGCAGTGCCGATGGCTGCCGCAACCAAACGGAAGTGGCTCTTACTGCTCGCGATCCCTTTCATCGCGCTTCTGTGCACGCCGCTTTACTCGCGCATAAACCCCGTCGTTTGGGGCTTTCCATTCTTCTACTGGTACCAGTTCCTCTGGATTCCGCTTAGCGCCGCTATCACATTTCTGGTGTACCGGAAGAGCGGCCGATGAGGACAACACTCGATTGGACGGCGATTTCCGTCTTCACCTTCTTCCTCATCGTCATCAGCGCAGTCGCGTTTATGGCCACACGCTGGAAGCGCGCGGATCTCAACCTGATCGAGGAGTGGGGACTCGCCGGACGCAGGTTCGGAACCGTCATCACGTGGTTCCTGCTGGGCGGCGATCTATTTACTGCCTACACGATTATCGCGGTTCCAGCGCTAGTCTATGGCACCGGAGCGCCAGGCTTTTTCGCGCTGCCATACAGCACCGTATCCTTTGCCTTCGCTTACCTCACAATGCCGAGGCTCTGGGCGGTATGCCGGAAGCATCACTACGTAACGGCTGCTGATTTCGTGCGTGGACGATACGGCAATCATTGGCTGGCCCTGGCTATCGCCGTGACCGGAATTCTCGCTACTGTGCCATACATCGCGCTGCAGTTGATTGGGATTCAGGTTTCGGTTGGCGCGTTAGGTCTGAGCGGCAGCGGATGGACTGGACAGTTGCCGCTGGTCATCGCCTTTGGATTACTCCTCGGATACACCTATACGGGCGGACTCCGCGCACCGGCGAGCATTGCCTTCATCAAGGATGTGATGATCTATATCGTCGTTCTTGCAGCGATCATATGGCTTCCGATGAAGCTCGGCGGCTACGGAAACATCTTCCACTCCGCCGCGACAGCATTGGCGAACCGGCCCAATCCGGCATCGTTAGTGTTGCGACCAGGCCAGTATCTGCCTTTTTCAACATTGGTTCTGGGCTCCTCATTGGCGTTATTCCTGTATCCGCATAGCATCACAGCGGTTCTTAGCTCCTCCAGCGCGGCCGTCATCAAGCGCAATTCGGCACTGATGCCTGCATATAGTTTGTTGCTAGGAATGCTGGCCTTATTGGGCTACGGTGCGCTGGCGGCTGGAGTATCAGTTACATCTTCCAGCTACGTGGTACCGGCATTGTTCCTGAAGATATTTCCCCCGTGGTTTGCAGGATTCTGTTTTGCAGCCATTGCGGTAGGAGCGCTCGTGCCTGCCGCCATCATGTCGATCGCGGCTGCGAGTCTGTTTACGCGCAACATCTGTCGTGAGTATCTATGGACCAATCTTTCACAGCGCAAAGAAGCACGACTGGCAAAGCTGCTCTCGCTCTTGCTCAGCGTTGCTGGTCTACTGTTTGTCCTGTTCCTGCCTACGCAGTATGCGATTAACCTCCAATTGCTTGGCGGAATCTGGATCGTGCAAACGCTCCCGACCGTGATTCTCGGACTCTTCACGAGCTGGTTTCGCCCGGCTGCTTTACTACTCGGCTGGGCAGTGGGGATGGCAGCGGGCACTGCGATGGTGATCTCGCAGAAGCTCACGGCGGTATTCCCGTTGCGTATTGGAGGCCGGACGTTCTCCTCGTACGCAGCCGTAAACGCGCTGGCGCTCAACCTGCTGGTTGCGACTGTCCTCACTGTTCTACTAAATGCCTTTAGCAGCAGCGAGCGCCGTGACGAGACATCTGCGTCCGATTACGACGACAGTGATCCTCAAATCGAACTTTCGTCGGAGCGTCTGGTTACGGAGCAGTCGGCGCCGAAGGTCTCACGGTAATTAATCGGTCCTCTTTTGGATCGAGCTCAAGCCTGATGTCCTTGTACTCCACCTCTGACGCTCCAGCATGAATCTGCAATCCTATGGGTCCCCTACGGAGGCGCGTTGCGTCTTCATCGGTGTAGCGCGTGACTTCGACCCCATTCACCGCCATCCGGATAGTTCCCGTCTTGAGATGAGCCAGAATCTCGGATTCGTGCCAGGCACCCGGATCGAAGTCCGGATGTGGCAGCTTCTCGCGCGGTGGACCTTTCTTCCCAGGGTGGTAATCCCACATGCCGCCAGTGGGAGGAATCACAAGAATGCAATTACCGTATCCCCAATCCGTCTTGCGCTCGCCCCAGAAGCAGACGCCCAGATGATTCTTCTCGCTGACGAGCCGTGACTTCAGAATGAGCCTGAAATCTGAGTAATCTCCATTCGAGAGGATGAGTTGCCCTCCATGTTCCGTGATCCCGTGGATTGCATCATCCTTTACCGACCAGATCGTCGGATCGCCGCTCCATCCGTTGAGCGTCTTGCCGTCAAAGAGTGGGTTTAGGACCATGCTCTGGTAACGGACAGAAGGTTTGGCCTTCGACTCTCTCATTTCGGAACAACTACAGAGCATCATGCTTCCGGCAAATAAGGCTGCGGCAAATCTGTGCATTTCAGATGCGGTCCCCGAAGAGCGAAATTTTGAAGTCCCGATTATGCAACGCGCGACAGATTACTGGGCCTCAGTTCGATAGCCGAAAATGCGGTGCCTCGAGAAAATGCACCGGTCCACACAGCAGGTTGATTCATGGGAGTACACTAATGCTCTTGCTCCGCGTTGCCGTACCTCTTTTCTTCAAGGAGGCGTTCCCATGATCTCTTTTACTGTGAATGATCGGCGCGTTGATGTGGACGTCGATCCTTCAACTCCTCTCCTCTGGGTGCTGCGCGACAGCCTGGGCTTAACCGGGACGAAGTACGGCTGTGGCATGGCCCAGTGCGGCGCTTGCACGGTGCATCTCGATGGCGAAGCCTTGCGCTCCTGCGTCGCTCCGGTGTCGCGCGTGGCCGGAAAGAAAGTTACGACCATCGAAGGACTGTCTCCTGACCTGAGCCATCCACTGCAGCGTGCCTGGATCGCCGAGGATGTTCCCCAGTGCGGCTACTGCCAGTCGGGGCAATTGATGAGCGCGGCAGTCTTGCTGCGCGAGAAGCCCCAGCCTACCGACGAAGACATCGACGAGGCGATGACTGGAAACATCTGTCGATGCGGCACGTATCCCCGAATCCGCAAGGCGATTCACCGAGCTGCCGGAATGATGACGAAAGGCGGCGCCAAATGAGCACTCCCCTTTTGGAACGTCGCGAATTTCTGAAGTTTTCCCTGGCGGCAAGCGGTGGCCTGCTCGTTGGTCTTTATATTCCCAACGGAGCAAAAGACGCGTTCGCGCAGGAGGCTTCAACCACCAGCTTCATGCCGAATGCCTTCGTGCGCATAGGCAGCGACGAACGCATAACTGTGATCGTAAACCACTCGGAGATGGGACAGGGGGTTTACACATCCCTGCCTATGTTGCTGGCAGAGGAACTCGACGCAGACTGGAAGAATGTAGGCTTTGAGCCCGCTCCGGTGGATCCGAAATACAACCATCCTATCTTCGGCATGCAAATGACCGGCGGAAGCTCCAGTGTGTACTCGGGCTTCGAGCAATTTCGCAATGCAGGGGCGGCTGCGCGCGCGATGCTGATCGCCGCTGCTGCGCAGAAGTGGAACGCCGATCCGGCGACAGTACGGACCGACTCAGGCGCGGTGCTCGACGGAGCAAACCGCAAGCTGACGTATGGGCAGTTGGCAGAGCTTGCAGCGAAGATGAAACCACCCGAGAAGGTGGCACTCAAAGATCCAAAGACGTTCAAGATAATCGGTAAGGCCAAGAGCCGGCTAGACACTCCCGAGAAAGTAAATGGCAAGGCCATTTTTGGCCTGGATGTCAGGCAGCCCGGCATGCTGACCGCAGTCGTTGCGCGGCCTCCGATCTTCGGCGCAAAGGTTCGGAATTTTGATGATTCGCGTGCACGAGGCATGTCGGGTGTGCGCAAGATTGTCGCGGTGCCGTCGGGTGTGGCAGTGATTGCCGATTCGTTCTGGCAGGCAAAGGTGGCTCGTGACGCGCTCAAGGTGGACTGGGACGAGGGCGCAATGAGCAGCTTCAACACCGCGCAGATGATGCAGCAGTTTCGCGAGCAGGCCAAGTCTCCGGGAAAAAGCGTGCGCAAAGACGGCGATCCAGAAGCTGCGCTTGCCTCGGCCGCCAAGAAGATTGAAGCGGTCTATGAAGTTCCATACCTTCCGCACGCCATGATGGAGCCCCTGAATTGCGCGGTGGACTTGCGGGCAGACTCCTGTGAGATCTGGACCGGAACGCAATTTCAGACCGTCGATCGGATGAATGCGGCCAAAGTCGCGGGACTCCCGCCGGAAAAAGTACAGATCCAGACCACCTACCTCGGTGGAGGATTCGGCCGTCGAGCGAATCCGCAATCGGACTTCGTTGTAGAAGCGGTCCATGTGGCCAAGGCGGCTGGGGCTCCTGTGAAGGTGGTGTGGACGCGGGAAGATGACATGGAAGGAGGCTGGTATCGTCCGGCGTTCCTGCACGCTATTGTGGGCGGTGTCGATGCAAGTGGGAAGGCGGTGAGTTGGCGGTCGCGGCTGGTTGGGCAATCGATCATGGCCGGAACAATGTTCGCGGAAGCGATGGGTATGACGAAGAAGGGCTACGATCCTGCTTCGGTCGAGGGCGTTGACGATCTTCCTTATGAGATTCCCAATCTGGGAGTAGAGTCTCATCAAGCAGAGGTCCAAGTGCCTGTCCAGTGGTGGCGATCGGTGGGACACTCCCACACCGGTTTCGCCACAGAATGCTTTATTGATGAGCTTGCTACCCTGGCCGGCAAAGACCCATACCAGTTCCGCCGCGATCTTTTGCAAAAGCATCCACGTCACCTGGGTGTGCTCGACCTGGCTGCGCAAAAAGCAGGTTGGGGGAAGCCGCTACCCAAGGGTCGAGCGCGTGGGATCGCAGTCCACGCGTCGTTTGAAAGCTATTCGGCACAGGTGGCTGAAGTGTCGGTCGCCGAAGGAAACGTTCGCGTGCACAGATTGGTATGCGCGATCGATTGCGGACGCTATGTGAATCCGGGGATCATTGCGGCGCAAACGGAAGGTGGCGCGATCTACGCAGCCTCGGCTGCCCTGTTCCAGGAGCTCACGTTCGATGGTGGACGTCTGCAACAAACCAACTTCCATACCTTCCCAGTGATGCGCATGAATGAATGTCCTGAGATAGAGACGCACATCGTGGAGAACAACGAGAAGTCGGGCGGAATTGGGGAGCCAGGCGTGCCATGTACTGCGCCGGCCATCGCCAACGCAGTGTTCGCCGCGACCAGGAAACGAATTCGCAAACTGCCGATTCGCATGACGGAGGCGGTATGAATCACCTGCGTCAATCTGCTCGCATTTCCCTGACAATCGCGCTGACTGCGTTTCTTGTTTTGGGCGGCGCAAGCTGGTCTTCGCAATCGGCAGCCGCGCGGAAGACTGACCGGAACGCGGCTTCACGTGCAGGGAACAGCGACTTGTTTTTGTCCTTCGTCTCAGTACTGCGGCACCCTCGATGCATGAATTGTCACTCACAAGGCAACTTCCCCCGGCAGGGCGACGATGGTCATCCTCATGCGATGAACGTACGCCGCGGACCCGATGGCCACGGTGTCACCGCGGAAAAGTGCGCTACTTGTCATCAGGACCACAATCTCGCGGGTGCACACTTACCACCCGGCGCGCCGAACTGGGGGCTGCCTCCTGCAAGCACGCCGATGATCTGGCAAGGCCTGACAGACGCCCAGGTTTGTCGGTCGATCAAAGATCCGAAGCAAAACAAAAATAGGAACCTCGATCAACTCGTAGAACACCTGACTGAAGACAAGCTAGTGATGTGGGGTTGGAATCCGGGTGAAGGCAGGAATGCAATTCCAATGCCTCACGACGAGTTCGTCTCAAAAGTAAAAGCATGGCAGGCCGCAGGTGCGCCATGTCCGACCGATACAACTAGAGCGGCAAAGTTGTAAGACGCAGACAGGAACTGCGGCACGTCTCGGCCTATGGCTGAGTCGTGATCTGTCCGATGTTGGCGACGTTGTCGTCCTTTTTCATTGACGGTACCGAGCAGATGTAAAGAACTACGCCGGCTGTAGGTGCACGCGCCTCCCATACTGTCTTGCCAAAATAGTCGGTCACATAACCAATCTTCATTCCCTCAGCTACATAGGTACCGCGCCTCACCAGTGGATAAAAGAATCCTGCATTCGGACTGGTCACACTTGAAACTTTGCCGAGCCAGACTGGGTTTTCGACCGTCGGCGCAGCGCCCGGAAGCATCTTCAGATATCGCATTACGTTGTAGCAGCCATCAACCAGCTTCTGCACATCCTCCGGCTCGGTCGTTCCGGAATAGCCTGCCTCCACAGCAATCGCAGGCTTGCCACGAGTGCTAGCCGTGCTATCTAGATAGCGGGATGCGCTGGGATCCTTTGGCCGATCGGTTACGACGATGATGTGATCGAGGCCAAAGGCGAGCACCATTCCGTGCGAGGCGCTGTCAAGACGTTCGTTTCCTGTCTTTGACCAGTACGAATATGGGCGCAGGCTCTCGTCGAGGTCGCCGCCGTGTAAGTCGATGAGATAGTCGCACTTCTCCACAACTTCTTTCGTGATCAGCCAGGATGCTCGCTCTGTCTGCGTGCCATTCGGATTCCCAGGATAGAAGCGGTTCATGCTTTTGCCGTCGATCGGATTCACGTGCGGCACTTTTTTCTCGAAGGAGCTGAGGTTCACCAGTGGAACGATGATCAGCTTTCCCGACACCTGGGTTGCATCGATGGTCTGGATGACCTTCTCCAGCGCAATGATGGACGCATACTCTGTTCCATGCGCTCCAGACACGAGTGCCAAAGTGGGACCTGGCTTGCCTCCATTTACCACGACCACCGGAATGTTCGTGGCGGGATCCGATCCCGCAGGGACTTCGAGATAGCCGGTCGCTTTCTGGCCGGACTCCGCAGTCGCAGTGCCAACAGAAAAAGTTGCGGCACACGCAGGCAAAGCGCATGCCAGAGAGAGGACAACTCCGAGCAGGGAAGTTCGCATGCCGCATAGGTTACAGAAAACAGGTGACAGCGAACAGGGGATAGCGCACAGCTCCCAAAAGGGCAGCTTCAGATTGCAGCTTCGTGCTGCTTCACTTCAGGCTGGGAGGAAAGCGCAGCGAGGAGTTCGGCAATGGGGGCGTTGTCACCAAATGTCTTGCTGGTGTGGGCGTATCGATCTACATTGCCGGGGCCGAAGACGAAGCTACCACCGAGCTGAAAAGGATTCTTTCCAAAACGGTGCTGCCGATGGCCAGCTTCTTTCGCGCGTTTGCGGGCAATCGCATTGTCTTTGCGAAGGATGTGCAGGACAGATGCCCGCTGGAGCTGGACAGCTTCGTAGGCCTGCCGTTGCTCATCGACCAACAAGGGGAAGGTGATGCCTGTCTCTTCGCGAAAGATGCGCGCGTAGTTCATATCGCCCAAGCTGATCGATCCCAGACGCGCACCCTTCGCGATGAATGCTTGCTGATTGGCGCTCAACTGAGCCACGTGCTCACGGCAGAAGATTCAACCATAGTGCCTTAGGAACACAATGACAGCCGGACTATCCGCCCACAGGGAACCCAACTTCACCTGGTGGCCGTCAGTATCCGGCAGCACAATCTCGGCCAGCCTGGCGCTGAAAGACATTCACGGATTCTCAAGCCGTGAATTCAGACTGTCAAGCACACGCTGAGTGAGGAGTCAGTTTGACTATTACTTGAGACGAATCCACCCTCAAGACTGTCATCCCTCGCGCGTTTTTTGCGCGGGGGGCCGAACCGGCGATCACTTCCGCTATGCCGACTTCTCATTACTTTTCTTGTTGGAGCCGTCCGAAATTCGGAAAATCAATAAAACTGACATTTTTCCTAGTACGCTTACCCATCCAGAGCCCCGGTTGTTGATCGCATCGCACCACGAAGCCATACATGACGCGGGTCGGAGTTGAGCCTCGGATGCCAGGCCATGAGGAAATGAAACGCGTGCAATTCTTGTGGCGCCTTCACGA
>Ga0210406_10000500_pt1 | contig 52717 bp, 41 predicted proteins | sample IncBWC30MmetaG_FD_155454 | JGI IMG/M metagenome (GOLD analysis project Ga0210406, IMG submission 155454) | Forest soil microbial communities from Barre Woods Harvard Forest LTER site, Petersham, Massachusetts, United States - Inc-BW-C-30-M | ecosystem: Environmental > Terrestrial > Soil >...
GAATCCAACCGAATGGGCAGGGAACCCTTTTCCAGTTGGTGTACGTGGAAGCGCGGGGCGACGATAAAGAGAAGAAGGCGAACTAAAGAGAGCCTGCCAGTCGCATGAGTTGGGGTGGTAGCCGAGGAATTCCGGAAAGGACGATACGTTCCGGAAAATCGTACGCAGGCCAAAAATAAAGGGTCTGAAAATTCGCACGAAGACGGGATATTTTTCGCGGTAAGTCGAGCATCCTCGCCCTTATTGTGACGCTCCGACTGAAATCGACAATGAGGCAGCGCGGAAAGCGAGGCGCTGCGAAACGAAAGAGTGGTAGGCTTGCCGGTCGGTGACAGAGGACCGCCGTGAGCGCCGCCGAAAGCACTTCCCTGCCCGCTTATCCGTCCAAGCCCGCCGTAAATCCGTGGTTGATTGCGGTCGTGGTCTCCCTGGCGGCATTCATGGAAGTTCTCGATACGAGCATCGCGAACGTGGCGCTGCCGCACATTGCGGGAGACCTGGGTGCGAGCAACGAGGAGAGCACCTGGGTACTCACGTCATACCTGGTATCCAACGCGATCATTCTTCCGGTGAGCGGATGGTTCGTAGGGATTTTGGGGCGGAAGCGTTTCTTCATGATCTGCATCCTGATTTTCACGGCGACGTCGCTGCTGTGCGGAATCGCGTGGAGCCTGGGACTCCTGCTGCTCGCGCGCGTGGTCCAAGGAGCGGGAGGCGGCGGCCTGCAGCCGATGGCTCAAGCAATCCTGGCAGACACGTTTCCGCCGGAAAAACGGGGGTTGGCATTTTCGCTTTATGCAGTGACGGCGATCGTGGCGCCGTCGATTGGACCAACACTGGGCGGGTGGATCACGGACAACTATTCGTGGCGGTGGATCTTTTACATCAACCTTCCGGTGGGAATCGTCGCGTTGTGGCTGGTGTACCGCTTGATCGAAGATCCGGAGTACATCAGCAAGAATGTCGGCCGCTCTCTGCGCGTGGATTACATTGGATTTGGCTTGCTGGCGGTGGGCGTGGGAGCGCTGCAGATTCTTCTGGACAAGGGACAAGAGGACGATTGGTTTGGGTCAAATTTTATTTTGACGCTGGCGATCATTGCGGGCGTATGCCTGGTGTCGCTGGCTATCTATGAGTGGAATCACAAAGAACCGATTGTGGATGTGCGGCTGTTCAAGAACTTAAATTTCGGCACCGCCAGCATGGTGATGTTCATGGTTGGGGCGATATCGTTCGCTTCCACGGTGCTGATGCCGCAGTTTCTACAAACGCTGATGGGGTATACGGCAGAAAAGGCCGGGCTAGTGATGTCCGCAGCAGCTCTGGTGCTGTTAATGGAACTGCCGCTCGTCGGGAGGCTGACGACGAGAATCCAGGGACGCCACCTGATCGCCTTTGGATGGCTGGCGCTGACCTGCACCATGTACCTTTCGACGAAGAGAATCGACCTACAAATCAGCTTCGGCTCGGCGACGTGGCTGAGGATCCTGCAATACGTCCCTTTGGGATTTATTTTCATTCCAGCTTCGACGGTGGCGTACACGGGAGTTCCGGGGGAAAAGAATAACGCAGTGGCGGGGCTCATCAATTTCATGAGGAATATCGGAAGCAGCGTGGGAACTTCGCTGGTGACCACGATCCTTGCAAGGCGGGCGCAGTTCCACCAGGAAACGCTGGGTGCGCACGCTACTGTTGTGAATCCCAACTTTCAAGGGACGATTCAAGCGCTAGCGCAGAAGCTAATGCAGGCAGGGTTGAGCGGTCACGAGGCGCAACGACAGGCGTTGGCGCGGTTCTATCAGGGGCTCCAGGCGCAAGCCACGACGCTGGCGTACATTGACACCTATTGGGTGCTGGCGGTTTGCGCGGGGGTGATGTTCTTTCTCTCGTTTACTCTTGCGAAAAACGATTTGCACAAAGGACACGCGGTGGTGCTGGAGTAAGCGGGAGGCCGGATCTTCAGCGTAGATAGCCCCAGTTGTGGAGCTTGTCGGAGTCTTCGGCCCAGCGGTCGCCGATGTCGGTGCGGTAGTACATATTGGGGATGAGGACGTTTTTGATGCGGGAATAGACCTGGGCTTGAGCCTGCTTCATGGTTTGGCCGATGCCGACAACGACCAGCACAACGCCGGAGGTGCCTGCAATCAACCACTGGCCGTTCACTTCCTTTACGTCTTCGATGTGAATGCCTTCCATGTTGGGTTTCTTGAAGACGATGGCGTTGTTTTTCGAGAAGGATTCGAAAGTGGCGTCGTCGTCAAAGGGAAACGGCGGGACGACGATGCGGATGCCAATCTGAAATCCGCTGCGCGTGCGCCACTTGGGCTCGACGCCGGTAGCGAGTTCCCAAAAGAAGTCGCTGATCGGGGTGAGCATGCCTTCTTGTTGGATGCTGATGGTCGGGTAGCCGAAGCGAGAAGTGAATTCGAGCGGATAGATTCCGTTGTTGTTCACGATGCAGTTGAGGTCGATGTAGCCGACGAAGCCTTCCTCGGCGAGCTTGGACTCCATTTTGAGAAGCGTGCGACTGAAGAGAAGGTTGGGCTCGCTCCAGAACATGGCGGTCCCCATTTCCCCGGTGGGAGGCCCGACTTCGCCGGGGAAGAGCTTCTTGTGCTCGAAGTTGATATTGACCGGTGTGACGAATTTCTTGCCGTTGAAGAAAGCGCCGACGGCGACTTCGACGCCATTGATGCGGCGCTGAAGCTGAAAAACCTTAATTTCGTCGGAAAAGGCTTTTTTGTAGGCCTCGAGCATGCGGACGACGTCGTCACCGTCTTCTTCTTCCCCAACGAACAGACGGCGCTTGACGTTCTGCGCTTCCCCGCTCGGTTTGATGACGTAGCGGTCGGGATTCTTCTTGACGAACTCGATGGCGGGGTCGAAAGAATCGAAATCTTCGTAGGGAATGATGCTGACGCCTGCGGATTTGAGCTCTTCCTGGCCGAAGGAGCGATCGTCTTCGAGGCGGTCCGCGTAAGGGGTACCACCGATCACGGGCTTGCCGGAAGCGCGGAGGGCCTGGGCCTTGGCGCCCTGGCCGAGAGTGTCGTCGAAAACGACGATGTCGGACCACTTGGCATCTTTTTCCCAATCTTTGGACTTGGGTACGAAGCCATCGGCGATGTCGCGCTCTTTTTCGGCTTCGATGTAGTAGCGGACGTCGTGGCCTTCCTTGAGCACCTGCCAGGCGATGTCACCGATGAGACCGGAAAGCGAGACGAAGAGAAATTTACGTTTGTCCATTTTGAAAGGGTGCAAGTCCTAACTGCCAGCATGCGGATGATGGCATTGTAATTGAAAGAACGGCAAGCGATTGTTACGGTGATTTGAAAAACCCCAAAGGTTGTGAGAGATCGAAGGCAACCCTTCGTCTGGCGAGACGGCATCACAGAGAGGGGGTATCTTGGGCGGGAGGTGGCCGGGGGCAAAGTAGTTGTTCGGCCTGGCCTTTCGTTCAGGTTATACTTGAATGTTCCAAAGCCACCGAGAGTCCGGGCGAATCCCTGGGCTCTTATGGCAGGTGGCGCGGAACCCGAGACTCGAGAGAGAGGTGAAGTTTGCACGGTACTTCCTTCCTAGCGGCCGCCAAGCGGTCGGCTCTATTTGTGATGACCGGACTGTTTCTGCTGAGCGCCACGCGGTGCGATGCTCAAATCTTCCATAAGAAGAAGAAGGTCAATAAGTCGACCAGCGCGGAGAATACCGCGGAACCCGATAAGATTCTGTATGACAAGGCGATGGATGACGTCAAGCACGGGCGGCATGAAGTCGGCCGGCTGAACCTGCAGACGCTGATCAACACCTATCCGGACAGCGAGTATCTTGCCAAGGCCAAGCTGGCAATCGCCGATTCGTTTTACAAAGAAGGCGGAACGGCGAATATGACGCAGGCAGTCCAGGCGTACAAGGATTTCGGCATCTTTTTCCCCATGTTGCCGGAAGCGGCATACGCGCAGTTGCAGGTGGCGATGACGCACTACAAACAGATGGAGAAGCCGGACCGCGACCGCACGCACGCCCGCGCGGCTGAGGATGAGTTCCAGACGTTCCTGTCAAAATATCCGAACGATCCACTGGCTCCGAAGGCGGAACAGCATTTGCGCGAAGTGCAGGAACTGCTCGCGGAAGGCGACTTCCGCATCGGTTACTACTACTACGTGAAGGAAGACAAGAAGGCCGCGGAATCCAGGCTTAGAGCGATCGTAAACCGCTACCCGCTTTACAGCAAATCCGACCAAGCGCTATGGATGCTGGGGAACATATGGCAATCAACGGAGAAAAAGGAGCTTGCGGCTCCGTATTACGCGCGGATCGTTCGCAATTATCCGCTGTCGCCTTTGGTTCCCAATGCGAAGAGCAGGCTGAAGACACTTGGTGCGCCCGTGCCGCAACCCGATCCCCAGGCGGTGGCCTGGATGACGGCGGAACAGAATGCGCCGCGGCAACGTGAAATGCTCATCAAGAAACCGCTGGCTCTGATCCGCAGCGGCCCGGGGCAGGAGATGCGGACGGCAGCCACAATCGGAAAGCCGACGATGACTCCGGAGTCGGAGAGCGAAGCGGGAATTGATGTTTTGACCGGGGGCGGGAAACCGCAAATCGGCGGCGCGGGCACAGGAATCGTCGCGACCGTAAGGGTAGGAGGCAGCAGCGCAACAACGGACGGGGCGGAGAATGTGGCTCCAACCGCGGGGGAAGGCGATGCGAATCCTCCGGCGCAACCGGATCCAACCGCGCCAGCAGCAGCGGGGAGTTCCGCGGGTGGTACGACGACGGCGGCGGGAACTGCCGACACCGCTCCGAAGACCGATGCAACGCCAACCGGCGAGGGTCAGACTACTGATGCATCCAAAACGGACGGCTCAACGGCGCAAGACGGAACGCAAAATGGAGCCAATGGGGATGGCAAGAAAGAATCGACTAGCAAGAAGAAAAAGGGCCTGAGAAAAGTATTGCCCTGGTGAAATTTAGCAGGAGGGCGAAGATCAGGAGAAACATTACGGGGTGCGGCCGAATGGAGCTGCACCCCGTGCGCATTTTAGCTCCAGCGGGCGGTTGGCAGGACCCAAAACCCTAGTATTCATTTCCGACACACACCTGCCCTGTTGAGATTGACGCGGAATCTAGCGGGTGCTCCAATACAATTGATGTAGGTGATGTAGGTCGTTCGGCATGGCCGCGCGCTGGGTGTGGCAGACGCGGGTAGAGTATGGTCGGAGGACTTTCAGTGGTCAAGATTCTGGTTGCGGACGACAACAGCAACATCCAGAAGATGGTCGGGCTCGCCCTGAAAGATCATGGGATCGACGTCGTTGCCGTTGGCAATGGCGAAGCGGCGGTGCGGAAGATCTCAGATATTCGCCCCGACCTAGTGCTCGCCGACGTATTCATGCCGGTCCGGAACGGGTATGAAGTTTGCCAGTACGTAAAGTCAGATCCCTCGCTAGCGCATATCCCGGTGATCCTGCTGGTGGGCGCCTTCGATCCACTGGATGAGCAAGAAGCGCAGCGAGTCGGAGCAGATGGGGTGTTGAAGAAGCCGTTTGTGCCCCCGGATCCCTTGATTTCCATGGTTAAGTCCGCCTTGCAGCGGGCGGGAGTGGCTCACGGGAACACCAGCGCCGCGAAAACTCCGGAGCCAGAGGCTTTGAGGGCCTCGGACCTCCTCAGGCCAAGTAGCGCGGCGGTGCCGACGCTGGCAAGCACCCCTCTGCCGGCCGGGCCACCTGAACCGGCCATGGCAGAATTCGAACAGGAAAGTCTTGTGGATGAAGCGCCGGGGCGTCCGGAGCCTGTACGGATAGATAGCGGTTCGCAAACGGTGGCTTTTGGAAGCCTCCTGGAAACACACGCGGATGAGAAGGAAGAAGATGCCGATTTTCTGCCGCCGGCGCTTCCAGAATTGGCGACGGAGCGCGATTGGCGCGATCCGGATCTTGAGGAGACGGAAGAGGAAACGGAAGAAGAAAAACCGGCTGGGCCATGGCGGCCTGAGGCAACTGGGAGTTATGCCGATGCCGGATCCACCGGCGGGGCAAAGGATTGGCGTTCCGGTAGTTTCGAGCAGATTCTAGCAAGGAAGGCAAAGGGAGAGTCGTGGGAACCGGTAGACGAAAAACCGGAACTCGTTGAGGCGGTCCCCGCAACAAGCGCCCTTGTGACGGAAGCGCCCACCGTCCCTGCCAGCATCCCGGAAGCAACAGCGCTCATGGGGCCGATTGCGACTACGCCATTTGTGGCCGAGGCGTGGGCGGCGGCGAGTCCGCCGGCTTCGCAGGAAAAGAGTTTGACGGAGAGTGCCGCGATTGTGGAAGAAGTAGCGCGCGTGGAAGAGCACGAACAATCCTCCATGGAAGCGGTGGTTGCCAACGCACCGGAAGTGAAGCAAACCGAGCCGGAAAAGAAAGCTCCCAAGGAGTCATGGTTTTCTGTTCCATCAAACCCGTGGAATACCGAGATGGAGAAGGCGAACCGGCTTGCTTCGGCGTGGGATACTGCGGTGCCGGTGGCCGCTCCTCTGGCGTCGAACAATGGAGCGGAAAAAGCCATTGAGGCTGCCAGCGAGCCGACTCCGAAAGTGATCGAGGAAGCTGACTTGCCGGCGGCCGCGGTTGAGGCCATCCGCGAGGAGGCCGTGCAAGTTACCGAAGGCGCGACGCTTACGGCGGAGGAACAAGCCTCCAGTGAAAGCTTCTACGCACGACACGAAGCCGCAGAGGCGGAGGCGGCCAAAAGCAGCATGGACGACCTGGTTGCCAAAGTGCTCGCGAACTTGAGTCCCGACGTTCTGCAGGCGGTCACGCGAGAAATCCTGAAGCCGGTCGTTGCGGCCATGGTTAAGGAAGAGATGAAATCGAAGAAGTCTTGATTCGCTGCCCCATAGCTTCGAAGATCCATTCCTCGTTTTGTACTCATTAAAATGAACGTTGCCTCGCACGGCTGCGCCCGGCCGAATTGACGCGGCTGCTTTTCCCCTCGTATAGTCGAAGATTACTCTGGACGATTCGAACTGGCAGAGAAGGGCGGGCCAAGGCCCGCCCTTACACGGAGATGCGCACCGGATGGCTCGCGAGATAGCAAAGGCGTACGAACCGCAGCAGATCGAACCGCGCTGGGCAGACTTCTGGGTGAAGGAAGCGCTGTTCAAAGCAGATGCGAATGCGCCCGGGCCGGTGTTTTCGATCGTTATTCCACCTCCAAACGTGACCGGATCGCTGCACATCGGGCACATGCTGGACCACACGGAGATCGACATCCTCACGCGCTGGCACCGCATGCGAGGATACAACACGCTTTATTTGCCGGGAACGGACCACGCCTCAATCTCGACGCAACGCGTGGTTGTGCGGCAATTGGGGGAACAAGGAATCGATTACCGAAGCCTGGGGCGCGAGGAGTTCCTGAAGCGTGTTTGGAAGTGGAAAGAAGAGTCGGGCAGCATGATTACCCGGCAGATGAAACAGATTGGAGAGAGCTGCGATTGGTCGCGCGAGAAGTTCACCTTGTCACCGGAATTGTCGCGCGTGGTTACGGAAGTATTCGTCCGGCTCTATGAAGAGGGACTGATCTACCGGGAGAACCGGCTGCTGAACTGGTGTCCGGTGTGCCTGACAGTGCTGAGCGATTTGGAAGTGCTGCACGAGGAGCGGCAGGGGCATCTGTGGTACATCAAGTATCCGGTGGTGGGGACGAAGGATTTTCTCGTTGTGGCTACCACACGGCCGGAAACAATGCTCGGGGATACAGCCGTGGCGGTGAATCCTGAGGACGAGCGGTACGCGCAACTTGTCGGGAAGAAAGCGTTACTGCCGTTGATGAACCGTGAGATTCCGATTATAGCGGATGCGATGGTGGACCGCGAGTTTGGCACAGGGGCGGTGAAAATTACGCCCGCGCACGATCCCAACGACTTCGAGGTGGGGCGGCGTCACAAGCTGGCGGAAATCGATGTAATGACCGACGACGGCAAAATGAACGCGGCGGCGGGGGCTTACGCGGGGATGGACCGCTTCGCGGCGCGGAAAAGGATTGTTGAGGACTTGAAGGCGCTGGGCCTGCTCGAAAAAATTACGGAACACACGAATGCCATTGGTTTGTGTGAACGGAGCAAGACAATCGTCGAGCCGCGTGTATCGACGCAATGGTTCTGCAAGATGAAGCCGCTGGCAGAGCCGGCGATTGCGGCCGTGGAGCGAGGCGAGATCCAAATCATTCCGGATAACCGGCGCGAGGAATATTTCAACTGGATGCGAAACATCCGCGACTGGACGCTGTCGCGGCAGCTCTGGTGGGGGCACCGGATTCCGGCCTGGCATTGCGGCAATTGCAGGGAAATCATCGTGGCCCGGGAAGCGCCAATGAAGTGCACAAAGTGCGGATCGGCAAAACTGGAACAGGATCCAGACGTCCTGGATACGTGGTTCAGCTCCGGATTGTGGCCCTTTTCCACACTGGGCTGGCCGGAGGCGACCCCGGATTTCAAGACGTACTACCCGACGAGTTTGCTGATCACCGGCTACGAGATTCTGTTTTTTTGGGTGGCGCGGATGATCATGCTGGGACTGCATTTCACAGGGAAAGTTCCCTTCCGCGCTGTTTACCTCCATTCCATCGTGCGTACCGCCGACGGGGAGAAGATGTCGAAGTCCAAAGGCACGGGAATCGATCCGATTGATGTTAACCGCAGATACGGGACGGACGCGATGCGCTTCACGCTGGCGGTTACGGCGTCGGTAAGCGATGTGATCTGGACCGAGGATCGCATTCAAAGCTCGCGGAACTTTGCGAACAAGATCTGGAATGCGGCGCGGTTTTTGTTCGTGAACCTGGATAAGTTTGAAGAGGGTGGGGCGAAGTTGGAGGAGCTCGCGGGGCCGGAAGTGCGTGCGAAAGCGCCGTATGCCTATCGTGGCAGCGTTCCCCTGGTGGATGCGTGGATGTTTGCGCGACTGGCTGCAACCATAAGGAACTTTGTCCGCAAGATCTGGAATGCGGTGCGCTTGAAAGCATCAGATGCTGCAGGCGCAACTGTCCCGTTAGTGGATGCCTGGTTGTTTGCGCGGCTTGCGGCGACGATTGAGACGGTAAACGATGCGCTGACGAATTATCGATTCCACGAGGCGGCGCAGGGGGTGTACGAGTTTTTCTGGGGAGACTTCTGCGACTGGTACATCGAGTGGGTGAAGCCGGAGCTGCAGAGCACTGACCGCGAACGGGCGGTTGTAGCGTGGAAGAATCTGTTCGCGGCGTTCGATGCGGCGTTGCGTTTGCTGCACCCGTTCATGCCATTTTTAACGGAGGAGCTCTGGCATCAATTGCCGCAAAAGGTCGGAGCGAAATCGATCGCGCTGGATCAATTTCCAGAAGCGCATGACCGTTGGAAGAACGCAAAAGCGATGGGAGATGTCGCAGCGATCCAGGAAGTGGTCACGGCTCTTCGGAACATTCGCGCGGAGTTAAAACTCGATCCGAAGAAGAGAGTAGTGGCGGACTTCTCCACGAGCGACGCCCGGGCGGGTGAATTAATTCAGGCGAATCGCGGGGCGATCGAGCGGTTTGCGGTTTTGTCGGAACTTCGCATCGTTCCCCGCCAGCAGTTCGATGCGAAAAGCGGGGCGGTGCGCTCGACGGCTACCTTTGACGTGCGCATCGCGTATTCCGACACGGTGGATGTGGCAACGGAGAAGACGCGGCTAAAGAAAGAGATCGAGGGTTTGCAGAGAGCCATCGGGTCGAAGGAACAGCAGCTCGGGGATGAGACGTTCCTGAGCCGCGCGCCGGAAAAAATCATTAAGGGGCTGGAAGCTACGCTCGCCGAGCAGCGCATCGAACTTCGCAAGTTGCAAGATCGTCTGTCGCAACTGGAAAAAGATTCATAGTTCTTCGGAGTATTATGGATTGGAATTCTCGCTACATTGCTGAGCTTGTGCGGCGCGCGCTGGAGGAAGATATTGGCACGGGAGATGCGACTACCGCGGCGGTGGTGCCGCCACGGGCGACGGCGCGGGGCAAAATCCTTACCAGGCAAACACTCGTTTGCGCGGGATTGCCGATAGCCGAAAAGGTCTTCGGCGCGCTGGATCCGGAGATTCGGGTCACCCGCCCGCACAACGACGGGTCATTTGTGGAACCTGGCGCGGAGATCGTGCAAGTCAGGGGAAACGCCCGCGCGATCCTGACCGGCGAGCGAACCGCGTTGAACTTTCTGGCACATCTTTGCGGAGTTGCCACGCTGACGAGGCGCTTTGTGGAACAACTGGCGGGGACGAGGACGCGGATCCGAGATACGAGGAAAACGGCGCCGGGCTTGCGGGCGCTGGAAAAATATGCGGTGAAGACGGGCGGCGGGAGCAACCACCGTTTCGGACTCTATGACGCGATCCTCTTGAAGGAGAATCACATCGCACTGGCTGGAGGAATCAAGCAAGCGCTGGACAAAGCGCATACCTATGTTTCACCAAAGACGCCACCGCCGCGGGCGGCGAGCGCCTACGATGCGGCCGGCCTGGATCCGGAAGTCGTCGGCCCGGGACCTTTACCGGTGCAGATCGAGGTTCGCAACCAGAAAGAATTGCTTGAGGCGCTGGGGGCCGGAGCGGAAGCGGTGCTGCTGGACAACATGCCGTTGGAACGCGCGGCGGAATGCGTGAAGATGGCGCGCGGGATGCGCGTGGAGTGCGTGATCGAAATTTCCGGAGGGATCACGCTCGACAACGCACGGGCGTACGCTGAGACCGGGGCCGACTTTCTTTCTTCCGGAATGCTTACACACTCGGCTCCTGCCGCAAACCTCAGCTTGCTTGTGGACAGCATCGAGGGAACGTAAGCTTAGGCGGCGCGAAGGGGCGCGACGAGATCCCGATGGCTCAGGAATCCTTACCGGGCACAACCGACCGGCGGCTGGCGGGGTTGCTTACGTTGCTGGCGGAAAATGCAACCATCGTGGTCAGCGGCGCGCGAATCGCTAAAGAGGTTGGCGTCTCGCGCTCCATGGTGTGGCAGTGGGTGGAACGGCTGCGCGAATTGGGCGTGAAAGTAAGGAGCCAAGCAGGCGCCGGATACTTCCTGGAGCAAGTCCCCGATATCCTGACTCCGGACATGCTGAAGCAACGGATGAAGGGCAGTCTTTTTGGGAAACACATATTTCATTTTTTCAAGACGGATTCGACAAACCGAGTGGCGCTGGAATTGGGACATGCAGGCGAACCGGAGGGCGCGGTCGTCCTGGCGGAAGAGCAAACCGCGGGACGAGGCCGGGCGGGACGCTCGTGGCATTCCCAACGCGCGGCGGGCATTTACGTGACTTTGCTTCTTCGGCCAAAACTGGCGCCGGTACAGGCCCCGCTGCTTACGATGATGGCGGGACTTTCCGCGCATTCCGCGGTGCAGGCGCTTACTGGGCTGGATGTGGATCTGAAGTGGCCGAACGACTTGCTCATTGGGGGGAAAAAGGTGGGCGGCATCCTGACGGAGATGCACGCGGAGCCAAATCAAGTACGATTCGTGATTGTGGGGATCGGGGTGAACGTGAATCAGGAGAAGTTTCCCGGTGAGCTTTCCAACATAGCAACTTCCCTGCGCGCGGAAACGGGTAAACCGCAGTCGCGCATGGAGCTGCTGGTCCGGTTGCTGCGCGAATTCGAGAGCGATTACAATCGTTTCCTGCGGGAAGGCGTGGCCAGCATTGTGGAGCGCTTCGAATCGGTATCGAGTTATGCAAGAGGCAAGCGCGTGCGGGTAACAAACGGAACGGAAAGCTATGTCGGCACAACTGCGGGACTCGGGCCGGAGGGATTGCTGCAAGTGGAGCGAGAAGACGGACGAGTCACGGCGGTGATTTCTGGCGACGTCGCGGAGGCACGCTAGATGCTGCTGACCATTGACGTGGGGAACACCAACTCGGTGCTGGGCGTTTTTCGCGGCGAAGAGCTGATCGCGAATTGGCGTTTGACAACGGCCCGTGAGCAGACGATCGACGAATATGGTGTGCTGACGAGGAATTTGTTCACACTGGCGGGATTGGACCGGGACGCAATCACGGGCGTGATCATCAGCTCGGTGGTGCCGCCGGTGAACCGGACACTGGCTGAAATGTCGCGGGTCTATTTTGGGAAGAAGGCGCTATTCGTGGAACTGGGCGTGAAAACCGGGATGGCCGTGCTGGTGGACACCCCGTCAGAGGTAGGCGCGGACCGGATCGTGAACGGCGTGGCGGCGTTTCATCAGTACGGCGGGCCGTGTATCGTGGTGGATTTTGGGACAGCGATCACGTTCGACGCAATCTCCGCGAAGGGCGAATACCTCGGCGGCGTAATCGCGCCCGGACTGGGAATTTCGTCGGAGGCTTTGTTTGCGCGCGCCGCGCGGTTGCCGCGTGTGGAAATCAAGGACCCAGGAAAAGTAATCGGGACGAACACCGTCACGCACATGCAAGCAGGTTTGTATTACGGCGCGGTGGACATGGTGGATGGGATGATCGCGCGGATGAAGAAGGAACTTGGCGAAGATGTGAAGGTTGTTGCGACCGGCGGCCAGGCGAGGCTCGTCTCGAAAGGCTCGAAACATATACAACATACCGATGAATTCCTTACACTGACGGGCTTGCGATTGATCTGGGAGAAAAATCAGCCGGCGGAGCACGGCAAGAGTGCAGCGGCGGCTCCGGCAAAGAAGGCGCAGAGCTAAGCCTCCGGCAGCGGCGAGGCAGTCGGAGTCTCGCCCAGAGAATGGATAACCGGGGGCGCCCCAACCAACGAAATGGACGGCTGGAACTACTTCAATTACTTTACGGAAATCGAAGAATACTTCTGGAAGAAACGCGGGGCGCATTTGCTGGTGTCGCCGCTGGATTGGGCGATCATGGAGGCGTGGCAGAAGGCCGGAGTGCCACTGGAAGCCGCGCTGAAAGGGATCGACAAAGCGTTTGAGAGTTATCAGAGGTCGCGGAGAGGCGCGGGAAAGCCGTTGAAAAACCTGGCGTATTGCACGGACGCGGTGCTGGAAGCAGCCGAAGAACAGCAGGAAGCGGCTGCCGGGAGTGCGCCGAAAGTCGCGCGCGCAAAGGCCACTGAAGCGTTTTCGCGAGACGAATTGAAAACGTATTTTGCCAGGAATGTGGCGCATTTGAAACGTGCGGCAGAAAAGAGTTTGCAGCAACAGCCGCGGATAGCCGGCCGGTTAACGGAAATTGCGGAATCGCTGGAGTCTAGCAGCCAGCTCCTCGATGTGCTGGGGACCCTGGACCTGGAAGATTTGGAGCGCCGGCTGACGATTCTAGATGAGAAGATACAAGGGCTGCTGACGAGTCATGCGCCGGAAGAGCTCATGCTCAAGGTCCGGCGCGAAGTTGATGGGCAACTGGCGATGTACAGGCGGAAGATGAAAGCGGAGCAACTGGCGATGGTCGAAAAACAGTACGTGCAGAAACGGCTGTTGGAAGAGTTTGGAATACCGCGCTTGAGTCTTTTCTATTTTTCTTAGCGTGAGCCAGCAATCTGGCTCGCCATCCAGAAACAAGACAGAGCGGTTCGAGTTCCAATCTATAAGGATGATTTTTCCTAAAACAGGACAAATATTATGGCTGATGAGTTAAGACTATCGATTGAGAAGCTCATTTACGGCGGTGACGGCTTGGCGCACGCCGATGGTAATACCGTTTTTGTCCCTTATGTTCTGCCCGGGGAAGAAGTGCGGGCGAACGCGAAATCGAAAAAGAAGAAATTGATCTGGGCCGAACTGCTGGAGGTTACTTCACCGGCGAAAGAGCGCGAAAAAGCAAAGTGCGCTCATTTTCAGAGATGCGGCGGCTGTCACTATCAGCACATTCCGGCAACGGAACAGTTGAGGCTTAAGAAAAACATATTGTGTGAAACAATTTCGCGGCTCGGCGGAATCACCTGGGATGGCGCGATCGTGGAACATTCAGCCGAACCGTATGGCTATCGAAACCGCGCGCAATGGGCGGTACGAAGCGGGATGCCGCGGGCGCTGGGATACTTCCTGCCGGAGAGTTCGGTCATCGTGCCGATCGATGAGTGTCCCGTGCTCTCGCCGTGCCTCGCGGACACGTTCGCACAGCTTCAGGAAATGGCGCGCTCAGCGAGGTTGCCGGAGGGTATCCAGGAGATCGAAGCCTTTGCGGATTCGTCGGACGAAAAGATTGCGCTGAACGTGGCGTTTGAGAAATTCCCCAAACCTGCGGCGGAACTGGCATCTGCTTTCCGGGACGTCTTGCCGCAGATCGAAAGTTTGCTGTTGCTGGACCAAAAGAAGAACCGGTTCGAATTGACGGGACCGGGCTATTTAACGCACGAAGCGGGGGGATACAAATACCGCGTCAGCCACCTTTCGTTCTTTCAGGTGAACCGCTTCCTGATCGAGGATTTGCTGAAGACCGTGACGGCGAATGCGCATGGCGCGCTGGCGCTGGATCTGTATTCGGGAGTCGGGTTCTTCACACTTCCGCTCGCAAAGAAATTTCAGAGAGTTGTGTGCGTGGATGCCAATCTTGCCGCGACGCGGGATCTTTATGCTAATGCGGAAACTGCTGGCGTCACAATCGTATCGCACAACGAGCATGCGGAAGAGTTTCTGAAAAAAACCGAAGAAAGACCTGACTTCGTACTCCTGGATCCGCCGAGAGCAGGATTGGGCGCGGAAGCTGCTGAGAAGCTCGCGGAGCTCGGCGCCAAAGAAATTGTGTACCTTTCCTGCGATCCATCCACGCTGGCTCGCGATTTGGCGGTGCTGACGGGCTCATCCCGGAAACCGAAAGAAATCACCGGGCCAAGCACTCGCTATGAAATCACGGAAATGCATTTGTTCGATCTCTTCCCACAAACATTTCACATCGAAACCCTGGTGAGGTTGCAAAGAGTGCCATGAGGCTGCCGGCCGTACCGCCGACGCACGCACATCAGGATCATCCGGGCGGGCTGGCTGCAATCCTGGATAATTTTCGAGTTTCAAAACTCTGGATCGGGCGTGAAGTATCTTCCCTGGCCCTCGCGAGGCTGGAAGAATTGGCGCGCCAGCGAAAAATCCCCATCGAACAGTTCGTGGCAAGTCATTTAGCTGGGATGGCGTCGATGGCGACTTTTTGTGGCCGCAGACTGCTCCAGGAGAGATCGCAACTTCAGCAAAGAACAATGATTCGCTGGTACTGCGGTTGCACTTCGGCCGTCTAAACATCCTCCTGCCGGGAGATGCCGAAAAACAGGTAGAACACGAAATTCTTTCGGAGAATAGTGCGGAAGAGTTGCATTCCGACGTGCTGAAGATCGGCCATCATGGAAGTAAGAATTCAACGACTCCTGAATTCCTCGCTGCCGTACAGCCGCTCGTTGGAATCATGTCCGCTGGAGAAGACAACCCCTACGGGCATCCCAGTCCGGAGCTGCTCGAACGATTGGAGAATGCGGGAGTTCGGGTGTTGAGGACGGATAGAGACGGCGCCGTGCATGTGTTAACGGATGGCGCGCGGCTGGAAATCACTTGCTTCGTCGCATGTCCAGGTGTGGCAAACGCGGCAGCATCAGCGCTGGCGAAAGTGCCAGATCACCAGCAAAACCAAGAGGAGAAATAAGAAACCAACGGCGGCCTGCCATTCATGATTCTTCTTGTACTGGGAGAGAGAGAAGGACCCGGCCGAGTCCGTGGATAATCTCGCGGCGGTCAAGCGCGGAATAAAAACCGGGACGGCGCGTGCGTACGCTTCGAAAGATGCACTGTGACGCAGCTGGAGCTCCTTCGCTTCCCGCTGTATGACGATGGAATAAAAAACCGCGAAGTAAACAACAAGGATTAACGCAGAGATCCACGAGCGCGTGGCAATTCCGGTTCCGAGAGCCAGAATGGCGCTGCCGAGATAGAGCGGATTTCTGGTGTAAGCGTAAGGACCGGTGACGGTGAGGACTTCTTGCTTGTGAAGATAGCCGGCCGCATACGCGCGTACCCACAGACCAATGGCGCCCGTCAGGGCACCCAGCAAGATGCTGAGAGGTGTGGGCCGGGAAAAATAAAGAACCGCTATCGCGAGCGGATAGCCTAGACGTACACGCCAGCGCACAAAAAAATTACCGGCACCGCTCATCGGCGAACCTCAACCTGCCGGCGAACGGCGTCGAAAACTGTATCGACGTCAATTTCCAGAATGGATGGAGCAGCCTGGCCGCCTCGTTTATAGGTGGTCGCCGCATGCGGACTGCGCAGAACGATGTCGATGGGAGAAGCGTTGGTTGAGAGGTCGCCCACGCGATAGGGACCGTTCCTCGCTGGGTCCGTCGGACCAAATATGGCGACGGCAGGCGTTCCGAGAGCGACGGCCAGATGGAGCGGCCCCGTATCTCCACCCACGATGCAGACCGCATTGCGCAAGAGAGCCATGAGTTGGGCGAGTGAACCATTGTATGCGATGGGGTCGGCTTCCCCACTGGCCGCTTTGACCGCGGAGATTAGGTCATCTTCACCGGGGCCATAATTCAGAACGCAACGCAGTCCAAGCCCGCCAAGGATTTTCTGGCAAAGTGCGCCGTAGCGATTTGGCGGCCAGCATTTCGAGCGCCAGCCACCAGCGGGGCTTAATACGATGTATCGCTCAATGGCAAGGCCACGCAGGAGTTGCAGGACAAACAATTCCTGAATCGACGGAACCGAGAGAGCGACCGGCACCACGCCGTTGCGAGCCCCTGCGCGCACTGACAGCTCTCCATTCTGATCGGCGATGTGGGTTTGGGTGCAACGGACGCGATCGGTGTAAAGAATGGGGACGCCGAACTCGCGAATCGTTTGCGAGGAAAACCCGATCCTGCGCGAAACGGCGCCGAAGAACGGCAGCGCTGCAGACTTCCACAGTCCTTGATAATCGATCGCGGTCGTGAAGCGCTCTTTGCGGATTCGTCCGATGATTTGGCGCAAGGAGTGGTAGGAGCGCGTTTCCGTCTCCCAGATATCCGTTGCCAATTCGCTGCTCTCGACCAGCGCCTTCCAGCGGGGATGGGTCAACCAAACAATCTCAGCTTCTGGAAACGATTCGCGCAAGGCCGCAACGGCTGGAAAAGTGTGTACGATGTCTCCGAGAGAGCCAAGACGCACGACCAGGAGGCGCTGGTCAGGCATGCGACGCCTTGCGAATGGACTCGAGCAGCGCTCGCGTGGAGTGATCCTTGGAGTCACCCACGATGGCCACGCGGATACCAAGCCGTGCGGCGACGGCGCGCTCCGGCACCGTCTCTGCCGTGTAGTCGGTACCTTTGGCGTGGACATCTGGGCGCAGTTCTTCCAGTAGGGCTTCCACGTTAGGTTCGGCGAAGAGCACGACGCAATCCACGCAACGAAGGGCGGCTACGAGCTGGGCACGCGCGTTTTCATCGAGGATGGGGCGTCCGGGCCCTTTCAGATTGCAAACGCTGGAATCGGCATTCACACCGACAACGAGAATGTCGCCTTCGCGGCGGGCACCTTCGAGATAACGAATATGTCCGACGTGCAGCGTATCAAAACAGCCGTTGGCTAAGACGATGCGCCGGCCGCGGCGCTTGTGTTCCGCGAGTTTCTCGCGCAGCGCATCACGCGCGACGATTTTGGAAGCGGCTTCACGCATGATTTAAGAGGCGGCTCCCGACGCTTCGGCGCGGATGGCATCGAGAAGTTCTGCGCGCGAAATCGTGGCAGTCCCGCGTTTCATGACGACCAGGCCGCCCGCGATGTTGGCGATGTGCGCGGCTTCGAGAGGAGTTGCTCCGCAGGCGAGCGCCAGAGTATAAGCGGCGAGAACGGTGTCACCTGCGCCGGTGACGTCTACGGCTTGGTCGCTGCCGTGAACGGGGATTTGCGCGACTCGATCTCCTGGTTCGAAAAGAGCCGCGCCGTGCCGTCCCCGAGTGACCAGTAGCGATTGCAACTTCATCTCGGAAAGCGTGGCGCGGCCTGCCCGCGCGAGCTCCCCGGTATTTTGACCAATGGCCATGTGGTGCTCCGCCTCAAGCTCGGCCTCGTTTGGCGTGGCCGAAGTGATGCCCGCCTTCGCATAGCGGTGCAGCCGGTAACGCGCGTCGAGCGTCACGTGCAGCGTGCGCTTGAGCTTCCCGGATACCTGCTGCACAAGCTCCGGAGTGGCTATGCCAAAGCCGTAGTCCGAAACGGCGAGCGCGTGGGCGTGGCGCAGACTTGCCGAGAGTCGCTGGTGGAGCTTCTTGCGAATGGCGTCAGGGAGGGGTGATTTCGGTTCGTAGTCGACGCGCAGAACCTGTTGTCCCACAGTGTGCGCCCAGCCAGCCAGAAAGCGGCTCTTGGTGGGAGTAGTCCAGCCTTTCACGCGGAAAATACCGGAAACGTTGACACGCAGTCGGCGGAAATGAGCGATCAGCGCCTCTCCCGCCGCGTCATCGCCAACAGCGGTGACGGGCAAGACTCGGGCGCCGAGAGATGCGAGGTTGTTCGCGGCGTTGGCTCCGCCACCAGGAACAATCTGAGTCTCGCGATGTTTGAGGATCAAAACCGGCGCCTCGCGCGAAACACGCGAGATTTCCCCGTATTGGAATTCATCGGCAACGAAATCACCGAGAAGAACGATCGTTTTCGTAGTGAACTGCTCGACGCACTCGCGGAGAGCGAGAAGGTCGACGGACGTTGACGCCAGGTCTTGCGCGCGGGGACGCTTCATTTTAGTTGCCTCAGAATCCAGTCTGCCGCCTGCGTCAGATCTTCCGCAACGAAGTCGGGCGTTGTGGGCCACTTTGCCGCGTGCCAGGCGAGTTCACCTTCACCGTAACCTGTACGCACGAGGACGCTTCGGGCACCGGCATTTCGCGCGAGTTCCACGTCGCCATAGCGATCGCCAACCACGAAGGAGCGCTGCAAATCGAGCGCGTGTTCCAGAGCTGCGCGATCCAGCATGCCGGTTCTTGGCTTGCGGCAGCTACAGTTTTCGGCGGAGATGTGCGGACAATAATAGATCGCGTCGATCGCCGCGCCCTTCTCTGCAAGTTGTTGCGTCATCAATTCGTTCACGGTGTTCACGAGCGAGTCCGGGAAGTAGCCGCGGCCGACGCCTGACTGATTGGTGACGACGATGACGGGCAAGGCCGCCTCGTTGAGCCGATGAATAGCAGCGGCGGCAAAGGGAAACATGCGAAAACGCCTGGCGTGATTCAAGTAGCCTACCTCCTCGGCGATCGTGCCGTCGCGATCGAGGAAAACGGCCGGGCGCAGTGGAGATTGCTCAGACACGCTGCACCTGGGTCGAGGACAGCCAGGGTCTTGCCGCGGCCACCACCATGTCGGCCGTGATTGCGGTCATGCAGCGGTGATCGGTCGGACAACGGCGGAGAAAACACGGGCTGCAGTAAGGCCTTTGCTGAACGATGCTGCAGCGGGTCGTGACCGGAGCTGTTCCATTTGGATCCGTGGGACCAAACACCCCGACGATGGGCAGGCCAACAGCGGCGGCAACGTGCATTGCGCCCGAATCGTTGCCGATGAAGAGATGGCACTGCGAGAGCAGCGCGGGCAAATCAGCAATTGCGGTTTTCCCTGTGAGATCAATGGGAGGCCGGCGCAATTCGGCAGAGATAGCCGTCGAGACGTTTGCCTCGGCTGCAGTTCCGAACAAGATGACGTCGGCATCCGCTACCGATTGCAGCCGATTTGCCACTTCGGCAAATCGCGAAGGCGGCCAGCACTTTGCCGATCCGTACGATGCGCCGGCCGCGATGGCGATTCGCAGCACGCCCTGGCGTACTCTAGATTTGTAAAGGAATTCATCGGCGCTTCGCCGCTTCTCTGCTGGAACGTGTAGTCCAATAAACGATTCATCTTGAACGACATCCAGCCAGCCCGTACGGCGCAGGAGTTCCAGATAATAAAACTTTTCATGCGTAGGAATTTCCCCGTGCCGAGGGAGCGGCACTGCCTTGGTCAGAAGAAAGCTGCGGGCGTCGCGGGCATAGCCGATTCGTTCAGGAATACTTGCGCGCCAGGCCAACCACGCGGCGTCGAAGGCATTTTGCAGGAGCAAAGCCACGTCGAACTTCTGCGCTCGAAGTTCGGCTGCCAGCCGCTCACGGCCGGAAAATCCTTTGTGCAAACCATTTGGATCGTACGCGATGAGTTGATCGCAGATTTCTTGATCGCGATAAATATCCGCGACGTAGGGCCGCCCCACGATCGCGATCTCCGCCTCGGGAAAGCGCTTGCGCACGGCGCGCAGCGCCGGCAACGCCATGATGGCATCCCCGACCCAGTTGGTCGCGCGTATGAGAATCTTCACGCCGCCGCTCCCGCGCCGGCCGCAAGTGTTTGATTGAGAACATTTCTGAAATCAGCCTCAGGGGTCACAATCAGATCGATCACGGCGACGTAGATCGGGGTTTCCTCGAACTTAAGACCATCTAGATTCTGCGCGTCCTTTTCAGTCGTCACAAACGCGTTCGCACCAGCCTGCTTCCCTGCCCGCACGACGTCTAGGATGTCCCGCTGCGTATAGCGATGGTGATCGGGAAAGATAGCTTGGCCGCAAACGGCAAGCCCCCAATTTCCCAGATCGCGGAAGAATGCGTCTGGATTGCCGACGCCGCAAAATGCAAAAAAAGGACCCGCGCCGATTTCATTTGCGGAGAGAGGAGTGATCTCTCCGCCGAAACGGCGGAACCCAAGCAGTCGAGTGGAGGCAGCGAAAACCGGATACTGATCGAGCTTCCCAATCGCCTCGAGCGTTCCCGATGCCGTTTCGGCGCGAGTAAAAATAATCAAATTTGCGCGGCTCATGGCCGCTACTGGTTCCCGAAGGCTGCCAGCAGGCAGTAACAACTCCCCCGCAAGCGGCCGCGACGCATCCATCAAAAGAATATTCAGGTCGCGCGCGAGCTGGAGATGCTGAAAACCGTCATCCAAAAGAAAAACGTCGATGGGCTGCTGCGATTCGAGCCGGTGACCTTCGGCGAACCGGTTTTTGCCGACACCAAATGAGACGCGGCCCCGCAAACGGAATTTCATCAGCTCAATTTCGTCGCTAGTGCCATTCGCGCTTCGATACCCGCGGCTGAGTATGGCAACTCGCTTCCCGTCGGAGAGGAATTTTTCAGCGAGCAAAATCACCATAGGTGTTTTGCCGGTGCCGCCAACCGTCAGATTCCCGACGCTGATGACGGTTGCCTTCAGGCGTTTCTGCCTGAACCAGTTGTTGGCATACAGCCAAACACGCGCGCGAACTCCGGCGCCATAGAGCAGCGAGAGGGGCCACAGCAATCTCCGCAATAGCGGCAGCACATTCATCGCCCGGCACCGTCCAGACGCTTTGCAATCTCCGCCACCGCTCGATCCGTCGCTCCGCGTGAGTCAGCCACCAAGTGGCGCGCCGTCTCGCTCATTTTCTTCATACGCTCCGGATCGCCAAACAATTCGATCCAGGCTACCCCCACGTCTTCCGGGCTTTCCACCTGAATTGCGGCCCCCGCCGAGACGAAGCGCGAAGCTATTTCGGCGAAGTTTTCCATCGAGGAGCCGAATACCGGAATTTTCCCAAAAGCGGCTGGCTCGAGAATGTTGTGGCCACCGGAAGATACGAGCGAGCCTCCGACAAAAGCACCATCTGCTAGTCCATAAAGCGATGCCAGCTCACCGATGCTGTCGAGCAGGAGGACGGTTACGTCATCGGGTATGGTGGAGCTATCGGGCGGCTGATTGGCGTGCGATTGCGCCGGCCCTGGAATTGGCAATCGAGACCGCCGGATAAACTTGCGATGCGATTCATCGATAAACGCTGCGGCGTCATCAAAACACTCTGGCTTGCGGGGTGCAAGCACAAGCAGTGCCTTTGGATACTCGCCTTGCAAAGTTCCGAACGCGATGAGCGCGTGAGGCTCCTCCGTCGCAACAACGCTTCCTGCGACAATGATTGGCGATCGGCCGCTGCGCTTGATCTCGTTTGCGAGCCAATTCGACAACGGCGTGGGCGCGGGAAGTTCCAGGTCGTATTTCAAATTTCCGCTGACCCGCACGCGGTCCGCAGGCCCGCCCAGGGCCCGCATGCGATCCGCATCTTTCTCGCTCTGCATAAGGAAGGCGGTGGCATTGGAAAGCGCGTTTCTCAGGAAGGGACGCAGGAAAAAGCCAAAAACTCCGAGATACTTCTGGTAGCGTGCAAAAGAGCGATCCGAAATGCGGCCGCTGACGAAGAGTACGGGAATCTTACGCCGCCCGCCCTCCCTCAGAAAATTCGGCCAGATCTCGGTCTCCAGCACCAGCACAACCGACGGCCGCACAGCATCGAGGGCGCGACGCACGGAAAAGGCCCAATCCAGCGGAAAATAGATGATGGCATCGGCAAAGGGCATGCGTTCGCGCGCCAGCGCCTGCCCCGTGTTGGTGGTTGTCGAGATAATTAGCGGCCGATGGGGGTAGGCTTCTTTCAACCGCCGCGCAAGAGTAATGCTGGAAAGTGCTTCGCCGACACTCACAGCATGAATCCAAATCGTGCCCGCGGAATGCGTGGGCAGTTTGGCGAGCGCCGGAAATGAGAACCCCAAGCGTTCTCCGAGGTTAGCGAGATACTTTCCGTGTCGCAGTCCTTGCACGAGCCAATAGGGCGCCAGCAAAAGGGCCGCGAGGCCCATGAGAAAGCTATAAATGAAATACACTGAGCGTGGCTCCGGTCTGTACGCGGTCCGCCAGCAGCAGGCGGCGCGCGATGCAGGGCAACCCTGCATAACCCCCAGGAATCGAAGGCCTCAAGATGAGAAAAGTCTATTATAACCCGATGCGAAAACTAACCCTCATCCTTCCCTTTCTTGCCGCCTCGCTGCTTGCTGCCGAACAGGGAGTCTCCCAGCAACCCTCTTCGCTCAAGACCACATCGTTGGAATCCCACGAAGGGCTGACCATTACGGCCCGGCCGTGGACCGATCCCGCACTCTATAAGGAAAAGTTTCCAAAAAAGTCTCCATTTGCGGCAGGAATTATCGCCGTGCAGGTCGTTTTTCGAAATGATTCCGATGACAGCATGAAAATCAACCTGGAGCGCATTCGATTGAACCTCGCACTCTCGGAAGAAGATCATCAGGCGTTGTACCCGCTTTCCCCGGAAGAAGCAGCTGACGTCATCACTCATCCATCCGCGAAAAACGTAACTAGCAAAAGATTGCCCATCCCCTTGGGCGGCCCGAAGACTGGGCGGGACAAGAAATGGACAGAAGTGGAGCAGTCCATGCGCGATGCAGGGGTGCAGGCGAGCGTCGTCGCGCCGCATAGCACAGCGCAGGGGCTTCTCTATTTCGACCTTCGAAGCCAGTTCGAGCTTCTGAATACCGCTCACCTATATGTGCCTGAGATAGTGGCCATCGAAAAGAATCGCAGCCTCATGTACTTCGAAATTGACCTGAGCCGGCCCGCCGAACGCTGAACCACTCGAAACGGCAGGCCAATCGGACCGGTTTGCGCGCATCGCCGCCGTCGGCTAACATGACATGTGCAAACTTTCCTCAATCACCGCGGACAAATGCTCGCTCTTGACAAGCTGAATCCCGAACAACGGCTGGCCGTTGAAACCACCGAAGGCCCGGTGCTGATCCTCGCTGGCGCGGGCACCGGCAAGACCCGCGCGATCACGTATCGGATGGCAAATCTGATCGCTAACGGCGTGCCCGCCGAAGCCATCCTCGCCGTCACGTTCACTAACAAAGCCGCGGAAGAGATGCGTAATCGCGTCTCGGACCTCCTGCTGCGCGCCGGAATCTCTCCCGCGCAGCCCTGGCTTTCCACCTTTCATTCGCTCTGCGCTCGCCTTCTGCGGCGCGAATCGGTCGCCGCCGGCCTGCCGCGGGATTTTGCCATTTACGACGACGACGACCAGCTTGCGGCCGTCAAGCTGGCAATGGCCAAGCTGCAGATCGAAGAGGACACGCTGACGCCGAGGAATGTCCTCAGCCGGATCAGTTATGCGAAAAATCATGGCCAGACGGCGGAGCAGTTGCGCGCCGAAGCGTTCGATCAAGACGGCCGCCGCACTGCGGATATTTTCGGGGCGTACGAAAAACTCCTGCACGACAGCAAAGCCCTGGACTTTGATGATCTGCTCCTCCGTTCAGCACGTTTGCTGCGTGAATCCACGGTCACGCGCGAGAAATGGCAAGCACGCTTTCAATACATTCACGTGGACGAATATCAGGACACGAACCGCGTCCAATATGAGCTGATGCAGCTGCTGACCGGGCCCAAGCAAAACGTGTGTGTTGTAGGTGACGAGGATCAATCGATCTACCGCTGGCGCGGCGCAGACGTCTCTATCCTCCTGAGTTTTTCCCGGGATTTTCCCGCCGCCCGAATCGTCAAATTGGAACGCAACTACCGTTCGACGCAGAATATTCTCGACGCCGCCGGCGCGGTCGTCGCCAACAATCCCGAGCGGCTGGGCAAATCGCTGAGCGCGGAGAAGGGCCCAGGATCGAATCTGAAGTATCTGGAGGCGCGGGATGCGCAGGCGGAAGCGGAATTTGTCGCCGGTGAGCTCGAGCGCATTCTCAATGACGATTCGGACCAGACGTGCGCGGTCGAGTATCGCACGAATTTCCAGTCGCGCGCTTTCGAAGAGGTTTTCCGCCGGCGCGGCTTGCGCTACAAACTTGTGGGTGGGTTCAGCTTCTACAATCGCGCCGAAGTGAAGGACGCGCTCGCCTATGTGCGCCTGGCCATGCATCCGGAGGATGACATTTCGTTGCTCCGCGTATTGAATGTTCCTCCGCGCGGCATCGGCAAGACGACGGTGGACGCTCTCCGCGAGTCCGCACGCGTCGAGGGAACGCCGCTGTGGGCGGCTATTGAGAAATTTGTCTCCGGTGCATCGGCGGGCCGGGCGGTAACTCCTTTGCGGGCGTTCCAAGAGCTTATCCACAAATTACAGGATGCCCTTGCCACCCAGGAGCCCCCGGGATTCTTGCATGCCGTTCTTGAGGAATCCGGCTATATGGCGATGCTGAAGGACCGCAACGCTCCGGAAGATGTCGCACGGCTGGAAAACCTCGAAGAGCTTGCGCGTGCCCTCGCCGAAGGCATGGAAGCCGGGGAGACTTTCACCGATTTCCTAGATGCCGCGGCTCTTGTAAGTGACGCGGATCAATTTGAAGGTAAGCCCGGGGTGACTCTCATCACCTTGCACAGCACCAAGGGCCTGGAATTCGACCACGTGTTCCTCACGGGCATGGAAGAAGGCATCTGCCCGCACAGCCGGGCCATAAGCGAGGAACAAGGAATCGAGGAGGAACGGCGTCTCGTTTATGTGGGGATGACCCGGGCGCGGCAGTCGCTCACGCTGACGCGCGCCGTGTATCGGCGCATCTTCGGCAATGAGCAGCAACTGCGCGCCTCCCTGCCGTCGCGCTTTCTTGCCGAAATTCCAAGCGAGCTGGTAGAGACGGTTCGCGGATCAATGGCCGAAATTGGCGAGACTCGCCGCTACGAGCCCGACCCGGAATATTCTTATTCGCCGGAAGAATTTCTGCGCCGTGTGCGGGGTGAACCGAAGCAAGCCCAGGCGGCTCCGCGCCGCCCCCCGGCTCAAAGTTCCTTCGGGCGCCCCGCTGCGAAGCGCGGCGGCGATGCCAATCCCATGCTGGGGCGCAAAGTTCGCCATCCAAGCTTCGGCGTCGGAACCATCGTTGGAGTCGAAGGCGACGATGAAGACCGCCGTGTGTCCGTGAGCTTCCCCGGACGCGGCACGAAAAAGTTTATCGAGCGGTACGCGCAACTCGAACAGGCATAACGTGGGGGACCTGCACTTGTAGGCGGGCGCGCCGGCAGGTTGCGTGCCGGGGCTTCTCGGGGTACATTGAGGCGCGTTCATTCCTCAACACCACATTATATAATTTCGGGATTCCGGTTTGCCCGGATAGGATCGGAGAGCATGGGTGGGATCAGAACTCTTCTGCTGCAAGAGTATCGATCAACTGCTGTCGGATTCGGAAAATGCTGAAGTCCGGTTAAAAAAGTCTCTTGGATGGTTGAGCCTGACCTCACTAGGAATCGGTGCGGTCATCGGCTCCGGCATCTTTACTATCATCGGCACGGCCATTGCCGGACAAAAGTTTCAAGCTTCGTCCATCTTGAACGCCCCTCTTCTTGAATACCTGATCCATCATTCTGCTTCCTTCGGACGCCCCGGTGCCGGGCCGGCCATCGCTCTTTCCTTCATTTTGGTGGCGATTGTGTGTGGATTCGCTTCGGTGTGCTACGCGGAGCTTGCCGCCATGATTCCCATTGCTGGCAGCGCGTACACTTACACCTACGCAACGATGGGGGAGCTCATCGCCTGGATCATCGGCTGGGATCTCATTCTTGAGTATGCAGTCAGCAATATGGCCGTGAGCGTTGGTTTTTCGGCGCACATGGTGGGCTTGCTCGATTGGTTCGGATTGCACCCCGATCCTCGATGGATTTCTCCGGCCTATCTTCCGGGCGGATTGAGTGACCTGCAGGGCAACGCGCTCTATTCGCCGGGGTGGCATTTTGGCTTTAACTGGCCCGCTTTCATCATCGTGATGCTGCTGACGGTGATTCTGGTACGCGGCATCAAAGAGTCGGCGCGAACCAACAACATCATGGTGCTGCTGAAAATTGTTGCCATTATGGTGTTCGTGACCTTTGCGTTCAAATTCATCCATCCCGCGAACTATCATCCCTTCGCCCCGAATGGCTGGCCCGGGATTCTGACCGGCGGTTCGATCGTGTTTTTCACCTACATCGGATTCGATTCGGTCTCTACCGCGGCCGAGGAATGCAAAAACCCGCAACGCGACCTGCCCATCGGCATCATCGCCACGCTTGTAATTTGCACGCTTCTGTACATTGCTGTCGTAGTGGTGCTCACCGGGTTGGTTCGCTGGGACACTCTGGTGGACGATGCCGCCCCGGTCGTCAACACACTCAAGAAACTTCATTTCTCGGGTGTTCGCCTGGTGGTGCTAATCGGCGCGCTCATGGGCATGATCTCTTCCCTGCTGGTTTTCCAGCTCGGACAGGCCCGCGTGTGGTTTGCCATGTCGCGTGACGGCCTGTTCCCGAGAATTTTTGGGCGTGTGCATCCGCGCTTTCAGACGCCGGATTTCTCGACCTGGATGGCCGGATTCGTGGTCGGTATTCCAGCAGGCCTGCTAGACATCGGAACGCTAGCCGATCTTTCGAACATCGGCACTCTGTTTGCCTTCGCCCTGGTAGCGGCAGGCGTGCTTATTCTTCGCTATCGGGAGCCGGACCGGCCCCGAGCTTTCCGCGCCCCGGGCGGGCCCCTGGCGCCCATCGTCACGATTCTTACATGCCTCCTGCTGATGGCCGGCCTGCCGATCATGAACTGGATCCGCTTCTTTGTCTGGATGATCCTGGGCCTGGTGCTCTATTATTTTTACGGCCGGAAGCACAGCACTCTAAGGGCAGCAAATCGCGCGTAAGAGGAATCACAGAATGCAGGGGTTGTCTTTTCAGCATGCGTGGCGGCGAACGGGAGTCGCGCTCGCCTGCCTCGTGCTCTTCCTTTCCTCTCCGCAGAATTTGCGCGCGTGGGGAAGAAGCGGGCACAGGCTCGTCGCCAACAAAGCCGTCGACACCCTGCCGCAGGGTATCCGGGAGTTCTTCGACGCAAACCGCAGCTTCCTGTTGCAGCATGTCACCGATCCTCTGGATGTAATCGCGAAAACTCCGGCCGAGCGGCACAATCACTTCATTGCTCTCGACAAGTACGGGCGATTTCCTTTTGAGACCCTGCCCCGCGACTACAAAGCCGCGGTAACGAAATTTGGCAAATCTAAGCTGGAAGCAAACGGCCTGCTTCCCTGGCAAATTGGCGTATACAGTAAAAAATTGACCGAGGCGTTGAAGGACGGGAAGTGGGAAGAGGCAAAACTGGACGCCGCCATACTCGCGAATTACGTGGCGGAAGCCCACGATCCCTTCAACACGACCGATAATTTTGACGGCCACCTGAGCGGCCAGCTGGGCGTCAACGATCGATTTGCAACCACCCTGATCGACCGCTATTCGTCATTTTTCCCGATGCGGCCAAATGATGCGTTTTTCATAAGCGACCCGACGGATCGCGCTTTCGAGGCTTGCCTTGGTTCTCATAGCTGGCTGGAGACCATTCTTCTCGCTGACCGCAACGCGCGTCACGGGGAGAACTCCTTCACCGACGAGTATTACGACCGCTTCTACAATCAAGCCGCCGCAATTTTGATTCGGCAGCTCTCCGACGCGGCAACCGATGTGGGTTCTTTCTGGCTCACGGCGTGGGTGAACGCCGGGCGGCCGCAACTGCCGCACTGATCTTTCGCGGATGACGGCGCTCTTGCTCTCCAACCGGATCGCTTCCCTGCCAAAAGCCGAGCTGCACCTCCATCTCGAGGGCTCCATCCAGCCTGCAACCGTGTGCGCCCTCACGGCCCGTCACGGCGTCGTCATGACCGAAGAGGAAGTTCGCCTGCGCTACGCCTACCGCAACTTTCCCGAATTCATCGAGGCCTTCAAGTGGGTCACTTCGTTCTTGCGCGAACCTCAGGACTATGCACTCATCGCCATCGGTCTTGCCGAACACTTGCTCACGCAACACGTGGTCTATACGGAAGTAACTTTGTCCATCGGCGTGATGCTCCTGAGAAAGCAGCGGCCGGAAGCGAATTTTGAAGCCCTCCTCCGCGCCACCGAGCAATTCGAAGGCCGCGGGCTCCGATTCCGGTGGGTGTTCGACGCGGCCCGCCAATTCGGTGCGGACGGAGCGAAGGAAGTCGTCGAATCCGCAAAGCGCTGCGATTCGAAAGCTATCGTGGCCTTCGGCATCGGCGGCGATGAGCTCAGTGTCCCGACAAAGGAATTCCGCCCCGTCTACGACCGCGCCGCGCAAATGGGTTTGCACCGCTTGATGCACGCAGGCGAGGTCGGCGGGCCAGAGAAAATTCGCGAAGCCATAGAATTGCTGGGAGCAGAACGCATCGGCCACGGTATAGCCGCGATCCACGATCCGGAGTTAATGGATTTGCTTGCAGAGCGAAAGATCCCGCTTGAAATATGCCCGGGGAGCAATATGAAAACGGCCGCCCTCGCCCGGCAACTCGGTCGCGAGGATGTAAGAATCGAAGATCATCCGCTCCCCAAACTCCTGCGCCACGGGATACCCATTGTGCTCTCCACTGATGATCCGGCCATGTTTCACACCACCCTGCAGGAAGAGTATTTGAACGCGGCGCGCATGGGACTGCAGGAAGACGAGCTGACGCGAATCGTCGAGATGGGTTTCGAACACGCTTTTCTCCACGCCGGGGAACGGCGTGGAGCATGAAGCCGTCGCAGGCAATGTTATACTGACGGCATGAAAGCACACGTCTGGGTAATGCCAAAACGCACTGTACTCGATCCCCAGGGACAGACAATTCAGCATGCCTTGTCCGGGCTCGGCTACTCCGCCGTGCGCGACGTCCGCCAGGGGAAATTCTTCGTTTTGAATCTCGATGGCTGGAGCCGTGATGAAGCGCAGAAACAGCTCGAGCATATTTCAAAAGAAGTGCTCACCAACACGGTTATCGAGGAATACCGCTTCGAGATCGTGGACTGAGCGGCCTCCCTCATGAAAAACCTGCGCCATCCTTCAAGGAGTTCATTCCCATCCCTCCCCAGCCTCTTCCCGCTTGGGGTTTTCGCTTTGCTGGCCCTCGCAGGATGCAAGCAAAACGGACACACTTCCGATCCGCGCCTGCGGCCGATCGACGAGATGCTGGACTCCCAGCTGCCCGCGGGCACTGCCAAATCGCGAGTAGTGTTTTACCTCAATTCCCAGAATTTTCCCGTAGAAAACGCGGGTGATACCCGAGCAATTGTGGCTATCGTTCGTCATGTGGATTCGGACACGCTTCAGCCCGCAACGGCGCGCGTTACGTTTCACTTTGATACCAGCGACAATCTCAAGTCCTACGAACTTGTGGCGGCGGCAGGCTCTGCCTCCCGGCCGTAATCCGATTCGGGATAGGTTCCGTGGAATTCATCTTGGTAAAACGGCCAGCGTGCTACGCTGCTAGAAACTCTTTCAGGAGACGCCGCGCATGTGCGGAATAGTCGGCTATATCGGGCCCAAGAAAGTTGTGCCCGTTATCATTGAAGGTCTGCGTAAGCTCGAGTACCGCGGCTACGATTCCGCGGGCATCGCCGTCGTGACCCAGGCCGGCAAGCTGGAAATTCGCCGCGCTCCAGGAAAACTTCGCAACCTCGAAGAGGTCATCGCCAAGTCTCCGCTGGAAGGCACCTACGGCATCGGTCACACGCGGTGGGCCACCCATGGCCGCCCCACCGAAGAGAACGCCCACCCGCATCGCGATTGCACTGGCCAAATCGTGGTCGTCCACAACGGAATCATCGAGAACTACCTCGAGCTAAAGGAAAAGCTGCAGAAAGAGGGCCACAAGTTCGCCACGGAAACCGACACCGAGATCGTAGCGCACCTTGTGGAAAAGCACTCGCAGGGCGGCGTGCCGCTCGAGGAAGCGGTGCGCCTGTCATTGAAGCAATTACGCGGCATCTACGCGCTGGTATTCCTTTCCGCGAAAGATCCTCAGAAGATTGTGGCCGCGCGCCTGGGCCCGCCATCGGTGATTGGACTCGGCGATGGAGAATATTTCGTGGCTAGCGACATCCCTGCCCTGCTCCAGCACACGCGCGAGATGTTTTTCCTCGCCGACGGCGACATCGCCGTGCTTACTGCGCAAGGCGTGCGCGTCATGGACCACGAAGGCCGCCCCGTCGAACGTCCCGCACACCACGTGGCCTGGGACCCCATCATGGCGGAAAAGGGCGGCTACAAGCACTTCATGCAGAAAGAAATTTTCGAGCAGCCGCGCGCCGTGCGCGATACCTTGCTAGGCCGCATTTCGCAGGACACCGGAAAAGTTTTCCTGGATGAAATGGCGATCACCGAAAAACAGTTCCGCGAATTTCAGCAGGTGTGTATCGTCGCCTGCGGCACGAGTTGGCACGCCGGGCTGGCCGCAAAATTCATGATCGAGCGCCTGGCCCGTGTCCCCGTTGAAGTGGACTACGGCAGTGAGTTCCGTTATCGCGACCCCATCATCGATTCGAAAACGCTGACCGTGTGCATCAGCCAATCCGGCGAAACGGCGGACACGCTGGCCGCCCAGCGCGAAGCAAAATCGAAGGGCTCGCCCTCGCTGGCGATCTGCAACGTGATTGGTTCTATGATCACGCGCGAGGCTAACGGCACAATTCCGACACACGCCGGGCCGGAGATCGGCGTGGCCTCCACAAAAGCTTTCACTTCGCAATTGACTGCGCTGCTTCTGCTCGCTTCCTATCTCGGCCAGCTTCGCGGCAAGCTGACCGAAGACGCCGCCAAAATCCTTATGCAGGAATTCACGCGCATCCCCCAAAAGATCGAAACAGTTCTCCAGGCAGATGAATCGGGATTCTACGAAAACCTGGCGCGGCAATTTTTTCGTTACACCGATTTTCTCTATCTTGGCAGAGGGATTCACTACCCGATCGCGCTCGAAGGCGCGCTGAAGCTGAAGGAGATTTCCTACATTCATGCGGAGGGTTATCCCGCGGGCGAAATGAAGCACGGCCCCAACGCGCTCATCGACGAAAATCTGCCGGTGGTGGTCTTGGCGACGCGCGACGAATCCGACCCCGAAGCGATGACACGCTATGAAAAGAGCGTTTCAAATATCAAGGAAGTGAAGGCGCGCGACGGCATTGTCATCTCCATTGTCACCAAGGGAGATCATCTCGCGCGCGAAGCCTCCGATCACATCATCGAACTTCCGCCCGCGCCGGAGTTGCTCGTGCCGCTGCTGGAAATCATCCCTCTCCAGTTGCTTGCTTATCACATCGCGGTACGGCTCGGTTGCGACGTCGACCAGCCGCGCAATCTGGCCAAATCCGTCACCGTGGAGTAGTCAGGCCCGTTTCCGCTACTATAGGAACATGCTTCGTTATTTTTGCCCGTGCCTCGCAACCCTCTTGCTCTTCTCGCTGACGGCCGGGTCCCCGGCTTCTGCGCAAGCTCCGGACGCTGACACGGCGCCATTGCGCGAAGTCCACGCCGAGGGCGAAAAACTCCTCACCGAGACCCAGGTCATCGCGATAACCGGCCTGGTCGCCGGCGACCAGATCGGCCGGAATGATTTGCAAACCGCTGCCGACAGGCTCGTTCAAACGGGGCTTTTCGCCAAAGTAAGCTTCAACTTCCAGACGAAGATCGCCGGCATCCTGGTGACCTATCACGTGGAGGAATCGCCTCGAATCCCCGTCTACTTCGACAATATTCCCTGGTTCACGGATTCCGCGCTGGGCGATGCCATCCGCAATAAATTCCCTTTCTATGACGGAACGCTGCCCGAAGCCGGGGCCGCGGTGGAGCAGGCCGGTGAAGCGGTGAAGGATTTGCTCTCGACGCGTGGAGTGCAAGTGTCGCTCGAGCACACTGTGATCCCGAATCCAAATGGTGAAGGCAACGTGCAAGAAATCCGGGTCGAAGGCGCCGCACTCCAAATCGCCAAGCTGGAATTGAGCGATCCCTCCCTTTTGGCCTCCAAAGCCGTGCAGCAACATCTATCAGAGATACTGGGAAAACCCTATTCTCGAATGACCATCGATCTTTTTCTCACCGAAGCGATAAAGCCCATTTATCTGCAGCAAGGATTCCTGCGCGCGAAGCTCGGTCCGCCGGAGGTGCGGCTGACGGGCGATCCCAATCAGAAGCTGCCTTCGCAAATTCCAGTCTTTGTGCCGATAGCGCCAGGCCCGGTATATCGCTGGAGAGGAATCCATTGGACGGGAAACACACTCATGTCGGAATTCACGCTGAACGCCCTGCTTGGGATCAAGAGCGGGGATACCGCCGATGGCATGCAAATCGAAGCAGCCTGGGACCGCGCTCGCGAAGAATACGCTCATCGCGGCTACCTCGAGGCAAAGCTAGATCCGCTTCCGGCGTATGACGATCAGGCACACACTGTTTCCTATTCGGTGAGCATTCAAGAGGGGCCGCAATTCCACTTCGGCAAAATGGTCCTCACGGGAATTTCCCCTGCTGCCGAGCGAAAACTGCAAAACGCATGGCCGTTCGCTGCCGGTGCAATTTTCGACAAAGCAAAGTTCGAGGATCTTCTGGCAAAGCTGCAAACGCACCAGGAGCAGGTCTTCGGAGAGTTGCCGGTGCACTACGAAAACGTCGGGCATTGGCTGCAAACGGATGCGGACAAGAACACGGTTGATGTGCTTCTGGATTTCAAGTGACTTTTTCCGCTGCGAATCTGCGATACAAGCCGCGCTCTGAGCTATACTCACCCTTGAGATGAAAGAGCTCATTCATATTCGTAATGCAGAGGGCGCTGCCCTGTCAGCGGAAGAAAAACAACATCTTCTGCTCGCTCGCCTCGCAGAAATTCCTTCGCTCATCGTCGCGCTTTCTGGTGGGGCGGACTCCGCTTATCTGGCTTGGGCAGCCCACGAAGTGCTGGGTACCCGCGCCCTATCCGTCACGGCGCTCTCGCCGAGTTACTCCGCCCACGATCGCTCTACAGTGGAAGAGTTTGTGAGCAAGTTGGGCGTGCGCCACGAATTTATCGAAACGCACGAAATGGATAATCCCGCCTACCGCGCGAATGCGGCCGACCGTTGCTATTTTTGCAAAGACGAACTTTTTTCCGCTCTGGACGAATTAGCCCATCAGCGCGGTTTTGCCGCCGTCGCCTACGGTGTGAACGCCGATGACACGCTCGATTTTCGCCCCGGCCATCGCGCCGCGACGGAGCATCAGGTTCTTGCGCCCCTTCTCGATGCCCGCCTGACCAAAGCCGAGATCCGGCTTCTCTCGCGGCGTGCCGGCTTGCCCACCTGGGATCGCCCAGCCTCCGCTTGCCTCGCTTCGCGCTTGCCCTACGGCACGGAGGTGACATCAGAGCGTCTTGGACTTGTCGAGCGCGGAGAAGCGGCTTTGCGCGCGCTCGGTTTCCGCCAATTCCGCGTGCGCCTCCACGACAAGCTTGCACGCGTGGAAATATCCCCCGAAGAAATGCCTCGCGCACTCGCTCCCGAAATGGCAGCCGCCCTGGCGGACCGGCTGAAAGCGGCAGGCTTCACTTATGTTGCCCTGGACCTTGAGGGTTATCGCCAGGGCTCTCTCAACGAGACTCTTTCGCCCGTCGGCCAGCGTTCCGCCAAGGCTGCGCAGGGAACATAATTCTCTGCAATTGCGTAGTTATATGTGGGACAGCTCAGAGCGAGTCTCTGCACCGTTACGGAGGATGAATGGCGCGCCACCGCAGTCTTTGCTTGCCGCTCGTGCTAATTTCGGCCGTCGTTGTCCTGGCCGGCTGCAACAGCGGGCCTTCGGTTAGCGGCGCCTTCGATCGCAGCTATAACGTTAGCGGTCCACTCCGCCTGGAACTGACCAATGCTTCTGGTGACGTGGACATCGCAGGCAGCGCCGACGGCAGAGTGCACGTGCGCGGTGAAGTGCGCGCATCCGGATTCGGCTTTGACAATCCGCAGAAGCGCCTGGACGATACCCTCGCGAATCCTCCCATCGAGCAAAGAGGCGACACCATTCGCATCGGCAAGGAAATGTCTCGCATGCGCAACGTCAGCATCGCTTACACGATCCAAGTGCCGCGGGACACGGAAGTCAGCGCCACTGTCGCGTCCGGCGCGCAGACGATTCGCGGCGTGCGCGGCCCCGTAAAAGTGCAGGCCGCCTCGGGGTCCATCCGTGTGGAAAAAATCGAGCGCGACGTCCAACTCACAACCGCCAGCGGGTCGGTGTCGGCCACCGATGTTGGCAATGATGTCCGCGTATCGTCCGCCTCCGGAAGTGTGACGGTCTCGAACACTCGGGGTGATGTGCGTGTGAACGCCCTTTCGGGCGTTATTCGCGTATCCAATCCGGGGGGGCGCGTCGAAGCGGATAACGCCAGCGGCGAAGTCGAGATCCAGGGCGCGACAAAGGACGTGAAGTCGCATGCCGCCTCGGGAGGGGTTTCTGTGCAGGGAAACCCAGGCGCGGACAGCTACTGGGAACTGAAAACGGTATCCGGTGCCGTGCAACTCGGCGTTCCGGCTTCTGCCAATCTCCATCTCTCGGCGGAAGCGGTCTCCGGCGAAATTCGCACCGACATTCCGATCGTCATCGAGGAGCAGGGCAAGCATTCTCTCCGGGCCCACATGGGCAGCGGTGGCGGGCGCGTGGACGTCCATACCGTCTCCGGTGAAATTCGCGTGAGCGGCACGAAATAGCCTCGTACAAATTCAGGTTCTCGTTCTCGAACAAAACATCGAAGAGCTAGCGACAATTCTTTCCGATACCCTTAGAATTCAAGTGTATGGCTTCCCAGCTCTTCTCTTCGTGCGCGGCTTCGATTCTCTTTCTTTGCGCGGCGGCTTCTTCACTTTGCGGTCAGGCGGCTGCGCAAGACGAGCAGAGTCAGAACCCCATGCCGCCATCGTCCAGAGTCGCAGCCACCAATCCGGCCTCCTCCGCCAAGCAGCCGTCGCCCGCCGAGGAATTACAGCAAGCCATCAGCAAAGCCGGAAACGACCGCGCGGCGCTGGTCCGGAATCTGGAAGCCTTCTTGAAGGAATATCCGGATTCGCGCCAGCGTCCTCAGATTTACCGCGCCCTTGTGGAAGCCAGCATGCAATTGCGGGACAACACGCGCGCCGCCGGTTACGCCGAACGAATCATCGCTCTCAGCCCTGACGACATCTCCATGACCATCCTGACGATTCAGTTGCTCGAACAGAACGGCGACGAATCCGCTCTCCGCCGGGCCACAAACTATGCCACCCACGTGTTGGAATTTGTCGAGCGCAGTTCTTCCGTGGACAAATCACCAAGGGTTTCCCAGGAGGAGTGGGCTACGGAGAAGAAACGCGATCGCATGTCCGTGTTGACGTTGCGCGGAAGACTCGAACTGAAATTGAAGGACACGGTAGCGGCTCAAAAGGATTTCATGGCGAGTTACGAGATCCTGCCCAGTGCGGCAGCTGCGGAACAGCTCGGTGAAATCGCCGAAATGAAAAAAGATTTGAATGGCGCGATCCAGCAGTACGCCCGCGCCTTCGCCTGGGCCGACGCAACGAATGAAACCGCGGGCCGTCGCGCGATCCGGCAGAAATTGGGCAATGTCTGGCGGCTTGCCCATGGCTCCGATGATGGTCTGGGCGAATATTTGCTTCGTACTTACGATGAAGTCTCGCAAGCCTCCATCGCAGCCAAGCCAAAGAAAAATGCGGACGCCCGCGAACCGGCGGATTTCACGCTCAGGAAAGCTCCTGAAGGGACGGCTTTCCCGCTGAAAGACACGAAGGAAAAAGTTCTCGTTGTTAATTTCTGGGCAACTTGGTGCGGCCCTTGCCACGCGCTTGAACCTCTTTTCGCTCGTGTCGCCGCGGACTTCCAGGCAAATCCGGATATATATTTTCTGGCCGCCGACTGTGACGAAGATGAATCTCTCGTGGCGCCCTATCTGGAGGCGGACAAACCTCGCACTCCGGTCGTATTCGCGGATGGCCTCGACCGGTTCTTCAACGTCAATTCCTTCCCGACCGTGGTGGTGATCGATCGCGTGGGCAGAATTGCTTATCGTTCGGAAGGCTTCGATTCCGATGGCTTTGAGCCAAAACTGGCAGCCGCCGTTCGCCGCGCCCTGGCTCCGCCGAGCGCCTCATCGCCTGCCGGAAATCCCGCGCCCTAAGCGCCTAGCCCTAACCACGCATCGCTGAGCTTTGCGGATATTTCTCAGCCACTTCCTTGGCGGCCAGGATCGTGTTGACGTGAATTTGAACGGTGTCTTCTACCCGTCGCGCGTAGCCGCCGGCGAGTGTCGTCGCGACGGGAATCCTGCGGCGGCGCGCTTGCTCGAAAACCTGCCGGTCGCGTTGCTTCAATCCTTCTTTCGTCAGCGCTAGTCCGCCAAGCTGATCTTCGCAGTACGGGTCGGCGCCGCCAACGTAAAAAAGAATATCGGGACGGAATTCGTCGAGCGCCTGCTGCACCGCCGGAATCAGCACGCCCATATACTCATCGTCATCAGCGCGGTCGGCCATGTTGAGATCGATGTTTGATGGCGGCTTGTGCGCTGGATAGTTGTTTTCCTGATGAATCGAAATTGTGAAGACCGTGGGATCTTTTCGAAAGATGGCAGCAGTGCCGTTCCCGTGATGCACGTCCGTGTCGACAACCATTGCTTTTTTCGCCGCGCCATCGCTTTGCAGTTTTCGAATCGCCACCGCCACATCATGAATCGCGCAGAAACCTTCGCCATGCCCCGGATACGCATGATGAAATCCCCCGCTGAGATTTGAACCGAATCCGTCGCGGAGCGCTGACTGCGCGGCGAGAATCGTTCCGCCGGCAGCAAGCCAGACGGCTTCGACGAGTTCCGGCGAATATGGCACTTCCAGCAGCATCACTTCGCCGGCGGTTAGCGTGCCGGTCTTTAGTTTGCGCACCCAGTCCGGCGTGTGGACGCGCAGAATGTCTTCATCGCTAGCTGCTTCGGGGCGCAGAAAATCCTGCGGCACAGCGATGCTTTCGCGGAGCAGCATTTCATAGATGAGGCGGAACTTCTGCGATGGAAAAACGTGCGGGCCGAGATTCAGGTCGTAACGATCGTGATATACGAGCTTAAATGGAAGCATGTGACAAGAAGCAGTCGATTCTCGCGTCTAACACTCTATTTGTAATGGAGCAGCATGCTGCTCCATTACGCGGCAATCCTTACGCACTAATTCTCTCGATCGAGAATGAAATCCGGAAGCGTGGCGAGAGCTCGAGCATACTCGGAATCCGGGCGGCCGTTGAGACACGCCTTGGCGCGCTGCGCGTAGCCCTGCGCGAGATTCCGCGCCCGGTCGAGCGCGCCGGACTCGTGAACAAGCGTAACGATTGTTTCTGGACGAACGGAATTAAATTCCTTTTCTTCCAGTACACGCGCGACCAGTTCACGCGCGTCGCGGTGCCCATTCTCCATCGCGTAGATCAGCGGCAGCGTGACCTTGCCTTCTTTCAAGTCGCTGAGGACTGGTTTTCCCAGCTGCTCCGCTGAGGCTGTAAAATCCAGCAAATCATCGACAAGCTGAAACGCCAGGCCAGCGTATTTCCCGTAATCAGCGAGCGCCTGCTCTTCTTTGCCTTCGAGACCGCCCAGTACTGCGCCGAGCCGCGCGCAGCCGCTGAAAAGGCATGCGGTCTTGTAGGTGGCCAGCCGCAGGGCGTCCTCTTCGGTCACGTCGATGCGGCCGATTTTTGCGAGTTGAATCAGTTCGCCTTCGACCATTTTCCGAGTCAGGTCGATCAGAATGTCCAGAACGTGAAAATTGCGCTCTTCCAGAGCCATCTGAAAAGATTGCATGTACAGCCAGTCGCCGGTGAGCACGCTGCGATGATTGCCCCATTTTGAATTAGCAGACGGGCGGCCGCGGCGTGTATCGGCGCTGTCGATAACGTCGTCGTGGATCAAGGTCGCGCTGTGCAAAAGTTCGACGACGGCCGCGAGGCGGATAGCGCTGCGATCTCTGCGGCCCGCGTAGCTTGCGGAAAGAAGCAAGAGCGCGGGGCGCATGCGCTTCCCTCCGCCGCCCAGCAAATATGCTGTGATTTCAGAGACAGGCGGAAAGGCGGCATCACTTTGCCGCGCGAGCTCTTCCTCGACCAAAACGAGGTCGTCGCGGACGAGATCAAAAATCTCTTTAGCCGTGAGCAGCGCGATGGCAAATCTCCTGATCTAACCCTTGTCCTTGAGACCTGGGGCCGCGAGAGTTGCCGGCCGAGCAAGACCGAAGAAGCGCCGAAAATTCTCCGAGGTGGCTGCGGCAACTTCGTCTGGCGACAAGTTTCTCACACTCGCGAGCGTGCGCGCTACTTCGGCAACGTAGGCGGGCTCGTTGCGCTTGCCGCGGTACGTTTGTGGCGCGAGGTACGGAGAGTCCGTTTCAATCAAAATGTTCTCGAGCGGCAAAGCTTTCGCGACATCGCGAAGATTCTGCGTTTTCGGATAGGTTGAATTTCCCGCAAAAGAAATCAGGAAACCCATTTCGATTCCGCGCCGCGCATCCTCGAGCGTGCTGGTGAAGCAATGGAGTATCCCACCCAGACCAGTTGGTTGCCAGTGTTCTTCGATCATGTTCAGGCAATCGGACCAGGCATCGCGGCAATGAATGACGATAGGTAGTCTTGCTTGCCGCGCGAGCGCCATCTGGTCGCGGAAGACGCGGTGCTGCACATCGCGCGGAGAATGATCGTAGAAGTAGTCGAGACCGATCTCGCCCCAGGCGATAACTTTGGGATGCTTGGCCAGCCGGGCCAGCTCATCCAAATGTTGCTGCGTGACTTCCTTCGCTTCGTGAGGATGTATGCCAACGGTGGCGTAAATCCAGTCATGCTGCTCGGCAAATGGCAGGGCGGAATCGAGCTTCTCCGGGCCGGGGCCTGTGCCGATGGCGAGGAGCGTTGATACTCCAGCCGCACGTGCGCGGTCGAGCACGGCCTCGCGGTCTTCGGCGAATTGCGGGAAGTCGATGTGAGCGTGTGAGTCGATGAGTTCCATTTCTAAAAGTTATCAGTGATCAGTTGTCAATTCTCAGTAAAAAAGAAAAAAATAGAGTTTCGTCTTGCGCTCAGCTTCTCCCCTTGAGTCCTGGTTCCCACGCTTAAGACTGGAAACTGAGAACTGAAAACTCATTTCAAGCGGGCGCCGATTTCGACGTCTTCGTCGGGGAAGCCGGCGAGGACGGGGCGGCCCTCGGGGCCGACGGAAGCGGCGACGATCATGCCGTTGGATTCGACGCCGCGGAGTTTGCGCGGGGCGAGGTTGACGACGACGGCGACTTTGCGGCCGATTAATTTTTCCGGCTCGTAAAATTGCGCAATGCCGGCGCAAATCTGGCGAATCTCCGTGCCGATGTCGACAGTAAGCTTCAGCAGTTTGTCCGCACCAACGATGCGTTCGGCGGTTTTGATCTGGCCGACGCGCATTTCGACTTTGGCGAAGTCTTCGATGCCTATTTTTTCAGGAGCAGCCTGCGCCGCGGCTGCCGAAGCGGCGGCGCTCGCTACCGGAGCGCTTGCGGGCGCTGGCGTGGTTACCGGCGACGGTGCGTTCTGTGCTTCTTTTTCCATGGCTTCCATCCTCTCGATTGCTTCTGCTTTTTCAATGCGCGGGAACAGAGCTTGCGACTTACCGAGCGCCGTACCGGGAACGAGTTGTCCCCATCGCAAGCCATCCAGCGCAACACAATCGGCTCGTCCAGGCTGGCCGAGCAACGACCACACTTTGGTGGTGCTCTCCGGCAAAACGGGATGCGTTAGCGCAGTCACGATTCGCAGGACTTCCGCTGTGGTCCAAAGAATGGTGGCGCGGCGCTGTTGATCGGCTTCACTGTCACCAAGCGACCAGGGATGCTCGGTCGTAAGGTATTTGTCGGTCGCGGCGATGAGCGACCAGATCTCTTCCAACGCGAGTGAGAAGCCTAGTTTGTCGTACTGCTCCAGGACTTCCCCGATCGCTTCTTGCGCTTTCGTGGCCAGCGCGGTGTCCTGCGGCTGAAATGTGGCAGGCTTGGGAATTTTGCCGCCGTTGTTTTTCTCGACCATGGCCGCAGTGCGGCTGGCGAGATTTCCGAGACCGTTGGCGAGATCGCTGTTGTAACGCTGGACGAGCGCGTCGTAACTGAAATTGCCATCCTGGCCGAAAACGGTTTCGCGCAGAAGATAGTAGCGAAGAGCGTCCATGCCGAGGACGTGAACGATCGGCCGCGGGCGAACGACGTTGCCGAGCGACTTGCTCATTTTGGCGCTGTCCATCAGCAGCCAGCCGTGGGCCCAGACTTGTTTCGGCAACGGAAGGCCTGCGGCCATCAAGAAGGCGGGCCAGTAGACGGCATGAAAGCGGATGATTTCTTTTCCGACGACGTGGAGATCGGCGGGAAAGAATCCGGTCTTCTCGTATTGCGGGCCACCGACAGCACTGAGATAGGCGGTGAGCGCATCGAACCAGACGTAAAAAACGTGCGGCTCTTCCCCGGGAACGGGAATGCCCCAGCGAACCGAGGTGCGCGTGATGCTCAGATCGCGAAGGCCGCCTTCGACGAAGCTGAGAACCTCGTTGCGGCGCGCTTCGGGCTGGATGAAATCGGGATGCTTTGCATACCAATCGAGAAGCGGCTTCTGGAACGCGGAAAGCTTGAAATAGAAATTGGCTTCGGTGACCGTTTCCGTGGGACGGCCGCAATCAGGGCAGTTCTCGCCGGGCTTTACGTCCACGTAAGCGTTGTCGTAGATGCAGTATTGGCCGGTGTAGTGGCCGGGGTAGACGAAACCATTGTCGCGGCACTGTTTGAAAAGCCACTGGACGGTGTGCGCGTGTTTGAGGTCCGTCGTACGGATAAATTCGTCGCCCTGGACGCCGAGTTCGTCCCACAGGGCGCGCCACTCGGCGGCCATCTTGGCGACGAATTCGGATTCCGGCACGCCGGCTTTTTTAGCGGAGCGCTCGACGTTGACGCCGTGTTCGTCGGTGCCGGTGGTCATGACCGCGTCGTAGCCGCGCATGCGTTTGTACCGGCGAAGGGTATCGCACACGATGGTCGAATAGGTGTGGCCAATGTGCGGCAGGCCGTTCGTGTAGTAGATCGGCGTGGTCAGATAATATTTGGGTTTGTCGGGCATTTTCTAATGTTGTCAGTTTTCAGTTGTCAGTTATCAGTTGTCAGTTATCAGTTCCGAGAGAAAAAATCCAATAGGGCGCCCGCCGCGGGGGGTGCCTCCTGCGAAACAATGCGCAATCACAAATGGGCCTCGTAGGCGCGGAGGGCTTCGCTGATGACGCGCTGGAGTGGCACGTTTTTTTCGACGGCCAGCTTGCGGCAGTCGTCGTATTCAGAGCGACGTGCAGGATGCGGCCGTTCACGCGTGAAATCTTGATGCGCACGTCACCGTAATTTGTGGCGACGCTCACAAACTCGCGCGGCAGCGTGCGGCGCTGGGCGCGGTAGGTGCGCGCGCCAAAGGTTGTTGTTTCGGCAAAAATCAGCGACATCAGCGTATTTGTATCTTGCGGCTTGCACAAGACCGTGAGTAGCGTGCCGGGACGATTTTTTTTCATCTGGACCGGCGTGGTGTAAACGTCGAGCGCGCCGGAAGCTAATGCCTTTTCCAGGAAGTAGCCGTAGATTTGCGGGTTCATATCATCGAGGTTTGCTTCGATAACGGCAATTTCTTCGTCAAAGCCGGCGACCGTTTTTTCCGCGGCTTCGCCGATCATGATGCGGACGACGTTGGGCTGGCCTTCGAGATCAGCCGTGCCCGCTCCGTAGCCGATGGCGGTGACACTCATCGGCGGCTGCGGGCCGAACGAATCGCAAAGAGTGGCGACAATGGCCGCGCCCGTGGGGGTGACGAGTTCCTTTTGCACGCCGTTGGAATAGGTCGGCTTTCCTTGCAGCAAAGTCGCGGTAGCGGGGGCGGGAACGGGCAAAATCCCGTGCGCCATTTTGGCGGTCCCGCCGCCGACGTTTAGCGCCGAACAGGCAAATTTATCAATGCTGAGCGCATGAAAGCCGATGCAAGCGCCGATGATGTCGACGATGGCGTCAACGGCGCCCACTTCGTGAAAATGAATTTTTTCGAGAGGCACGTCGTGGACGCGGGCTTCGGCTTCGCCAAGTTTTGTGAAGATCGCGGCGGCGCGTTCGCGTACCTGGGGTGCGAGCCGCGATTTCTGCAAGATTTCTAGAATCGCGCTGAGCGAGCGATGCTTTTGCTGGTCTTCGGTCTTGACCTTGACGTAGGTGGCGGCCATGCCATTTTTCCAAACTTTTTCGGCCGTGAGCTCCCAACCGGGGACCTGGAGGCCGCGCAGTTGGACGCGGAGGTGTTCCAGGTCGCAGCCGGCGTCAACCAATGCGCCGAGCGTCATGTCACCGCTAATGCCCGAAAAACAATCGAAATAGGCGAGTTTCATGGGAATCCGCCGCGGGAACTGCCTGCTCTGTTCAAGTCCCGTTGGAGAAGAATTGATAGTATCGGCGGAGACAGAGTGTGTCAAACGCGCGGGGCCTCGCAGAGAAGTTCATGGACACCTTGTGCGAAATGCGGTGCCTTGGTAACGGAATCGAAGCATCTAGTTAACCCTCCCCACCCCCCACCAATTTGTATGAATATCAAAGGAAAAGACTTGCAAAAATTGCATTTTGTAAGTGGTTGATTCTAAGGATGCGTTTTCGGTTGTTTTGGGTTAGGAACAGCGGGAATGGCTAGCCCTAAGAAGGAAAAGCGGGGCCCTTCGGTTCCGCTCAGGGTAAGTAAGTACCCCGCTCGGCAGTAATATACAGAGGTAAGTGTACTATGAGTTAAGTACAAGTCAAGCGAAAAGTGAAGCCAGCGGGACAAAAAAGTAAGGGCCGATGATCGAGCGTGTGGCGGCAGCGTCGAGACATCCGCCCCACAGGGATTGCGCGGGTGTCTTTGACCGGGTCTGACGGGCTCTCTATACTGAGTGGCTCCAGGATCGAGGCGGAGAGGGATTGTTTTCTGGATTGCGATTGGCAATGAGCTGAAGCCGGAAAAGCGGCAGCAAGCTGCCGCCCTCCAAACGAGGACACGTGTATCAAACACTGACGAACGGGTTGCGCGAGGCGTTGGCGGGGCACATTCGCGAGAAATATGGAGTGGAACTCGCGATTGTGCTGGAGCGGCCGCCGAAGATTGAGATGGGAGAGGCGGCTTCGCCGGTGTGTTTTGAATTGGCGAAGAGGTTGAAGAAGGCTCCGCGGCAGATTGCGCAGGAGATTGCGAATGGTTTGGGCAAGGTCGACGGGATTGCCAAGGTCGAAGTGGCGGGTGCCGGGTATTTGAATGCGTTTTTCGACCGGGGCGCGTTCTGGGCAAGCGCTCAAGCGGAAGAAAGCGGCAAAAAGGAGAAAAGACAACGCGGAGACGCAGAGGGCGCTGAGGAGCGCAGAGAAGGAGACGAAGGCGAGAGACGTGGAGAGCACGGCAAGGTGATTGTCGAGCATACGAGCATCAATCCGAACAAGGCGGCGCACATCGGGCACGTGAGGAATGCGGTGCTTGGCGATACAATGGTGCGAATTCTGAGGCACACGGGGAACCGTGTGCAGATTCAGAATTACATTGATAACACCGGTGTGCAGGTGGCGGATGTGGTGATCGGCCTGCTGCAAATGGAAAAGGTCACGCCGGTTTGGGTGAAGAACCGGGCAGCAGAAGCAAAGTTCGATTATTACTGCTGGGATCTCTATGCGAAGGCGACGAGCTTCTTTGCCGCGGACAAGGCGCGCGCGGCGAAGTTGCGCGAGGAGACGCTGAAGTCGATCGAGGAAGGCAAAGGCGAGGAGGCGGAGGTGGGGCAAGTCGTGGCGGATGCGATCGTCGGATGCCACTTGCGGACGATGGCGCGGCTCGACATTAGCTACGAGCTGCTGGCCCGGGAGAGCGAAATCCTGCACCTGAAGTTTTGGGATGCGGCGTTCGAAATGCTGAAGAAATCGGGCGCGATTCAATTGCCGACGAGCGGGAAGATGGCGGGTTGCTGGATTATGCCGTGGAAGGAGGAAGAAAAGGCGGAAATTAACGCAGAGGGCACAGAGAACGCAGAGGACGCAGAGAAGACAGAAGAGGAAGAGAATTCGCAGGACAAGATTATTGTGCGTTCGAATGGGACAGTGACGTACGTCGGGAAAGATATTGCTTACCAGCTTTGGAAATTCGGATTGCTGGGGAAGGATTTTCATTACCGGAAATGGCCGAACGCGCCGGAGGGGCAGACGGTTTGGTCTACGACGAGCGAGGCCAATGATCCGGCCGCGCCGCACTTTGGCGAGCCGGCATCAAGCGTTTACAACGTGATTGATGCGCGGCAGGCGTATCTGCAAAAAGTGGTGGCGGCGGGATTGCGGGCGCTGGGACATGCGAAGGCGGCGCAACAGTCGATTCATTTGTCGTATGAAATTGTGGCGCTGACTCCGCGATGCGCGGCGGAAATGGGTTACGAGCTTACGCCGGAAGAGGCGAAGAAACCGTATGTGGAAGTGAGCGGGCGCAAAGGCTTTGGGGTGAAGGCGGATGATCTGCTGGACAAGTTGGAGGCGGCGACGCTGGCGGAAGTGCGGCAGCGGCATGGGGAGATGAAGGCCGAGGAACAGAAGTTGACTGCGCATGCGATCGCGGTGGGGGCGCTGCGGTTTTTTCTGCTGAAATTTACGCGTAACGCGATTATCGCGTTTGACTTCAAGGATGCGCTGAGCTTTGAGGGCGAGACGGGGCCGTATTGCCAATATGCGGTGGTGCGGATACGCGGGATTCGACGGAAGGGCGTGGAAGCTGGGGCGACGAGCGTGGAGGTAACCAAGGAATCCGTAAGCCAACTGCTCGCAGGGGCGGAAGGAAATTCGCTTTGGGAGCTATTAGTCGCGGCGGGTTCGCTCGACTACGCGGTGGAGGCGGCGATTGCTACGCAGGAGCCGTCGTTCATGGCGAAATATGCATTTCAATTGGCGCAGGCGTTTAATAATTTTTATCACATGCACCACATCTTGTCGGAAGCGGATGAACAGAAGCGGGCGTTTCTGTTGCGGCTGACAGAATTGGTCGAGGCGCAGCTGGTACGGGCGCTGTCGCTGATGGGAATCAGCGCGCCGGAAAAGATGTGAACTCCGCGCACGGCGTGCGCTCGGCAGACTCACAGCGGTGTTTTCAGAAAGCGGCCGCGAGTAAATCAACCATCAAGCGAATGGCGGTCTGGGCAGTGCGGCCACTGGGATCGCGATAGGGATTAACCTCGACGATGTCGAGGCCGACAAGCTTGCCCTTGGTGGGAATTTGCTTCATCAGTTCGTCGATCTCGGCAAAGTTGAGGCCGCCTGGCTCGTAAGTTCCCGTACCGGGCGCGAGGGTGGGGTCCATGGAATCGACATCAAACGTGACATAAATATTCTCGCTGCGGGGGATCGCGTCGATGGCCGCAGAAACGCCGCGGCGATGAATTTCTTCACTGGTAACCACTTTGGTGCCGAGCGCTTTGGCATTGGCGGCTGCTTCCAGGTCATTGGCGATGCCGCGCATGCCAAGCTGCACGATTTTCTTCACCGAGGGCAACTTGGCCACGCGGAGAACCCAGGAGGCGTGATCGAGGTTGCCCTTGGCGCCATTCCAAGTATCCAGGTGCGCGTCAATGTGCACGACGGTCAGCGGAACGTCAAAGGCACGGATCACCGGGAACGTGATGCTGTGATCTCCACCCAAGACAATCGGAAAGGTTTTCTTCACGAGAATTTTCTTCACGGCTGCCGTGATTTTCTCGCCGGTCTCCGCAGGAACCGTTGGATAGACAATCACATCGCCCACATCGACCCAGCGCTTGCCTTTGAGGACAGTGCGGTCGCCATCGATGTAATAGAAGCCATCCGTTAAATCGTGGGCATATTCCTGGGAGTTTTCACGCATGTCGCGCGGGCCGTAGCGTTCTCCGGGCTGTCCCCAGGTACCTTCATCGAATGGCACGCCAAGCACGGCGAAATCAGCGTGCAACTTGTCGAGGTCCGGTTCGTGGGGCGCGCTCAGGAAGGTTCTGACACCGACAAAGGTGGGAGCGGTTTGCGCTGCGGCAGATGCCGGGAGCATTATGGCAATCAAGCAAACCAAAACTACAGCGATTGTTCGTTTGCGCATGGCCTCTCCCTCTCTCGCTTCCGCACGTTCAATGGAAAAAATGATTCTACGCTCAAGAAGACATGATGAGGTGGACGAGGGTCCGGAGGGCTACGCCGGTGGGGCCTTTGGCGAGCCAGGGTTTGGCGTCGTCGTTCCAAGCGGTGCCGGCGATGTCCAGGTGAATCCAGGGCGTGTCGCCGGTGAACTCCTTGATGAACATGGCGCCGGTGATGGCGCCGCCGCCTTTGCCGCTGCCGATGTTCTGGATGTCGGCGACGGTGCCCTTAATGAATTCGCGGTAGTCGTCGTCGATGGGCATCTGCCACATTTTTTCGCCGACGGCTTTCGCACTGGCGAGGAGTTTGTCGGTGAAGGGCTGGTCGGAGCCGAAGACGCCGACGTTGACGTTGGCTAGGGCGACGACGATGGCGCCGGTGAGGGTTGCGGCGTCGACGAGATGCGTGGCGCCGAGTTGCTTGGCGTAATGAACGCCGTCGGCGAGAATGAGGCGGCCTTCCGCGTCGGTGTTGAGAACCTCAATGGTTTTGCCGGACATGGCGGTCTGGATGTCGCCAGGCTTTTGGGCTTTGCCGCCGGGCATATTTTCGGTGGATGGAACGACGCAAATCACTTTGACGCTGGGCTTGAGGGCGGCGAGAGCGCGCATGACGCCAAGCATGGTGGCTCCGCCAGCCATGTCGTACTTCATTTTTTCCATGCCGTCGGCGGGCTTGATGGAGATGCCGCCAGTGTCGAAGGTGACGGCTTTGCCGACGAGACCGATCACCGGTGCGGCGGGTTTTAATTTCGCTGGCGTATAAGTGACCACCATGACGCGGGGCGGCTCGGGACCTCCCTGGGCGACGCTGAGGAGCGCGCCCATCTTGAGATCAGCGATTTTCTTTTCATCAAGGATTTCGACGGAAAGGCCGGCTTCCTTGGCCATGGCTTCGGCCTTTTCGGCCAGGATGCGCGGCGTGAGCTTGTTAGAAGGCTCGTTGACCAGGTCGCGAGTGAAATTTTGCGCATCACCTATGATGCGACCTCTTGAGACACCTTTGTCTCCCGCAGCGCGCTCCGCGTCGGAAAAACCAGCGACCAAGACAGTTTCGATGTTCTTGTCGTTTTTCTTGTCAGTCTTGTATTTGTCAGTTTCGAAATTCGCGGCGAGCGCGCCTTCGGCGATGGCTTGGGCGGTTTCTTCGCTGGCGTGGCCCTCTCGAACGAGGAGAGCGAAGGTCTTGACGGAGCGAGTCTTCAAATAGCGCAAGGCGGCGGCGGCGATCTTGCGAAGCGTGGCGCTATTCCATTGCTCGCGCTTCCCTGCTCCGACGAGGAGCAATCGCGCCGCCTTGAGTCCGGCGGGCGCGTGGACGAGTGTGAATTCCAGAGTCTTGCCAGTCAGTTCGCCGCTCTTAGCAAGTTTTTGCAGGAGGCCCCCCGCGGCTTTGTCTAGCTCCGCGATGCGGCCCTGAATAGGATCGGCTTCTTCAAATACATACGAAACCAGGCCGTCCGTTTCGAGCGCAGCAAACGGCTTGGTTTCCAGTGTGATCTGCATGGTGTTCTATCGCCTCCGATTGTTATACATGGATTGTTCCACTTCTCTGCGGGCCTCCTTGGTGCGTTCGTCCTGGCGGCGGTCCCATGATTTCTTGCCTTGCGCCAGAGCGATTTCGACCTTGGCGATGCCGTTGCGGAAATAGATGCGCAGGGGGATGACGGTCAACCCTTTAGATTCGGTGCGGCCGGAGAGCTTGTCGATTTCCCGCTTGTGAAGAAGGAGCTTTCGGGAGCCCAAAGGCTCATGGTTCCACGGACCGCCAGGTAAGTACTGTGCAATGTGTGCGTTAACGAGCCACGCGCCGTTGGCTTTGAAATCGACGTAGGCATCGCGAATGTTGGCTTTGCCTTCGCGGAGGGCCTTGACCTCCGTGCCGTGAAGGACCAGGCCGGCCTCATGTTTCTCAAGAATTAGGTAGTTATAGGAGGCGGCGCGGTTCTGTGCGACGATTTGCTCGCTGGACTTCGCGGACTCTTCTGTTTTTTTCGCGGGTTTGGCCACAACTTTCCATCATAGCTGCTGAGTAAAGACTTGTCACGGGGGACTCCAGGCTGGGCGAGGTCGAACTTAAGCACTGTTATTTCATGCAAGACGGCCAACCTTAGCATCCTTGCCGGGCCTCTAAAGCGAATGTTAGACTATTTGGGCTTCGTGTCGAGGCCTCGGAGAGTGCATGCGCCGCTGCGGAAGCCTATTGCTGTGTGTTGGTTTCGGACTGCTTGCGGCAGGCTGCCCGAAGGGCCAACCGGACTATAACCAAGGAAAGAAAGCGGAAACGATTCAAGATTACGACGCCGCGTTCGCCTACTATCAGAAAGCTGCCAAAGCAGACCCGTACAACGCGAATTACAAGATTAAGCTGAACCGGATACGCTTTGAAGCGAGCGAATTGCACGTTAAACGCGGTGTTGAACTGAGGAAACAAGGCGACCTCCAGGGCGCCGCAGGCGAATTCCAAAGGGCGCAGGCGATGGATCCTTCGAGCCCGGTGGCGGACCAGGAGTTACGGAATACGGTCGAGATGATCGCGGAGAAAAACCGCGCGGCCGATGCAGCGGCTGAGCCGCCGGCTGATGCGAACGAGGCGCCCCTGGCGGCATCGCCGCCAGAAATCAAGCCGCTCTCGCGCGCTCCCATTAATCTGAAGATGCCCAATCAGGAAGCGAAGATCATCTTCGACACCATCGGGAAACTCGCGGGGCTGACGGTGATTTATGACCCGGACTTCCCTGCCCGGCGGATCTCGGTGGAATTGAACAATGTGACGATGGAGCAGGCGCTGGAGATCGTGTCGCTGGAGAGCAAGGCTTTCGTGAAGCCGGTGACTGAAAATATTATCTTCGTGATTCCGGATCAGCCGCAAAAGCGCCGCGATTACGAAGAGCAAGTAGTCAAGACGATCTATCTTTCGAACACTTTCCAGCCTCAGGACATTACTGAAATTATGACCGGGCTGCGCCAACTGCTGGACCTGAAACGCATCCAGCAACTGAACTCGCAAAATGCCATCATTGTCCGCGACACACCGGACAAGCTGCTGCTCGCAGAGAAGATCATTCACGACATCGACAAGGCTAAGCCTGAGGTGGTGGTGCAAGTGGAAGTGCTGGAGGCGCGCACCGATCGCCTGCGGGATCTGGGCATCCTCCCCGGGCAAACTGCCAGCATTGCAATCAACCCAAACAACAACACGAGCAGCAGTTCCTCGACGACGACGACCACCACCGCCGCAACCACTCTAAACCAACTGCGCCACCTGAGTGGAGCAGATTACACCGTTACTTTGCCGAGCCTGACGGCGAACGCCGTCCTAAGTGATACGAACACGAAGATTATCCAGAACCCGGAAGTTCGCTCGGTGGACGGCCAGACCGCCAAACTGCGCATTGGCGACCGCATTCCTATTGCGACGGGCAGCTTTCAGGCGGGTGTAGGAGTCGGCTCGACCGGCGGCGCGGGCTTTGTAAATCCACTGGTGAATACGCAATTCACGTATCTGGACGTTGGCGTGAATATCGACCTTACGCCTCGCGTGCATCCGAATCGCGACGTCAGCCTGAAATTGAAAGTGGAAGTCTCTTCGCATACCGGCGATCAGGCGATTGGCGGGATCACCCAGCCCATCATCAGCCAGCGGGTCATCGAGCATGACATCCGTCTGAAGGAAGGCGAGGTCAGTATTCTTGGAGGCTTGGTCCAGCGGACCGACAGCAAAACGCTGGAGGGCTGGCCGGGTCTCGCGAAGCTCCCCTTGCTGAGATATCTCTTCTCCCATGACAAGACGGACCACCAAGAGGATGAAGTGCTGATCGTCCTGACGCCCCGGATCGTGCGCATTCCCGAATGGACGAAGGCGAATTTGCGACCACTGTATTCGGGCTCCGAGACGAACGTGCAAGTGAAGCGGGAGAGCGAAATCCGCGCACCTGTGCAGCCACCAGCAACATCGCCGCAAGCCCAGACGAATCAAAACACGGGGGCGGGAGTGCCGACGCCTGCGCCAGGCGCCGCGGCCGCGGCCAAGATTCGATTCGAGCCGCAGAGCTTGTCGTTGAAGGCCGGGCAGACGGCCACGATCGGCGTTGTAGTTGAGAACGTGAGTGACCTCTTCTCGATCCCACTGCTGCTGCAGTACAACCCGGCGGTAATCAGCGTGGAAGAAGTGCAGCACGGCGGATTCCTCTCGGGCGGAACGCAGGAAATCGCAATCGTGCAGCAGGTCTTTAAGGAAAAAGGGCAGGCGATTATTTCCGCGACGCGCCGGCCGAACACGCCCGGAGTGAGCGGAAGCGGAACGCTGATCGGAATCGTCGTCAAGGCGCTGGCGCCGGGCTCATCGAACCTGTCGATCGTGCAGGTGAATGCAAAAGATTCACAGCAAAAGTTGATACCGTTGATAACCAGCGAGGCGGCGCTGCAAGTCCAGCCGTAGGCGAATTATGCTAGCGATGTTACGCAACATTTCATACCGCCGACCAGGCCGCAGAAGGGTCCACCGCAGGCCGTTTTTCTCTGAGGCCGGGATGACGTTGCTGGAGCTGATCATTGCGTGCGCAATACTGCTCATTCTGTCTTCCGCTGCACTGCCAATCGCTAAGTACACGATCATTCGTCAGAAAGAAGCCGAGCTTCACCGCGACCTGCGGGAGATAAAGGATGCGATCGACCGCTACAAAGATGCGGCCGACCGGAATCAGATTCGTGTGGAAATCGGAAGCGAAGGCTATCCACCTGACCTGGAAACGCTGGTGAAGGGAGTCCAGCTCGGCGCAAGCAGCGATCGGAAGATTCGTTTTCTGCGAAAGATTCCAGTGGACCCCATGACCGGGCAGGCCGAATGGGGATTGCGTGCCGTTCAGGACGACCCGGATTCGACGAGCTGGGGCGGCAAGAACGTGTTCGACGTCTACTCGAAGTCGACGGGTACGGCGCTTGATGGGACGAAGTATTCAGATTGGTAGTTCGCACGAGGATTCGAAATGGAAATGATGTCGCAAATTCGAACGGCCGGGTCATCGTTGAGGAAACGCCGCGGATTGCTGTTCGAGGCGGGATTTACGATGATCGAGTTGATGATCGTCATTACGATCATTCTCATCCTGATTGGGATGGCGGCGCAGAATTACGGCAAAACCGTGCAGCACGCGCGCGAAACAACATTGCACCATAACCTGCAGGTCATGCGGCAGTCGATCGATAACTACACATTGGACAAACAGGCCGCGCCGCAATCCTTGGAAGATTTGGTGCAGGCCGGGTACCTGCGCAAGGTTCCGGTGGACCCGATTACCGGGGCGGCGGACTGGGTGCCGCAATACGATAGCGTTGTGTTGAGCCCGGACCAAACGAGTACGGGGATGGTTGACGTTCATTCGAATTCGCCTCGGGTTTCGCCGTTCGAGAACACGCCTTACAACGAGTGGTAGCGGATCCCTGCCTGGTTGACAAAATCATTGCGCCAATTTGCCTGCACCTCGCCCTGATTTGACGGAAGCGCGCACGTCCGATATAGTGGGTGTGCGGGGTGGAGCAGCCTGGTAGCTCGTCGGGCTCATAACCCGAAGGTCGTCAGTTCAAATCTGACCCCCGCAACCATCTTCTAATTTAGATACAACGGCTTAGGAGCCTCCACTCCTCAGCCGTTTTCTTTCAGGGTCCAACTGGGGTCCAAAACTCCCCAAACTGCGTTGCCAAGTTGCGCCACAAAGCTGTGCCTCGCCAAAATCAAGGGCGCATGTGGAATCAATAACATACAAATGACGCCCCGTAACATGTCATGGATGAGAATCCGCCTCGCGTGGAGTTTTGGCGAAGGACAGGGGACCATGGATGGCCACAAGTTCGAGAGCTTGGAGGTTATCGTGGACAACGAGCAGGGGCTGATTGTGGAGCGCACTATTGCCCTCCGGCCGTATCCGGCTCTGAAACTGTTCCGCGAC
>Ga0210406_10000502_pt1 | contig 52650 bp, 43 predicted proteins | sample IncBWC30MmetaG_FD_155454 | JGI IMG/M metagenome (GOLD analysis project Ga0210406, IMG submission 155454) | Forest soil microbial communities from Barre Woods Harvard Forest LTER site, Petersham, Massachusetts, United States - Inc-BW-C-30-M | ecosystem: Environmental > Terrestrial > Soil >...
GGTGCGCCGAGAGGGGGCGGAGGGGGCAATTCGGAATTCAACTTGACCCGTCCCCCTCCCCGGCCTTCGGCCGGACCTCCCCCGCTCGCGGGGGAGGAAAACCAAATCGCGCTGAAACTATTTGCCAGATCTGCGCCGCCACTTCATCTGCCGACGCGCGCGCGTCAAGCAACACGCAGCGGCCCGGCTCCTTTTGCGCGAGCCCGCGAAACCAGTCCCGAAGGCGCGCATGGAAACCGGCATCGAACTGCTCGAAGCGCGTCTCGTGCCGGCCGCGTGAATCGACGCGCGCCAGTCCGGCTTCGGGTGTAATGTCGAGGATCAATGTGAGGTCGGGCCGGAAGGATGCGATGGCGGCCGCTTCAATGGCCGAGATCGTTGCCCCGTCGAGACCGCGTCCTGCACCCTGATAGGCAAAGGTCGAATCGGTGAAACGATCGCAGACCACCCAACGGTCTGCTGAAAGCGCGGGCCCGATCGTTCGGGCGAGGTGATCGGCGCGCGCGGCGAAGAGAAGCAAGGTCTCGGAGAGCGCATCCCAGCGACCCGGTTCGCCATCCACCAGCAAGCGGCGTATCTCTTCGGCGCCGGGCGACCCGCCGGGCTCGCGCGTCGCGCACACCGCGATCCCGCGCGCTTCGAGCGCGGCGGCAAGACGTTTGGCCTGCGTGGATTTGCCGGCGCCCTCCCCGCCTTCGAGCGTGATGAAACGCGCGGGCGCGGCCATCACCCGCCGGATTGGCCGACAAGCAGCGCGCGCAGGCCGAGATAGATTCGCGCGAACAAATTGGCGCGCGAAATTGATTCGGCGGCGACGAGAGGCGCCTCCGCGCCGGGGAAATCCGGCGCGGTGACACGCAGCGTGCCGATCTTTTGCCCCTTCTCGATGGGCGCGCGCACCGGTCCGTCATAGACGAGCGTAACTTTCATGCCGGGCCGCGATTCGACCTGCAGGGTCACGTCGAAAGGCGCGGTAACGGTCAGGGGAACGCTATCGCGCTCGCCCTGCCAGACCTGCGCCTCGCCGACTGTGACGCCGGGTTTGAACAGGCTGTAGCGTCGGAACTCGCGGAAGGCGATGCCCATGAGGCGCGCGGCTTCGTCGCCGCGCAGCTGCACGCCATGCCAGTCCTGCGCGGCAGGCGTCATCTTGTCGAGCTGCGGATAACGCAGGCCGTTCAGCACCAGAATGAGCCGGTGACCGTTCTGTACGGCGGAAACGGTGATGCCATAGCCCGCCGCGTCGGTGTGGCCGGTCTTCAGGCCATCGGTGCCCGGAAACTTGTCGAGAACGGAGTCGCGGTTCTGCTGCGTAATGCTCCTGCCGTTGCCGACATCCATCGTGAAACTGCGCTCTGCAAAGTAGTGGTAGTACTTTGGATATTCGTAGATCAGGTGCCGTGCGAGCGTCGCCAGGTCGAGCGCGGACATCAGCTGTCCGGGAGGATCCGGCAGTCCGTCGGGATTGACGAAATGCGAATGCGTCAGGCCGAGCTGTCTGGCGCGCGCGTTCATCATGTCGGCGAAGGCTTCGACCGAACCACCCAGCGATTCCGCGACGACGACGCACATGTCGTTGGCCGACGCGATGATGATGCCGCGTATCAGTGTCTCTACGGGGATTCGCGAACCGATCATCGCGAACCCTTTCGAGCCCTGGGTACTCCAGGCCCGTTGCGACACCGGAAACGTGTCCGTCAGCTTCACGCGCCCGTCCCTGAGCCTCTGGAAGAGCAACTCCAGCGTCATCAGCTTGCTCATGGACGCGGGCGGCGATGGCGTATCGGCGTCCTTAGCCCACAGCACCTGTCCGGATTCGCCGTCCATCAGCAGCGCATGCTCCGCCGAGGTCTCCATGGCAGCCTGGGCGGCGCCTGTTGTCAGCGCTACCGCTGCGATCGCGGCGAACAACGGCAAGAGAAAGCGCAACGGGCGCATCGGCAGGAAACTCCTTTCGTGATGCAGTCTATCGGTCGACGACGAGCTTCGCGTCGCTGCTGCCGAGCCCGGAAAGCTGGGCCAACGCCGCATCGGCGGCGCCGACATCGTCAAACGGGCCGATGCGCACCCTATAGAGAAGCTGGCCGTTTCTGTCGATTGAAGAAATCGAGGAGTTCCCCAGCGCCGAAAGCCGGCTCTTCATGCGTTCCGCGTTCTCGCGCGCAACGAATGCGCCGGCCTGAACATAGATGTGCGTGCCGGTCGCAACGCCGGCGGCGATCGCCGAGGGTTGACTGTCGGAGACCGCAGACGCGGGTTGCGAATCGGCAGGCGGGGATTGCGGCATCTGCTGAGTCGCGGGCGCGTCTGCAACCGGATCGAGCGCGGCCGTCTCGACCTCGGCCGCCGGCGCAGAGGCAGCGGCTGCGATCTCGGGCGCTGTTTCGGCGGGCGCGGGGCCCGGCACATCGGCGCGCGCGAGATAGGTCACGCGCACATTCGCAGTTCCCTTGCCGTAGAAGCCGAGCAGCCTGGCGGCGCGCGCCGAGACATCGATGATGCGTCCCCGCGCGAAAGGCCCGCGGTCGTTGACGCGCAGGACAAGCGAGCGGCCATTGTCGAGATTGGTGACACGGACATTGACCGGCATGGGCAAGGTTGGGTGTGCGGCCGTGAGCCCGGCAGCATCGAATATTTCGCCATTGGCCGTGCGCTGGCCGTGGAAACCGGGGCCATACCAGGAGGCCACGCCCGTCTCGTCATAGTCCGGCTGCACGTGGGGCTGATACCAGACTCCATTCTGCTCGTAGGGCTCGCCGATCTTGTAGACGCCGGTGCCCGAAGGAAGACTGACGGTGGGGGTCTCTGGGGGCGCGGTCGAGCACGCCGCCGCAAACGCGGCGGACGCGCAAACAATCGCCACCTGTCGCACGGCACCCCGCATGCCCATGAGTCAGCCCTCGAATTCTAAACGATAGGTTAACGGGGCGGCCGGCTCAATGGGGCGGGGCAATGCGGGGCGGGCGAGCGATCCTTGCCGCCTTCGCTGCCGCCACGTATTTGAATTTCCACCGGATGGGTGGCCGAGCGGTTGAAGGCACCGGTCTTGAAAACCGGCAGGCCTGCAAGGGTCTCGTGGGTTCGAATCCCACCCCATCCGCCACTCAACAATCCGTCCCGATCGAGAGGACGAGCCTTGACTAAGGCATCACACCATATTCGGCGAAGCGGTCGGCGATCGCGGGCTCGATGTCTTTCGCAGCGACAATGTCGGCATTCCCGCCCGGCGCATCTCCATCGCGCAGCTTGATGATCCCCCGCATGAAGAGCGCGCCGGCCAGCCGGGAATTGCGCGCGAGGGCGGCGTCATAATCGGCCGCGGCATCTTTCAGATGTCCGAGCCGGAATTGCACGAAACCCGTCGCATCGAGAACCTGGGTGTCCCGTCCATCACGCCTCGCGGCCTCGTTGCAGTCGGCGAGCGCCGCGTCCAGCTCCGCTTTCATCGCGGCGCGAATATGGCAACGGAAGGCGTAGGGCGCGGCGCTGTCGGGCACGAGCCTGAAGATTGCTGCTGCGTCCGCCATCGCCAGATCGCGCTGGCCGGTCACGGCGTAGGTTTCGGCGCGCGCGGCGTACGCCCCCACCAGCGCTTCGGGCGATACAAGCGAATGGTCATAGCGGGAAGTTCCCAGCGCTTCATATTCCACCGCGCGGCTGTAGGCCTGAATGGCCTGCGCATACTGATGCAGGTCCCGATAGATGCCGCCAAGCATGACCAGCACCGCTATTTGGCCATTTGGAACGCCGCCCGCCCCAAGGACACGCGTGCAATAGGCGACGCGCTTCTCGGGAGAGAGCTTGGCGTTTGCGCAGCGCGACCAGGAATCGAATCCGCCTTGCGCCCACACCGGAATAGGAATGCCGAGCGCGAACATCACCGCTAACGTCAATGTTCGCGATGCTCTCATTATGACCTATCAGCGGTTCACAGACTTGCCGTCGCGCCATGCGCGATTAGTGACGCGTGCTTGATGATTGGCAGGTCGCGGATGCGCACGCCGGTTGCGGCGAAGATTGCGTTGGTGATGGCCGGTGCGGTCGGCGGGACGCCCGGTTCGCCGCCTCCGCCCAGCGGCGCGTCGCTGTCGTGGAAATGGATTTCAATGTCGGGACAATCGGCGAGGCGCGCGACGGGGTAGTCCGGAAAATTCGCCTGCGCGACGGCGCCTTTGTCGATCGTAATTTCTCCGTACTGCGCGGCACCTAGGCCGAAGAGAATTCCTCCTTCGATCTGGGCGCGCATGCCGTCGGGATTGACGGCCATCCCACAATCCACTGCGGATACGACGCGATCGATCTTCACACTCCCATTCGCCGCGACCGTGACGTCCGCCACGTGGCACACGATGGATTTAAAGCTTTCGACGATGGCAACGCCGCGTCCGCGTCCGTGCGCCAGCGGCGCTCCCCAGCCGGCCTTGCGTGCGGCAAGCTCAAGCGTGGCGGCATGGCGCGGCTTGTCCGCCAGGAGCTTCAAACGATAGGCGACGGGATCGGCCTTCGCCCGATGGGCGAGTTCGTCGATGAAGGATTCAATGAAGAACCCGTGCCATGACGCTTCCACGCTGCGCCATGGCCCCGTCGGCACATGGGTGCGCACAAGCGCCGCGCTGATCGCCTGGTTGGGTATTGCATAGAGAATGTGCGCCTCGGGGTTGGGATCGTCGTCGGTCGTGTAGTCGTTGACCCACACAGCGGGCATGCCACCGGCGCCGAGCGCAGCCCTGAATCGGCTCATCACATTTGGCCGGTAGAAATCGTGCTGCATGTCCTGCTCACGCGTGAAGACGAGTTTGACCGGCGTGCCGGGCACGGCCATTGCAGTCTTCACCGCGTAGTCGAGGAAGTTGAAGAAGCCAGGGAGACGACGGCCGAATCCGCCGCCCATGGGCAGGAGGTGAAAGGTGACCTTCTCGATGGGCAAACCTGCCGATTTGGCGCAGGCGGCGCGCGAGCCCAGCCCGTCCTGGGTGCCGGACCACACCTCAAGACTGCCGTTCCTGTAGATGGCCGTTGCGTTCATCGGCTCCATCGTCGCGTGCGCGAGATAGGGCACCTGGTATGTCGCTTCGATTACCTTCTGACTCTTGAGCGCATCGGCGCCGGACCCGACCGTCAAGTCGGATTTCAGCGCATCATCCAATGCGGCCTTGCGCCGCGCGGCGATTGTTGTGGACGTGACACCACCCAGGACGCCGTCGTCGAATATCGGATTGAGCAGAGCGGCCGCGTCGCGCGCGCGCCAGAAGCGGTCGGCTACCACCACCACGGCGTCGTCGAGCTTTATCACCTTGTGGATTCCGCGCCGTCCGGAGATCGGCGCCGCATCGACGGACCGCAGATTGCCGCCGAAGACGGGCGAAATCCGGATCGCCGCGAAGAGCATGCCGGGTTCGCGCACATCGATGCCGTAAGCGGTGGTGCCGTCCACCTTGCGCGGGATGTCGAAGCGGAGAACAGACTTGCCGACGATCGTGTATTGGTCCTTCGGCTTCAGGCGCGGATGGGAAGACGGATCGTGGCGCGCCGCATCGGCCGCGAGTTCACCGAAGCCGAAGCTGCGTCCGCTCGCCTCGTGCAGCACGCGACTCACCCGTGTCGAGCACGTCTCCGGCGCGACGTTCCAGCGCGCGGCGGCCGCCGCGACGAGCATTTCGCGGGCGGCAGCGGCGGCAATGCGAATGCCGAACACGCCAGTCGCGCGGATGGCGGAGGACCCACCTGTCACCTGAAGATCCATGAACCCGGCGATGGTGCGAAAAGAGTTGGCGACTGTGCCGCGCAGAAAGGCCGGAATATTGTTGGGATAGATATCCTTTTCGCCGAGGATGAAGCCTTCGCCGAGCGGGCCGTTGGCAAAGAGGGAATCTGCCGGCGCCGTCTCGGCGCGCACCTTGTTCCAGTCCGCATCGAGTTCCTCGGCCGCCATCTGAGACAGCGAGGTGAATATCCCCGTACCCATGTCGCAATGGGGAATGACGACGGTGACCGTATCGTCGCGGCCGATCTTGATCCAGTTCGAGACGAAGCGCTCGCCTGCCCTGGCTGCCATCGCATCGGCGCGCGCAATCCGGGTGCTCGGCCACAGCGCGTAACCGACGACAAGAGCGCTGGCGGCGCCGAGGCCGCCGAGAATGACCATTCTGCGCGTCGTCATGGCAGAGCCTTCGCGGCTGCGAGTGCGCGCACGGCGGCGCGAATTCGCGGATAGGTCCCGCAGCGGCAGATATTGGTAATTTCCGTTTTCAGCTCCTCATCGGTCGGCGACGGATTCTTTGCCAGCAACGCGCTGACCGCCATGATCATGCCCGACTGGCAGTAGCCGCATTGAGGAACCTGGTGTTCGACCCACGCCTTCTGAACCGGAGTTGGTCCGTGTGCGCTCAGACCTTCGATGGTGACAATCTGCATGTCGGCGACCGCACCAACGGGAATGACGCAGCTGCGCTTTGCCTCTCCGTTGAGGTGAACCGTGCAGGCGCCACATTGGGCAACGCCGCAGCCGAATTTCGTGCCGGTCAACCCGAGCTCATCGCGCAGCACCCAAAGCAGGGGCGCATCAGGCTCCACATCGATCTCGCGTGTTGCACCATTAACGTTCAGCCGGATGGTCATCGATGACCTCTAGCGCACCGCGCGGGGTTGGACGCAAGCCTGCGGCGCGTTTCATTTCTTACACCCATCGCGAGCTTCGCCGCCGCCAGAAAAATGTCGAGGTGCCGTGATGATTGCTGAAAATTCATCGAAGGACCCAGGGGCACACGCAGTTCGATCGAGCCGCGTGGTGCCCCTGGCGCCACTGCACCTGGGTCGTGATGCGTATCTCACAAATGTAGTCAACATACTGAAATAATTGATCTTTATTCTGTTCATGGGCAACGCTGATTTGCCCGGTGTTTGCCCGGAATGCGCTAGTTGACACGTCTGCATCAGCCGCCTTCGACCTCACGAAATTGCGCATGGCACATGAAAGGCAATTGCGCCTTATATCTGCCACCCACGGCTCGAATCTCTTTCCGCGTCGAATCTGAGAGGGACTCATGCGCGCATTGACTGGGGCAGGATTGAAGAGCCCCGCCGCCATCGCAGTCGGCGTTGCGGTCACGATTCTGTTTGGGGTGTTCGCACTCTACAATCTCCCGATTCAACTGTTCCCCGACATCGATCGCCCACAGCTCGGCATTGAAACCGATTGGCGCGCGGAAACACCGCGCGAAGTCGAATCCCAGCTTGTGCAGCCGGAAGAGGAAGTGCTGCAGGGTATTCCGGGACTTCAGGAGATGGACGGGTACGCGAACTCCGGCGGCGGCTACGTCGCACTGACATTCGCGCTCGGGACCGACATGAAAAGCGCGCTCGTCGACGTAATCGGCCGCCTCAACCGCCTGCCCCCGCTTCCCGCCGACGCACAAAAACCCTTCGTCCAGCTGGCGAGCAGCCGCGATTCGAACGCCACGCTTCTCTACATCTTCATGCAGAAGAAACCTGGAAACACGCGCGACGTGAATTCCTACGAATCGTTTCTCAAGAACATCGTCATTCCCAGGCTTGAATCGGTTCCCGGCGTCGGCAGCGCGCAAATCAATTCGAACGGAGCTACCGAAGAGCTCGACATCGTCTTCGATCCCGTGCGCGCGGCCCAGTTGGGAATCCAGATTCCGCAGATGGCGCAACAGATCAGCGGCTCCGAAGACGTGTCGGGTGGAACGATCGATGTCGGCCGGCGGCAATATGGCCTCGAGTTCCGCGGCCGCTATTCGGTCGCAGACCTGAGGAATCTCGTGCTCGAATGGCGCGACGGCAAGCCTGTTTATCTGGGCGACATCGCCGACGTGCATATCGGGCGGAGCAAGGCGCAAGGGGTCGCCTATCAGAACGGAAATCCTGCGCTCGGCATCGATATTTTCCGCGCCGACGGCGCGAACGTGCTTGCGACCGTCAACGCGGTAAAGGCGGAGCTGCAGAAGATCAATGACGGGCCAGCGAAGGAACAGGGCGTCGTGCTCGCCTACTCCTTCGATCCGTCGCACTTCATCGATCAGGCCGTCGGCATGGTGACCTCCGACCTGATTCTCGGCATTTTGCTTGCTGTGGGCGTGCTGTGGTTTTTCATGCGCGAGTGGCGCGGCACGCTCATTATTTCCTCGGCAATTCCCATCTGCCTTTGCGCGGTGGTCGTTCTCCTGAATGTCGCCGGACGATCGCTCAACGTCGTGTCGCTCGCAGGTCTCGCCTTCGCGACAGGCATGGTGCTGGACGCCGCCATCGTTGCCTTCGAAAACATTCTCCGGTTGCGCGAACGCGGCATGCCAGCGGCGGAAGCCGCGCAGAAGGGAACTGACCAGGTGTGGGGCGCCCTGCTCGCCTCAACGGCGACCAATGTGGCGATCTTCGTTCCCGTCATCTTCCTCAAGGACGTCGAGGGACAGCTGTTTGCCGACCTTTCGCTGACCATCGCTTTTGCGGTTTTCGTTTCGCTTATTGTGGCGATCACCGTCGTGCCGGTGAGTTCGATGCTGTTCCTTCGGACACGTCCGAAAACCTCCGAACTTGCGAGTGTCTGGCGCGGCATCACCGACTACGTGATGAATCTGACTGACACGCCAAAGAAACGGCAGATGTGGATTGGCGGGCTTATCGCGGGCTCCCTGGCGGGTAGTTGGCTGTTGCTGCCGAGTCTCCAATACCTGCCGCAGGTCAAGCGTGCTGCGATCGATGGCTTTCTCCAGTTTCCCGCGGGCGCGACGGTCGATTTCGCGGACAAACAGATCCTGCGTCCAATCGTCGATCGCCTGCAGCCTTACATGACCGGCAAAAAACAGCCGAAGCTGCTCAACTATTATGTGAAGATGGATGGACCTGGGTTCGGCGATATGGGCGTGCGGGTTCCCAACGACGAGGACTTTCCCAGACTGGAGAAAATCGTCCGCAACGAAGTCATCCGCGATCTTCCCGACACCCAGGCCTTTGCGCAGATGGGAAGCCTTTTCGGCGGATTCGATGAAGGTGGCGGAATTTCGATCAACATCCAGTCGAACGATGCGGAGGCGATGCGCGCCGCAGCCAAGAAAGGCTTCACCCTGCTCACGCAGAAATTTCCCGAGGCCGTCGTCAACTCGAATCCGACGCTCGACTATGATCAACCGCAACTGAAGCTCAAGCCCGACGACCGCTCGATCGCGGAAGTCGGATGGACGAGACCGCAGGTCGGCAACATCGTGCAATCATTCGGGGAGGGCCTCTACGTCGGCCAGCGCTACGATGGCGAGAAGCAGCTCTTTCTCATTCTGAAGTCGCGAACCCTGGCCTCGCCCGACGCCGTCAACGCCGCTCCGGTCGCGACCCCAAGCGGTGGCGTGGTGTCATTCGGCCATCTCGTATCGATGCAGCGCACGCTCGCGCCAAGCGGCACTTACAGGCTGAATCGCCGCCGCACCTTCGCATTGAACTTCCAGCCGCCGCGGGGGATGGCACTGCAGGACGCGATGAAATCAATCCGTCGCGACGTGGAGCCTCAAATCCGCAAACTTCTGCCCGCGGATGGCAGCATCACCTATGGCGCTGCGGCCGATCATCTCGACAACGCGCTCTGGAGCATGGGCAAGAATTTCGGGCTGGCCGTTCTGATCCTGTTCCTGATCATGGCGGCGCTGTTCAAGTCGGTCTGGGATTCGGCAATAGCGACAATTGCATTGCCCCTCGGCATGGTGGGCGGCATGGCTGCCCTGAGGTTGCTCGGCCTCTTCGTGTTTCAGCCGCTCGATCTTCTGACGATGATCGGATTCATTATCGTGCTCGGGCTGGTGGTGAACAACACGATTCTGCTTGTCGCGCGGACGCGGCAGGCGGAGGCAGAAGGCATGTCGCGGGTCGACGCTGTCCGGTCGAGCCTCGAGACGCGCTTGCGGCCCATATTCTCGAGCACGCTCACGGCGATCTTCGGCATGCTGCCGCTCGTGCTGGTGCCTGGTCCGGGCGCCGAGATCTACAGGGGCCTCGGCGCGGTGATCGTTGGAGGCATTCTCATTAGTCACGTTTTTACCCTTGTGCTCATGCCTGCCATGCTAAGGCTTGGCGAAGCGCCACGCGCACTGCGCCAGGCCCCCATGACTCCCGCAAGGCAAGCCGCATGAGCGACTCGCAAAAAAAAGGCACGAGTTGCGCATGCGCAATGGTGGTTCGATTCCAACACGTAGTACTCAAAATTTGTCATGGCCCGCCGCAGAGCGGGCCACCCAAACGATGCCGCTCGGAGCTCCTAATCAGCGCGCGGGCGCGCGCTGGCTGGGTGGCCCTGTCAAGCAGGGCCATGACAATTATCAGGGGTTCGTTCTTCAGAACTGGGCCTCTAGTTTCAATACCTATCAAAGGCCAGCGATAAAAATGTGCAGATGCAGATTGTTCGGCGTGGCTGCCAGCCTTTTGGTTGGCCTCGCGCTGTCGCCGCAAGCGCTGGCGCAGCAGCACCCTGATCCGCCCTCGGTCGGTGTCACTCCGGCGCGGATGGTGACGATGGCGCCGAAGACCGTGATGCCCGGCACGGTCGTCTCGCGCAATGACTCCCAACTGGCATCCGAAGTCGAGGGCCGCATCGCTTCGGTCGCCGAGGTTGGAACGGTAGTGCCCAAGGGTGGCATCGTGGCGCGCGTGGACAGCAATCTGGCGGGCATGCAGCTCGCATCTGACAAGGCGAGCGTTGCGCGGCTGGACGCGCAGCTTCGTTTCGACCGCAACCAGGCCCAGAGGCTCAACAGTCTCCTGGCGCAGAACGCGATCGCGAAAAGCACGCGCGACCAGGCTGAGTCGACGCGGGACATGGACGCCGCCGCGCTGGCACAGGCCGCAGCCGCCCTCCGCAAAAGCCAGTACCAGTTCGATCACAGCGACATCCGCGCTCCATTTCCGGGCCGCGTCGTGGCGCGGCTGATCAATCCTGGCGAATACGCGACGGCCGGCAAGCCGATCGTGCGCCTTGTCGACACCGGCTCGATCGAAGCGAGCGTTCAGATACCGATCGAAACCGCAAGCTATCTGCGCGAGCGAATGTCCGTGACCGTCGAGATCGAGGGCAAGCGCGCAACGGCGGTTGTGCGTGCAATCGTACCAGTCGGAGACATCGCCAGCCGCACAATCGAAATTCGGCTGACGCTTCCACCCGGCACGGGTTTCGTCGGCGACGCCGCAAAGGCCTTCATTCCCACAGCGCAGCCCCGTGACGTGGTGGCCGTGCCGCGCGATGCGCTCGTGCTGCGCGAGGATAACACCTACATCTTCAAGGTGGGTCGCAAGGGCGTCGCAGAGCGCGTGGCCGTCGAGACCGGATCGGAAGATGGCGCATTGGTCGAAATCAAGGGATCGGTCTCTCCCGGCGAGCGTGTCATTGTGCGCGGTGCCGAGCGGCTCGAGGCGGGTCAAAAGGTCCGGCCGATCCTTGCTTCGTGACCGCGGTGGCACGGCCCTTCGCCGCCCGCTTGCCCCTCTAGCTCATCCCGTTATGCTCAATTCGGGCTGAGCTGCCCGGCTGCGCGACGGACACGCAAGGGGTCCGCGCGCCCATGAGTGTGGGGCTGTGCCGAGTATTCGCAAACTGCCCAGTGCAGTGTGGCAGGGGATCATTCTGATCTCCTTGCCGGCGCTGATACTGGTTGCCCTTCAGATCTACAGTGCTGCCAGGATCGTCCCGGGCTCGCGGCATAGCCAGCAATTGGTCGCGCATACCCTGCATGTCATCGATGCCGCGCGTGCTCTCGACCAGTCGATGAGCGAGACCGAAAGGGGTGAATTCGGATACATCGTCACCGGAGACCGGACCTATCTCGATCTCTATCAGGGTGCAGCCCGCCGAACGCCACAGAACCTGCAGCGTCTGCGCCAGCTGACGCAGGACAACCCCGACCAGACGCGGCGTATCGCGGTACTCGCTTCCGCTGTCGATCTCAAACTCACCGAATTGCAGAGCGCCGTTGAAGCACGCCAGAAGAAGGGATTTCTTGCAGCCTATCGGCTGATCGAGGCGAACCTCAAGCCGGACACCCGCCGGGTCATCACCGGGCTGGTCGAGCTCACCATAGTTGCAGAAGACAAGCTGCTCGCCGCCCGCGAAGCGAAATTCGCGATGCTCGAAACCAGCGCCGAGAACGCGAGCACCATCGGTATCGCGATGACGGTGTCGTTGATGCTGCTCGGCGCACTGATGCTTGCTCGCGCCCTGCGCCACGACGCCCAGAGACTCGCCCGTCTTCGCGAAAGCGAAGAGCGTTTCCGTCTCCTCGTATCGGGGGTCAAGGACTACGCTATCTTTATGCTCAATCCCGAGGGCCGCGTCGTCAGCTGGAATGAGGGTGCGAGGCGTATCAAGGGATATAGTCCCGTGGAGGCGATCGGACTGCACATGTCCGCCTTCTATCCCCCCGAAATCGGAGGCCGCCGTGGTGTCGCGGACGAAGAGCTCGCTGTTGCAGCCCGCGAGGGAAGCGTTGAGGCGGAGGGCTGGCGCGTCCGCAAAGACGGATCCCGCTTTTACGCAAACGCGATAATCACGGCGCTTCGCGCAGAGGATGGAACATTGCGGGGATTCGCAAAAGTCACGCGCGACGTGACGGAAAGACGGTCTCACGAGGCCGCGATCGAAGAAAGCCGCTCCGCGCTGGCGCAGGCGCAGAAAATGGAAGCCCTGGGGCAGCTAACCGGCGGCCTCGCACATGATTTCAACAACCTGCTGAGTGTCATCATCGGAGGAATCGATTTCGCACTACGGAATACCGATCCCCCCGATCCCGCGCGCAATGCGCAAATGCTCGATGCGGCAAAGCAGGCCGCGCAGCAGGGCGCGGCGCTCGTGCGCCGGATGCTGGCCTTTTCGCGGCGCCAGAAGCTTGCGCCACAGATCGTCGACGTCAATTCATCGGTTCGCAGCATGTCGGAACTGATCCGACGCACGCTTGGCGAACATGTCCGGCTGGAATGCACACTGGAATCGGCCCTCTGGCGAGCGCTCGTGGATACCAACCAGCTCGAAAGTGCGCTCCTGAACCTGTGCGTGAACGCCAGGGATGCGATGCCACGAGGCGGCACACTTGAGATCGCCACGAACAATTTCTTCCAGGGTGGAAGGCCCCAGCTTGATACTCCGCTCGGCGAATATGTCGTGCTATCCGTGAGCGATACCGGCGAAGGCATGGGACCGGAGATTGTCGCGCACGCCTTCGAGCCCTTGTACACGACCAAACCCGAGGGAAAGGGTTCGGGGCTCGGATTGAGTCAGGTGCACGCGTTTGCGAAGCAGTCCGGCGGCAGAGTAACCATTGAAAGCCGAGTTGGCCGCGGCACGACGGTCAAAATTTTCCTTCCGCGATATGTTGAGGAAACACTGGATGCAGAAATGCCGGCGCAAACAGGGGCGGAGAATTCGCGCAGCGGACGGACAGAATCGAGCTGATTCCAGAGTGTGTTCCATTCACGTTAAACCAAACATGTCGTGCCCGCCGCCCCGGTCCGCGCGGGAGCGCAGCCGGAACATAAACTCCGCTGGGCATCCAGGGGCAACCGCACGTTGCCCGGACTGGATTCCCGCTTCGGCGGAATTGACAAGCAGAGGTTATGGTTCGGAGCTAACCAAACTGGCCATTACCCGAGGTGGGCCACCGCGTCGCGCAGGCGCGATGCCAATGCTTCTGCGTCCGCACGCCGCTCCTTCTGCTCGTCGATCACATCCTCGGGCGCGCGGGCGAGGAAATCGGCGTTGCCAAGCTTGGTATCAAATCTTGCGATTTCCGTCTCGGCGCGCTGCAGCTCTTTGCGCAGCCGGGCCCGCTCCTTTTCCAGATCGATGACGTCGCCGAGAGGAAGCGCAGCCACCGCTTCCCTGATGACAAATTGTGCCGAGTCGCGCGGAATCGCCTCGGCAAACGACACTTCGGACAGGCGCCCCAGCGCGACGACCGCGTCGCGATTGCGTTCGAGCCGGGATCGCGTCGCCGCGTTTGCGCCACGCAGCACAAGCCCTATCTTCGCGGCCGCCGGTACGTTCGCCTCCATGCGCACCGAGCGCACGCCCGATACGAGATCAATGAGCCATCCGATCTCGCCGCAGGCTTCCGCATCGGGTTGGACGGCGGGCTGCGGCCATGCGGTCCGGATCAGGAGCGAATCGACCCCCTTTCCCCGCTCGGCCGTGCGGCCCCATAACTCCTCAGTAATGAACGGCATGAAAGGATGCAGAAGCTTGAGAATCTGATCGCGCACCCACGCGACGGTCGCCCGCGCTTCGGCGGCCGCAGCTTCATCACCGGCGCTGAAAACCGTTTTGACCAGCTCGAGGTACCAGTCGCAAAAACGGGACCAGACAAATTGATAGGCAAGATTCGCCGCATCGTTGAAGCGCAGTTCTTCGAGGGCCTGCGTGACTCCCCGCACCGCTGCGACAGTTTCGGCGACGATCCATTTGTTTAGGGTTGACGCGACACTTTCGGGAGCGAAGTCCTCGCGCGTTTTGCAGCCGTTCAATTCGCAGAAGCGCGCGGCATTCCACAACTTGGTTGAGAAATTGCGGTTGGATTCGACCCGTGAAGGTCCGATGCGCATATCCCGCCCCTGCCCGGCCGCCAGCGCCAGCGTAAAGCGGAGCGCATCCGCGCCGAATTCGTCGATGAGAACCAGCGGGTCTACGACGTTGCCCTTTGTCTTCGACATCTTCTGCCCCTTCTCATCGAGCACGCGGGTGTGGATGAAGACGGTGCGGAAGGGAACGTCGTGCCGGAAATGCAGGCCCATCATCATCATCCGCGCGACCCAGAAGAAGATGATGTCGAAGCTCGTGACCAGCACATTCGTCGGATAGTAGCGCGTCAGTTCCGGTGTCGCGTCGGGCCAGCCCAATGTTGAGAACGGCCACAGAGCCGAAGAGAACCACGTGTCGAGCACGTCGGGATCGCGCTCGAGTTCCGTCGCCGCTCCATTAATCCGTTGCGCTTCGGCGAGTGCTTCGGCTTCGGTCTCCGCGACATAGACGTTGCTGGATTTGTCGTACCATACGGGCAGCTGATGCCCCCACCAGAGCTGGCGCGAAATGCACCAGGGGCGGATCGCGCGCATCCAGTTGAAATAAACGTTGGACCATTGTTCGGGCACGAAGCGCGTTTGTTCCTGCTCGACGGCTTCAATCGCTTTCTCCGCCAGCGGCCTCACATCGAGATACCATTGCTCCGTGAGATAAGGCTCGAGCGCGATGGTCTTGGTCTTCTCGTCATGCGGCACCGCATGCACGATGGACTCGACCTGCTCAATCAGCTCGAGCGCCTCGAGGTCGGCGACGACGGCTTTACGTGCCTCGAAGCGATCGAGCCCCTGATAGGCAGCCGGGACCGCGTCGTTCAATCTTCCGTCCCGCAACAGGATGCTGATCAGCGGCAAGCCATGCCGCCGCCCGACTTCGAAATCGTTGAAGTCATGCGCGGGCGTGATCTTGACCGCGCCCGTGCCTTTTTCGGGATCGGAATAGGAGTCCGCAATTATCGGGATCCGGCGGTTGGCGAGCGGCAGCAGCGCATTCTTGCCGATGACTCCACGGTAGCGCAGGTCGTCCGGATGCACGGCGATGGCTGCATCGGCCAGCATTGTTTCGGGGCGCGTCGTGGCGATCGTGATGAAGTGGCCGGGTTCGCCGTCGATAGGATATCTGATGTACCAAAGATTGCCCTTGACCTCGATGTTCTCGACTTCGAGGTCGGAAACCGCGGTTTGAAGGCGCGGATCCCAATTGACCAGGCGCTTGTCCTTGTAGATCAGCCCATCGCGATAGAGCTGAACGAAAACCTTCGCCACGGCACGTGACAGGCCTTCGTCCAGAGTGAATCGCTCCCGCGACCAGTCGCATGACGCGCCCAGCCTTCGCAGCTGTTGAACGATCGCGCCGCCCGACTCCTCCTTCCATTTCCAGACCTCGGCCAGAAACTTCTCGCGACCCAGAGCGGTGCGGCTCTGCTGCCGCTCCGCCAGATTTCGCTCCACGACCAGCTGGGTGGAAATACCGGCATGGTCCGTACCGGGCTGCCAGAGAACGTCCTTGCCGCGCATGCGCTCGAAGCGCGCGAGGATGTCCTGGAGTGTGTTGTTGAGCGCATGCCCGATATGGAGCCGCCCGGTGACGTTGGGCGGAGGAATCATGATGCAGAATGGTTCCGCGTCCGGTCTCGATCCGGCACGGAACGCTCCCGATTCCTCCCATTTGCAGTAAATGCGCCCTTCGACTTCGTTGGGCACAAAATGTTTATCGAGCATGGCGGCGTTTCTGTTTTCGGCAGCGACGGTGGAGCGTGTCAAACCGTCCCGGGATCAGGCAGTCAAGAGTGCCGGTTGCCAGGCCCTGCCGCAATCGGCTCGATCAACGGCGCCCGCGCAGCTTGATCGCACGCGCGAGTTCCGCGCGGACCGCATCTTCCAGCATGGCCGGGAAATGCTCGTCCATCCAATCGCTGATCGCCGGCTTCATGCGCTCTATGATCGTCTCGGCATTGTCGCCGAGCCATTGCCGCAGCACCGGGCCAAACGCCTCACCCACCGCCCGCTCGAAAACCGCTTCAAGTGGCAGGCCGCCCACAGGCGCGGGAGAACCTGAGACAGCCTCGCCCGTCCCCTGCGGCGCAAGTTGCGTAAGCGCATCGTCCAATGCCTTGCGCGATTTATCCGAGAAAATCCCGTCCCCGGGACGAGAGGCTCTGGATTCGTCGGCTGTCGCGGCGACACGCGCCGATTCGCGCCAGGCGCCTTCGATGCGATCGTCCGAATGGACTGATTCGGAAGGCAGCGGCGGCCAGGTGCCCGACGCCGGCTGAACCCCATGTTCGTCATGTGCTTCTTGCGTCAACTCAAGCACTCCTGGTTCCTGCGCCTCGTTTGCTCCGCTCGGCGGAGACGATTCCATCGCGTGCGGTTCGGGCGAATCTTCGGAGATGATCTTGCGAATGGAGGCCAGAATTTCCTCCATGGTCGGCTCATGCTGGGAACTGGAAGGATTGGACATATGTTCGCCCGCGCGCCGAAAATATCCGCTTGAGCTTAAGACACTCGCCGCGCGAAGGAAAGGCAAAGACGCTCTGCGCCGCCTTCCGTTTCCGCCTTGCAGGCGCGCTTAGAACACAAACCGCGCGGGCTGTCGAAATCCGTTCAGGACGGGCGCCGAAGCGTCGAAGGCAAAACGCCGCCCCGCGTGACCCTCCTCTTTCCGATAGAGGATTGCCTGGCCGGCGGCGTTTTGCTGTGAAATTGCGACCAGCCTGCCCCCATCAGCCAGCTGCCCCAGCAACCGTTGCGGTGGCACTTCGATCGCCCCGTTGACGATCACGACATCATAGGGCGCCGCCGACGGACACCCTTCCGCCAGCGATCCCTGTACGATGGCCGCGCCCGTCACTCCCAGTGCCCGCAGGGTGTCTGAAGCGATGCGCACGAAGTCGGCGTCTTCTTCGAGACCTGTGGTCCTATTCGCAATTCTGGCGAGCACCACCGTGGAGTAGCCCGTGGTGCATCCGACATCGAGCACCCTGTCCGAAGGCTGGATTTCAGCGAGCCGGAGCATGCCCGCGAACGTTCTGGGTTCGAGCAGCCAGCGGTGATGAACGAGCTCGATTGGTGCGTCGGCGTAAGCGACGCTGCGTTTCTCGGCCCGAACGAACGCTTCGCGGGGGACCGCTCCAAAGGCATCCAGCAGTCGGGGGTCCGTGATCCCATTCGCCAGAATCTGCGACGCGACCATATTGGAACGCTGGGCGGCGTAGTCGGGCATCAACGGCTCTGGGGAGAAACTCGCGGCGCTTATACGTGGCGGAACTTGCAGTGACAACGCCGCGCCCCCTGCCTGATCCTGGGCTGGTCCCCCGGTCAATTTAAACCGTGGGAGGATGCGGCTCGAGTCAGGCACCGCGCAGCGATTCGGAAGTGCAGGCGAACATTGCCTCACCTAACGATCTAATGTACCCCCAGCCGCGTTCGGCCACGTGGCGGAGTGGTGACGCAGCGGTCTGCAAAACCGTTTACCCCGGTTCAATTCCGGGCGTGGCCTCCATGAATTCATCCTGTGGATAGATGACAGGCACCTTTCCGGGTCTTAAGCGTTTGTTAACCTTAAGGGGCCAGCCTGTCATGGTCTTCCCTTGAAGACACCCCACCATTACCCAACGCCTTGGGGCCGGGCCAATACCCGGCCCCTCTTTCATTTGCGGCATCCGCTGGCGGCTGGTTTGATCTAGCAACGCCGGGCAGTATGCGCTAACACGCGCGTGTTCCCCGGTAGCTCAGTCGGTAGAGCAAGCGGCTGTTAACCGCTGGGTCGCTGGTTCGAGTCCGGCCCGGGGAGCCAACAAAACCAAATATTTGGATGACGAAGGGGACCAGAAGTCCCGGGGCGCACCGCGATTAGGCACGCGATATGTTCGACCCGATGGCCGTGCCAGAACCAACGGCGAAGCAGCAAAGCATCCTCCCGATGCCTATGTCGAACGAGTGGCGTGCTTCCCAGACTCCTCGAAAACGCAATCAGGACATTTGCCTGCCGCTCAACGCGCGAGACGCGACCGTGGCGCTAACGCGCCCGCAGGGGAATGCGGACAGATGATGCCAATCCCATCCGGCTGGTACAGCAACGGACGATAGTTTGTCGGAGCCAGTGGAAACGTCGCGGATATCTCCGGTCCGCTCCCGGCGCGATTCACCTTTGGGAGGCGGCGGAGGCAACCTGCTCTCCGTGAGGCCTGCTTGTAGGACGCCGCCCAGCAGCGCCAGTAATCGTCTTGGTGTTAGATTCCAGATGATTGAAAAGTGGTGCTTGTGAACTTAGTGCGTGAGCTTAGTGAGACAGAGGCAAAAAAGCTAAAAGCCGGGTCCGAGCACTACGCGGCCTATGTGGGGCCGCCTGGCCAATATGATTTCATGGGCGCAACCAAGTTCCGGCTGTTATGCGCTCTTGGCCTTCGCGACACTCATCTTCTGTTAGACTTCGGCTGCGGAAGCCTTCGGGCCGGACGCCTTATGATCCCCTATCTCCAGCCGGAGCGCTATTTCGGGATTGAGCCGAATGCATGGCTGGTCGAGGACGCGATTGCGAATCAGCTCGGGCAAGACATTCTGCGCATCAAGCGTCCGCGATTTTCGCACTCTGATGCTTTCACCGCCGCCGTGTTCACCGAAACATTCGATTTCATCGTGGCGCAAAGCATCTTCAGTCATGCCGGCCAAAATCTCGTCGCACGCGCCCTCGGGAGTTTTGCAGAGCAGCTTCGCCCGATGGCATCTGTGCCGTCACTTTCATAGAGGGAGGAAGGGGGGAAGTTAAGGAAGGGTGGGTATATCCAGGTTGCGTGGAATACCGGCTCGAGACGATTGAGAATTTGATCCAGGGCGCAGGGTTAGTGGGGATGCCAATTCCATGGTTTCACCCTCGCCAATCGTGGTTCTTGCTTGCACGGGAGTCCTCTTCACTTCCATCCGCAGATGAAGTGCACCTTCTGCATGGCGCGGTACTCAGGTCTCCGGATTTCCGGTCAAGTATCTCGGGGAAAACAGCGGCTATGAAAGAGAGAGACCGCGAGCACCGGCGAACACGACGGCACAAAGCCGCATAGTTCTGCATTCGAAGAGCTAACCGCTTCAAAAAACAGTCAAAAAACTTCAGCGCGATAGTTTCGCAATAAACGTCGGGTGGATTTGCCTCGAGGACCGCCAACGCTTCACGGTGGAGGGCATCCGGCTCAAACGCACACGATTCGCCCTCGGCGAGAATTTAGTCAGAAGTTGCCGGACCTCAGGGTCGGATGGATCAACGGCTTCAGCACCGAAGATACCGTTCACCGGCGTGTGCGCGTGCACCGCTCTTGCATCGAGGCGCGAAAGGCCATTTCGGCGTCCTCCAAGATTCTCGGGGTGGACACAGCCCGCTTGCCTCAGGATGGTCGAGATGGTGCTCTTGCGAGTTCGGAAAGCGGCTCAGCCAACACGTGCCCCTAATTCAATGAACTCTGTTGGCAGAGTCGGCGAAATTCGCGCCATCCGCAGCAGAAAAGCCAAACACATTGAGCGCCAATTTGCGGAATTTCCTGGTCGAAAGCGAGCTTTTGCCGGGTCGCGGGCGAATCACCTGCGCGCCCCTGTCAGGTGGCGTGTCCTGCGATGTCTGGCGAATCGAGGCGGACGGACGTGTCTTCTGCGTCAAGCGCGCGCTGCCAAGATTGCGAGTCGATTCAGTTTGGGAGGCGCCTGTCTCGCGAAATGCAACCGAATGGGCGTGGATCGAGTTCGCGGGCAGGCATTTCCCCAACGCGGTTCCGAAACTTCTTGCGCTCGATGCGGAGCGCGGAATGTTCGCCATGGAATTTCTTGACCCGGCGCGCTTTCCGGTCTGGAAGCAGCTTCTGCTCGACGGCGTCGTGGACTCAGCCGTGGCATCCTCGGTCGCAGACACCCTGGTGCATTTGCACCAGGCGAGCGCGGGATATGAGGACGTGACGGCGCGTTTCGATACGGGCCGCGTGTTTCATGCGCTGAGAATTGATCCTTATATACTCGAAGCGGCGCGACGAAATCCCGATGTATCCTCACCTCTGAACAAACTGGCCGAGCAAACGCTGGCGACGCGAATCGCTCTTGTCCACGGCGACGTCAGTCCCAAGAACATTCTTGTCGGTCCTGATGGTCCGGTGTTTCTCGATGCAGAGACCGCCTGGTACGGCGACCCCGCATTCGATTTGGCGTTCTGCCTCAACCACCTCTTGCTGAAGTGCCTGGCCAGGCCCAACTTTGTTTTGATGTATCTTGATTGCTTTGCGGCATATCGAACGACCTATCTGAATTCCGTAGCGTGGGAGCGGTCTGGGGATCTCGAACGGAGAGCCGCGCACCTTTTGCCAGCGCTGCTTCTCGCGCGGGTGGACGGAAAATCCCCGGTCGAATATCTGAGCGAGCGCGACAGACGGTTTGTGCGCGAAACGGCCTGCCCGCTGATTTTGAGCGGCCGGGACAGTCTGGACGAAATTGCGGGGGTCTGGCGTGCCGCCGTCACGCGGCACGCGGCTCCATAGAGTCCGCAAGCCGGCACAGCGCTAGGTCGTGGTCATGCAAATCACGCGGGAAATCGGGACCGGCGAAATAGCGAAGTTCCGCCTCGCGCGCCTCGCGCACCCCGTCGCGCTCCACGAGCAACGGGTCGGAATAGCCTGGATGGCACATGACGAGGCAGCCATCACTGGCGCCGGCAATCATACTTCGATACAGATCGCGGAACGGTCTCGTATCGCGAAAATTGCGGGCGCCACGAAAGCCCCGATTGGTCGCGACATCCCAGCGCCGCGCAAGTCTCGAAAGCGGCCGCGACAGACAGGAAAGATATGTCGATTCCAAGGGTGCAGGACGCTTCCACATGGCTGCACCGATGGGCTCGGACGCATCCCGCACATAAGCGCCGATCCTGGCTGCCACCCGCACAACGGCTTCGCGCAGCACCGGCAGAAGATGGACGTGCTGATGGCCATCGATGTAATCCGGAAGCCGGCCGAGTGCGTCGCTAAATTTTCCGACCTGCTCCTCGACCGCTGCAATCATCTTGGAAACGGGAGGCGGGTACAGAAAGGACTCCGCAGCAACAAAGGGCAACGAACGCTTCTGCGTCATCGTGAAGTGCAGCCCGATATCCGCGGAGCCAAGAAACGGCTTCAGCAGTGGCCCGTCCGCAGAGAACTCCGGATACACCACCATGCAGCTTGTGGCCGAAAGCCGGCCTAGTTCGAGCAGCTCCCGGATTCCACGGCTCACGCGGGGCGAGAGCCCATAATCATCAGCACAAAGAATGATATGATTCACGAGTACTCGCCCCTATCACGAAATTTTCGGTGCGGGCGTGACCGGCATCACCCCGACCGAACGCTTGGCGGCATAGTGCGTTATCAATCGAGTCACAAGGCGGGATTGGTGCAATGACGATGCGCCGGAAAAAAGCAAAAACCGCCAAACCCACCACGCAGCGTAGCGCAGATGCAAGGTGGTCTGGGGCCGCGCGACGAAATAGAGAGTAATGAGCTCGACGTGACGCACGGCGTGTTCACCTGGTCCCACCCGAAGAAAATCGCCGCTTTTCTCAAACGCTCGAAAAGAAGATCGTCAAGCAGGCAAAAGTCGAATTGCGGCGTCAGTTCGGCCGCGCGTGACGCGCCCGATTGCTTGAAGCCTCCGCAATCCGACACTAGGTTCGGGCGGCCAGAGCCGTCGCACGCACGATGCACATCGCACCGAACATCATCGCCGCAATCGGCAACACGCCGCTGATCCGTCTGAGGCACGCCTCGGAGCAGACCAGCTGCGAGATTCTCGGCAAGGCGGAATTCCTGAATCCCGGACAATCCGTGAAGGACCGCGCAGCGCTGTTCATCGTCAGAGATGCCATCGAGCGCGACCTGCTGCGGCCGGGCGGCGTCATCGTCGAGGGGACGGCAGGGAATACCGGGATCGGGCTCGCCGTGGTCGGCAATGCGCTTGGCTTTCGGACCGTCATTGTCATTCCCGATACCCAGAGCGAAGAAAAAAAGGACGCATTGCGGCTGATGGGATCGGAACTGATCGAGGTTCCTGCAGTCCCCTACAAGGACCCGAACAATTATGTGAAATTTTCCGGGCGCCTGGCCGAACGAATCACCAGGGAAAGCCCGCAAGGCGCGATCTGGGCCAATCAGTTCGACAATACGGCGAACCGGCGGGCGCATGTCGAAACCACTGGTCCCGAAATCTGGCGTCAGACGCAAGGCAAGGTCGATGGATTTGTGTGCGCGGTGGGTACGGGGGGAACGCTCGCTGGCGTGGCCATTGCGTTGAAAGCGCGAAATCCGGCCGTGCGGATCGCCGCCGCCGATCCGATGGGCTCGGCAATTTACAACTGGATCAAGACGGGCGTATTGACCTCCGAGGGCTCATCGATCACCGAAGGCATCGGGCAGGGACGCGTGACGGCCAATCTCGAAGGCGCGCCGATCGACGACGCTTTTCAAATCCCCGATTCGGAAGGTTTGCCGATTCTGTTCGATCTGGTGACGCAGGAAGGCCTCTGTCTCGGCGGATCGACCGGCATCAACATTGCCGGCGCCATCCGGCTGGCGCGCGACATGGGCCCTGGCCACACCATCGTCACCGTGCTCTGCGACTATGGCACGCGCTATCGCGCGAAACTCTACAATCCCGAATTTCTCAAAGAGCGAGATCTGCCCATTCCTCCTTGGCTTGCTCACCCAGGCGTCGCGTGCGACTTGCCTTTCGTGCGATGAAGCTTGCTTCTCCCCTTGTTTCGACAGAATGGCTCGCCGAACATCTGGCGGCGCCGGACATCCGCATCGCGGACGCCTCGTGGTATCTGCCGCAGGCCGGACGAGACGCGCGGGGCGAATACCTCGCGGCTCACATCCCGGGCGCGGTCTTCTTTGACATCGACGATCTTTCCGATGAAACAAGCGCCCTTCCGCACATGCTTGCGCCTGCACCAAAATTTGCCAGCCGTATGCGCAACCTCGGACTCGGCGACGGCAACCTCATCGTCGTTTATGACGGCATGGGCATCTATTCTGCTCCCAGGGCGTGGTGGATGCTGCGTGCGATGGGGCATGAGGAAACTGCAGTTCTCGACGGCGGCTTTCCGAAATGGAAACGCGAGGGGCGCCCGATCGAGGATCTCGTTCCCCAACCCTACCCGCGCCATTTCACGCCGCGGCCCAACAACGCGCTTGTCCGCGGCTTTTCCCAGATCATGAGCAATCTCGAATCCGGGCGCGAGCAGGTGATCGATCTGCGCAGCGCCGGCCGGTTTGCGGGCAAGGAGATCGAACCTCGTCCCGGTGTCCGGCCCGGCCACATCCCGGGAAGCGTGAACGTTCCGTACACAGAGCTTTCCGGCGCAGACGGTACGCTCAAATCGCGCCCCGAGCTTCTCGAAGCATTTCGCCGGCTTGGCGTTGAGACGATCCGGCCCAGCGTTACGAGCTGCGGATCCGGCATCACCGCGGCCATCGGCATGCTGGCCCTCGCTGCGACGGGCAAGGAAGACGTTTCGCTCTATGACGGCTCGTGGTCCGAATGGGGCGCTCGCGCCGAGGCGCCGGTGGTGACAGAATGACAGGCCCCAGGCGCCTGCCCGGCCGGATTCCGACGGTCGTCACCTTTCTCGAGCTGAAATCTCGCCCGTCGGCGATTCCACCGCCGCAACCGAAAGGCAAGATCGCTCTTCTTCGGGCCGTGAATCCACCCGTGCACTTCTATCGTTATCTATACGACGCGATCGGCCGGGACTATCACTGGGTGGATCGCAAAAAATTGAACGATACCCAATTGGCGGCGCTGCTGCGCGAAGAAGCCATCGAGCTTTACGTTCTTTACGTCGACGGGTGCCCGGCGGGCATGGCGGAACTGGATTTTCGCGACGCGGCCGTGGCCCAGCTCGCCTATTTCGGACTGATGCCCGAATATCTCGGCCGCCGGCTCGGATTCTTCTTCCTCTACCACACAGCGATGAACGCCTGGGCGAAGCCCATCTCGAAGCTGCTGGTCAACACCTGCACGCTCGATCACCAGCGCGCGCTGCCCCTCTATCAGAGACTCGGTTTCGCTCCCTACAGCCGCGAAGAACGCTACATCGAACTGCCCTGAACCCGCGCGAGGCAGTTCGAAGCCATTTCCTTCCGGGCCGCGAGCGGGCAAACTCGCTTTCACGAGACAACCAGGTCAGGAGCACGGGGCATGAGCCGGCAAGACGCGACTGCGATCCAGCACGAAGGACCGCAACTGTTCGGGCACCCTCGCGGCCTGACGTTTCTGTTCACGACGGAAATGTGGGAGCGCTTCTCGTATTACGGGATGCGCGCGATCCTCGTACTCTATCTGACAAATTTCCTTCTTCTGTCAGGCCAGGCCGAACACGTCGCCGGCTATCACACGCTCAAGAGCGTGTTCGAATGGATGACCGGCCGGTCGCTGGGCGTCCAGCCACTTTCGTCGCTGATCTACGGAACCTACACGGCCTTTGTCTATCTTACGCCATTCTTCGGCGGAATCCTCGCGGACCGCGTTCTGGGCCAGCGCCTCACCGTCATCTTCGGCGGCCTCATCATGGCCATCGCCGAGTTCACGCTGATGGTTCCCTCTCTTTTCTTTCTCGGCCTGTTGTTCCTCATCATCGGCAATGGCCTGTTCAAGCCAAACATCTCCACGCAGGTCGGCAATCTGTACAAGCCCGGCGACAGCCGCATCGACCGCGCCTATTCCATCTTTTACGTCGGCATCAATGTCGGCGCATTCTTTTCCCCGCTCATTTGTGGAACCCTTGGAGAGAATGTGGGCTATCAGTGGGGCTTCTTTGCCGCCGGCATGGGCATGTTGATCGGTGCATTCACCTATCTGTTGGCACTGCGAACCCTGCCACCTGACCGCCTTGCACGATTGAAGGCCAAAACCGAAGAGAAAAAAAGTCTCACTGCCCAGGACTGGAAGGCCGTCCTGGCTCTGATCCTGCTGTGCGTGCCGACGTCTCTCTTCTGGGCGGTCTACGAACAGCAGGGCAACACCATCAGTCTCTGGGCGCAAAACTTTACTGACCGCAGGCTCATCCCGGGCCTTATCAACATCGAAATTCCGGTGACATGGTTCCAGGCCTTCAATCCTTTCATGATCTTTGCGTTCACGCCGTTCGTGGTTGCCTTGTGGGCCCGCCAATCGAAGCAATCGAAGGAACCATCGACCGTCACAAAAATGGCGATGGGCGATTTCATGCTGGGGGCATCCTACCTGATCATGGCGGCCGCCGCGTATTTTGCGGGCCCAGGCGGCCACGCAAGCTGGCTGTGGCTGTTTTTCTTTTTTTCCATCATCACGCTCGGCGAGCTTTACCTGTCGCCAATCGGGCTTGCGCTCGTCGCCCGGGTTGCGCCGCCTTCAATCCTTTCCATGATGATGGGTCTCTGGTTTATCACGAGCTTCACCGGCAACCTGCTGCAGGGTTACATCGGCAGCTATTTCAGTGCGATGGACAAGACGCACTTCTTTCTTCTCTGCGCATGCATCGGCGGCGTAGCAGGAGCAGTCACATGGCTCTTCGATCGCCCGCTCCGATCGGTCCTTGAGTCCCGTCCGTCCGTTGACTCTGTGTTGACTGCCGAACCCCAGGCCGAGCCACATCTGGAACCGCACGCCGGCGAATGATGGTGCCGGCAAAACACGCGCTGTGGATCCACGGTGAAACGCGGGTCCGACGCGCGTGACGGACCGTAGAGTGACGAGACGATTCGCCAAGGACACGATTGCGACGCATGCCGGTCGCATGAGCCGCGAGCATTTCGGCGTCGTCAATACGCCGGTCTATCGCGCGTCGACGATCCTTTATCGCGATCTTGCGTCCGTCGAATCGGGAGATGCGCCTTATATCTATGGCCGCCTCGGGACGCCGACATCCAGAAGCCTCGAAGAGGCGGTCACCGCCCTTGAAGGCGGTGCGCGCACCGTCCTGTGCCCGTCTGGCACCAACGCGATCACGACCGCTATCCTCTCCGTCTGCAGCGCTGGCGATCATCTGCTTATGACCGACAATTGCTACGGACCGACACGCAGTTTTTGCGAGAAGAGCCTGACGAAGCTGGGCGTGGAGACGAGTTTTTACGACCCGTTGACCGGCGGCGACATCGAAGAATTGTTCCGCTCGAACACCAGGGCAGTGTTCTGCGAGAGCCCGGGGTCCCTGACCTTCGAAGTGCAGGACGTACCCGCAATCGCACGCGTGGCTCACGCGCGAGGCGCTTCCGTTCTCCTCGACAACACCTGGGCTACGCCCCTCTATTTCGACGCATTTGCGCACGGCGCCGACCTGTCGATCCAGGCCGTGACCAAATATGTCGGGGGCCACGCCGACGTGATGCTTGGCTATGTAACGGCCAATACGAAATATGCCGAACAATTGGCGGATACCCATTCGGGTCTTGGCCTGTGCGCGAGCGGAGACGATTGCTTCCTTGCCTTGCGCGGCCTGCGCACCATGCCCGTCCGCCTGAGGCGCCACGAGGAAACAGGACTTAAGCTCGCCCGATGGCTTGAGAGTCGTTCGGAAGTGACGCGCGTGCTGCATCCCGCGTTGGAACGTAATCCCGGCCATCCGATCTGGAAACGCGATTTCACGGGCGCGAGCGGGTTGTTCGGTGTGGAGCTCGCGCCTGTCACAAAGGCGGCGCTTGCGGCCTTATTCGACGGGCTTGAATGTTTCGGCATTGGGTATTCCTGGGGAGGATACGAAAGTCTCATTGTTCCGGCGCATTTTCATCGCTCGGTCCGGCCATTTCACGCGCAGGGACCGTTGTTGCGCATTCACGCCGGACTGGAAGACCCGAACGATCTCCTTGCCGATCTGGAAAATGGGTTCGAACGCATGCAAACACTGACGACGGCATAGAATTGGGCTCTGTCGTGCTCTCGTCCCTCCGCTATCGCGTGTATCAGGATTTTTTCATGGGGAGCCGGCTTGCCGAATATCGGAGCCTGCTCACCCACATCAAGCAGCTTGGTTATGATTTCCGCACGATGGCGGAATTTGTCGAAGTGACCGGTCGCGGTGGCGCATCAGGTCGACGGACGTGCCTCTTGCGGAACGATGTCGACAGCAACCCTGGGGGCGCCGCGCGCATGTTCGCCTGCGACCGCGAAGCGGGCGTGCGTGCGACCTATTATTTCCGCCTCGCAACCATCGATGCGCCCCTCATGCAGGAAATCGTCCGCCATGGCGGCGAGGTGGGCTATCATTTCGAGGAAATCGCCACCGTCGCCAAGCGCCTCGGATTGCGATCCAGAAAACAGATTGATGCGGGTCTGGATTTGATGCGCCGCGAATTTCGCGACAATGTCCTCCGCTTTCGCGCCCGTTCAGGCGTAATGCCCCGAACCGTAGCGTCGCATGGAGATTTCGCCAACCGCCGCATTGGCGTCCCCAACCATCATCTGCTGACACGAACTCTGATGGACGATCTGGGTATCGTCGCCGATGCGTATGATCCCAGAATTCACGCCGAACTTGAGGCGCGATACACGGACCGTCCGCCTCCCGAATGGTGGCGTCCAGAGAATCCGCTGCTCGGACTCTCGCGGGTCCCCCGGACGGTCTCGATCCTGGTGCATCCGCGGCAATGGACCTGCGCTCCAGCATTGAATCTCCGGCTTGCCGCCGAGCGATTGTGGGAGGAAGGCGCATGGCGATGGAATGACGTTATGGCGCCGCGCCGCCAGCGTGAATTGAGATCGACTGCAGACACATGACCCAAACGACGGAATCCCACTATTTCACGGAAAGGGCCGTGCAGGACTGGACACGGATAGCCGCCAGGCATCGCATCCGCGATGAATATTTCCTCCGTGCCGTCGGACGCTATTTCCGGCCGGGGCCCATTCTCGAGATTGGCGCCGCGACCGGACATCTGTCCGAAATCCTTCAGAATCGAGGGTTCGACATTACAGCATCGGATGTTTCTCCTCGATTTGTTGCTGCCATCCAGGCACGTGGCGTGCGGGCCCAACTCGTTGATGCGACCGCGAACATTCGGGCGCAGACCGGCAGATCCTTTGCAAACGTTCTCGCGCAGGGCGTCATTCCGCTCGTGCGTCGCGATCCTGCCACGGCGAACGCAACACTGGCCGCCATTCATGCCGCGCTCGAACCGCAGGGACGCCTGATCTGCATCAGCCCGCATGCCTGGCGCGATCCCGATCCGCAATCGTATTTTCGTCCCCGCGAGCAGGTCGAAATTGCAAGGGCTTCCAGGCTCTATCGCATCATCAATGTGTTTCCGCACCAGGTTGTGCCGACGGCGCTGTACAGAAGATGGAACGCGGGAATTCTCAACTTTCTCGACTTCCAGGCTGCTAGAATCGCCGCGGTGCGCCTCGTGTGGGTCGCCGAGAAGATCGCGTGAAACGCTATTCGAAAATTGATCTCAAATGGGCGTTTAGAAATTTGCCTTGAGGATCCAGTTCGCGCCTGAGGGAGCGGAACCGCTCGAACGCCGGATACAATGCCGCGAATTCCTCCCGCGAACGGGTATGGCGTTTGCCCCAGTGCGGACGGCCCTCGTAGCGCCGGAAGATTGCTTCGCAGGCGTCGAAGAGCCTGCCGGTATCAATCTTGTGGTATTGATGCACGGCAATGGTCGCGCTCTCGCGCCTGTAGAATGGGCTGAGCCAGATATCGTCTGCCGCGACGGTGCGGAATTCGAGCGGGAAACCGGTGTTTATCCGCTTGCGGCGTATCTCGGCGACGATTTCGCGAATGCAATCCGCACCCCGCGCCAGGGGGACGGCGTATTCCATCTCGTTGAAGCGGACTGGCCGCGGACTGGGAAAGATTTCGTGACTCCAGCGCGCGGTCGCCGCATTCGGCATCAGGCGCGAGAACAGTCCATGAGCCGGCTCGAGCAGGACCGGCAGCGCGGGCAGAATCTCGTTGATGCCCGCAAAGACGCGCGCCTCTCCCCCGACTCTTTCGCCGCGCCTGCGCATGAATTCCGCGCTGCGCGGCGCGGGTGCCGGCTTGTCGGTCTCGTTGAGCGTCTTGCACACCGCCACATCGGCAAACGGAAACCAGAAGAACTCGAAATGGCGATTGGTCGAAACCAGTTCATCCAGTCTGCGAAACAAGTCCTCGGGCGCCAAAAGGAAATTGTTCTCGATCAGGCGGTAGCGTGGCCGCAGGGCCATCGAGATTTCCGTCATGACTCCCAGTGCTCCGACGGCCACCCGACCACCGAGAAAGATTTCGGCGTTCTCCCCGGGCGTGCAATTCAGCACGTCGCCGTTGGCGAGAATGAGTCTGAATCCGGCTACGTCGGACGAAAGACTTCCTAACATCCGTCCCGTTCCGTGCGTACCGGTGGCGACGACGCCGGCGAGCGTCTGGCGATCGATGTCGCCCATGTTCCTGAGTGCCAGTCCATGCGCATGCAAGGCGGGTCCGATTGCCCAAAGCGGCGTGGCCGCAAAGATTGTCGCGAGCGACTGGTCCCGGGATGTCGACTTCAGGCCTTTGAACGCATCCAACATGACCAGAGCGCCGTCGGACGCGCACAGAGGCGTAAAGGAATGTCCGCTGCCCGGTGCACGGACTGGCCCTTCCGCGTTGCGGATCGACGCGGCCAGTTCGATTTCGTTTTGTGGCGCGAGAATCTGCCGCGGCTTGCAACTCACGCCGCCCGACCAATTCGACCACTTGCCACCCATGATTCTCGTTCCTCGAGGTTCGCCTTACCGTTCGTTGGTCCGGGTCAGTTTCCCAAGGGCGCAAACAGGATTGACGCGCAGAGGAATGGTGACCCCGGCAGGAATCGAACCTGCGACCCATTGCTTAGAAGGCAATTGCTCTGATCCGCTGAGCTACGGGGCCTCGCGCCTGCAAGTATGAAGCAATCGAAACGCAAATCAAAAACTGCAGCGAGGACCTGCGCCATTTCGGTCAGTGCGTCCAGGGCTCCTTGCGGTCAAAGCGAAAATTGTCCGAATAGGATTTTGGGCGACTCTTCGGCGAGTCCGTCTCGAACACCTGATAGGGAATCTCGTGCTTCTCAGCGTAAGCCACGGCCTCATCCCGGGACTCGAATTCGAGAAGTATCTGGCTGCGCATGTCGGCGGAACTGGTCCAGCCCATCAGGGGCTCGATCGTGCGGGGGCTCTCGGGCTCATATTCCAGCACCCACTTCTTTGTCAGTGCCCTGCCCGACTGCATTGCCGTCTTCGAGGGACGATAGATTCTCGCCCGCATTCGCTTACTCCCGCAGGGTCTTCCGGCTGGTCGGGGCGGCGTGATTCGAACACGCGACCCTCTGCTCCCAAAGCGGACCATTTTTCAAGCAGCGCAAGGATTTAGCTGCAAAACTCGCCAATTTCCAGCCTAAATGATTCAATGGGTTAGGGCACGAGTGCAAAACTTTTTTCGGTCGGCCCTTGGGGGTCCCTTCGGGCTGAGCATACACAGATCACGAGATCGCCCAGCGCCTCGGATCGACGCCCCGGTGCCGTCCGGGTACGGCTGTCGCGCATTGGGCCAAACCTGGTGGCGTGATGCCGAACACCATCTTCTTCTCGTGGCAGGTCGACACCGATCCCAAGACAGGACGGAACCTCATCGAGCGCGCGCTGGAGCGCGCCGTCGGCAGCATCGGAGACGACACATCAGTCGATGAAGCGGTCCGCGACCTCGCGGTCGATCGCGACACGCGAGGCGTCGCTGGGACACCACCGATCGTCGAGACCATCTTTCGAAAGATCGACGCCGCCGCCGCCTTCGTGCCGGACCTCACCTTTGTGGGGAAGCGGCGAGACGATCGTCCGTCACCGAACCCCAACGTGCTGATCGAATACGGCTGGGCGCTCAAATCGCTCGGCCATTTGCGCATCGTGCCGATGATGAACACGCATTACGGCGAACCGACGCCGACCGACATGCCCTTCGACATGCGGCACCTGCGCAATCCCATCCAGTATAACTGCCCGCCCGATACGGACGAAGCTACGGTGAAGCGCGTGAAGGCGAAGCTGGCACGGCAAATCGAGACCGCGATCCGCGCCGTGCTCGGGAGCGACGAATATCGCGCCAGCCTTCCACAGCCCCCCGCACCGACGCCCTTTCCCGCGCGCCCCGCCGCGGACGGGCGCGGTCGATTTAAAGCCGCGGATGAACCCATCGGCGTCGCGCGTGCCACTCCTCCCGATATCAACCTCGCCGAAGCGCCGGTAACTTGGTTCCGGGTGATGCCGATATCCGACCCCGGCCGCACTTGGCCCGTCTCCGAACTCAGAGCCGCGGTACTGACCAACGGCCTGCACCTCGAACCGCTCGTGCGTAACTGGTCAGGTTGCAATTATCTCCGAAGCGCGGACGGTTTCGGGGTGTACACAACGTTCCCCAACAAACCCGGGCTTACGCTCGCGGCTGCGATGGTGTTCACAACCGGCGAGATTTGGAGCGCCGACGCGTACATGTTGGAAGCGATGAAAAGCGGCGGCAGAAACATCGTTCCGACGATCGAGGATGAGTACCGTCGCTCGCTTAAACTGTATGCTGACCTTCTCCTGCGGCTTGGACTGGCTCCGCCGTTTCGATGGATCGCGGGCATGGAAAATTTGCATGGACGATCCATCTACGTGCCCCCTCCCCCGGGGCGAATGTCGATAAATGGTTCGCAAGGGAGTTGTCTTGAGGACGTCGTGACGGCCGAAGGCACGTACACTCCGGACCAACCTGTCGGCCTAGCGTTGAAACCATTTTTCGCGAGGCTTTTCGACGTTTGCGGCGTCGATCGACCAGCATACCTCGATGCCTGACGTTAGCACGCCGCTGGACAACCTGTTCGACTGGGTTGCTCGAAATCACAATGCCGTCGAGGCTATTGCTGCCGTCGCGACAGCTGTGGTGGCGTTTCTAGCCTTCTGCCGTCCGTTGATCGCCGAATGGTTCACGAAGTGCAAGTACTGGAGAGAGCTACGCGCGGACACCCGCGCCGTCGTTGCCGGACTACGAAAGCACGTTCAGGCCGTCGCAGACCGGGCGACCGCCGCTCGCGCCAAATTATCGGCGCATGAGCATCACCCGCCGAAGGACGACGAGTGGACCGCCTTTGACGATGGCGCATCCGTCGAACTCCCCGCGCAGCTCGACTTCTTGTGGCACCACTCGGAGCTGGCGTCGCGGACTCAGATAAGACCGTACGCCGATCTGGCGGAGCTGGTCCGCAGTTACAACAACAGCCGATCGTTGATTTGTATAAGGGATCGCGAGGCGGCCAAGAGCGATTGGGCGCGTCGCTGGCGAGAGATGCAGGACGCGTTGTCGGCCGTCACGCATGCCGCCGATGCGCTGCTGGTCCACAAATGAGTTGGTACGAGCATCCCGAGGTCCGGGCCGCGTTCGTCAGCGCGGCAACGACCGTGCTGACCGGCGTCGCGGGCTTCGGCGTGCTCCTCTGGCGACTCCGCGTTGAGGCGCAGCGCGCGATCGACGAGAACAAAGCGACCGAAGCGCTCAAGTTGAAGCTGAAAATCTACGAACAGGAGGTGGTCCCCACCGTCGAGCGGGTAGAGAACGCACGCGTGGCATTGGCGACCTTCGTCCGACTCTTCGTGGTCGCGTTGAGGAACTACCAGACGCTCGCGAGAGCCGGCGTTCCCGCCGCGACGCCAACCGAACGGGTACCAGACCTCATCAAACTCAACACTGCGTTCGAAGCGGAGACCGTCGCGATCGTCACGTTCACGGAGAGGTGGTTCGTCGTCGATCCGCGGTTCGAGATATTCAAGATCGCTATAAACGCAGCGCTGCACGACGCTCGGGAAGCCTGGGGCGCTTACTATGATGGCGTTATGCGCGCGATGCCCACCGACCTACCAGACCGCGTTCATTGGAATCCTCCGGACTCCGCATTAATTGACGCGATCGAAGCGGTGTCCGACAGATTCATCGATCGCCTCCAAGAGGTCACCGCTTACACGTACGACTTCCAAGCGGAGATGCAGAACATCTTGGTCGGGCCGCTCTTCGGCAACAACACCGTCCCGCGCCGGCAGCCGATCGACCCGCGGCACGTGGTGATCAGCTTAGAGAACGACGCACTCCTCACGCGGTACTTCCGAGAGGACACCGCGTGGGGCCAAGCCACGCGGGCGACTGAAGAAAGCGTGCGCGCTAGCCTAAGTCGCGCGTCCCCTTAGGATTCCACGATGAACGACAAAGCATCTGATTGGAAAGCCATAGTGGTGTTTCCAAACTTCCGGCTCAGACAGCCAATTGATGCAGATTTTGCGGCGATCGTTCCCGTCGAAGATGAACGCATCGTGCAGCTCCGCTCGACGGATAAGAATTTCAATTTATTTTTGTCGCGCTTTACCGATACGTTCGGACGGGCGATCCATCCATCTGTGATGCTCGTTCGGAAGGATGGCGCCGAGGCATTTACTCATTCGGATGCCGTATCAAGCCTTCGCGACGTGATTGCTCTTTCCGTTGTGCCGTTCAATTTGGCTTTAGGACTTAACGACAGCGATTCCTCTCGCACTGTGTGGTCCGATTACTTTTTCATTTTTCCGTGGTCGATTGCAAAGAACGATCCGGATGGCCTGATCGGTCACACGCCGGCCCTCTTGGGATTGGACGCGACGGAGGATTTTCATGGCCAAAGCACGCCGAGCCTATTTCCGCAGGTTATTGAGGAGCATCATTTTGATCGCCCGTTGCGGAGTTGCCTATTGCGACGGTGGCGCGACCATTACTCGGGAACCAACACGGAGTGGTCCGAAGTTGCGCTCTTTCGTGCGCTGAACATGGCATTCAATGCTTCAACGCAACCCGGCGGCACCGAGATCACCTATCTCGATGTCGGGCGTCAGATCGCGCTTTGGGTATCCGCGTTTGAGATTCTCATTCATCCAGGTGCGGACGGTAAGGCCGATTTCATGAAGGTATACGAACTACTGAAGGGCGTGGAATGGTCACGACAGAAATCTGTCGCCGCAACCCACGCTTGTTACAGCAAACCGTCTGAACCCATCGTTTCGATCAATGCTTGCTGGCTTTATGGTCACCTCTACAAAACGCGTAATAACTTTCTCCACGGGAATCCGGTAACGATTGAGAACCTAAAATTGCCCAATGGGCGACCACTCTACAACTTCGCCGCACCACTTTTTCGCGCGGCGCTTTCGGCGTTTCTTCCCCTGACTTTCTCGTTGCCCGAACCAGACCCGAGCAACACGCAAGAATACGAGCACTATCTCGCGGCTTGCATGCGGTACAACGGGCCACGCCACGAAATCGAGGAAGCCCTATTGCGCGCGCAATCACCCCCCGACGGTCGCTAGAAAGGTATCGACCTTGCCGCGACGCCCTCCGACGCCTAACCGCCTGAAAAATCTGGAAACGGCACCGACCACCAAAGACACCGATCCATCGGCGTCCCTCGCGGCGATGGTCCATCCCGGCCCGGACGAGAACAGCGTACAATTTGGGTATGCCGTGCCGGCCATACTTCAACAAATCGTTTTCAGGATCGAGGACGGAGTTCCGTTCGACGAGGTAAAAAAGTGGGGTTGGTTGACTCTTCATACGTGGAAATACAGTTTTGCATAACGCAGATAAACGTCGACGCGTGTTGCGTTGCTGCGGCTGAGTCGCACTTCCAATCCGAGTTGATGCGCCGCATCGGGGTAAAATCGGCCGACGCATTAGATTGCGCCACGAAAGCGGAATTGCGACTTGCTCCACGTTCCCTGACACGAGAACAGGTCGAATGCCCGTTCGTGCTAATGGGCACCGGCCCGTCCAGAGCGGGCATAGCTCCGCCCTTGGCATGGGGGCATAATAATCGGCTTAATCCAGATTTTTTCGGAGAGGCAATTAGGGGGTGCTAATGTCACGCCGCGCACGAGAGACAATCGTTCTCGCAATCGCCGTACTTGGTGCGGCAGTGTTACTTTTGTTTTCACAGTCGTTTCAGACCTGCATTTACCCCAATACACACGATTATCAGGGCAATACCCTCCAGAAAGACTATTGGTCCGTCGCTTGGATGTGGGGCTGGTGCTTCACTGGGGCTATTCACGACTACGCCGAATTCATCGCGGCGCTCGCGGCAATAGCAATCGCGTGGTTCACCCTGTCTTTGCGGGAATCTACTGACAAACTGTGGAAAGCCAGCGAACACCAGCTGCGCGCGATGCGGCAATCCATTTTCGCTACCACCCTCGGCTCTCGTGCCGCAGCCAAACAAGCCAAACTCGCCCAAGAAACATTTGAGAAGTTGGAGCGACCATACCTTTACGTTTCTGGGGTAACTATTTTTCAAATCAACGAGGATTCTATCGACCCCTTTGTAACCTACGATGTGGCCAATCACGGAAAAGTCGCAGCGAAGGTTGAGGCTGTTTACATTCACAACAGTCCGGGGACTTCGGCCGAACCAGACAATGCGCTTCTCATCGACCTTGTGGAAGAACCAATGCTCACGAGGATATTCGGGCCAGGTGAGACAAAGTTGGCCCTCACGAACTACGCACCGATCGGTCTGAACTGGCAGTACATTGTGCCGAACAAACCGTTTCCGGTTTTGTCGAGGGACGAAGAATGGTTTTTTTATGTGGAAGTCCATTATGGGGGGCCATTTACGAAAGGGCACACCACTAAGGCGTGTTGGCGGTATGACCGAAGCCTCTGGGCTTTTGTTGAGTCCAACGACGACCGGTTCAACCTGATGACCTGACGCCCGCGCCGTCCCCGCCATCGCGAAACAAAAGAACCATGCCAAGGTTAGGATGAGACAAGCGTGTACAGTCGAGGAGTGTGCTTGCGGCGGCACTGATTGCCGCTCTACGAGGGGTTCTCACGCCCCCGGAACGGGTTTGTCTCGTTTCGACGCGCAGCCCATTTATCCTTCGCCAGAATGACCGGCATGCGATTGTGTATCTGCGCGCAGAGCGCGTTGGGCTCGGTTGTCAGGACGTGAACGTCTCAAGCCCAGGTTCATCGTTAGGCCCTTCCTTCGCGCGCCACCACTCCCACAGCACGGCGAACGCAAACGGCGCCCTCCCCTTCATGATGATGAAGTACGGCTGCTTCTCCTTCGGCCCGACCTTGGCCCACTCATAAAACCCATCCGCGACCACAAGCCACGGAGTCGCCTTGAATGCTGCGCGATAAGCGGGCAACCGACTGAAAAATCGCGAAATTGCCCCGACCACCAGGGACATCGACCCATCCGCGTCCCTCGCCGCGATTGTCCGTCCCGGCTCGGACGAAACCCGCTGGGACGAACACAAGGCGGCGAGCGTCGCCGGCTACGTTGCCGACGTAAAAATGGGCGGCATCGAAACCGTCAATTGTCACGCCCGCAGCGCTCACGGTCGCGACACCCATATTGATCTCACCGTGACACCCTCCGACGCCTACGATGAACGCAAGCACGTGATTGTGGAGGTGACGCCACGCTGGCGCGCCGCGATGGCGCGCTCCGGAGTCGATTGGGAGACGGACACGTTGCGGCAGCGTCTGCTCGGCCGCTGCGTGAGGATCACGGGATGGCTATTGTTCGACCGAGAGCACCGAGGGCAGTCCGAGAATACCGCCCGCGCTGGCGAGAGTGTGTGGCGCGCAACGGCGTGGGAGATTCACCCGATTAGCCGGATCGAGACGCTGGCATCGTGCCCGCGCTAGGGCGGGACAGGGATCGAACCTGTGACCCCTACGATGTCAACGCGTCGTTCACAGCGAAAATCGTAACAATTCAAGGCAGTTGGCGACACTTCACGGCAGTTCACGGCGGTTGGAAATCACTGGTTTTCGCCTCGATACTCTCAAGATACTCTCAAGGATGGCGTCAGCAAGTGGTGAAACTGGAATTGTCGCGATGGTACGAGAAGAAAACATGTTTTCCGAACAACAGGCACTTGCTGAAATCGACGGGAGAAATCGCTTGCGAGAGGAAGCGGGATTGCCGCTCCTCTCTGCTGAGAATGAGTTGAAGCGATTGGAGAAGGTTGCAGATCGGGGGACATTCAAGCCACACGCTGTCATTCTGACGGAGAGAACGGTTCCAGAGCCAATCTTCGTCGCGGCATTCATGGGGGTGGATCGTCTCCTCCGAATCGATTTTGATCTATCGCTTCCTCGCGCAAGTTTTGTCAGGCAGGCCCTCGATGGGATCTCGGGAAAACTTGGGACGGATGGAAAGGTCCCATCTTTCGGATTTCCTGTGGGATTTGTTATCAACTATGCGCCGAACCGTGCAATCCGATTTAACGTGCAGGGACGCGCACAAGAACTGTTGCCGAGAGCCTATTGTGCGGGAAGTGCCGTGCTGTCGGTGAAGGGACGTGAGATTCCTGATGGTCTCCTCGCTCCTGCGGGTGTAAGGTCCTGACTGCCGTTGCCACGTGAGAAAATCTATGAGGGGAGAAATGGCGCTTAGCGCATCTGTGGCGATTGACGCGCGCAATCTCGTTTGCGCGCTTGCGCTCGCTCTGTTTGTTCCAGTCGCGGCGGCTCACGCCAGCACATTCAAGGTGCTGCATTCTTTCAGCGCCGGGCTCGATGGTTGTTATCCCGTCGCGGGACTCATCATTGATGGAGCGGGCAATTTGTATGGCACCACGGCGGGCGGTTACCCCTGCAATTGTGGCACGGTCTTCGAGATTCCTCCCAATGGGAGCGAAACCCCACTTTACGACTTTACTTGCGGAAGCAATGGCGACGGACCCGACGACACCTTGGTCATGGACTACAAGGGTAATCTCTATGGTGCGACAATTGAAGGCGGAAGCATTGGCTGTGGTGTCATATTCAAGGTTGCACCTGACGGTTCCGAAAAAACCCTTCACGATTTTGCAGGCGCACCGAGCGATGGCTGCGGCGCGCTCGGTACAATGATCCTAGACGCCAATCGGAACCTTTACGGCACAACGAGCGGCGGCGGTAAAGGTCGTGCTGGCACTGTTTTTGAGATCGCTCCGGACGGCGCTGGAACTGTGCTCTATTCCTTCTGTCCCAGGGAGCCACCCCACTGTGGACGTGGTGAATTTCCCGGTGCCGGACCAATCGCTGATGAGGCGGGCAATCTGTATGGCACAACGGAAAGCGGAGGCAGCAAGAATTGCAGTTCTGGATGCGGCACCGTTTTCCAACTTGCCTCGGACGGCACGCAAACGGTGTTGCACAAGTTCAAAGGTCCGCCGAATGATGGCAACGAGCCTGACGGCACGCTGATCAGAGATCAGTTGGACAACTTCTACGGCACATTGGCCGTTGGCGGGCGCGCAGGATGTTTCGCGAATGAGGGGTGCGGAGCGGTATTCGAACTGACGCCGGGCGGTGTCGAGACTGTGCTCCATTTCTTTACAGGCAAAAAAGGAGACGGCGCCAATCCTATCGCCGGTCTGATCGCGGACAGCGTGGGCACTCTCTACGGCACTACGGAATTTGGCGGCGGGTCCGGTTGTGACATTGGATGTGGCACAGTGTTCGAAATTACGCCGAATGGGAGTGAGATCGTGTTGCATTCGTTCGGCAAGGGAAACAATGGCGCGAATCCTATCGGCGGTTTAGTTGCGGACGGCGCAGGGAATCTCTATGGCACCACGCAGAATGGCGGCTCATCCGGCTACGGCACTGTATTCGAAATCACGCCGTGATGGCTTGAACACACTGGACGGTTTCCGCCTCGATCCTGTCCGATACGTCAGCGACGAACCGATCTGGAGTGGAACCGAAAGTTGTTTCTAGGCAGCCTTTGCGAAATCGTTTTCTTTTTTGTCTGGCGTGGGAGACGTGCTCCTCGTGTCATGCTGCACGGCGGAAATGCCATTCGGACGTTTCCCTTTTGATACTTTAGGCGTAAGGTCCTGACTGGCGTTGCCATGCGAGATAATCTATGAGCAGAGAAATGGCGTTTAGCGCATCTGTCGGCATTAACGCGCGCAATCTCGTTTGCACGCTTTCGCTCGCTCTGTTTGTTGTTCCAGTCGGGGCTGCTCACGCCAACACGTTCAAGGTGCTTCATACATTCACCGAAAGCGATGGGGCTTATCCCAATAGCAACTTGGTGATCGACGGAAACGGCAACCTTTACGGTACGACTGGCCTTGGTGGACTCAATGGCGCGGGCACCGTTTTCGAGCTTGCTCCGGACGGGACCGAGACCGTACTTTATTCATTCGCGGAAGGAAGCGGCGGTTTTGGACCTGACGGGTTAACCATGGACAAGAAGGGCAATCTGTGGGGAGCGGCCTGCTGCGGCGGCAACGCGGACGGTTGCGGTATCTTGTTCAAGTTTACGCCGAAGGGGCGTGAAGTGCTGGTTCATACCTTCGGTGGACCGCCAAACGATGGCTGCACCCCGGACGGCACACTGATCATCGACGCGAACGACAATCTCTACGGCGCAACGAGCGGCGGGGGCAGCGGTCGTGTCGGCGCTGTTTTTGAGCGCAACTCGGACGGCGCCCAAGCTGTGCTTTACTCGTTCTGCCCTAGGGAGCCACCGCATTGCGCCCATGGCGAGTCTCCGGATGCTGGACCAATAGTTGATGTTGCGGGCAACCTCTTCGGCACAACGGGAAGTGGAGGCAGTCGCAATTGTAGCTCTGGGTGCGGTATCGTATTCGAGCTTGCCCGGAATGGGACGGAAACCGTGCTTTATAAGTTCAAGGGTTCCCCGAATGATGGTAGCCTTCCCTTAGGGAATTTGATAGTCGACCAGTCTGGCAATTTCTACGGAACATTGTACCGCGATGGTCTTGCAGGCTGCGACGCGGATTTGGGTTGCGGCGCGGTGTTCAGACTGGCGCCAGACGGCACCGAGAAGGTGCTCCATTTGTTCGCAGGCAAAAAGGGAGATGGCGGCAACCCCGTTGCGGGACTTATCGCGGACGGCGCTGGGACTCTCTACGGCACAACTGAGTATGGAGGCGGCGACGCATGCACCGTCATCTCTCTGGGATGTGGCACGGTCTTCGAGCTTGCTCCGGATGGCACGGAGGTGGTGCTGCATTCCTTCGGCAAAGGAAACAATGGCGCCAACCCCGTCGGCGGCTTGGTTGCAGACAACACCGGCACATTCTACGGCACGGCTTCCCAAGGGGGCACCTATGGCTACGGCACGGTGTTCGAGATCACGCCGTGATGGCATCAACACCCTCGGTTCGCGCCTCGATCTTGTCCGACACTTCAGCAACGAACCGAATGAAGACACTTGCAGTAGCGCGGAACGCGCCGTGAAGGGACGCGAGATTCCTGATGGTCTCCTCGCTCTGGCAGGTGTAAGGTCCTGACTGTCGCTGCCACGCGAGAAAATCTATGAGTGGAGAAATGGCGCTTAGCGCATCTGTGGCGATTAACGCGCGCAATCTCCTTCGCGCGCTTGCGCTCGCTCTGTTTATTCCAGTCGCGCTTGCTCACGCCAGCACATTCAAGGTGCTTTATTCGTTCACCGGAAACGATGGCTGCCATCCGGGGGGTAACGCAATTCTGGATGGAGCGGGTAACCTATACGGCACAACAGCTGGTGGAATGTGCGATTACGGCTATGGGACTGTTTTCAAAATTGCTCCCGACGGGACGGAAACCACTCTCTATGGCTTCCCGGCAGGGAGTGGCGGGGCGATACCTGTGGGACTGGTAATGGACAAGAAAGCCACTCTTTCGGGAACCACGCTCCAAGGAGGAAGTGGCGGAGGCGGCATCTTCAAGATCAATTTAATGGACAAGGAAAAGGTGATTCATACTTTCGAAGGGTCGCCCAACGACGGCTGTGGTGGAGTAGGCGCCATGGTCATCGACACGGGCGGCAATTTCCATGGCGTGACGGCCGGGTGCGGCAAATATGATTATGGCGCTGTCTTCACACTTGCGCCGGATGGGAGCGAGTCGCTCCTTTACTCCTTCAAGGGAGGCCGCGATGGCTTTAACCCCGAAGCCGGACTGATCATCGATTCGGAAGGAAATCTGTACGGCACGACGGATTGGGGGGGCAAAGTTGACGCTTGCATCACCGGCAATGGGGCAACAGGCTGCGGGACGATCTTCAAGCTTGCTGCAGACGGCACGAAGACGGAGCTGTATAAATTCAAAGGTCCACCTGGGGACGGCTACATTCCCGCGGGCAACCTGATCATGGACTCCTCTGGAAACCTTTATGGAACGACCCTTGGCGGGGGTCGCGTCGGCTGCGTCGCCGATTACGGTTGCGGCGTCGTGTTCAAGCTCGCGCCGGACGGCACCGAGACGGTGCTGCATTTTTTCAAGGGCGGGGAAATCGATGGCGGAAGTCCCGCCGCCGGCCTGATCGCCGACAGTTCGGGAAATCTCTACGGCACCACAGAAATTGGAGGAGGCAAGGAATCCTGCAACTTCGGTCCAGGATGCGGCACGGTATTCGAGATTGCAGCGGACGGGACCGAAACCATTCTTCACAAATTCAAGGAGGCAACCGACGGCGCAACTTCGATGGCGGGGCTCGTCGCCGACAATGCGGGTAATCTCTACGGCACGGCATACTTTGGCGGCGCGTACGGCTACGGCACGGTGTTCAAGATCACGCCGTGATAGCTTGAATACACTGCAACGGTGCTCGCCTCGATCCTCCCATACGCAAAATCATTTTGAGCGTTCGCATCGCGTGGGAGATGTTTTCCCTGCGTAACGATGTTCCTTGGGAATTCCACTCGGAGATTTCGCCAGGGAAACCTTAGATACCAATCTGATCTTTTCCCTTCCGCCTTGGGATCTCCGGATCAGGTATTCGATTTGGCACGGATGACTCGATGCTGGACGGCTCATCGAAAGAGCCGTAGTCGCATCACGTATGGGCTTAGGTGCTCGCCTGATTGGTGCTATTCTCCCTGCGAGCTGGATATGGGGAACCCGATGCTTCCGCAAATTTCTGCGATGCGATGGAGCCAACGCGCGCGAATTCTTGTTATTGGCGTGCCGCTCGCGTTGTTTGGTCAACAGGCACAGGCGGCTGTAACCATCTCCTCGTCTGCAACTTCGAACATGACATGCTCCGGCGGCGTCTGCGCGCCGACGGCGACGAATGCCGTTCTGAATGTGAACGATCTCGAAAATCTGCTCGCTTCGGGGAACGTCGAGGTGACAACCACGGGCTCCGGCGTAAAGGCGAAGGACATCGTGGCTAAGGCGGCGCTATCGTGGTCGAACTCCAGCACGCTCGGTCTCGACGCCTATCGCTCGATCACCGTCAATCAGCCTGTTTCGATCACGGGACTTGCCGGTCTTGCGCTGGATACGAATGACGGCGCCAAACACGGCACGCTGTCGTTCGGCAAGAAAGGCAACGTCACTTTCGCGAGCCTCTCCAGCAGCCTCACGATCAACGGCGCGTCCTACACGCTGGTGAACAGCATCAAGACTCTCGCAAGCGCCATTGCCGGCAATCCCTCCGGCGACTACGCGCTTGCCACCGGCTACAACGCCAGCCAGGACGGGACGTACACCTCCTCGCCCATTCCGACCACCTTCACCGGCAACCTCGAAGGCCTCGGCAATGCGATCCAGAACCTTACGATCAACGATCCCACGGAGAGCACCACGGTCGGCTTCTTCACCACAATTGGCGCAGGGGGCTTGGTGGCAAACCTTGGACTTGGTAATCTGAGCCTCACCGCCAACCAGGGCACGGGGCATCACTCTGCGACCCTCGGAGGCTTCGCCGCTTATAACTACGGAACCCTTTTTGGTGGTTTTGAAAGCGGCGTGATCAAAACGGGGAAATATACATATTCGGGCGGGATCGCAGCGTACAATCTCGGAACGGTCGAGAGCATGCGTTCGGCCAGTAACCTGTCCGGGAAGATCGCCGAAGTATCCGGCGGTCTCGTCGGCCTCAATCTGGGAATTATCAGCTTGTCCTACGCAACAGGAACTCTGCGAATGAGCGGCGGAAGCGCCGGCGGCTTGGCCGGCGAAAATGGTGGCTCAATTGCAGACTCTCATGCTACCGGGAACGTCGACGGGACGGGCTTTATCGGCGGCCTGGTGGGAGAAAACGACGGTCCTGTTACGAACTGCTTTGCGTCTGGCGCGATCAGCGGGGGTGGCGCCGTGGGAGGGTTGGTTGGCGATAATTTTGTCGATTCCGGACCAATCTCGAACTCCTATGCAACGGGCTCGGTAACCGGAGGAGACAGTTCACACATTGGAGGATTTGTTGGCTACAACGACACGAACGGACCAATCCTCAATTCGTACTCTACCGGAGCCGCAGTCGCCGGCAGCAACTCCTACGTAGGCGGGTTTGCGGGTTACAACGACGGCACGATTCAATATGCTTACTCGACGGGCGCACCATCCGGCGGAACGGGAGCTTACGTTGGCGGCTTCGTTGGGTACGATGCTGCCGCGGCCGGCGGCCTCACAGATGCATACTGGGATACGGATACAAGCGGCATTGCGAATTTGAGCCAGGGCGCGGGGAATACCGCCAATGACCCCGGGATCACCGGCCTGACGACTGCGCAGCTCCAGTCCGGTTTGCCGCAAGGTTTCGACCGGGCGATCTGGGGCGAGAATCCGAACATCAATGACGGCCTGCCGTACCTGCTCGCCAATCCGCCGCCGAAGTGATTGTCGGGAAAATTGCCCGGGTAATGAAGGATCACGCTCTCCGTTGCACGAGAATTAGCCAGTTCTCACTTCTATCCCGCCCGGTGCGCGGTCCATCGCCATGCGCTTTCCGGGCGAGTAAAGTCTGCGGCCCCAATCGGAGGGAAGCGATGCACCGCCCTACGTTAGTGCTCTCAATATCAGTTCCACTCGCCTTCTCGGCGGCACCCGTCCTGGCCGCCGTGACTATCTCCTCGTCTGCAACTTCGAACATGTCATGTTCGGGCGGCATCTGCGCGCCGACGGACAAGAAAGCGGTGCTGAATGTTGGCGACCTCGAAGGTTTTCTCGCCTCCGGCAATGTCACCGTCACCACGACCGGCTCCGGCGTCCAGGCGAACGACATCCATGTCAGTTCCGCGCTTGGGTGGGCAAATTCCAGCACGCTGTCACTGGAAGCGAACCGATCGATTGCAATCAATTCCGCCGTGTCGATCACGGGCCTCAGCGGATTGACAGTTGATACCGGCAAGAACGGTGCGCTTTCGTTCGGCAAGAAGGGAAACGTCACGTTCGCGAACCTCTCCAGCCAGCTCACGATCAACGGCAGCGCCTTCACGCTCGCGGGGGACATCAAGACCCTTGCAAGCGACATAGCCACCAGCCCAGGGGGCAATTTCGCCCTCGCCAATAACTATAACGCCAGCGGAGACGGAACCTATCCTGCCCCGCCTATCGGGGTTTTCACCGGGACAGTCGAGGGGCTCGGCAATGCGATTTCGAATTTCAGCATCGACGGCGTGACTTTAACAAACGACGAAGGTTTAACCGGCGAAGCGCTGGAAGGCCTGTTCGCGGAAGTGGGAACGAACGGCCTCGTCGAGAATATAGGCCTGGTGAACGCCAACGTGGTCTGCTCGTTCAGCGGTCGCCACAAACTGGTTCTCGTCGCAAGCCTCGTCGCCCTGAACTACGGCACAGTCCACACGTCCGACGCGACAGGCGCGGTGCGAGGCCAGAAGCCTGGGCTTTACCTGGGGGGTCTTGTCGGCTCGAACCTGGGAACGATATCGGATTCACATGCGGGCGTTGCTGTTTCAGGAAAGAACGGAGGACGTGGGGGTGGCATTGTCGATCTTAACCAAGGCACGGTCAGCGAATCCTATGCCACCGGGAGTGTTTCGGGAGTGTTCGTGGGCGGTTTGGTCGACCAGAACTTTGGCACTGTTTCGGGGAGCTATGCTACAGGCGACGTGCAGGTGTTAAATTTTCCGAACCAGCCCACTAATGGTGGAGGGCTTGTCAGTGTCAGTTCTGGAACAATCATCAATTCCTATGCGACAGGAGCTGTGAGCGGGGTTGATGAGTCCACGGTCGGTGGCTTGGTTGGAATTAATGCCGATACGATCAGCTTCTCGTACTCAAGCGGAGCCGTGACGGGAGGGGCGGGAAGTACTGTCGGCGGCTTGATCGGAGAGGACGCAGCGCCGGCCGGCAGCCTCGATGATACTTATTGGGATACGGACACAAGCGGCATCACCAATCTGAGCCAGGGCGCAGGCAACATCGCCAACGATCCCGGAATCACAGGCCTGACCACGGCGCAGTTCCAGTCCGGCCTGCCTGCCGGATTCGACCCTGCCGTCTGGGTCGAGAATCCCAGCATCAATGGCGGGCTACCATATCTGCTCGCCAATCCACCGCCGAAGTGATCGTCGGGAAAATTGCCCGGGTAACGAAGGATCACGCTCTCCGTTGCACGATAATTAGCCAGTTCTCACGTCTATCCTGCCCGGTGCGCGGTCCATCGCCATGCGCTTTCCGGGCGAGTAAAGTCTGCGGCTCCAATCGGAGAGAAGCGATGCTCCGTCCTACGCTAGCGCTCGCAATATCAGTTCCACTCGCCTTCTCTGCGGCATCCGCTCATGCCGCCGTGATCATCTCTTCGGACGCGACGCAGAACATGTCGTGTTCGAACGGCGTCTGCGCACCGATGGCCGCGAACGCTGTTCTCAACGCGGGTGATCTCCAAACGCTGCTGGCTTCCGGCAATGTGGCGGTCGTTACCACGGGACAGGGCGTGCAGGCCAAGGATATCCAGGTCAAGGCGCCGGTCACCTGGTCAAGCGGGAGCGTGCTCACGCTCGACGCGTTCAAATCGATCACGATCGATCAGCCTGTCTCGATCACGGGACTTGCCGGTCTTGCGCTCGATACGAATGACGGCGGCAGGAATGGGATACTGTCCTTCGGTGCCAAGGGCAGTGTCACCTTCGCCAATCTGGCGAGCAAGCTGACAATCGACGGCAGCACCTACGGGCTCGTTGGCGATCTCAAAACCTTGGCAAGCAATATTGCTTCAAATCCGAACGGCGATTTCGCGCTCGCCAGCAGCTACGACGCAAGCGGGGATGGCACGTATAACGGGTCTGTGGTGTCGACCGAATATTACGGGACATTTATCGGCCTCGGAAACGCGATCTCCAATCTGAGCATCGTGGGCGGGAACGAGCGAAACGTCGGCAACGGCATGTTTGCGCTGGTAGGCAACACGGGTGTGCTCGAAAACATCGGCATTGTTAACGCCAAGATCGTCGCAACAGAGAAGGTCAACTTCGTGGCCGCAGGACTGCTGGCTGGCAACAGTTTCGGCACCATTGCGTTTGCCTATGCGACGGGAAATGTGACGATCGGGAAGGATTCACAGTCAGGGGGGCTGGCCGGATTTAACTACGGAATTATCACAAATTCTTATGCGAGAACCGATGTCGCGGGAAAAGGGACTGATATCCGGGTCGGGGGGCTCGCCGGCGACAACGAGGGAATGATCAGGGACTCCCATGCCACCGGCGCTCCGAGTTTGAATGGCGGAAGCTTTAATAGCGCTGGCGGCTTGGTGGGCATAAATAATGGAATAATCGAAACGTCGTATGCCACGGGAGTCGTGAAAGCGCAGAACAATCGAGCTCTTGCCGACGGTTGCCGACTTGGCGGGCTGGTGGGCGCCAATGATGGTCCCGTTAGTTCCACCTACGCGAGCGGCGCGGTAAGCGGAGGCAATTATTCTGAGGTGGGCGGCCTCGTCGGAGAAAACGATGTTAGCAGTATGATTGCTGCCTCCTACTCGACCGGAGCCGTCAAAGGCGGAGAAACGGGGAGTGTCGTAGGCGGACTGATCGGAGTTGATGGCGCCCAGGCGGGCAGCATTTCCTACGCCTATTGGGACACGGACACGAGCGGCATTACAAACCTGAGCCGAGGCGCGGGCAACATCGCCAACGATCCCGGCATTACCGGCCTGACGACTGCTGAATTCCAATCCGGTTTGCCGCAGGGCTTCGATCCGAAGGTGTGGGTCGAGAAAGCGAACGTCATCGATGGCCTGCCGTATCTCCTCGCCAATCCACCGCCGAAGTGATCGTCGGGAAAATTGCCCGGGTAATGAAGGATCACGCTCTCCGTTGCACGAGAATTAGCCAGTTCTCACTTCTATCCTGCCCGGTGCGCTGCGCCGATTTATTTTGAACTCCCCCAGCGCGCACGGGCCTCGTTGAGAAGATCGACAATCTCCCTGGTGGATTCTTTCCAACAAGGGCCGAACGAATCTGTTCCGCCCATGAAACCCTGGAGGATTTTGTTTCCCTGGGAGCCGTCGGCACTGACGTATCCCGGTTGCCGCGAAAATATGCGCGGCTTGTATATGACGAAGCTCGCGAAATCACCCCAGGAATATCGAAACGTGCGAATGCCGGTGTGCCACGTGAGCCCCGCGGGCTCCAGGACCAACCGGCCTGGACGAAACAGCGCATAAATCAGGTAGAGGGACAGCGCGCCAAATAGAAACACCAGGAAGTACTCCAGGTGCTCGCTTTTTCCGGCGCCGGCCCACAGCCTCCCGGCAGAAAGCAGAGTACCACCGGCCGCAATTGCCAGGCTCAATCCAAGTTTGATGCGATCCTGTTCAATGATTATCGGCGGGCTCTCAACCGTTCCACGCATTTGTTTCCCTTATCGACAATTCTGTCCAGCCAACCACTACGGCGTCGATTGCTGTCACAATTTCCTTAACTAGCCCTCTCTCCGCCGCCGCGCGGCCGAGCAATATCCTAGAGTCGCCTTTGCTTTCCTCCCACGACGAAGGCGGGGGAGGGGACCGCGAAACGGTGGAGGGGCTGGCCGCGCGCGAGGCTCCTCCGCCCCTTTGGCGCGCCTCCCCACTCGTTCCGCGCAGGAGGGGAAAACTCTATTGACAAACGGCGCCACTCAGCCTCGCGACTGTCGGCGGATTAGGACCAGCAGCCAGTTCGCAGTTTCATCCTTGTCCGGTGCGCTACGTGAGCGGTCTCGTTGGGGCCCGCACATAGAGCGCGCCGTGACATTTCGCGACCCGCGAGGTGGTAGTACGCTTGCGTTGCCTCGGAGAAGACCAACCCGCGACGCGAACTGCGGTCAATACGTGAAAGACTGAAGGGCGGTGCCGTATTGGTTGCCGAAAACGAACCCGCTGCGATTTTCCGGATGCAGCGCAATTGGCGTGGGGCTGGCGGGGAGCGTTTGGAAGTTGTTGAGCGTCTCGACGACGTTTCCCTTCTCGTCGTAGACGTAGATATTGCTGCCGTTGTTGCAGACGTTGTACGGCTGCGCCACCAGAAACAGGGAATTGATGGGATCGAACGCGACGTAGGTTCCGCTTTCTTCTTCTCCGCCATCGTCGGAGCATGGAAGAATAACTTGAAATCCAGTTTGTTTCGCCAAGTCGTAAAATTGCACACCAGCCTGGGTAAGGGCATCGCCGTTCGTGGTCGTTACCGCAATGCCCGTCGCCGGATCGACCGCGATGCCATTCACGTAGCTCCATCCTACGCCTTGAAACTCCGTAACAGTGCCGGTCTTCAGATCGGCCAGCGCAAGCTCCGGCGTGCGGCCGTAGGACGCCGCAACCACTGCCTGGTGAGTCTTGCTGTCCAGAGCAATCACCGGGACATTCGCGAAGACGGGATCCGTCAGGGTGATCGTCGGTCCAAACGTATTCGCAGCAAGGTTCGAACCGAAGACGTAGGTTAGCTCATCGCCGCCAATCTCGATCATCATGACCGCAACGTCGGAGTTTTCCAGATTGCCGGTGATGGCCCTAAGCCCGTCGCCCTGCGGGATCGTCGGCGTCCAAGCACCCGTGAACGCGTTTGCGCTCAGGGGATTGAGGGTAGGAAACGAGTTCTGGCCCTGATGGTAGAACTCATCCAGACCGACGTGGCGTCCGAACACGCCCCAAGTGCTGTAGTCGTCATTCTTCTCGTCTTTCGCGACCACTTTGAGAATCTCGCCCGTCTTCTGAGCGAAAGTTTCCGTCGCCAGCACGAGGGTGCCGTCGGCCAGGGTTGCGAACTCGCTGAGCAGGCCTTCGTTGCCGTGCGCATCTATCCCGAACCCGAGCATTTGCCCACCGAATTTGGGATGCACGATGACGTTGCCTGGACCGATAGGCTGGCGTCGATCCGTGTAATTCGAAATCTTCCCTGTGGCGTCGGCGCTACGAGAGGACTGCGCCGCTGCGACGGTGGAGGCCTCGAGATAAAATAAAGACGCGATGGCTGCCGCGGCTCCCGGATGTAAGAGCGTTCGGATCATTTTCACCCCCATTGCTACGCCACATTTAGGGGACGGATGGCGTTGCCGATCTATTCCGATCAACCTCTGTATTTTCTGATGTCGCCGCGATCCGGGTCTGGCACGAATGGCAGCAGGCGAGATTTTACCAGAGGGGCCATAATATCGGCACCGCCCACCTGTCGACTATCGGCAGTTGTCGCGGCGTTGGAAACCGGCGGTGGATGTGGTCGCGGAGGAATCCAACTGCTCCGAGGTGTTGCACGGTGCGAACGCTTTCGAGCTATCGATGTCGTTTTGCCAAAGAAAGGGGGCGGGGCGTCCGGATTACAGCACGCGGGGCAGAAGAAATTCAAACGGAATTCCGTCCGCGTTATTTATGTTCATCAGAACCGGGAAGCGAGTTCAATTTTGTCTGGAGTCCCTATAAGCCGTAGCCGGTGGAGGAGGCGCGCGAAGACTATGTGGGAGGCTGTAGGACAGTTGCACGAATACCAAACTGCCTCAACCGATTGAAGAGAAGTCTGCGCAAACACTGCCGCCTAAGCTAGTGAAGGAATTCATGCCGGCATCGGAAGCGGCAGACTCTTTGGGCTTGTCACGTAGAACGCTGGAGGGGTGGAGAGTTTCCGGCGGGGGGCCTGAATTTTTACGCTTCGGACGACGCATCCTTTACCCACTATGGCTGGGCGGCCAGATAGTTAGCGCCGCCACCATCCCTGCAAACCAGATGAAAAACGCGACAGCGAACTGGAGCCATCCAGAGACACCGTCGCCTCGATATTTTTTCAACGCCCAATTGGTTAGCGGACAAGCGGCGAGGCCAGAAAATAATGCAAACCACCCGTTAGTGGGCGGCCAGGGTCCACGCGTGAACAGAAGCCAAAGTCCGCGTCCACCGGCCATGAGTGTCCATACCCAACCCGCCAACCGACCCAGTGAAGAAATGTCAAATCTCACTCGTCCCGGCCGCGTATTCGATGTGGTGCGTATAGCGTACACAAGAGTCATCATGAGGTCCATACTTCGGAGCCGACTTCGACACGCGACGCACCAATGTGCCAACGTCGAAACAGAAAAATGGGAGAATCGAAAGCTTGTCCAGGAGCATCCGCTAAAAGGCGATGACGATCGCACTCGGCACGTAACGGGACCAATACCATCGGTTCCAGATTTCAGCGCGAGCCACGCGATACACGACTTTTTGGGAGAGACGGCCTATATCAACTTCATCTAATTGCAGCCATGATCACTCTCGGCGCGGCCTTCGACCGACTGCACGCTCCGACAGATTGGGGTCTGGGCTACGCCACGCGGCTAGCCCGCATTTCTCACACTATCCATGGACCGGTCGCATTTGGCGCTGAGTTGGGGGTTGTGGCGCTCGATAGTGCAGTCGTGGAGCGCTAGCAGAGCCCGCGTTGCGAGTCATCGCTGCCAGGCTCGCGTTGCGCTGACGGAGGATTGGGCGCGGTACTGCGCCGGCACCTTGACAGACGCATGAGCCACCGTGAACAATTTCCGCGCATAGCTGCGCGGACACCGTCGGTGCAAAGGTTCTATTTGTGGCTCTTGACGAAGCCGTGAGACACGTTGTTGCTGTCGTTGTAGTTGCCGGTGATCATGCCCCGGCTGATGCTGGACGGGAGCGTGCTCGTCGAGCCCTTTGGATCGAACATGGTAGTCGTCCCGTCGGCATGGCGCTCAAAGCCGTGGGTCACAAGACCGCTGTCATCATAATAGCCTGCGATATTGCCCCTATTGTCGATGCCAAAGGCGCTGGTGTCGACCGCTCCCTCCACATCGAATGAGGTGATCGTCCCATCAGCAGCCCGCATAAACCCATGAAACGCAGAGTTGCTGTCTTCGTAATAACCCGCGACCACGCCACCCTTGTTGATACTTATGGGCTGGGTGTAGCTCGACCCAGCAGGATCGAACGTTGTGAACGTTCCGTCGGCAGTTCGTACGAAGCCGTGCGTATAGCCGCTGCTATCCTGGTAAGCTCCGACGATCGTACCGCCGGCGTTGATGCCGCCGGGAAAAGTCTGCATCGCTTCCGGCACATCGAAACTCGTAATCGTCCCGTCGGGCGCGCGCAGAAATCCATGGTAGTAGTAGTTGACGTCCTCGTAGTCACCCGCGATTTCGCCCGCGCTGTTCATGCTTCCGGCATCAGTGCCGACTGATCCGTCCACATCGAAAGTGGTGATCGTCCCGTCGACGGCCCGAAAGAAGCCGTGGGTCACATAGTTGCTGTCCGAGTAGCGGCCCACAATCTTGCCGCGGACGATGCTGTTGGCGAATGTGCTCGTTGCCCCCGCGGCGCCGTCAAACGTCGTGATTGTTCCGTCGCTGGCGCGCAGAAAACCGTGCTCCGTGTAGTTGCTGTCGTAATACGCCCCGGTGATGGCACCCCCGTCGACGCTTCTGGGATAAGTGTCGACCGACCCCTGCGGATCAAACGTCGTGATTTTCGCGTCGGCGTCGGCTGCACCGAGAAGTGTCAACACCGTGACGGCCAGAAGTGACGTCTTGAACATCATCGTTGTTTTCCTTTTGTAATATTTTCGCTCATCCCGTTGGCTGTTTGACAGCGCAGAACCGCCGGAAGCCCTCTCGAGACCTTGACAGGTACGACAATGCCCTCCACGTACATATTGCGGGCCTCCGGAAGAGGCTCGGCGACAACATCATCTCCACAAAGCGGGGAGCAGGCTACCGATTTGCCGTGCCCGTCTCCCGTGAACCGAAAACTCCTGCTGTCAGCAATCTTCCAATTCTTGCCGGTCGAGGAGCGGGGCTCTCGCCGCTCATTGGCCGTGACGACGATTTGCAGCAAGTGGTGCAGCTTCTCCGGACGGCCCGCCTGGTGAGCCTTACGGGGCCGGGAGGTG
>Ga0210406_10000503_pt1 | contig 52628 bp, 40 predicted proteins | sample IncBWC30MmetaG_FD_155454 | JGI IMG/M metagenome (GOLD analysis project Ga0210406, IMG submission 155454) | Forest soil microbial communities from Barre Woods Harvard Forest LTER site, Petersham, Massachusetts, United States - Inc-BW-C-30-M | ecosystem: Environmental > Terrestrial > Soil >...
CGGTCAATCGGTTTCTGTTTGAGAAGATCGGTGGGCAGAAATACGCGACGCTGGTCATCGCGCGCCTGTATCCCGACGGCCAACTCGAGCTGATCAATTGCGGGCACGTGCCGCCGATTCTGGTGTCTGGGCAAACGGTGACGAGGGTGGAACACGGCAACCTGCCGGTTGGGTTGATTCCGGGGGCGAAATACACGGCGGTTACGCACAAGCTGAATCCCGGCGACCGCCTGGTGGTGGTGACTGATGGCGTCACGGAGGCCGAGGATGCGACCGGCGAATTCTTCGGCAGCGACCGACTGGAGAAGTGTTGCTCGGCGGGCTTCCTGGGAATCGAGCAGGCGGTGACGAAGTTTCGCGGGGACACTCCGCTGAGCGACGATTGCACCATGACGGAAATGACTTACCGCGGATAAGGAAACGCAGCCGAGCGAACGGGAATTCCGCGTTGGCGGTCAATAAGCCGCCACTTCTGTGTGCCACTTTTGATGTAGTTTTCGGGACGGAAGGACTTGGTTCTTTTAGGGGCTATGTGTTTTAATGCAGGAGTCATAATTACTCGTGCCCCTTCACCCTGAGCCATGAGAGTGCAACTTCTGCAGAAAACCTTGTTTTCTGGCCAATCGATCATCACGGGAGAGCCCCGGGCGGGGTTGTGTCTGCGAGGCCTCGTGCTCTGTTGCGGGGTGCTCGTACTTTGTTCTCCGTCGTTTGGCGCGGTCCGCAGCACCCAGAAAAAGAGCTCCCACAAGTCAGTTTCCTCCTCAACAGCCCGCTCCAGAAATCGCCTGCACTACTCGAAATGGGACCCGATGTTTCCCGGTTCGCACGAACTCCTGGTGGAGCAGAATGCCGAGCTAGACCGTCAGCAATTACCCCGCATGGGCAACGAATACCAGCTGATGCAGTCGGAACTGGCTAACGATCTGGTGCCGGTCACCGAGACCGAGGAGTTGAAGGTCGCGGAAAATCTCTCGGATAGCCGCAGGTACTGCCGGCCCTGGACCCGCGATTTCCTGCAGGACCTCAGTCATGCTTTCTACGAAGCGTTCCACGCGCCGCTGCAGGTAAATTCACTGGTGCGGACGGCCGATCAGCAACAAATCTTGCGCCGTCATAACCGTTTCGCCGCACCAGCCGCCGGTGACACCGCTTCCACGCACCTGGCTGGAGTTTCGGTGGACTTGTCCCGTCGCGGACTTAGCAACACCCAGTACCAATGGATCAGGGCCTATCTGCAGCCCCTGCAGCAGAAGGGATTGGTCAACCCAATCGAAGAGCGTCAGCCGGTGTTGCACGTGGTGGTGTTTGAGAAGTACTCCGAGAAATATGCGACTCCGAAGAGCAATTCCGAGGCGAGTGAAGCGACGGAGGCGGAGGTTGCGGGATTTGTCGGCAGCCAGCCGTAGCTGAGAGTTTGAAGTTTAGGGAAGGCGCGAGGGCGACAAGCTCTCGCGCTTTGCATTGCTGCAAGGAATTAGCGCAGGGCCATCACGAGTAGCTTGCGTTCGGTCATGTCCTCGATCGAGTAGCGCAGACCCTCGCGACCCAGGCCCGAGTCTTTCATGCCACCGTAAGGCATCTGGTCGACGCGAAAGCTGGGAACGTCGCCGGCGATTACACCGCCAACCTCGAGTTCGTCAAAGGCCATTTGAATGAGTGCCGCATCGCGGGTGAAAACTCCTGCCTGCAGGCCGTAGCTGGAGTGGTTGACTTGGCGCAAGGCATCGCGGAAGTCGTCGTAAGACTCGACAGTCACTACCGGGGCAAAAACCTCGGCACAGTTCACGCGCATGTCGGGAGCGGTCCCGGTCAAGATGGTCGGTTCGACGAACGCACCTTTGCGCTTGCCTCCACTTAGCAACTTCGCGCCAGCCTGCACGGCTTCGTCGATCCACTCAGTGGCGCGGATAGCGTCGGACTCGCGAATCAGAGGAGGCACATCGGTGTCATCCTGCATTGGATCGCCGCACTTGAGTTGGCTGACACCCTCGACGAGCGACTTGGTGAAGGCGGTAGAGACCGTGTGCTCGACCAGGATGCGCTGCACCGAAATGCAGGTCTGGCCGGCGTAGGAGAATCCGCCTACGACGCAGCGCTGCGCGGCGTAGTCGAGGTCGGCGTCTTTGTGGACGATGACTGCGGCATTGCCGCCCAGTTCGAGCGTGACACGCTTTTTGCCGGCTTTTGATTTCAAGGACCAACCGACGGCGGCACTGCCGGTGAAGGTGAGGAGCTTGATGCGGTCATCGGCGACGAGGAGCGCAGCATCGTCATTGGACAGCGGCATGACGGCGAGCGCGCCATCCGGCCAACCGGCGTCGTGGACGACTTCGGCGAGCATCAACGCAGTAACCGGCGCCTGGGGCGCGGGCTTGAGTATCAGCGGACACCCGGAAGCGATCGCTGGAGCAACCTTATGGGCCACGAGGTTCAGCGGAAAGTTGAAGGGCGTGATCGCGAAGACGGGGCCGAGCGGGAAGCGACGCATGAGGCCCCAGCGTCCGCCGGTGGCTTCGAGGGTGTCGAGCGGAATGTACTCACCGTAGATGCGGGAGGCCTCTTCGGCTGCGACTTCGAAGGTGTAAATGCCGCGGTCGACTTCGATGCGCGCAGTCTTGATGGGCTTACCGGCCTCCTGACAGATGGTGCGGGCGAACTCTTCGCGGCGGTGGCGAATGGCTTCGGCGATCTTGCGAAGGACGGTCGCGCGCTGGTACGAGGTCATCTTGCGCGTAATAGAAAACGCCTGTACGGCTGACTGGATGGCGGTTTCGACGTCGTCGCGCGAAGCTTCGTAGACGACGGCCACAACGCTATGGTCATAAGGTGAGGTAACAACGGCTTCCCGGCCGCTGGTCTTCCAGTTACCATCGAGGTAGTAACCGAAACTGCGGGTAGGAATGGATGTGGCATGGCTCACGGCAAACCTCACACGCGACTTGAAGTCGCACAATCTTGCAGATTCAATCGAGCCGCGAGCGGATGCAAGATGTCCGCATAGCCGCGCTGAGTAAAGCCCGCACGCCAGATCGTGGACAAATATTACAACGGTACGGCCGAGTCAGCGCCGCTTCACAACGCTGCCAGGAGCGCGTTCAGCGAGCGATCGCTGCTTGCCTGGCTTGCACCTGCCCTAGCGCATGGGCGACGGCATCTACGGCCCGGTCAATCTGCTGGCGAGTGATCACCAATGGTGGTTGCACGCGCACTACGTTGCCGTAGACGCCGCCAACTCCGACTAGCACGCCGTTGGCCAAGCAGTGGTCGCGGACGCCTTCGGCTTCGGCGGTAGCGGGTGTGCGCTTGTCGTCTGTCACCAATTCGAGGCCGACCATAAGGCCAAGGCCGCGAACTTCGCCGATCAGAGGCATGTCTTCTTTCAGACTGTTCAGACGCCCGGTCAAGTAGGCCCCTTTTTCCAGCGTTTGCTCACAGAGGTGTTCTTCGAGCATGTACTCGATGTTGGCGAGGGACGCGGCGCAGGAGACGGGGTTGCCTCCGAATGTCGAGAGGTGGTCGCCGGGCTTGAATGACGCGGCGATTTCGTCGCGCGTGGTAAAGGCCGCGAGAGGGAATCCGTCAGCGATGCCCTTGGCGGTGACCATGATATCGGGTTCGACTCCGTAGTGCTCGATGGCGAACATCTTGCCGGTTCGGCCGAAGCCGGACTGGACTTCGTCGCAAATAAAAGGGATGGCGTGACGGTCGAGGACCTTCTTGATTTCGCGGAAATAGCCCTGAGGCGGGACGATGATGCCACCCTCGCCCATAACGGGTTCGGCGATAAAAGCTGCTACATCGCCGGCGGTGGAGAAGCGGATGATGTCTTCCAGCGTCTGACTCCAGAAATCTACGCAGCGTTGTGGATCGTCGGGCCAGGGTGAGCGATAAACATAGGGCGCCGGTGCGAATGCGACTCCAGAAGCGTAAGGGCCGCCGCGTTTCTTGCGACCTTGGTTGCCGGTGATGGAGAGTGTGCCCCAGGTGCGTCCATGAAACGAGGCTTGCAGCGAAATGATTTCGTGCTTGCCGCTGTAGAGGCGCGCGACTTTCATGGCGCCTTCGATTGCCTCCGCGCCACTGTTGGCGAAGAACGACTTGCGCAACGCGGGCCAAGGCATGATCTGCGACATCTTTTCGGCGAGGGCTCCAGTCGCAGGTGAGTAGTAAATGTAGGACGCGCAGTGCACCAGTTTGTCCATCTGCGACTTGGCGGCGGCGATGACCTTGGAGTTGCAGTGCCCAGCGTTGACCACCGAGATGCCGGCGAAGCAGTCAAGATATTCTTTGCCCGACGCGTCGTGGATGACGCAGCCCTCGGCGCTCGCGACGACGACGGGCTGGACGGACTTCATGAAGCTGGTGATGACGAAGTCTTTGTATTGCTGAATGGTGTCGCTCATGATGATGTCCTCGGCCGGAGGTTACGCCCAGCGCTCGATGACCACCTTCTTTTCGGTATAGAACTCGATGGCGTCGCGCCCTTGTGCGTGCAGGTCGCCGAAGAAGCTCGACTTCCATCCGCTGAAGGGGAAGTATGCGATGGGCGCCGCTACCCCGATGTTGATGCCGATGTTGCCCGCGGGCGTTTCGTACTTGAAGCGGCGAGCGGTGGCGCCATTCGTGGTGAACAACGACGCTGCATTTCCGTAGTTGCTGCTCTCGATGACGGCGATGGCGTCTTCGAGTGAGTTTGCGTGCACGAGACTGAGAACCGGGCCGAAGACTTCCGTGGCGGACAGCTCGCTCGAAGGAGACACGTCGTCGATGACGGTGGGGCCAACGAAATTGCCTGACTCGTAGTTCGAGACTTTCACGCCACGTCCGTCGCAAACGACTTTCGCTCCGTCGCTGGCCCCCTTGGCGATGAGGCTTTCGATGCGTGACCGGCTGTCAGGAGTGATCACCGGCCCCATGCGTACTCCGTCGTCGAGGCCGTATCCCATCTTGATCGACGAGGCGAGGCTGGCGATGGAGTCGCGGAAATTATTTTGTGCGTCGCCCACGGTAATTGCGACTGACACGGCGAGACAGCGTTGACCGGCGCAGGCAAAGGCACTCTCGCCGACGACCTTGGTCGCGGTGTCGAGATCGGCGTCGGGCAGCACGATGGCGTGGTTCTTGGCTCCGCCCTGACACTGCACGCGCTTGCCGTTGGCGGCCGAGCGCGAATAGATGTACTTGGCGACAGGCGTGGAGCCGACGAAACTGATGGCGCGGATTTTGGGATGGTCGAGGATGGCGTCAACGGCATCACGTCCGCCATTGATGAGTCCGACGACTCCCTTGGGGAGGTTCAGGCGCTCGAGCAAGCGAAAAGCCAGTTGCATGGTGAGCGGAACCTTTTCCGACGGCTTTAGGAGGACGCAGTTGCCGCAGGCGATGGCGTAAGGCAGGTACCAGAAGGGGATCATCGCCGGAAAATTGAAGGGTGTGATGGCGGCGGCAACTCCTACGGGCTGGCGGATCATCGTCTCGTCGATACCCGGCGAGATGTCTTCTAGGTTGTAGCCCTGCATCAGCATGGGGATTCCGCAGGCCACCTCGACGTTTTCGATAGCGCGCCGCACTTCGCCCTTGGCCTCAGCGAAGGTTTTGCCGTTTTCCATGACCACGGTGCGGGCGAGCTCGTCAATGTGGCCTTCGAGCAATTGCTTGAGAGCGAACAGGTACTGCACACGCTCTCCGGGAGGCGTGCGGCGCCACTGGTTCTTGACCAACTCAGCGGCCTCGACGGCGGCGTCGACTTCGGCTGCGGTCGACATAGGAACACGGGCGATGATTTCCGCGGTGGCGGGGTTCACCACGTTGAGGGTTTCTTGCGCGGCGCTCTTGCGCCATTCACCGCCGACATAGTTAAGTACGTCGGCGATCTGGGCGGGTGCGGTAGTGGTCATAATTGCGGAGTTCCTCAACGTTGGGGCTAAAGCCCCCTATGTTCAATAGAACGGCATGTCGCCGACCTAAAGGTCGGCACTACCAAAAATCTACGAATGCACGGCCTGAGGCTGCTCGGTCTTCGCGCCGACTGCGTCGGCGATGGCAGCTTCCATCACGTCGAGTGCCTCGTCGAACTGCTCGTCGGCGATCACCAGGGGCATCAGCAGGCGTATCACGTTACTAAACGATCCGGTGGATAGCACAATCACACCGTGCTCATAACAGTATCGCGCGATCTTGCTGGTTTCGTCTGGGGCAGGCTGGCGCGTTCCCGGCTCGACCAGTTCGATTGCGCACATTCCGCCGAGCCCGCGGACGTCCCCGATGATTGGCCGGCGTCGCTGCCAATCGCGAGCGCGTCGCTTGAAGTGCTCGCCCAAGGTCTCGGAGCGTTCGCACAGATTCTCCTTCTCGATAGCGTCAATCACGGCGAGACCAGCAGCACAGGAGACAGGATTACCGGCGAAGGTTCCACCGAGCCCACCGGGGCCAGCAGCGTCCATGATGCCAGCTTTGCCAGTGACGGCGGCGAGTGGCAAGCCCCCGCCCAGCGATTTCGCCGTAATAAGAATGTCGGGGACAAGTTCGAAGCGCTCGCAGGCGAACATCGCGCCGGCGCGGGCGAAGCCAGTTTGCACCTCGTCGGCGATGAGCAAGATTCCGTACTTGTCACAGGTGGCGCGGAGTCCGGCGAAGAATTCTGGAGGTGGAACGACGAAGCCGCCTTCACCAAGGACCGGCTCGACGATTATCGCTGCTACGGTCTCTTCAGCAACATGACGGCGGAAGAATTCGTCGAACGCCTGCGATCCGCAGTGGACCTTGCAACTGGGATACGTCTTCCCGTACGAGCAGCGATAGCAGTAGGCGTACGGGATGCGGTAAATGTCACCTGGAAAGGGCTCGAATCCGGTTTTGTAGGGATGGGTCTTGCTAGTCAGCGCCATTCCAAGCAATGTGCGGCCGTGGAACGCGTCTTCGAAGCACACAATAGCCGGCCGCTTGGTGTAAGCACGCGCGATCTTCACCGCGTTCTCGACGGCCTCAACGCCCGTGTTCAGGAGCAGCGTCTTCTTGGCGAAATCTCCGGGCATGAGCCGGTTCATGGCTTCGGCGAGCGTGATGTAGTCCTCGTAAGGCGTCACCTGCGCGCAGGTGTGAAGGAAGCGATCGACCTGTCGGTGAATCGCGGCGGTCACCGCGGAATTGCGATGTCCCACATTGAGGCAACCGATGCCTCCGGCGAGGTCGATGAAAGTGTTGCCGTCGACGTCTTCCAGCAGCGCACCTTCGGATCTAGCGATGTAGACGGGCGTTGCGTGCGAGAGGCCGCGTGGAACGGCCTGGTCACGCCGACGGTGAAGCTCCTGCGAGCGCGGACCAGGGACTGCGGTGCGTATACGGATCGCTCCCATATCAGTACCACCCGATGGGTTGTTCGTTGAGATTGATATGGACCTGCTTGGTCTCGAGATACTCCTCGATGCCCCACGGACCAAGCTCGCGACCGAAGCCCGACTGCTTAAAGCCTCCCCAAGGCGCTTCGACATAAGTGGGTTGCATGTGGTTGACCCAGACGATTCCGGCGCGAATCTTCTTGACGGCGCGAAAGGCCTTGAAGATGTCGCGCGTCCAGACAGCGGCGGCCAGTCCGTAGGGTGAATCGTTGGCGATCTTCACGGCGTCGGCTTCGTCTTCGAAGGGAATCACGGTAGCAACGGGTCCGAAAATTTCTTCACGCGCGATACGGGCGCTGTTGTCAACCTCATAAAAAATGGTGGGCGAGACGTAGTAGCCGCGCTCGAAGTTCGCGGGGCGGTCGCCGCCGCAGGCGAGCTTGGCTTCCTGTTTGCCAATTTCCACGTAGGATCGCACGCGATCGTATTGCTCTTTGCTGACGAGGGGGCCCATCTTGGTGTCACGATGTAGTGGCGGCCCGAGCTTAATGGTCTTGGCTTTCGCCGCCATGGCTTCGACGAATTTGTTGTAGATGGGGCGCTGTACTAGGATACGGCTGCCGGCCGAACAAACTTCGCCCTGGTTGATGAAGACACCGAAGAGCGCGCCGTCGATGGCGGCTTCGAAGTCGGCGTCGGCGAAGAAGATGTTGGGGGATTTGCCCCCGAGTTCGAGAGTCACGCGCTTCACGGTGTCGGCAGCCATCTTGACGATCTGTTTGCCGACAGCGGCGCTGCCGGTGAAGGCGACCTTGTTGACGTCGGGATGCTGCACTAGCGGTGCACCAGCAGTTTCGCCGAAGCCAGTGATGATGTTGACCACGCCGTTGGGGAGCCCGCACGCTTCGAAGTGCTTCGCGAGTTCAAGGACAGTGAGCGGCGTTTGCTCGGCGGGCTTGAGCACAGAGGTGCAACCGGCGGCCAACGCAGGAGCTAGCTTCCATGCAGCCATTAGCAGAGGGTAGTTCCAGGGGATGATTAGTCCGGCGACGCCGACGGGTTCCTTCAGCGAGAGACTGAGCGCGTTGTCGGGAACAGGATTGACGTGCCCGGAAACCTTGGTGGCGAGGCCGCCGTAATATTCGAAGCAGGTTGCGACATCGGCCAAATCATACTCAGCTTCGACGATGGGTTTACCGCTGTTGCGAGCCTCCAATTCAGCGAGGGCGGCTGTTTTCTGACGAACAGCGTCGGCCAGTTTGAAGAGCACGCGACCGCGCTCCTGCGCAGTGCTGCTTGCCCAAGGACCGTTTTCGAACGCGTCTTTGGATGCAGCTACCGCGCGATCGACATCCTTAGCGTTCGAATCGGGAACCTCGGCGATGACTTCTTCGGTGGAAGGATCGTACACCGGGAAGGTCTTGCCGCCGTTGCTGGCGACCCATTCCCCATTCACGTACATCTGATATGTCTGCGCTTGTGTAGTGGTCGATGAACTCATAACGTCTCCAAGAGTCTATGCCCCAGTGGGATCCACCTGAGGGGCGGTCTTACGATTTCCATAAACGAAAAAGAAAAATCCAGCTAGAGCGAGAAGCACGATTGTGCCAACCCACATCTTGATCTCAAAGGTTCCCTTCGAGGTGATGTCGGGAGGAGGGAAGAAAGCCAGCGCCGTACCGAGACAAGTCACAAGGAATCCACTAATTCCGGCGAAGCGGAGCGTCGTCTTGCTGTAATAACCCGCCCGAGCAGAATCCTGCGAGGCCAGCCTGATCAGGGCTGCGAACATGTAAAGAAACGGAACCAGTTGCAGCACGACGGCGAGGTTCAACAGCGTCTGGAAGGCCTCTTTCACCTGGGCGCCGATGAAACTCAGGGCGAGAAAGAGGATCGAGATTCCGGTTTGCACAATGAGCGCGACGTAAGGAGTTAAGAAACGCGGATGCAATTTACCCAACGCGCTTGGCAGATAAGAATCCAGCCCGGCGACGAAGGGAATACGGGCAGACCCCGAAAGCCATGCGGATGCGATGCCGGCGATCGAGATGCTGAGCACAAAGGCAAAGGGAGCGACCAGCCAGGGGACTCCTACTTTGTCAGACATGCGGCTGACAGCTTGCGGGATGCCTTGCAGTGCAGAGATCTCGGTGCGAGGGACGGCGATCAGCAACGTGAGAGTGCAGCCTATATATAGGAGGCCGGAGATCACCCCGCCCCAGGCGACCGCGAAAGGCACGGTCTTGTGGGGCTCGCGGATTTCGTCGCCCATGACTGACGCCAACTCCAGGCCAACCAGCGCGAAACAGACGACGCCGAACGCCGACAGCAGGCTCAGGTCGAAGGGAATGCGCATGTCATGCAGCGTGAGGTTGACGCCGAAACGATGGGTCATGGTGATGCCGAGGCCGATGAGGATGAGAGAGGCGATGGCAGTTCCGATGCCTCCGATGTTGTTGACCCATTTGCCTACGCCCAGGCCGACGATGTTCAAGGCGGCGAGCAAAACCAGCAACACCAATGCAGTGGCAAGCGTGAACAGCTGATTGTTGGCGCGTCCGACTGCGCTTGGCCCGGCAGCAAACACAGCGATGCCGAGGAAGATCAACACCACCGTCGGTACGTAGAAAATGTTGTTGGTCCAGTAGCACCAGCCGGAGAGGAAACCGTGAAAATCGCCGAATATCTTCTTGGTCCAGAGATAGATGCCGCCCTCCCCGGGATAGCGGTGCGAGAGTTCGACGACGGCGATGCCCTGCGGCCAGAAGAAAAAGATAAGGGAGATCAGCCAGAGCCAGACGGTCATTCCGCCGCTGGCGGAGATCGACGGAACCACGTTGAGGTTGACGATGGCGACCACAAACAGCAGCACCAGGTCCCAGCGTCCCAGGACCCGCTTGAGGTGCGCCGCGTCGGTTTGTGGCTCGGTGGACATTTCGTAAATCCCGCGTGGGCTAAAGTCCGCGCGGAGAAATCGACTTAGCCGCGGGAACGCCGGCCCTTCGACTTCGCTCAGGGCAGGCTATAAAGGCCGGCGCTGTCGGCGAGCCGACACCTAGTGCGCCGCGACGGCGACGTGCCTCTCCTTCTGTGCTTCCGCCAACGCCGGAGCGATTTCCGCGAAGACCTGGAGATGCATGGCGATGTCTTCCTCGGTGTGCTGCACCGAGATGGTCCACTGCTCGTCCCACCAGTAAGGCTGAGGCATCACGCCGTGATTTACCATGGCGAACCAGTACTGCTTCCATAGGTCGGTGTCGACCTTGAGCCAGTCTCGGTAGTTGTGAATCTCCTTTGGAGCAAACATTAGCGCGCCATTAGCGCCGGCAAAAATGATGTAGGCACTTAGGCCAACCCTGGCGACGGTTTCGCGATATCCAGTGGCAAGCTTGTGGCTGAGCTGCTCGACGTGAGCGTAGTTTTCGCGAGTAAGGACGTCGTGGAAGGTCGCAAGGCCTGCAGCCATGGAGACCGGATTGGTGTTGTAGGTCCCACCGTGAAAGACCTTGTGCTGCGAGATGAGGTCCATGACCGCTTTCGACGCGCCGAAGGCGGCGAGCGGGAAGCCTCCGCCGATCGATTTGGCGAGGCAGATCATGTCGGGCTTCACGCCGAAGTATTCGGAGGCACCGCCCCAGCTCAGCTTGGCGCCGGTTTTTACCTCGTCGAAGATCAGAAGAGCGCCATACTTGTCGCAGAGCGTGCGGAGACCTTCGAGAAAGCCGGGTTCCGGCATGCAGAGACCCACATTCATCATGATGGGCTCGAGGATCACGGCCGCTATTTCGCGCGGGTACTCCTTGAAGCGGTGCTCCACCGAATCCAGGTCGTTGAAGCTGGCGATCGGCACATTGGCGATGCTGGCCTTGGGTACGCCGAGTCCGCCGGGAACCGAGTTCGGAGCATTAAAATCGCCTACCTCATCTGCGTGCGGCTTCACGCTGACCAGCGCTGCATCGTGCAAACCGTGATATCCGCCCTCGAACTTGATGATGCGGTCGCGCCCGGTAGCAGCGCGCGCGAGACGCACCGAATGCATGGTAGCTTCCGTTCCGCTATTGCCGAAGCGAACCATTTCGACAGGGAAGCGGGCGCAAATTTCTTCCGCCAGCTCCCACTCCATGTCATGGGGCATGCCAAACATGGTGCCGGTGGTGAGCGGCTTCTCGACAGCCTTCATCACGGCAGGATGGCAGTGGCCCGCCATCAAGGCTCCAAAGCACAGGTTGTGGTCGATGTACTCGTTGCCGTCGAGATCGCGAAATTTGCTGCCCTTGGCTTCCTTCACGAAAATCGGATGGGGATCGTAGGCGCGGTAGTTGCTCGCGACGCCGAGTGGTAGGCGCTGCAAGTTGTGCTTGTGGGCTTCCGCGGACTTGGGCGTACGCTTCTCGAAAGTTGCGATTTCATTGCGTAAGTGCTCGTGCATGAAACTCTCCTAATAATCATCAAGAATGCTGTGTCGGAGCATGGGCGGCTCCGGCCTGAACGTTAAAACGAGACTTTCAACGCAAACTGAATCAACCTCGGGTCGCGGGTGGTGGTGACCTGTCCGAATTGCAGACTGGTGGCGTCGCCCACCGGGTTGTAGAACTGGGTGTGGTTGAACATGTTGAAGAAGTCGACACGGAAGAGGGTGTTCACGCGCTCACCAATCTTGTTGGACTTCTCCAGGGTCATGTCGAAGTTGGCGATGCCGGGTCCGCAGCAGATGGTGCGCTGGGTGTTGCCATAGGTGCCTAGGAGCGGCTGTCCGGTGAGGTAGTTGATGGAGTTCGGGTCGATCGAAAAAGTATTGGGATTGAAGTAGTAGTTCCCATTACTCTGCGGCGAAAGTGTCTTGAAGGGCTGCATCTGGTTTGGCTGCCCGGCTGACTCGAAGAAGAAACTGGTATTCAACTCATTGTCCTGCCCCGCTGCGGTGATGCGAATGGGGAAGCCGGATTGCAGAGTAAGGATGCCGGACATCGACCACCCATCGAGGATGGCGCCTTTCGTGCCCTCGTACTTCGGCACGGGGAACTCCCAGTAGCCGTTCACGACAAGACGCTGGCGGGCGTCGAACTCGGAGAGGCCGTAGCTCAAGCGGGGATCAACGGGATTGAGTTGGCCCTCGAAACTGGAGCCTTGGTCGAAGGACTTTGCCCAGGTATAGGCGACCTGGAACTGCAGCCCGCGAGTAAAATTCCGCTGGACCATGGCCTGGAAGGAGTTGTAGTTGGAATTGCCAATGGTGTCCTCGGCAAAGATGCTGGAGAAGACGGGGATGCCGTCGGCGGGGCATCCGGTTCCGGTCAGGGGTTGGCACAGCGGTGACGAATAGCGCCGCAATCCCACTAGAGTTATGCCGTTGGCAGCGAGAGCAGACACCGGCGTGCCGTTGGATCCGCCATTCAACACGAATGGCGCGCCACCCGCTCCCCCGTAGGGAACGTGCAGGGTGAAGTTGGCGGGCAGCATAGCTGTCGGTGGGATGTAATACGAGTTGTCGGACGAGTTCGGCGCGCAGGTGTAGCTGGGATCGTTGTTGGCGGCCGACAGATTCATGAGATCGAGACAGGATTGCGCGTTCCCGTAATTGATGTCATGTGAGACTAGCAGGCGGTGTCCCTGGGAGCCCACGTAGCCAACCTGCATCATCATGTCCTTGCCGAGCGCGCGCTGGATGGTGAGGTTGTACTGCTCTGAATACTGCGTCCGAATGTGCGGCTGCATATCGCCAAAGAGCAGGATGGGGCGGTAGGTGGACCAGTCAATCGGGGTGCCCGGCTTGGGCGAGATGATGCCGTTGAAGGGATTGGGAAACTGCGTGCCGGTCTGATCGACGAACGGGGTGTTAAAGGTAGTGTTGAAGATGCTAGTGCTGCCGCCGAAGGGTGGCTCGGCGCCGAACTGTTCAAGCACCAACTGCTCGATGGGATTATAGAAGATGCCGTAGCCGGTCTTAATGGTGAACGTGCCGGGATCACCCGTGATCTTGTGCAACCATCCCTTGCTGGCGCTGGGGCTCCATGCAACGCCAATGCGGGGGGCCCAAGCCTTGTAGTAGGTCTGGGTCAACCCAGGAGGGACGCCCTTGTCGCCTGGCACGACCAAGCCGAGCGGGTTCACGGCGTTGGCAGGTCCAGTCACTGTGCAGTCGGTGGAACCGTACACCTGTACCAACGGGTTTGTGGGCGATAGCTGACAAGGGTACTGCAGGGTCGCTTGGCCGGGGCGATACGTCTGGACGTGGCCGAGAACGTCAGCCAGTGGAGTGTCCAATTCCCAGCGGAGTCCGTAGTTGAGGGTCACGTTCGGCTTGATGCGCCAACTGTCTTGCCCAAAGAGGTAGTAGGCGTTGTTGCGAACATGCTCGGTCTGGGCTGAACCCTGTGAATAGCTGTTAGGAAGCCCCAATAGATAGTCCGGCAGGTAGTTGAAAATGCCGTTGACGGGATCAGCCAGCAGTCCCGGAGTATTGGGATCGGAGCTGTTGTACTGGTAAAAGCCATTAACGTTGAAATACAGCGTCTGGTTGAACTGCATGTATCGAATGTCGGCGCCGAATTTCAGGGAGTGCGCCCCGAGTTGCTTGCTGATGTTGTCGGCCCACACGTAGCTGTTGCCGATCTGCGGAAGCTGGCCTTCGAAGTTGTTGCCAATAGAAAAAGACCCCGGGACGGAGATGAACGGAACACCTTCGTAATTCTTGCCCAAGCCGGGGGTGATTCCGGCGCTGGGATTGTTAGGGTCGCTGAAGCACTGGCTGGAAGGAACCAGGCTGCCGCAGGAGTTCTGCACGAGGTTGGTGCGCGTGGGAGCCTGGAAGCCGGTCTGGTTTTCGCGCATGTAGGTGAAGCGGGCCTCGTTCACCAGACTGTTGCTGATGGTCCAAATGTGGGCAATGTTCAGCTGCTGCACGGTGGTGGGAATCTGCGCGCCAAAGCCGGGCACGTTGGCGCCGGCGGCCTGGAAGAACGAGAATGCCTGATTCGTCAACGAATCGTTGATGTAGTAGTAGACGTTCAGGTTCTGATTGTTGGTAAGACGGTAGTCGAACTTCATCGATCCTTGATCGCCGTTGACGATCTGGTTGGGGACCGACTGGAACAGATTGCCGGGCTGGTTGGGCAGCGGAACGTAAAGCTGCATCAATGCGACGGCCGTGGGGTCCATGCAGGGCGTGGGAATCTGGTTGTTGGCAAAGATCGACGCGTAAGGAATCGGAACGGTGTCGCCCTGGGTGGAAAGCGGCGCGGACAAACCAAGCGCGCCAAGACAGCCTGAGCGATTGTTGAAGAGATCGGCAACCGCCTGATTGGCGATCTGGCCCGAAAAACCGCCAGTTACACTGCTGAAGTCTCCGTTGCGCTGGTTCTGATTGGGCACGTAGAACTGCGCGCTGGGGATGCCCTGCTTGATACGGCGTCCTTCGTACGACAGGAAGAAGAAGGCGCGGTCCTTTTTGATGGGCCCGCCGAGGGTGCCGCCAAACTGGTTCTGCTGGAACTGGGGCTTGACGACGTTGAAGTAGCCCTGTGCGTTCAGCACGCTGTTGCGGAAGAACTCGAAGGCATTGCCGTGGAATTGGTTGGTTCCGGACTTGGTGACGACGTTGATCACCGCACCGGAGTTGCGGCCGTATTCGGCGTCGAAGGTATTGGTGAGGACGCGGAACTCGGCAATGCTGTCAGGGCTGGGCTGCACCGTTGGGAGGTTGGCGAACAGGTCATTGGCGTCGCCGCCATTGACATTGAAGTTATTGGACCGTCCCCGGCCACCGTTGACGGAAACAACTCCCGGCTGGTCGCTGCCGTAGGCGATAGAGTTGCTGCCGCCTACGTTGGACATGACGCCGGGCTGTAACTGCAGTAGCTGATAAGTGTCGCGCGTGTTGAGGGGCAACTGCGTCGCCATGAGGGAGTCAACCGTGGCGCCGAGCTGGGTGGAACTGGTGTCAATGAGCGGTGCCTCGGAGGTGACCTCGACGGTTTCGGTCGCGGCGCCGAGTTGCAGTGTGCCATTGACGGTGAGGGTCTGGTTCAAGTCGAGGGCAACCTGCTTGCGTGTCAGCTTCTTGAATCCGGTGGCTTCGAAATCGATGGTGTAGGTGCCGACGACGACGGTCGGGAACGCGTAGTCGCCGCTCTTGCTGGTTTGGGTGTCGTTGCTGACGCCAGTCGCATCGTTGGAAATAGTGACTCTGGCGCCGGCAATCACGGCGCCGCTGGGATCGGTGACGCGGCCAATGATTCGACCGCCGGTGCTCTGAGCCAGGGCACCAAGAGCCAACAAAACCGCCAGGAGGGCGGCAGGAAACACTCGTGCGTAGAAACGACAGCCCAACCTGATCATAAACCCCCTTTGGAAAGTGACTGAATTGTGGACGCGGGCGCGTAGAAACAATCCGCTTGCAGCGACAGCAAACCTTGCTATAATCCCGCAAGGTTAGAGAACCTGTTTCCCACTTGTCAAGCGAAACGTTGAAAGCCCGCGCCCAGCACGGTTCTTCGCAGATGAAATCGGCGTCCGAGGCAAGTCCCAAGGCTTACCTGAAGATTGGTGACGTCGCCGAACTCACCGGGGTTTCCGCGTCCGTGATCCGGTCCTGGGAGAGGCTGGGCATCGTCCATCCCGTGCGTACCGACAGCAGATATCGCCTCTACTCGAAGGACGACCTCAAGGTGTTGAAGCGTGCGCAGTTCCTTAGCCGGGGGCGTGGTTTAAACGGGCCGGCAATCGTCGAGTTATTAAAGGCACAGGGGCTGGTAAAGGCGGCGCGTCACGATGGAGCCGGCGTGATGGGGTTTCGTCTGCGGCAGTTGCGTCTGAGCCAGAAGCTCTCGCTGGCGGAGGTGGCCAGCGCTGTGGGCATTTCGGTCGGCTTCCTGAGCGCGATTGAACGTTCGCACATGAGCGCGTCCGTGGGGACGCTGCGCAAGCTGGCGCGCTATTACAAGCTCAACATTCTGGACTTCTTCGACCCCGCGCAGGCCAATCCCTATCGCGTGAGGCCCAGCGAGCGCAAGCGTCTGGACGCAGGCCCCGGAGTGCAGATGGAACTGCTGGCATGGGGCAATCCCGTAATGGAACCGCACCTGTTCACCATCGCTCCGGGGGCGGGCAGCGGCGATTCCTATGCGCACGAGGGCGAGGAGTTTCTCTATGTGTTGCGCGGCGTGCTGAATATCGCGCTGGAAGAGCAGTGGTATGTGCTGCACCCGGGCGACAGCTTCTACTTTGAAAGCAACACGCCACACACTTGGCGTAACACAGGCAAGACGGAAACGGTTGTTCTGTGGGTGAACACCCCGCCGACGTTCTAGCTGGAAAGTGTGCTGAGGTGTCATGATGTCGAGGGCTATGAAGACGCCCATTCTGTGGCACTCGCGCTCCCGTTTGCTTGGGGCCAGGGGAACGGGTCTTGTCGCGATTCTTGCGTTGGTGAGCTCGGCGACGCTATTCCTGGGCTCCTGCACTAAACGCACGCCCACCTTGAACTTGCTGGTGTGGGAAGGCTATGCCGATCTGTCGTTCGTCAAGGCGTTTGAGGAACAGTGCAAGTGCAAAGTCAATGCCTCCTACATGGGTTCGAGCGACGAGTTGATGGCCAAGCTGCGGGGCGGCAGCGCCAGCAACTACGACGTGATCTCGCCGTCGAGCGACGTGGCCACCAGCATCGCGGAGTCGGGACTGGCGGCGCCGCTCGATCTGTCGAAAATTCCGAGCTATAACCAGACTTCGCAGGCACAGAGAGACCTGCCGCTGGTGCGAGTGAACGGAAGGGTGTACGGCGTGCCGTTCATGTGGGGGCCGAATCCGCTGCTCTACGACACTACCTACTTCAAGTCGCCGCCACAAAGCTGGAGCGAACTGTGGGACCCGAAGCTCAAGGAGAAGATCTCTATACCCGATGAGCTATCGAGCGTGTACATGACGGCACAAGTGCTCGGGTACGATAGTCCGCCATCGGAGCTCTACAACCTGAGCGATGAACGACTGGAAAAAGTCAAAGCAAAGCTACTGGAGTTGAAGCCAAACATTCGCAAGCTGTGGGCGACGGGCGGCGAGTTGACCAACCTCTTTCAGAATCACGAAGTCGTGGCGGCGATCGGATGGCCGTTGATGACCAACCAATTACACAAGCTCGGATTTCCCATTGGAGAGACCATTCCCAAGGAAAACACGACAGGGTGGATCGACCACTTGATGATCACCTCGGCCAGTGACAACAAGGAACTCGCGACCCGGTTTCTGGAATACATGATCGAGGCGAAGACGCAAAAGCAGGTTGCGGATGTGACCGGATACACGCCGGCGAATCCGAGCGCTGCGCAATTCATGACGCAAGACCAGCGGGAGAGCCTGCATCTTGAGGATTCGGAAAACTATCAGAAGCGCATTTACTTCTGGCAAAACGTTCCCCGGCGGGCGAAGTACAACGAAGTCTGGAATCAGGTAAAAGCCGCGCAATAAAGTCATGAACGAAAAGACAGTTGCCGGTGCATCAGCGACAAGCGTCGCGGCGGAGGCGTCGACTAGGGTCTTGCTGTCGGTACGCTCGGTGGCGAAGCGATTCGGCAACAATATTGTGTTGCGCGATATCAGCCTGGATGTCGCGGAAGGAGAGTTTCTCAGCATCCTGGGTGAGAGCGGATCAGGTAAGACCACGCTATTGCGCCTGATTGCCGGCTTTGAACGCTGTGACGGCGGCGAAATCTGGATGGCCGGTGAACGCCTCGACCCGCAGCCACCGTATCAACGACAGGTCAACACGGTTTTTCAGAACTACGCATTGTTTCCTCACCTTTCGGTTTTCGATAACGTGGCGTACGGCCTGCGCGTGAAGAAGGCGCCTGCCAATGAAATCAAAGAGAGAGTCGAGCAGGTACTCGTAATGGTGAAAATGTCGAGTTTCGCCAATGCGAGTCCGGCAAAGATCAGCGGCGGACAGCAGCAACGCGTAGCGCTGGCGCGGGCACTGGTGAACCGCCCCAAGTTATTGCTGCTCGACGAACCGCTCTCGGCGCTTGACGCCAACCTGCGGCGGCAGATGCAGGTCGAGCTCAAGGTCCTGCAGAGAGAAATAGGGATCGCGTTCGTCTTCGTTACACATGATCAGGAAGAGGCGATGACGATGTCGGACCGCATCGCCCTGCTGCGCGCCGGAGAGTTGGAGCAGGTGGCGACACCCCGCGAAATCTACGCTCAACCGGCGACAGCGTACACGGCGCAGTTCATCGGGCAAACCAACCTCCTGCATGCCCAAGTTACTGCCGGCATAGCGGAATGCGCGGGCTTGCGCTGGCCCACGAGCGAACCGGATGGACCAGGTACGTTCTCAGTGAGGCCCGAATCCATCGTTGTGGCGGTGGGTGCTTCGTCGAACGGGTCTGTGCGCTTTCACGCGAAGGTGATCAGCCGGATATTTCAGGGAGCAGCCGAGTTGCTGCAGGTCGAGACGGCAACCGGGTACAGGCTGAACGTTCGCGTGCCGGGCGCGAAGACGGTTGCCAGCGGGCTGGAGTTGGAGTTCGCGGCCTCAGATGCGGTGCCGGTGCGAGAGACGCAGGCCTGAGCATGTTTTCGCGTGCCTACAAACTCGCGGTTTCGCTGCCTCCCCTGGCGTGGGTTGTGCTGTTTCTGCTGACACCGTATCTGTTGCTGCTGGTTTACAGCTTCTGGTCGGTAACGCCATCGCAGCAGATTGTGCATACCTGGGGCCTGCAGAACTACCTCGAGTTGCTACACGTCAGAGTGTACGTCGGAGTGCTGGTGCGCTCGATGCGCATTGCCGCCAGCGTAACGATGTTGTCGCTGCTGCTCGCCCTTCCTCTGGCGTATTACGTGTCGTTCCATGCCGGCAAGAAGAAAGATCTGCTGTACCAGTTGGTGATTATTCCGCTGTGGGTCAGCTACTTGGTGCGAGCGTATGCGTGGAAGACAATCCTGGGCAGCGATGGAGTGCTCAACACCCTGCTGCAATACCTGCACGTCACCAGCCATCCTCAGGGATATCTGCTGTACAGCCCGTTGGCGGTGGTGCTGACGCTCACGCACATCTACACGCCATTCGCCTTCCTCCCGATTTACGCGGCGCTGGAGCACATACCGCGCAAACTTGTCGAAGCCTCATACGATCTGGGAGCAACGCCGTCCCAGACCTTCTGGCGCGTCATCGTGCCGCTGTCCATCCCGGGCGTGGTTGCCGGCGCGACGTTTTCCTTCGTGCTGAGCCTCGGGGACTTTCTAGCGCCCTTGCTGGTTGGCGGGCCTAGCGGCGTGATGATTTCCAACATCGTGGTGAGCTTGTTTGGCGCAGCCTACAACTGGCCGTTGGGCGCAGCGATCTCCGCCTGCATGATGGTCCTGGTAGTTGCTTTGCTGTTCGCCACGGAGCGGCTGGAGAAGAAATGGAGCTTCACATGAGCTTCAATTCGTCGCGGCAAGAGCGCGCGGGTTTGTCGGCGGTGCATACGACGCTGGTGTTTGCGTTTCTTTATCTGCCGATTGTCGTGCTGATTGTGTACTCGTTCAACGGTGGCGGGGTGGGCGGATTCCCGCCGCGTAACCTCACACTAGACTGGTACCGGCAGCTGGCGCAAGATACCCCATTGTGGGACTCGGTGCTGAACAGCCTGATGGTGGCGCTGGCGGCGATAGCGATCTCCATCGGACTGGGGTTGCCAGCCGCGCTGGCGCTCGACCGCGTGAGCTTTCCGGGCAAGGCGTTGTTCCGCCGCCTGGTCTTGTTGCCACTGATTTTGCCAGGCATTATGACCGGCCTTTCGTTACTGATGCTGGTGGTGCTGATTGGGCTGAAGCTGAGCCTCATCACCATCATTCTCGGCCACGGCACGGCGCTGATTTCGGTGGCGACGACAGAAATCTTTGCGGGACTGCAGAAGGCCGATCGAGCACAAGAAGAAGCCTCACTCGACTTGGGGGCGAACTATTGGCAGACCTTCTGGCGAGTCACTCTGCCCAACCTCAAGTTATCGATCATCGGTGCGGGGCTGTTGATCTTCACGCTGTCGATGGATGAAATCGCAGTCAGCTTCTTCCTGATTGGACGCGACAACACGCTGCCGCTGGAGATCTGGTCTCGCCTGCGGAGAGGGATGACGCCGGAGATCAACGCCATTTCAACCGTCATCTTTTTGTTTTCGTTGATCATGATTGTGTTGTGGTACCGGCTGCGCGTGCGCGGCGGCGAAGAAGTGGCCGACATCGTTGCGGCCGTACCAAGGAGGCTGCATGAGCACCAGTCGTAGAGACTTCATCCGCTATGTCGTGGCGGGCAGCATTGCGGCGGGATGTCCGGTCGATTTGTCGCTGTTGGCGGCGGAACCCTCGACCATCGAGGTGGATGGCGAGCACAACCAGATATGCCACGAGATCCGCGACGGGCATACGTTTGCGCATCCTCCGGCCACGCTGAAGCACGACGTGGTGATCGTCGGCGGCGGCGTGAGCGGGCTGATGTCCGCATACCTGATGCACGACAAGGACTTCCTGCTGCTGGAGAAGGAACGGCATTGGGGCGGCAATTCGTACCTTGAGGAGTACAACGGAGTGGCTTACGCCACCGGTGGTGCCTTTACCGAGGGCGAGACCATGTGGGAGTTCACGACGGGATTGGGGCTGCCGTATCTACCTGTCGACAACTGGGACGGCACCATCGCCAACGGCGAGTTTGTGGCCGATACCTGGGGCGCGGGACTCGACCACTTGCCGTATCCGCAGAATGTGCGCGACAAGTTCAAGAAGTTCCGCGATGAAATGCTCAAGATCGATCTGGAAAAGCATGCTGTGGAACTCGACAATGTGCCGTTGTCGAAATATACGGCGGGTTACGGTCCCGAGTTGCAGGCATGGTGGGACGGATTCGGCCCATCCAACTGGGGAGCGCGCGCCGATGAGAGTGCGGCGATCCTCGGGATTTACGAAGTGCAGAACGCGGCAGGAGCGAAGCGCAAAGACGACCGCATGACATGGCCGGGCGGACTCGGAGCAATCAACAGAAAGTTGGCGGAGATCATGCAGCCGCACAGCGATCGCATGCTGCTGAACGCGGCTACGGTTGCGGTAGTTCCGCAGAAGCACAGCGTGAACGTCACCTATCTGCACGGCGGCAAGCCGCAGACGGTTGAGGCCAAAGGCGTGATCATGGCGACTCCGAAGTTCATTACCGTGCGCATGGTCGAGGGAATGCCGCAGAAGCAGAAGGACGCGATTGCGAAGATGCGCTACATTCCCTATGCAGTGGTGAACCTGGTGTACGACAAACCAGTTTTCAACGGCGGCTATGACACCTGGTGTCCGGGGCACAGCTTCACCGACTTCATCGTTGCCGACTGGACCGTCCGTAACCAACCGGGCTACAAGCAGAAGTACAACATCTTGACTTGCTATACGCCGTTGCGGCGCGAACAGCGCGGGATTCTGCTCACTGAAGAAGGCAGCAAGCAGCTGGCAGCGAATGTGCTGCGTGATTTCCAGAAGCTGTTACCGCAAACGAATGCTGATCCGGTCGAAGTGCAGATCTATCGCCGGGGACACCCGCTTTATCAGTCGCTACCAGGCAATTACACGCAGGTTCTGCCGCAGGTACGGCAACCCATGGAGCGCGTTTTCTTCGCCAACACCGACTCGGAAGGGCCGGTGTCAACCACGCCGCAAGGAATTGAAGCGGCGCGACGTGCGGTCAAGGAGTACGAGAAGATGATCGCTGGGAATCGGGTTGCGGCTTCAATCAGCTCGCGGAACTTTACTGAGAATTGAGGAAAAAGAATCGTAAGTTCATCATTTCGCAAAGCGTTGCGGGTACGATCTTGTATTACCCACGCCACCGTTACGATGTAATCTGTGCAAGCGAAAGGACTTCTAACCAAGGTTCCTATATTGAAGGCGACGATAATAGCGCCAAAAGTGGCAGAACCTGGTCGGGAATGGGTAATACACAATCGGTCGTGACCGAGATCGCAGAACTGCATAGAGCTGAATAAGTTTCCAGGACTGCTCAAACTCTTACTTGATCTCAATCAGTAAACTCCCGCTAGGCAACCACACCTGTTCGCTTTCTGGCATCGGGGTTTGGTCGCACGCCCATCCGCTACTTCTTCGCCGGAATGGTGAAGTTGACTGGGACCTTGATGTTGTAGGTGCGGGCGAAGTTGGTCTGGTTGAGCGAGAAGCTCAGGCGCCCACGCGAATCGATGAAGGCCAGCGGCTTGCCAATCCCCACGTCGGAGAACGTGTGAGTGAACGGCATGTTCATCTCGAAGGTGCCGAGCGTGAGATGGATGGCGTCGCCCCACTTGTAGCCCAGTTTTTCGAACTCCTGGCTCGATACGTTGGTCACGAGATTGCCGAAAGGACCATCCACGCCTACGATTTGCGCATTGAGCACGCCATTCTCGATCTTCGGTTGAGGGAGGCTCAAGCGAACTAACTGTCCGACCGGCATTTCTGGGCCGACTTCAGTCCAGCCTTCACCGTTGGCGAGGTGCGCGCCCACGGGCGAAAAGACATCGCGCCCGTGAAACGTGGAGGAGGTTGCATCCTGGATCATCCACTTGCGATTAGTGGTGACGCGCACGGCCTCGATGTCGTCGAGATCCTGCACGTAGGTCAGCAGGCCATTATCGGGAAGCACGTAGTAATTGCCCTTTCTTGACTTGGCCACAATTGCTTTGCGCGAGCTGCCCACGCCGGGATCGATCACAACGACGAACACCGTTCCTTGCGGAACATACGGCGTCATTCCCATGATGTAACGTGCGCCGTCGACGATCGAGAACGGCGTAACTTCGTGGGTGATGTCGAGAATCCGGACAGTGGGATCAATGTTGTACATCACCTGCCGGCAGATGGCCACCGAGTCGTCAAGCAAGCCGAAATCGGTCATGAACGCGATCTCATTGGGGCGGCCAGGGACGGCGGGATTCGCCGCAACAAGCCGTGACGAGCCGATCATCAGAGCCAACAGGATGAAGATGCAGGAGGCAGTTCGCTGAGACCTGGGCGTGGTCACGTCTTCACCTCTTTCTGGACGGTATCAGGAGTCTCCTATTCTCACCAATCGACCGGGCAATCGACCGGGCAATTCGAGTGGAACTTAACACCTCTTTTCCTCTGCTTAGTGGAATAAAATCGCGGTCAGCATGGCATCCGCCCCACGCACCATTTTTCATGTCGACATGGACGCATTCTTCGTGTCGGTCGAGGAATTGTTTGATCCCTCCTTAAAGGGGAAGCCGGTGGTGGTTGGGGGACAGGCCAATGAGCGCGGTGTGGTTTCAGCGGCGTCCTATGCGGCGCGCAAGTACGGCGTGCACTCCGCCATGCCGTTGCGGACAGCTGCCAAACTCTGCCCTCAAGCGGTTTTCGTCGATGGTCATCCGGAGCGATACCGGGAGTACTCCGGGAAAGTGTACGAAGTGCTGAACCGTTTCTCCCCGAAGCTTGAGATGGTTTCCATCGACGAGGCTTACGTCGACATGACCGGAACCGATCGCCTGCACGGGCCGCCATTGCACGCGGCCCACGCCCTACACCAAGCGATGAAGTCGACGACCAATCTCAATTGCTCCATTGGGATCGGGACTTCGCGGCTAGTTGCCAAGGTCTGTTCCGATCAGGCAAAGCCGAACGGGCTTCTATACGTGTTGCCTGGAGCAGAGGCCGCGTTTCTGGCTCCCCTCGACGTGCGAAAAATTCCCGGCGTCGGAAAGGTCATGGAGAAGCGTCTGCAGGACCAGGGCATTCGTAAAGTTGGCGACCTTGCGGACCGGGACGAACGGTGGCTCGAGCAAAACTTCGGCGCACTGGGATCGGCGCTTGCTGGCAAGTCACGCGGATTCGATTGGGGAGCGTGGTTCGAGGGCGAGATCGGAGTGGACGACGGGCCCCGATCCATAAGCCACGAACACACCTTCAATACCGATACAGCTGAATCCCAGGCGCTGGAATCGATGCTGGCGCGGTTGTCGGAGATGGTATGCCGTCGTTTGCGCGATCAGAACCTGCGGGCGCGCACTCTGCAGTTGAAACTGCGCTATACCGACTTTACTACGATCACGCGGGCGCGCACTCTCGACCACCCGACTGCGGTGGACTCTGAGGTGTTTGCCGCCATCCGCGAGTTGTTCCGCGCCAACTGGAACCGGGGAGCGGTGCGGCTGCTGGGGGTGCATGCGGCGCACTGGGACGAAGAGAGTGACCAGCTCAGCCTGGAAGGACGGACCTCACACGACAAGTGGAACCAGGCGCTGTCAGCAGCCGATCGGCTGCGCGAGAAGTTCGGCGAGAACACGATTTCGCTGGCTACCGGCATGAATGCGCGTTTTCGGGAGCGTACTCACGAGAATCCGGCCGCACTGCCGGGAAAGAAGAAGGAGAAATAGCCGGCTACTTGGCCGCCCCCGGCTTGGGCGGAAGATACTTCTTGTTGATCCTCGCGACCACCACATAATTTGGATCAACGATTTCGTTGACGCTCAGTTCTCCCGCCACCGACATCAATTCATAAAGATCGAATTGCGACAGTCCATAGTCGTCGTGGATCCACTTGATTAACTCGGTGTACGCAATACGGGTCGCGTCTTCCAACGGCCGGTAGATACCCGCCGCCATGAGGTAGTCGTCGTTCTCGAAACGCGGCCAGGAAATCTTTTTGCCTTTGATCAAATCCACCTTAACTCGCACGTGCATGGGCACTTCAATAGCACTGCCCGCCACCTCGCCATTTCCCATCGCCGCATGGCCGTCGCCAAGGTAAAGCAAGGCGCCCCGCACGTTCACAGGCAGGTAGAGGGTATTGCCGACGCTGGCCTCGGGTGAATCCATGTTGCCGCCGAATTCGGCCGCCACCAGCGAACTGCGCGCCTCGCCATCAGCGGGTGCGACGCCGATGCAGCCGAGGAAGGGGTGCAAAGGGATCTTTGTGGTGAAATCAGAATCCGTTGCCTTAAACGTCGCGGTATTGTTTTCTTTATCGATCGGGTAGAACCAGATACGCTCCGGCAGATCGTGGTTGAGCATCGGCGTGTAGGTGCTGCTGCTGAGCGCCCCGAATCCCGGGACATAGTTCCCGATTCCCTGGTCTCCGTCGATCGAGAGATCGAGGAACTTCACCACCAGCGTGTCGCCCCGCTGCGCGCCCTCGACGTAAAACGGCCCTGTCAACGGGTTGTCCATTTTAACCATGCTCATGGTGTCGCCGGGCTTCTGCAGGGCTCCACCGAAGCAATCGAGAGTATTGGTGTCGAGGGTATCGCCTGGCCGCAACGCAGCAACCGGGTCGGCTGGACCGAACACAGCCTTGACGTTTTCCGTCGTTGCGCGGTAGGTAACAATCTTGGCGGGAGGGCCCCCGCCAGCCGAGGCGTTGCCGGGAAGGTCTTGTGTCTGGGCGGTCGCGGGCTGTGCCAGCGTCGCCGCGTAAATCACTACGACTAGCGATTTCAACCTCATTGGGACAGGAGTTTAACACTCCCGGCGGCCCGCGGATACCGTAGACAGCGTGATAAGCTTACGCGGTGATGGTCTGACGGTACTCGCAGGTATCACCAGAGTCAGTGACAGCCGGCCATCCAGCGCGTTTGGGCCGATCGGCGGCGAGGTGAGGCGAAGATTTCGCGCTGACATTCGCCGCAGGTTGCAATGTCAGGCAGGATCAGCGCGGTATTCGCTCCTTCGCTGTTTGAGTAAGAGATGGAGCAGCGTAGGATCATCCGGTCGCAGCCTGCTGCCAGTGCCGTAGGGGCCCGGGTACTCGATTATTTCCAGTAGTCGAAATGTAGTTCGTTTGATATCGTTTCGTCGCCAAGTCCGGTGGAGAGTTACTGCCCGCCTAAACGAGGGGAGTTCTTATGGCAGACGCTGTCAAGCGCTACGAAGCCAGCAAAACCGTGTGGGACGGCATTGCGGGCTCGAGGCAGTTCAAGGACCTGATGGCGACCAAGAAGGTCTTCATCGTTCCGGCGTTCATCTTCTTCGTGGTTTACTACTTCGCCTTGCCTGCGCTGGTGGGCTACGCACCCAACTTCATGGCCACGAAGGTTGTCGGCAACGTTAATATCGCCTACCTGTTTGCACTGTCGCAATTCTTTGTCGCCTGGATCATCGCCGGTCTGTACGTAAAGGCCGCGAATGACTTTGACAGTTTGTCGAAGGACATTATTGACAAAGCCGGCGACGGCCAGGGAGGCAAGTAGGCATGTCAACTTCGCTAATCATGTTCCTGGTGTTTATTGCCATCACCCTCGGGATTACTTTCTGGGCGTCGAAACGTTCCGCTGGTTCGAGTGCATATTTCGCTGCGGGTCGCCAGATCAAGGGCTGGCAGAACGGAGTCGCCGTCGCCGGTGACTACATGAGCGCTGCGTCGTTCCTCGGGATTGCGGGCTTGATCGCATTCTTCGGTTATGACGGCTTCATGTACTCGGTGGGCTGGCTCGTCGCCTACCTTACCGTGCTGCTCGTTGTCGCCGAGCCGCTGCGCAACGCCGGCAAGTACACCATGGCGGATGTACTCGCTTATCGGCTCAAGGCGCGCCCCGTGCGGGCGATGGCTTCACTCAGTACTCTGACGGTGAGCACGTTCTACATGATCGCGCAGATGGTGGGCGCCGGCACCCTCGTCGCTCTGCTACTGAAAGACTCGGGTATCAAGTTTCCCGTGGCCGTAATCGGCGTCGGCATCCTGATGATCATCTACGTGGTCTTCGGCGGCATGCTGGCGACCACGTGGGTTCAGATCATCAAGGCGGTCCTGCTGATGGGTGGCACGCTGTTGCTGAGCATCCTGGTCATGGGCCACTTTGGATTCAGCTTTGGCGCGTTCTTCGACGCTATCGGACACGTAACCTATCACGACGCAAAGGGTACCGAGGTGGTCAAGGACTTCCTCACTCCCGGCTTGCGTTACAAACCGCCTTACGGTGCGCTTGACCTGATCTCTTTAGGTGTTGCGCTGATCTTCGGCACAGCCGGACTGCCGCACATACTGGTTCGGTTTTACACCGTGCCTGACGCCAAGACCGCGCGTCATAGCGTCGTATGGGCGATGGTCCTGATTGGCAGCTTCTACATCATGACCACCTTCCTGGGGTTCGGAGCAGCAACCATCGTGGGCCAGGACTTCATCAAGACTCACGGCGGCACGAACATGAGTGCTCCTCTGCTCGCCCAGGCGCTGGCAGGGAATGTCTTCTTCGCGTTCATCTCCGCCATCGCATTTGCCACAATTCTCGCCGTCGTTGCCGGCCTCACCATCAGTGCGTCAACCTCGTTCGCTCACGACTTCTGGACCAATGTCATTCACAAGGGAGTGGAGCGAGCGCCTGGTGAGGAGGTGCGCGTTGCCCGAGTCGCCGCGTTTGTTGTTGGCTTCATCGCCATGGGAATAGCGATCCTTCTGGGACCTACGGCCAATGTAGCGTTCCTGGTAGCTTTGGCGTTTGCGGTGGCAGCGTCGGCGAATCTGCCGGTGATTGTGTTGTCGATCTACTGGCGGCGCTTTAACACCGCCGGGGCCGTTGCCGGTCTGGCCATAGGGCTGCTTTCGTCGCTATTCCTGATCATCATCAGCCCCAGCTTTATGGCGGTCGATCCTCCGACACTTACGGTTGGTCGCCACCTCTTCCAACAAAAAGCGTGGTTCCCGTTGGAGAACCCCGCGATTCTGAGCGTTCCGCTGGGTTTTCTGGCAGCTGTCCTCGGAACACTGCTCACCAAGGAGCCTGAGGCCGAGGCGAAGTACAACGAGCTCCTGGTGCGCTCCAACACCGGACTGGGCGCGGAGAAGGCAACGGCTCACTAATCCCTGACGGCGTGCGGAAAGTTCGCTGCTGGGGGAAGGTAAACTATCCGGAGTGGTTGAAATCGGCGGGCGGAGGCCCGTTGGTGGCTCGCTCTTTTGCGGATCTTCCGACGCGCTGCTGGCTGGGCTGGTCGAGCATGTCCGCTGCGAGATGGGGCCCATCGCACGGTCCGGTTAAGATCATGCGTCGACTGCTCAAAGCTCAGGAAACGGGAGCGGAAATCGGCGATCTTTCGACCCTGGAACAATAACTAAGTCCGTACCAACCGGCCCGCTACCAGGCGGGCCGGTGTATGTCAGCAAGTACCGGCTTCATGCAGTAGAGTATTAGTCGCAATTATTCAGCACTCCTAGGGGGCAATGTCGATGTCGACGCAACAAACCGCACCGAACCAGAATATCGAGTCCACGCTGACCGAAACCCGGAGCTTCCCGCCTCCGGAGGAGTTCAGCCAGAACGCCATCGTCAAGAGCGCTGCGGAATATGAAAAGATTCGCGCTCGCGCCTCCGCCGATCCCGAGGGCTTCTGGTCCGAGATTGCGCGCGAGCTGCACTGGTTCAAGTCGTGGGACAAGGTGCTGGAGTGGGATGTACCGTGGGCAAAATGGTTTCTCGGCGGCAAGATCAACTTGTCCTACAACTGCCTCGACCGTCACGTCGACACCTGGCGTAAAAACAAGGCCGCCATTATCTGGGAGAGTGAGCCCGGCGAAGTCCGCACCTTGACTTATCAGCAACTGCTGACCGAGGTAAAGAAGTTCTCCAACGTGCTTAAGTCGCTCGACATCAAGTCGGGCGATCGCGTCGCCATCTACATGGGCATGTGTCCCGAACTGCCGATCGCCATGCTCGCATGTGCGCGCATCGGCGCAGTGCACTCGGTCATCTTCGGTGGATTTTCGTCGAATGCCCTCGTCGACCGCATCACCGACCAGGAAGCGGTGGCGGTCATCACGCAGGATTCCTCCTACCGGCGCGGAAGCGAAGTGAAACTGAAAGCGGCCGTGGACGAAGCGGTTGACCGTTGCCCCAGCGTGAAGCATGTCGTGGTGTACAAGCGCACCGGTTGTGATGTCTCATGGAAGGAAGGCCGCGACTATTGGTGGCACGAGTTGATGGCCAAGGCCAGCGACAATTGTCCGGCCGAAGAACTGGACTCCGAGCACCCCCTCTACATCCTGTATACCTCGGGCACAACCGGAAAGCCAAAGGGAATCGTGCACACCACTGGTGGCTACTCCGTCGGAACCTATATCACCGCTAAGTGGGTGTTTGACCTGAAAGAAGAAGACACCTATTGGTGCACCGCCGACATCGGATGGGTCACCGGACACAGCTACATCGTCTACGGACCGTTGCAGAATGGCGCGACCGTTCTGATGTACGAAGGCGCGCCTAACTGGCCGGCCTTCGATCGCTTCTGGGCGATCATCGAGAAGCACAAAGTCAGCATTCTTTACACTGCGCCAACGGCGATTCGCACCTTCGTCAAGTGGGGTGACGAGTGGCCCAAGAAGCATGACCTGACTTCGCTTCGCCTGCTGGGTACCGTCGGCGAGCCCATCAATCCCGAAGCGTGGATGTGGTATCGCGAGGTGATCGGCGGCAACCGCTGTCCCATCGTCGACACCTGGTGGCAGACCGAGACCGGCGCCATCATGATCTCGCCTGTTCCGGGTGCGGTAGCTACGACACCGGGTTCGGCGACCAAACCGCTTCCCGGAATCGAGGCCGAAGTGGTCACACGAGCCGGCGAACGGGTTCCGCTTGGCTCAGGCGGTTTCTTGGTGATCAAGCGTCCATGGCCTTCGATGTTGCGAACTGTCTACGGCGACCCTGAACGTTATGTTCGCCAGTACTGGTCCGACATCCCCGGCATGTATTTCACCGGCGACGGCGCGCGGGAGGATGAGAACGGCAATTTCTGGATCATGGGCCGCGTTGACGACGTGCTCAATGTCTCCGGACACCGCCTTAGCACCATGGAGATTGAATCTGCACTGGTAGCGCACGAGAAAGTCGCGGAAGCGGCCGTAGTCGGGCGTCCTGACGAAATGAAGGGACAGGCCGTGGCGGCCTTCGTCACCCTCGAAATGGGGCATACGCCGTCAGACGCTTTGAAAGAAGAATTGCGGCAGTGGGTAGCCAAGGAGATCGGCTCCATGGCCAAGCCCGACGACATCCGCTTTACCGACCAGCTTCCCAAAACGCGCTCCGGCAAAATTATGCGGCGCCTACTGCGCGAACTCGCTTCCAGCGGAGACGTCAAAGGCGACATTACGACACTGGAAGATTTTGGCGTGATCGCCAAGCTGAAGGAAGAAGAAACGTAAGTCGGATCTGCAGTCTGACCGAAAGATCGGGGCCCTTCATGCGCCCCATTTTTTATGCGCGCAGTGTGGTGCCTGCGCTCATGGCTGTTGCTGCGAACCTTCCGGATTCTCCGGCTCCGGTCCGGCTTCCAACTCCTGCAGCGGCGCGGGTGCAGGCGATCCCGTTTCCGGCTCGACCAATTCCACCGGAGCCGGGGTTGTGCAGTCCACCGCGTCGGATGGGAACATCGCCGCATGACGTCCATACCAGGTGATGGCGCTGGCCCGCTGCCAGAGCCTGGTTGCGAGCTGTGCCGCGACGATCATCTCAAGCAGCACGAAGACAATCGGAGTCGTTGTAGGCGGCAGATGTGCCCAGATCACTAGACCGATGACCAGGGAAACCCACGCCAGCAGGCTGATCAGGAAGTAGATCCAGAAGAGCTGGCCGAGGTTCCTCCATGTGACGCCGAACGCCTTCCACAAATTCCGCAACATGCGCTGCTCGTTCTGGGCGACAGCACGAACCTGGGCGATATCAAACCAGAGGCGCACCCACAGGCAACCGAGCACCAGGAGGAAGCAACCGCCGGCCAGAATCGAGAAGCCCGCCGAGGCGGGCGTGACGCGATCGTCAACGTAAGTCGACAGCTTGTCCAAGGCGTTGTACAAACCGGCGAGAGTTGCAAAGGGAATCAGCGAGAGCAGCATCAGTCGCACAAACCGCCAGAAGTAGGTACCACACGCGCCGAAATACTCTGCGGCTTTCAGCCTGCGGTCTTCGTGATAGACCGTGAGTATCCCGCCGGCGACGAACAGCATGAACAGGAAGAACAAAGCGCCAGAGTGGAACGAGTCGTGGTGCGAGCGATAAAGATTGGATTCGGGCACCCGGAACAGTTCTATGAACATTCCGAAATCGAAGCCGTTGGTAAGCGGACGGCTGGCGAGACTTTGTCCGAGAACTTCCTCCAGTTGATGATGCGCAGATGCGGTGCCCAACGCCGCCAGAGCGAGATTGACTGCAAACACCCACCAGAAAACGCGCTGATGACGCCAAACCAGGCTTGCGCCTGCAGCGACGATTCCCTTGCTTTCGTCAGCCATCGCCATCTCTCCTAGGTGAGCCAACTCAATATCTGGCCGAAGAACTGGGTCAGGAACAGCCAGTAGGTTGTAATCTTCATGACCGCACCGTCTTGCCGCTCATCGGTCCGGCTGTTATTCAGGTAGTTGCGGTCGAGTGAAACCCGGTAACCAGGGTCGATCTGCACCGACTCGATCTTCGCCTTCTTGCGATAGGTGTATCGCATCCAGCGGTCGCGGCCGTCCCAGATCTCGCGAACCGTCTCGCCATTGTCTAACTTGGTTTCAGCTACCACCGGGAATACGAAATCGTCACGCCGGTGCAACAACACCATGCTGTTGTATTCGGTCTCGCCTTTCTTCTCGTCGAGGCCCTTCACATACCAGTTGACGGGAGTCGACTCGGCACGCAGCACTTCGTAATCCAGCATCTGGGTTCCGTACACTGCCTGCTGCCAGTACCAGCTAAGGTCCCGTCCGGCTGCTTCGTTGACCGTGTGGAGGAAGTCCTCCATGGTCGGATGCTGGAAGCGATACTTCATGAACCATGCATGGATCGCATCGCGCAGAGTCTTCTCGCCGACGACCACCTCCAGCGTAAGCAGCATGGTAGCCGTCTTGCCGTAAGTGACGGATCCGTACGATCCCCCGCTCATCGTCGTGTAGCTGGAACGCGCTAGTGAATCTGCATCGGGCCTGCCGAGATATTGCAGCCGCTGCAGCTCGGAGTCGCCCATCTGCGCGCCCATCCAGTTCAACAGGCTTGTGTTCGCGCCGTACATGTCATCCGTCACCTTTACTTCGGTGTAGCTGTTGATGCCTTCATCGAGCCAGCCGTTCTCGAACTCGTTGGTCGCGACCATGCCGTACCAGTACTGGTGCCCGAACTCATGCTCGGTCACGCCCTCGGGGAAGAGCCGTTGGCCCTTGGGTGCCCACCAGAACGTATCTCCGGTGATGAAGGTCGGATACTCCATCCCCCCGGCCTCCAGCGCGCCATGCGGCGGATCGACCACTGTGATCTGTGCGTATGGGTACGGGCCATACCACTCATCGAAGCGCTTCATCGTGCCTTGCATGACATCGATGTAGCGTTGCCAGGAACTCCGGTTGCTCTCATACGTCAGCAGCCGAATCTTCACGGCGCCAACGCTGCCATCAAAGTTGCTTTGGATAACGTTGTAGTGCGGATCCGCCGTCCAGGCGAAGTCATGCACGTCTTCCGCGTGGAACGCCACCGTTTTCGTGGCATTACCGTTGTCGGAGTCGCTGGTTTGCACACCCGTAGCGCCGATGACGTAGTTCTTGGGCAGAGTGATCTTGACGTCGTAAGTCCCGAAGTCGGCAAAGAACTCCGTCATGGAATGAAACTGGTGGCAGTTCCACGCTCCGTTCCACCAGACTCCAACCTTCGGGAACCACTGCCCTGCCAGAAGAAACGTGCGTTTGTATCCCGTGCGCGCAATGACCTCAGGAAACTTCGCCCGGAAGGAGATCTTAAACTGCACGTCCTCTCCCGGAGCTACAGGTCGTGGCAGGGGTACTTCGAAGACCGTCCGGTCGTCGACATTTCCATCGTCAGGGGCGACGAACTTGATCTGCTTTGTGAGGTCGCCCATCCCCACCACTTCGAACGTAGTGACATCGTTCGAGCCGGACCTTTTCTCGTCCCATTCCTTGATGGAACGGAATGACCCGTCGCGATGTGCCTCGCGCACCCAGGTCGATTTCGGATTAAACGCATTCAGATAAAGATGAAAAGGGAATCGGTCGAGGGGCTGGCCCGTGAGGTTGTGATAGGTCAGCGTCTCGGTTGCTTCGACTAAGTGCTTCTCGGGAAGGTAAATAGCGTCAATCTGATAAGCCACCACCCGCTTCGACAGGGGCCCCGAAACTTTCGGGGCGAAGGGACCCTGTCCCTGCATCGCCACCGCGCTGAAGAATGCGCCAACAGCGAAGAGAACCAGCCTCCTGGCTTGCATCTTGCATCTCCATGCCAGCAAAGTTGAATCTGCACATTAAACGGGAACCGCGGGAGCAATGCAAGGAAGGGCTAAACCGCAGCGCAGGCACAAGACCTGCGCCCGGTTTAACGGTATGGACTACTTGTCGCCCTTGAGAGGCTCGCTCATGCCTGACGCCACATCGACCAGGGCCGGGTCCACCAGCCGGTTCTTGTTGATCGCTTCGGTGAGCGGGACGGAGACAATCTCGTTGCCGCGCAGAGCCACCATGCACCCGAACTCTCCGCGATGCACCATGTCGATCGCTCCAATGCCGTAGCGTGAAGCCAGTACGCGATCGAAAGCGCTAGGCGAACCGCCACGCTGGATGTGTCCCAGCACTACATAGCGCGTCTCCAGACCGGTGCGCCGCTCGACTTCGCGCGCCAGGATCTGCCCTACGCCGCCCAGACGGACGTGGCCGAACTCGTCTTTGCCCATCTCACTGACCACGGGCGCGCCCTGGGATGAACCGACATCGGTGGCAAACTTGGCCCCCTCCGCAACCACGATGATGCTGAAATAGCGGCCGCGAGCGTGGCGCAGCCGGATACGTTCTGCTACCTCTTCGATATCGAACGGGTGCTCTGGAATCAGAATCACGTCAGCTCCGCCGGCGATTCCGCTGTACATCGCGATCCATCCTGCATCGCGACCCATCACCTCGACCACCATCACTCGCTGGTGGGCCTCGGCCGTCGTATGAAGGCGGTCAATGGCTTCCATCGCAGTATTCACGGCGGTGTCAAAACCAAAACAGAAATCGGTCCCGCTCAAATCGTTGTCGATCGTCTTGGGAACTCCCACGACATTGATGCCCTGTTCGAACAGCTTCTGCCCCACACTATTGGTATCGTCGCCGCCAATTGCGATTAGAGCGTCGAGCCTGTTGTGCTTCAGCGTCTCCATGCAGCGCTCCATGCCGCCCTCGCGCTTGGAAGGATTGGTTCGCGAAGTGCGCAGGATGGTACCGCCGCGGGGCAGGATGCCGGAGATGGCCTCGTAATCCAGCACCATCGTCTTGTTCTCCAGGACGCCCCGCCAGCCTTCCAGGAAACCGACAAACTCGTCGTCGTAGTGGAGAACGCCCTTGCGCACCACCGCCCGAATCACTGCGTTGAGTCCAGGACAATCGCCGCCACCAGTCAAGATGCCGATTCTCATGGCCAGCGCCGTTCCTCCCGTGGAGTAAGTGTACAAAGATGTTATCGTATGACCGCATACTCTGCCCGCCGCAGTCTATTTTTTCGACCGTGAATTCAGGCTGCGACGACGAGGGACCCACACCATGACCGAACCACAGAGATTCGCCTCGTACGATGAGTTCTTCGACTTTTACCTGCGCCAGCATAGCGACCCGCGCAATCGCGTCCTGCATGCCATCGGCACGACGCTAGGCGTGACAGTCGTAGTAGGGGCGTTAGTCCTCGGGCACCCTTGGTATGCGCTGTTGTTCTTTCCCATCGGATACGGCTGCGCCTGGACTGGACACTTCCTGCTCGAAAAGAACAAGCCCGCCACCTTCGGCCATCCATGCTGGTCTTTCATCAGCGACTTCCGCATGCTCGGCCTGATGTTCACCGGGCGGCTCAGTTCGCGCATGCAGTAAGCGACCCTAGATACACAACCCCGGCCCTCCGTTGCTCCTGATAAACTCGCCGCAAGCCCATGCGAGTCCTCGGAATCGATTGCGGTGGCGAATATACCGGCTTCGGCATAGTCGAGCAGGACGACCAGGGCGGCCTGAATCACCGCTGCAGCGGCGCGATCCGGTTGCTTCCGCGCGAAGCTTTGGAGATCCGCCTTATGAAAATCTGCCAGGGACTCGGCGAGGTGATTGCCAGTTATTCACCCGAAGTAGTCGCGATCGAAGACGTCTTCTACGCCGTCAACGCCAAGTCCGCCCTCAAGCTCGGGCATATACGTGGAGTCGCCATGCTGACCGCCGCGCAGGCTGGACTGCCCGTCGTCGCGTACTCGCCACTCTCCATCAAGTCGGCCGTCGTCGGCTACGGACGCGCTGAGAAGTCGCAGGTGCAGTTAATGGTTGCGCGCCTGCTCGCGCTACCCGAACCGCCAGAACCGCCGGACGCTGCTGACGCGCTGGCAATCGCGATCTGCCACGTTCACACCGCCGCGACTTTGAGCCGGCAACGCGCTTGATGGCACGCGCCTGTTTCGCCGCGTTTTGATGCCGCGCGCCGCCAGCCTCCGCAGTCTTCTCGAGTTCAGATAAAATCAGTCGCAAGAATGAAATCGTTCTGCTTGAGATTAATGCTCTCTTGGGGAATCATGTGGGCCGCGAGCGCACAAGCCCAGGCCGTTCACCAAGTGACCCCGGTGGATCCGCCGACCGGCTCCTATGTCACCTTTAAGTTTGACTGGGACCAGGGCCGTCCGTGGCTGCAGTATTCGATAGCGGTCGATGACGCCGGCAACACTCACTTCCAAGGCGTCGGTAATCCCATCGACAACGGCGACGGCGACAAGTTTTCGCAGGATTTCGTAATGTCGACCGCCAATCGCCAGAAGATCTTCGATCTGGCCAAAAAGCTCGACTTCTTCCAGGGAAACTTCGAAGCCAAGCAAAAGAACATCGCCAAGACCGGTCAGAAGACCCTCAGCTACCACGGCGCTGGGGCTCAGAATTCGGACCACTCGTCCACCTATAACTACTCCCCGAACTCCGACGTACAAGAGTTGACCCGGCTCTTTCAGTCGGTCGCGACGACCGTTGACTTCGGACGTAAGCTGGAGTTCCAGTACCGCTTCGATAAGCTGGGCATGGACGCTCAGTTGAATTCCTTGAAGGATATGCAGGCCAGCCATTACGTCGAGGAACTGCAGGCGATCGAACCCATCCTGCAAAAAATCGCATCGGATCCGAACATGATGCACATCAATCGCGTCACCGCCAAGCAACTGCTGAAAACCATGGCAGCCAACGGGACGACCCCAATCCAGACGTCCACCCAGCAATAAACCGTCGAAAAACCGGGCCCAGAACCGGGAACCCTGACGCCCGGGCTACCGATTTTCGGCAACTTCATGTCAAACGGGTGTTTAATACGTACAGACGGACTAGGGTTGTCCCGGTTCGTTCGTCACGTCGAACGGCGATTACAAGAAACGTTTCCAACCCGGGACGCGGCCCATGGAGCAGGGGTATGGCAAAGCTCGGTAGGTACACACTGGTTGTAACGGCATTGATGGCGATAGCGGCGATCTCGGCGCGGGCGACATCGCACGTACGCATCGTCAGGCTGAGTTACGAAGACGGCAACGTACAGATGAGTCGTGCCGCTGGACAGGGCCTCGAGCGCGCCATCCTGAACTCTCCTATCGTCGAGGGCTCGAGTGTCGTAACCGGCACCGATGGTCTTGCGGAAGTCGAGTTCGAAAACAACAGCACCGTGCGGCTGGGGCAGTCCACCGACCTGAAGTTCCGGCAATTGTTGATCAACGATGCCGGTGAACTAATCAACGAAGTCGAGCTGGTGCGTGGCGCCATGTACTTCGATACCCGCTTCGGTAAAAACAATATCTATCGCGTAATCGCCGCTGACCGCACGTTTGTCGTGTCGCGCAAGTCCCAGGCGCGGTTCCTGATGAACGGGGACCAGGTTGAGGTCGCCGTGCTCAACGGAGAGGCTCAGCTGGTCAACAATGCCGAGATCGTCAAGATCAAGAAAAACGATACCTTGAGCACCGACGCCGGCAACCCCGCAGGGTTCACCATCGCCAAAGGGGTGGACAACCTTCCCATCGACCGCTGGAACAACGAGCGCGCCGCCTACCAGACCGTGTACGCCTACAACAACGCCGGTTACGGTTCGTTCGGCGTGCCTGGTGGATACGGTTTCCAGGACCTGGGCTATTACGGCGGCTTCATGTTCCTTCCGGGCTACGGAATGGTCTGGCAACCCTACGGCGCCTCGAATTGGCTGGGGTGGAATCCTTACCTATGCGGAGCGTGGGCGTTTACCCCAGGGTTTGGATACGTGTGGGCCTCGGCGTATCCCTGGGGTTGGCTGCCCTACCACTACGGCGCGTGGGGATTTTCGCCCGGAGTTGGCTGGTTCTGGGCCCCGGGCAATACGATGGGGAAGGGCGGAATCGTGACCAATTGGCAGCCGACCGCTCCAGTTGTGAAGGGACCTCCCGGATTCACCGCTCCCGCCCCTCCCACGGTTCCCACAAATGGACCGCGGCCGTCGGTTATGGTCGGTCGCATTGGCCGGACGCCGGCTTACATTCCTGGTGGCCCGGTGCCACCCGATTTCGCCAGTGTGATCGATAATTCCAAGCTCGCAGGATTGACGGCGCCTAACAGTGGTGCGATGGGTGGAGGAGGATCCGGAGCATCTGCTCGGAATTCCCGGGCCACCAACATGCGCGGTGCCGGTGTGCCCGGCGCTAACGGCAGCACCTTTGCCACTCCCAATTCAGCGTCGTCAACTGTCAGTGTCAATCAGTCTGCTTCCGGCGCCAACAATCGTTCCGGCCATGTCTTCGTAACGCCGGCCGCGCCGACTTGGTCGTCACAAAGCTCCATGGCGCCTTGGACTCCTACGGTTGGCGGTCCGCCCCTCGGACAAGGCTCAACGGCCCCGATGCGCAGCTCCGGAGGCGTGAGTCATGCGTCCGGCGGTGGTGCTCACGGCGGCGCCGGCGGCAGTCCTAAGTAAGCGGTTGCGTGTCGTGACAAGGGCGGCCTCATGGTCGGCCCATCCTTTTGCTGTGGCGCCGATGCGGCGACGAGCTTCTCGGCGTCGCCGGCGCCATGCAGTGAGTAGGACCCGGTCAATACACTGCGATCCCCGCATATCCCACAACCATGTCGCGGTCGCCCGACACGTCGCCTGAAGTTGCGTAGCGAATCAGCTCCGCCTTGCTCGCTCCCAGCTTGCGTGCCGCGGTCAGCATGATGGTCGCGGGACCGTACCCGCACATGCTGATGTGTCCCTCGCGTACCGTGTCGTACAGTCCACGCGGATCGAGCGCCAGCACCTGGTCAATCGCACGTCGGTCTTTTACCCGTGTCACGTCGTCGCTCTCGTAATGGTTCATGTCACTGGACGCTATGACCAGAACCGCTTCAGGCAAGTCAGCCAGAACACTTCCAATGGCGTCTCCAAGCGCGCTCAGAGTTTCGAAGTTATTGGTACCAATCGTGACTGGCACGAACTGAAAGCCTGGTCTCAATACCTGCAGGAAGGGGAGTTGCACCTCGAGGGCGTGTTCGTAACGATGCGCCTGTGCATCTTCGCTGAGAAGGGGCGCCTCGTCTTTCAGGGCGTCCGCAAGCGCAGCGTCAATGGTGACGTCTCCCAGTGGAGTACGCCACGCACCCTGGCTCATGATGGCCAGCGGCTCGCCTATTCCGGTGTGGTTGGGGCAGAGAATGACGCAGCGCCGCGGGAGTTCCAGCCTGCGATAGACCGCTCCGGCAACTGCTCCGGAATACATGTAGCCGGCATGCGGCACCACGCACCCGACTGCCGGAACCTTTGCTTCGACCACTTTCAGCCCGGCAGACGCGCGTGGCGTGGTGAAGGTCTCTACTTCCGTGCGCAAGTGCTGCGCATTTCCCGGATAGAACCGTCCCGCAACGGCTGGCTGGCGGACCGCGGTGGACATCACTGGCTCCCAGGCTGGATTTTACGCCTGCCGCAACGCGCGGAAGAACACTGCCATCTTCTCCAGCGGAATAGCCTCTGCCCTCGCGTCGGCTCGCACGCCTGCCGCGCTCAATGCCCCACGTACGACGCTGTCGTCGTACTGGCCTTTCAAGTTGTTGGCCAGGGTCTTGCGCTTCTGTCCAAAGGCTGACTTCAGCATTTCCAGAAACGGCTCGGCTTCTACCTGCAGCTCAGCCAGCCGCGGGGCCATGGTCAGCCGCAGCACACTCGAATGAACCTTGGGAGGAGGATCGAACGCCGCAGGAGGCAGGGTGAAAAGGTTCTCCACCCGCGCAAACAACTGGGCAGTGGCGGAAAGCAATCCGTAGTCGCGGCTGCCTGGCTCGGCGGCAATCCGGTCGGCGACTTCCCGCTGCACCATGATGACTGCTCGCCCGATCTCCCGGCATTGCTCGAGAATGCGCAGCACGATATCGGAGGTCACATAGTACGGTAGGTTGCCGACAACATCCACGGTCTCAGGCTGCGTAGGCCGAAGGTCGTGCAGTGGACCAGGGCGGCGGCCGACCATTGAAATCCATTCCACGGTGACGAAGTCCGATTCGAGAATCTCGACATTGTTTAGCGTGGCGTATCGCATCCGCATTTGGGCCGCCAGAATATGGTCGAGCTCGATGCCGATGATCCTCCTCGCACGCTTCACCAGTATGTCGGTGAGCATGCCGCGTCCCGGTCCAATCTCCACCACAGTGCGTTTCGAAATATCGCCAAGTGCCTCGACGATTCGCCGCGCGGCCGCATGGTCGATCAGAAAGTTTTGTCCCAGCTTTGGCTTGCGCTTACCGTCGGCGTTTACAGCTTTTTCATAGGACGCGGACTTGGCCACGTTGACCCTCTTTCGATCCCGCAATTAGACTCAAGTGTTTCGCTCGCTGCAATATCATAACTGCGCGGGCTCGATTGCGCCGTCCGGCATGTTGCCCGAGGGAAAGCTCTACCGAGCTTGGAGGTTTCATGCATATCGTCTTTGCGGCATCCGAGTGCGTTCCCTTTTCCAAAACAGGCGGCCTTGCAGATGTCGTGGGAGCGCTGCCTCAGGAGTTGGCGCAACTCGGCCACAAGCTGACAGTGTATGTTCCCCGGTACCGGCTGACCAAGCTCGACAATCCCCGCGAAGTAATCCGCAGCATCACCGTCCCATTCGACGATCGCTATCGCTTCTGCTCCATCCTCGACGGGGGCGTACGCAACGGCGTTCGATTTTATTTCGTCGACTATCCGCCATTTTTCGACCGCGACGCTCTCTACGGAACTCCGCTCGGCGACTACCACGACAACGCCGAGCGCTTTGCGTTGTTTTGCCGGGCCGTCCTCGAAGCGACGAAAATTCTCGGCAAGCCCGACTTGTTTCACTGCCATGACTGGCAGACCGCGCTCATCCCGATTCTCTTGAAATCGCTCTACCGGGAAGATCCCGCCTTCGCGCAAACGCCGTGCGTTTTCACCATTCACAACCTCGGATATCAGGGACTCTTTCCGCCCGAAGTCCTGCCGCTGCTCATGCTGCCGTGGGATCTTTTCAGCATGGCGAAGCTGGAATTTTACGGAAAAGCAAATTTCCTCAAGGGCGCGATCAGCGAGGCGGACTTCATTACCACCGTCAGCAGAAAATACGCCCAGGAGATCCAGACAGCCGAATACGGTTTTGGTCTGGAGGGGCTGCTGAGATCGCGGGCCAGCACACTGGTGGGAATTCTCAACGGCGTCGATTATTCTGAGTGGAATCCCGCGGCTGACCCCATCATCGCGGCCAACTATTCGGCGGACGATCTCTCTGGCAAGGCGAAGTGCAAGCAGGACCTGTTGAAGGAGTTCGGACTGGCCGCCGACACGCTTTTGCCGGTGGTCGGGATCGTCTCGAGATTCGCCGGACAGAAAGGCTTTGACCTCATTCAGCAAGTGGCAGACCGAATGGCGCGCGAAGAGATGATCGTCATCGCGCTTGGCACCGGCGACCGCGAGTACGAAGACATGTTCCGCCGCCTCAACAAACAATACCCGCAGAAGTTCTCGGTGAAGATTGAGTTCAATAACCGGCTGGCCCACAAGATCGAAGCCGGAGCCGACATGTTCCTCATGCCATCGCGATATGAGCCTGCTGGCCTGAATCAGCTTTACAGCCTCAAGTACGGAACTGTGCCAGTCGTGAGGGCCACGGGCGGCCTTGATGACACTATCGAGCAATTCGATCCTGTCACTGGTAAGGGGACGGGTTTCAAGTTCAAGGAGTACAGTGGAGAAGGGCTGCTCGATACGGTCAAAGAGGCGATCGTGGCTTTCCGCGACAAGCCAAAGTGGCAGAACCTCATGCGCAACGGCATGGCGCAGGACTACTCGTGGGCCGCTTCCGCTCGCGAGTATCTCAAAGTTTACGAGCGCGCCAAACAAGGAAGACCTGTTCCAATCGCTCCCCAATAGGACATTGGATCGCGTATCCCAAACTGGAGTCCCTGGAGGACGTAGTCGCATCTGGCCAGAAACGCAAACAATGACCAAAACCCTATTTCTCTCCTTGGCTCTATCACTGCTCGTCTCCTGCTCTTCCGAAAACAAGCCTGCGTCTGCTGCTTCATCGCAACCCGCAGCCAAGCCCGCCGCTAAAGAAGCCCAGTACGAGACGGGACGCACGGCGTTCCAGCGCTTGTATCTCTCGGCCCGCTTGTGGAACGCCGATGCCAGGCCTTTCAGGCTGCAATCGCAGTTCACGCCTGTCGCGCCAACCGGTGAAGGTAAAGCAGGTTTGTGGCGCGCATCGTTTGCTTCTCCTTCGAAACGGATGATGAAGCTGTTCGTGTGGTCCGGACTGGTTGGTCCCGACGCGCCCGAGCAGGGAGTCAGTTTCTCGGCGGAGGACAGCTGGAGCCAGAGCAACAACGCGACCCAGCCGTTTGACCTCGCATTTCTCAAGGTGGACAGCGACAAGGCTTTCGAAGTTGCGCAGAAAAACGGCGGCGAGAAACTGACGAAAAAAGATCCCAGGCAGCCGGTGATATTTCTGCTGTCGTGGGACGCCTCTAACAACCAGTTGGTCTGGCACGTGCTGTACGGCGACAATCCCACGGAGGCAAAACTGCGACTGGCTGTCGATGCCACCAGCGGCGCCTTCCTGCGGGTCGAAAAGTAGAAAAATCCTGGTCCACGAGTTCTGTCACAACCGCGTGAATTTCTGCGCTGCTCCGAGAAAAAAAATGGCACAGGCGCCGGAATTGGGGCAAAATGGGTGCCCTCGGGAAGTTGAATCTCTTATAGGAGACTCCCCCATGAAATCCAGCATGCAGCGTTTGCATCTTGCGCCTCTGCTTCTACTCGTCCTGGCTTGCCTCATCGCACCCGCATTTGCGGGGTCGATCGAAGGATCGTTCGACGGCACGGCCACCTTGACTCCAACCAACACGCCTGGCCTGTTCATCCAGAATTTCACGGGCGACGGAGCCGACACTAAATTTGGTGCTTTCGACCTAACGTCGCAGTCGATGGTGGATTTCAGCAATCCGCCTCATATCATCATCACGGACGCGATGCTGACCGAAACATTCTCGGAAGGCGTGCTCTTCGGAATTGGTTCCGGCTCAGGCATGGGAAACGGCCATGGATCCGCTACGTTTATGGTTGACTTCGTCATCACTGGCGGCACCGGAATTTTTGCCGGCGACCACGGTGAGGCAATGGCCATGGGAACCATCACCCAGACCGGCCCTCTCACCGAAGCGATCAGCAGTGCGTCGTATACCGGCAACCTCGCCACTCCCGAGCCTTCGAGCTTCGGTCTGCTCTTTCTCGGAGCGTCCATGGGCTCCTGGTTTCTGGCGAAGCGTCGGCTGAGCTAGACGGCCGTACCCCCATTCCCCAGCCATGAGAATTCTTGTAACCAAGGAGTTGCGGGCTTTAGTTACACCTAAAGTATTGAGCCGCGGTGGGTTAGGTGGGCGTTACAGGCGCTCTCGGGCGGCAGCTTGCGTTGTGGAGGCGGGAGCGGCGGGTGAGGCGGCAGGAAGAAAGTACGGCAGGACAATGAGACCTCCTGAATCAGGCTAAGCTGGTGGCGGTAGCAATTAGCAATTAGCTAAAACCAACAGCAAGTGCGTACAGGCCGCCGGCGTTTTGGCAGCAAAGTCGTAACCGTCTGTGTGGAGGATATGCCCACAATTTGAGGGGTGGCAAAAAGGCGAGAAGGAATTGCAAGACTTGTTTGGTGAAAGTGAGTGAGTGCTTCCCGATTCAGAAAGTTTGGGATTGACCACAGAGGCATAAAGACACTGAGGAACGCGGGCTTTGGCATCGGATAGTCGCCGGCTCCCACTCAATCGAAAAGCGCGATTGAGTGGGGCGCCCCGCGGTAGGGATTTGGCTACAGACTAGAACTTATAAACCCGTGCTTCCCAAGCTTTGAGATTCAGCGTGTCGCCGCGTTCGTCGGACTTGCCTAGATTCGAGATCACTAGCTGGTTGGCCTTGATTCCGGCGGGAAGTTTGTAGGTAATTGGGTCGGTCGAGAAGTTGAGGACGACCAGATATTTGTTTGACCCGTTGACTCGCGTGTAGGCGTAGATCTTGGGATTCGCCGGATCGAGGTCTTTGTAGTCGCCGTAGACGAACGCAAGGGAACCGCGGCGCACGTCGGCCATTTGCCGGAAATAGTGATAGATCGAACCTTTGTCGCTCAGTTCCTGCTTGGCATTGATCTCGACATAGTTCGGATTTACTGCGAGCCAGGGCTTCGAAGCAGTGGTGAAGCCGGCGTTGGCGGAAGTGTCCCAGTGCATGGGGGTGCGCGCGTTGTCGCGGCTGACCTTGCGCACGTTGGCCATGAACGCGTCCGCCGGAACCTGGTTGGTCAGCACCAGGGCCTTCCATGCGTTCTTCACCGCAATGTCGTCGCACTGGTCGATGCTGGTGAAGGGGAAGTCCGTCATGCCCAACTCATCGCCCTGATAGATAAAAGGCGTACCTTTCAGCGTCAGCAGCATGGTCGCCAGCGCTTTGGCCGATGCGGCGCGATAGAGCGGTGAATCATTGCCGAAGGCTGACACGACTCGAGGATTGTCGTGATTGGAGAGGAAGATGGTGTTCCAACTGTGGACATCGAGCGCCTGGCTCTGTTTGGTGTAGATGGCTTTCAGCTCGGGAAGCGTCCAGTCGCGCCACGCTTCTCCGTTGCGGTTCAGGCGCACCGCATCGAAGCTGAAGATCATGTCCAGTTCGTTGCGGCGCTCATCGACCAGCGAGGGAGTTTGTTCCAGGGTGACGCCGAAGGCTTCGCCGACGGTAGTCACGTCGTACTTCGACAGCACTTCGCGGTTCATCTCCTGCAGGTACTCGTGCAGGTGCGGGCCCATGGCGTAGAAATATTGCGGTTTCGCCATGGCTTCTGGAGGCAAGTCAGGGAGGCCTTCACGTTTCGAGATGAAGGGAATCACGTCCATGCGGAAGCCGTCGACACCCTTGTCGAGCCAGAACTTCATAAGATCGTAAACTTCGTTGCGGACTTTCGGGTTGTCCCAGTTGAGATCGGGTTGCTTTTCGGCGAACAGGTGCAGGTAGTACTCGCCAGTTGTGGGATCGAGTTTCCAGGCCGAGCCTGAGAAAAAGGATGTCCAGTTGTTGGGTACCTGCCCGTCATTAGCGGGACGCCAGATGTAGTAGTCGCGATATGCGTTGTCCTTAGACTTCCGGCTCTCGACGAACCAAGAGTGTTCGTCGCTGCTGTGGTTGACCACGAGGTCGAGGATGAGCTTCATGTGACGCTGCTTGATGCCCTTGAGCAGCTCATCGAAGTCGGCCATGGTGCCGAACTCGGTCATGACCTTGCGGTAGTTGCGGATGTCGTAGCCGTTGTCAGCATTGGGCGAATCGTAATGCGGGCTGAGCCAGACGACGTTCACGCCCAGTCCCTGGATGTAGTCCAACTCGGAGGTGATGCCTTTCAGATCGCCGATGCCGTCTCCGTTGGAGTCTTTGAACGATCGCGGATAGACCTGGTATACGATGGCTTCTTTCCACCACTTTGGTTGATAGCCGTTGACGGTGGCTGCCGGCGGGGAGGTGGCCTGCGACCGCCCGGAGTCGGATGACGCCATGGCAATCGCTGCCAATCCTAGAATTGCGAATGCGATAACTCTCGTAACTATCATGGAATGAACCTTCCAGAACCCATGGTCTGTTAGTGCTGTAGCAACGCTATCGTACCTCGGCGTCGGGCAGCGCCGGGGAATTGCGGCTGCTGGACCCGCGAATCGGCGCCCCACGGGCGCGGCGGATTGCAGTTTGCCCCTTTGGTGTGCATAATTTTGCAGCGTCGGCTTCGACAGTATAAGGACGGTAGTGTGCGCTCCTCACCCTTTGCCCCTCGGTTTCTGAATCGCCTACGAGCCGCAGGGCTGAGGTACGAGAACCCTCGTTTTGAACGGGTACTGGCAATCTCGCGGGTGTTCCTGGGGGGGACGGCGCTAAGCGTCGAGCTGCTTCACGGGCTGGCTCCCGAGCCTTACAACCAGGTCCTGATTTACCTGTTGCTGGTTTATTGCATACAGAGCCTCGGACTGCTGACCTGGATGTTGATGAATCCGGATCCACGGAGCGGTTTCGTGACGGTCATGCACCTGAGCGACGTGATCTGGCCGATTGTGCTGTGCCTGTTTGCCGATCCACCGAACAGCCTGGTATTCGTCTTCTTCCTTTTCGCGCTGATGACGACCGCGTTCCGGTTTGGGCTATATGAAACGGTGCTGACCTCGATCATAAGTGTCGTGCTGCTGGTGTTGCAGGAAGCTTTAGTCGTCTTCGGTCCAGTGCAGCTCAACCGTCTGTTTTTCACGCATGGAGGGTGGTGGGGTCTCATCTTGCGCTGCGGTTTCCTGGTGATGAGCGGCTTTCTGCTGGGGTATCTGGCAGAGCGTGAGAAGGAACTGAGGGCGGAAATCGCGCTAACCAATCACCTGCTGTCGCAAGCCAGAGTGGGCGCCCCGCTGAGCGGAGCACTGGCGGCGATGTCGGCGGAGTTGGCGCGGGTTTTTGGCGGTGAACAGGTCTACGAAATCGTGACCCAAGCGGGTTCGGGGCGACTCTACCGCTGGGACATCAAGCCGCTGACGGAGCCGACCCAAGAGATACGGGAGCTACCGGGGAGCGAGCGGCAGATAGCGATGATGGAGGGGTATCCTCACACGTTCTACATGCAGCGGAAAAAGGACGGGAGTGTTGCGATGGATGCGATCGACGACGAGGGGCGACCGCTGAATCCATCGGAACTCGCGACGTTGCCCATGCCGGTCGAAGGGGCGGAATCGCTGCTGGTGGTGAAGCTGGAGGTGGGACGGGAGTGGAGCGGCCGATTTGTGCTGGTGAATGGCCGCCTGGGATGGAACCGGGAGCGGGAATTACGATTTGCGCAGAACGTGCTTGGCCAAGTGGCTCCTGCGTTGTATTCGATTTACCTTTACCGGCGGCTGCGATCGCGCGCGGGGGCGATGGAGCGGGCCCGGGTAGCGCGTGAACTGCATGACACGGCGATACAGTCGCTGATCAGCATCGAGATGCAGGTGGATGTCCTGAGGAGGAGAACGAACGGCCAGCCGCAATCGGCCGAGCTGGAGCGGATCCAGAAGTTGCTGCGGGAAGAGGTGCTGAACCTGCGGGAACTGATGCAGAGCATGAGGCCTGTGGAAATAGGGTCTCATCAATTTCTTGACTTTCTTGTCCAACTCGTGGAACGTTTCCGCAGCGACACCGGCGTGGATGCGCGGTTCGTTTCGGAGTTGGAAGAGGTTACGCTTCCCGCGTCGGCGTGCCGGGAGTTGGCCAGGGTGGTGCAGGAAGGTCTGGTGAACGTGAGGAAGCACAGCGGAGCGCACTCGGTGTATGTGCGGTTTGGCGCGCAGAATGGCCTGTGGAGGCTGGTGATCGACGACGACGGCCATGGGTTTCCGTTCACCGGGCGGCTGACACTGACGGAGTTGGACGATCTTCACCGGGGCCCCACGGTGATCAAGGAACGGGTTCGAGCGATTGGTGGCGATATGGTGATTGAATCGAGCCCTGGACACGGTTCACGGTTGGAAATTACGGTTCCCCAGAAAGGGTATGAATTCTATGGATAGTAAAGTGGCTGTTGTGCGCATCGTGATTGCGGATGATCACACGATCTTTCGCGACGGTCTTCGTCGGTTATTGGAGGCAGAGGCCGAGCTTGAAGTGGTCGGGGAAGCGTCAGACGGCAATGAGGCCGTGACCCAGACGAGACAACTTGATCCGGACGTGCTGCTGTTGGACCTCAACATGCCTCGAATGCCGGGCATGGAGGCCATGCGCGAACTCTCCGCCGCGGGCGATGGGAAAAACACGAAGATTATCGTGCTGACGGCGGCCATAGAAAGAATTCAGATTGTGCAGGCCCTTCAGCTGGGAGGGCGCGGCGTAGTGATGAAAGAAGCCGCAACGCAGTTGCTGATGAAAGCCATCCGCACCGTGATGGGCGGGGAGTATTGGATCGGCCGCGAGGCGGTGGGCGATATCGTCGAGTTCATGCGACTGAACGCTTCGGGTGAAAGGCCGCAGAAGAATTTCGGCCTGACGAAGCGGGAGATGGACATCCTGACAACGATTGTCGCGGGGCTGAGCAACAAGGAAATTGCGCGCAAGTTCTCGCTGAGCGAGGACACCGTAAAGCATCACCTGACAAATATCTTCGACAAAGTCGGCGTCGGCAGCCGGTTGGAACTCGCACTGTTCGCCATCAACAACCGCCTGACGGGCGACGGCGGACCGAGCTAGGAAGCTCGGGCGGCTGCCTGTCATTTGTTGTCCCAGCCGATGGGTCGAAGTATGCGGTTGGCCCGTCGGCGGGGATGACACCTCGCTGTTTCTGCCGCGACCTTGGGCTTATTTCGCGCAAAGCGCACGGCTCTGTGATCTCGCGGGAGCGTCCCAACCAGCCAGTTCGCCTAAGTGGCTGACGAAGTTACGCGGCCATTGCGAGCGTGATTGCGGCCGGATTTTCGACCCGGGGACGCGAGCGACAAAATGGCGGGAACTGGGTTTATTCCCGAGAGGTCATTGCGGTCAGCATGATGAAGTGCAAGCTCCCACCAATTGGCTTGGTGACATGTCTCGTCCTCTTGGTCGCAACGTCGGCTTGCAACAAGGCGGCGGTACTTAGCGATGCACAGATTGCGGCCGAAGTTCAGAGCAAGATCAATAGCGATTCTGGGATTAATGGCCGTGAGATCGGCGTCCGCGCGAGTAGTGGAGTGGTTACGCTGAGCGGCGACGTCGGCAGCGAGAGCGAACGCGCCGCGGCTGCGCAAGATGCGGCGACCGTTCAGGGTGTGCGGACCGTCGTGAATGACCTGGTGGTGCAGCAGGCGCAGGCGGCGACTTCTCCGGCTGAACAGGCGCAGGGGAGCGCTCGTGCAGCTCAGCAGCCCGGGAAAAAATCGGGCAAACGCGACACTTCAGGCAAGAAAGCGGATTCCAGCTCGGCAACCGTAGCGGCGACAGTCAGCAATAGCAGCGTTGCGGCGCCGGGCAGCCAGTCGGCGCCTCCGGCCGAACCTGCGGTGGCGCAGGCCCCTGCGCCGCCTCCGCCGCCGAAGAAGGTCACGATTCCCGCAGGAACGCAGCTTACAGTGCGGCTCAACGATGTGCTTGACTCCGAGCGCAACCAGGTTGGCGACTCGTTTCATGCTACGCTCGGCGCTCCGATCATGATCAACGATGAAACGGCGATTCCTTCGGGCGCAGATGTAACGGGACAAGTGGTGGACGTAAAGAGCGCAGGCCGGTTTGCCGGCAACTCGGTGCTGACACTCGAGCTGACATCGCTCTCGGTGAACGGAAGGACCTACAACATCCAGACGAATCAGTGGTCGCGGCAGGGCAAGGGCGAAGGCAAGAATACGGCGGTGAAGGCCGGCGGCGGCGCGGCGGTTGGTGCGATTATCGGTGGGCTGGCCGGTGGTGGCAAAGGAGCGGCCATCGGGTCAGTGGCGGGAGCGGGAGCCGGGACTGGCGTAGCCGCGACAAAGAAGGGTGAGCAGATCAAACTCGCTCCGGAGGCAACCCTGAGCTTCCTGCTGATCAATACCGTGACCGTGACGCAGCAAGCCTCCAACAGCCACAACGCCGGGCGCACGCCGTTGCAGTAGCTCGTTATTGGGTGCGCTCTTCCATCGCGCGCGGGCGAGGACGTACTCTAGTAGTCCTTGGACATTTTCCTCGAATGCGCGCTGTTCGTTGTGGGACTGGCGTTCGGCAGCTTCCTCAACGTTTGCATCACGCGCGTACCCCGCGATTTGTCGATCGTCTCCCCGGGGTCATTCTGCCCACAGTGCCGCGTGCCTATTCGGTGGCGGGACAACGTGCCTCTGCTGAGTTGGGTCCTTCTTGGCGGGCGATGCCGCGCGTGCGGGAAGCCGATCTCGGGGCGTTACCCTGCAGTGGAGTTGCTTACGGCGACGTTGTTTGTGGCCTGCTATGCGTCCTTCGGATTCACGTGGCTGACTCTCAAGTCCTGCATATTCTGTTTCCTAATTGTGGGCCTCATCTTCATGGACGCCGAGACTGGGCTGCTGCCGGGTGAGTTCACCTATTGGGGGATAGGCATTGGACTGTTGCTGGCGTGGATTATTCCTGGGGATTCGTCGGGCAAGAGTTTTCTGTTCAATGTGTTGGGTCTGCGGGGTATTCCTCCGGGTCCGAAACTGTCTTTGGTGGATGCGGTGGTTGCCGCGATGGTTGGCGCCGGATTCTTCTACCTGGCGTGGGCGCTGTACTACATCGTGCGCAAGCGACACGGCCTGGGGTTGGGTGACATTGCGCTGATGGCGATGGTGGGGGCCTTCCTTGGACTGAAATTGACGGTCCTGGTGATATTCCTCGCTCCCATCATGGCGACTGTGTTTGCCCTGACGATGCTTGCGATACGCGGGAAATCGGATAAGACGTTCTTATCGGGCGAAGTGCCTTTTGGCGCGTTTCTCGGAATGAATTCACTGGTTGCGTTGTTCCTGGGAGAGCCGATCTGGACGTGGTATATCGGGTTGTTCGGTAGAGGAAGCTGGGGAATGCCGTAATCGTGACGCGAAAACGGTGCCGCCGGCTGAAGCCGGCTCAATTCAACGAAAGGCGCTTGACGCGGAGCTAAAAGCGCGGCTCTGCTATTAGGGGCGTGGGTTGGCTCGGACGACGATCTGCTTGAGGTGGCGACGTCCGTGAACTTGGTGAAAGCGGCGCCATTCCTGCGCGGTCAGCGGGCCGAGAACCGGATGGTGGAGCAAGCGGGTTCGGGTCCCGAATCGCCCCTCGGCCTCGGTGAGCATCGCATCCATGGCGACCAGGGCGTCGTTAAAGCGGTGCAACGACTCGTCGGAGGGTTCCTGACGCGGCACGGTATGCTGCGGGGCTTCGACTCCCGAAGGGAATCGGCCAATTGCGAGGACGTAAAAGCGGCGCAGCCGCTGCAGAAGATCAGGCGCTCCGCGCTGGGGTTGGCCCGCCTCCATGGTTCGCAACAATCCCTTGGTGGTGGCGGTGTAGGTGAGCAAGAGGTGCTGCAGGATCTGTGCTGAGTTCCACTTGCCATCCGGCGCCTGCAAGAGCGCCTCGGGTGACCCTCCGCGAGTGGCCCGTTCGGTCTCCCGGCGGATGAATTCGAGTTCTGGGGACACTTACTTCACCCTGATGCGCAGTCCGTGTGATAAAGCCTTGAGTGTTCACAATATATGGAGCCCGTGAAATTTTCTCAAGCGGCTTGATATGTTGTGCCAATTCCAACGGGTGACGGTGCACGTTCACGGCCTTATCGTTTATAGTCCAAACTGCTGTCGGCTGAACACACACACCACCAAAAATAAGTCACGTGACGGATCCGAATACCAAGCTCCCAACCCTGCTGCGCGAACTGGGAGTGAGCCAGGCAAGCGCAATTGTTGTCGGGACAATCATCGGGAGCGGAATCTTCCTGGTTCCGGCCGAGATGATGCAGGCTGTCGGCTCGGCCCAACTGGTTTACCTGGTGTGGCTCGTGGGCGGCGTGTTGTCGATGGCGGGAGCAATGACCTATGCCGAACTGGGCGCCATGAAGCCACAGGCCGGCGGGGAATATGTCTACATTCGCGATGCCTATGGACCGCGGCTCGCGTTTATTTACGCATGGACGTGGTTCGTCGTCGCCAAGCCCGGCTCCATAGCAACCATCGCCACGGGAATCGTGCGCATTCTGGGGACGTTTCCCGCGCTCTCGTTTCTGAATGACGCGGCGGTGGGCGTGCCATTTGTCATCAGCTACGGACAACTGGTTGCCATTGCTGCGGCCATGCTGATCACGTGGCTAAACTACATCGGGGTGAAGCGCGCGGGAGAGTTCCAACTGATCTTCACGGTGCTGAAAGTCGTGATGATCGTGTGTGTCGCGGTGATTGGATTCACGGCAGCCAGCGGCACATGGCGCAACTTCGGCACGCATTTCGCGGGAGCAACGGGAGGTATCACGGGCTTTATGGCAGCGCTGGTGGCGGCCTTGTGGGCCTACGATGGTTGGAACGACCTGAACATGGTGAGCGGAGAAATCCGCCGCCCCGAGCGCACGATCCCGATTGCGCTGATTGCAGGAGTGGGCATAGTGGCGGCGCTTTATATGTTGACGAACGCGGCTGTGCAGTACGTGTTGCCGGCGGCGAACATTGCAGTCTCTCCTCGTCCCGCGTCGGAGGCAACCGCTATCGCGGTCGGGCTCTGGGGCGCCGCGATCGTGTCCATCGGGATGGCCCTGTCAATGCTGGTAGGGATGAACGGAACGATCATGAGCGGCGCGCGCGTACCTTATGCCATGGCGCGCGACGGGTATTTCTTCAAGGCCATGGCAGACGTGCATCCCCGCTTCCGCACTCCTTCGGTCGCGCTGGTTGTTCAGCTGGTGTTGTCGGTTGCGCTGCTGTTGTTCGCGGGAAGCTTTAAGGACCTGTTCTCGTTAACGATATTCGCGGAGTGGCTCTTCTACATGATTGCCGCCAGCACCATTTTCGTCCTGCGCTGGAAGGAACCTGATGCTCCCCGTCCGTACTGCACGTGGGGTTACCCGGTCGTGCCGGCGGTGTTCGTGATTGTGGCGGCTGTGCTGTTGTATTACACGTTCACGGCCAACCTGCGGAATTCCATCTGGGGCTGCGTGCTGATCCTGGCCGGGTTGCCGATTTTTGAGTACTTCGCGAGAAACCGTAAGCTAGCGTGAAACGGTTACGTCTCGCGGACTAAAGTCCGCTCCCAACGAACAATTAAGCGATCCCTGACGCTGGTCTGAAGGCCAGCACTACCCAAGGTCAGCGGGCGAGGAAGGCAACGCCGCAGGCTATGAAGATGGCGGCGGTCCATCGGCGGCGGT
>Ga0210406_10000504_pt1 | contig 52585 bp, 47 predicted proteins | sample IncBWC30MmetaG_FD_155454 | JGI IMG/M metagenome (GOLD analysis project Ga0210406, IMG submission 155454) | Forest soil microbial communities from Barre Woods Harvard Forest LTER site, Petersham, Massachusetts, United States - Inc-BW-C-30-M | ecosystem: Environmental > Terrestrial > Soil >...
TTGACGGTGAATTCGGATAGATGCAGGCTTCCGGCAGTTTCCTTGTTCGTGAAACCACGCGCGAGGAGCGCCACCAACTGTTGCTGTCTGGCCGTCAGCCCTAGTTTTCTGCAAAGACTCTGATTCAGAATCATTGAACCCTCGCGTGCGGTCCAAGAGACGTATTGAAATAAGTCGTGGCACAGGCACGGAGGGCAAACCGCCTCGCCAAGGGCAACCCGGCGGACCGCGCCAATCATGTCCTCAGCGCTGGCTTCCCCAAGGAGATAGCCGCTGACCCCAGCACGTACAGCCTGCAAGAACACCTCCGAATCATTTTCCATTCCGAAGAAGACTGCTCTTCGCCCCTCGACGAGGCGCAAGAGGTCCGCTATGAAATTGTTGGGGAAGGCAGAGACTGATGCCTGGTCCGCCAGAAGGATGTCGCATTGAGAGGCTGCGGCCTGTTGGTAGGCATCGGCACCATAGCGAATGGAGCCGACAACGCTGAATTCAGAACGCTTCTGAAGAATGGCCGCCATTACTTCTCGCAGCATGCGGTTTTCGATTACGAGAAACAGCCTCGTGGCTCGGGTCGCATGGGTGTCTTGAGAAGTTTTCATTCTCAGTCGGCGCTTCGGAGGCGAAAGCAAACTACTCCCCTGAAGTGAACGATATGACCTTACGACCACAAGTTAGGATGGTCAATCTACGTCGTGTCAAAAACATGTCACCTTTGTGTCCCCGGCGAGGACAACCCTGAAGTACAAGGCGAATTGTCTGGAAAATGTACGCAGTGGCCGTAAGAAGGGAACACTAACGGATTGGCGATATTGCGGGGTCGGCCATGTTCTGCTCGATTGCGGGGAGACGAACCAGGACCGTGGTTCCTGACTCCGAGGTTTGTTCGATTGAGACGCTGCCCGAATGATCCTGGACAATCTTGCTGACGATGGCCAGGCCCAATCCAGTCCCATTTGGTTTGCCGGAACTCACAAAGGGATCAAACAGCGAGTCACGGATGCCATTAGGGATGCCATGCCCCGAATCATGTATGCGGATCTCAAATCCTGCGGCGGTGCTTTTGGCATCAACTATGATTGAACCTTCCGTCTCCGTCATCGCCTCGCAGGCATTCAGGATCAGATTAAAGAAGACCCGCTCCAGCTTGCGGGCATCAAACATGCCCTCCAGATCACCCGAAGAAGACAGCACGATCCGCTTCTCTCGGAATTCGGATTTCGAGTGGATGGCTTCGATGGCGCGGCGGATCACCTGATCGATCCGCGTGCGAGTGGGGGTAATCGCGCTGCGCTGATAAGAGAGTTCGCGCAGTGAGTCGATCAGGTCGGTCATCTGGTTAGCCGCCGTCTTGATCTCCTCGTAGATTTCATCTTTCTTGAGTTTGAGTTCGTCCGCTTCGTAGAGGAATTCCGCGTTAGCCACAACCGCCGCGAGATAGTGACGCAGATCGTGGGAGATGGAGCTGGCGGCCCGGGCCAACGCGGCGATGCGCTCGGTCTCGATCCGCTGTTGTTGCAGGGCTAGCAACTGGCCCCGCATCTGGGCAAATGAGGTGCTGAGCTCTACAAGTTCCGTGCTCCCACGTGGAGTAATCGAGTAAGTGAAATCGCCCGCCGCGAGGGCTTTGACCCCGGCCACGAGATTGTCCAATGGATGCGTGATGGTGCGCGCCACGAAACCAAACAGGATCACTCCGAAAAGCACCGCGAGGCCGCCGGCCACGTAGATCGAGTAATTCAAGCGTTTGATAAATGAATTTACCGGAACCAGCGGCATCATCACATAACAGCGGACAGGCGCGGGCGACGATCCGTGGAGCAACACGGAAGAATAAGCGTATTGATCCGTGTCCAGCGCGATTTCGCCAGAAGTGTTCACGGAAGAAAATGCACCAGAGCGCACGCGGCGCTGAAGTTCAGCCGCATCTCGCTCGGGGAGGGTGGAGGCGATCACGGTGTCGCCGGTCGCCAGGGCAATCTGGTTGTTGGCGGCAATAGAAAGTTGTTGAGCGACGGCGGAATCCACCTGATAGCCAACAGCGAGAAGGCCCAGCGGCTGAATGGTCGGGCCCACACCGGAAGTGATGGGGTGCAAGAAAACCCAATAGAGGCGCCCGTCGTCATACCACCAGGAGGCATCCTCGCCTACATCGGTAGAGCGTTTCAGGTCGCGCTCGGCTATCTGGGCCGACCATCCTGGTTTGGTCATGTGAAGGGCGACGACAGCTCTGTTTGGTTTCGCCAGCACGAAGAGATCGCTCCCAGCGAGTTTCCAGAAAGATTCTGAGCCGTCCTGAATGGTTGGCGCATGTTGTGTCGACATCAAGGCTTTCAATGTGGGTAGATCCGCGAGCATGGCGGCGATGCGCGACAACTGCAACTCCCTCTGCCGCTGGACACTTTCGAACGCACGAACGGACTCGTCCGTTCCATCTTTTACCTGTTTCTGAATTTCGGCATCAACGGTATGCCGAATGAAATAGAGAAGAGAACCCGTGAGGCCAAGAATGATCAACAGGGCGGCGACAAAGAGCTGGGATCGTAGTCGAAACGTAGTCATGGAGCGTCAGCGTGCGAGTTCATACAACAGTTCCGGCGGCTGAACCTCCGGGAGAAAATTTGTATCCCGCGCCGTGCATGGTCATCAGAAAACGCGGCGCGGCGGGATCCGGCTCAAGTTTCTGGCGGAGACGAAGGACGTGGTTGTCAACCGTCCGCGTGGAAGGATAATTTTGATATCCCCACACCTCGTTGAGCAACTCCTCACGAGAGACGACCCGCCCGGCGGAAGCCGCCAGATATTTCAGCAGCTTGAATTCCTGAGAGGTCAGGGTGATGGCTTTGCCCGCTCGTGTGGCTTCCATGCTGGTGAAATCAATGCGCGCATCGCCGAAGGTGAGGACTTCGTGCTGGATGGACTTTGTGGGAATTTGCGTTACCGGCGGCGACCCGGCACCCGTCCGGCGCATTGCACGGCGAACCCTGGCCAAAAGCTCCTTGGGGCTGAATGGTTTGGTTACATAATCATCCGCGCCGAGTTCCAGCAACAGGACTTTGTCTTCGACCTCGGAATTTGCGCTGAGGACTACGATGGGCACAGAGGCGGCCAGCGCCTTGAATTCCCGGCAAAGTTCTTTGCCGGAGATACCTGGAAGCTTTAAATCAAGAACCACCGCGCAGGGAAGTTGCTTGCGAAAAAGTTCCAGACCGGTGGGGCCATCCGATGCGATTTGCACATGGAGAGAGTCGGATTCGAAGAGCCGCTGTAGTGTGCGCTGCATCGCGCGGCTGTCTTCCACCACCAGCACGGTATCTACGGACATCGAAATCGAGCCTCCTGGCAAAACGTCCCTTTCGCCCACCCTAGGCGTATCCCAAGTTGATGCGCTGATCGTTCTCATAATGATACCCCTCTCTTGTCGTTTGACTACTCATGATTGCCCTTGGGTGAGTCCTGCTCGCACGGAGTCAAGTGCGCGATGCCAACGCAATTGTTCCAGCGGCAACCGGACCAAGTCTCCAAGATGGACCCCAGCGCGATAGGCAACGTATTTCCATCGCTGAATTTGCCAATTGAAGGGCCTTTCCAAATCATTGGTGTTCCGAGTTTCGATGGTTAATCGTTCCCGCTTCGGAATCAGCCGGGTTTCCAAATATTTTTTTCTGAGCGAGAGCGATCGGCAAGAGCTGCACATTCCAGAAGACGCTACTGCGTAACAAATCGAAAGTTAAGAAGGTTTTTGGCTCCAAGAGCGCAAACAAAAGGTGACCTAGACCGCGAAAATGTAAGGGCTTCGACAAGTCTGAATGGAAGGATGCCTCTTCGAAGATCGACATTCGAAAGGAACCCGCGTCGGGCCGGACTTGGGGGGATTGCCATGGCCAGGAGAGGCGCAGGAGTTCGTGCGAATTTGTGGAAAGCAGGCAACGCGTTCCCGCAAGCGAGAACTCGGTGTGGAAAGGAAGTGGCATTCGATGGAATTCCAGGGTCACCATTACAGTGTTGCTCACTCTACCGTGAAATCAAGCGCTCGGTTCAATGCAGAATAAGAAATGACAGCCATGTGACAGGACCGTGACAATTCTGGCCGATGGGCTCGCGTAACGTTTCAAATGCAGTCTCGAGATGAGGCCGATGTCCAAAAAGGTACTCTTCTTTTTCCCTTCCTTTGCCAGTTCGGAGGCTACAGCCGCGGTGCGCCCCCTTCGGCAGGATTCTCCGGCGAACCGGCCTGGATGAATTGCCGCAATTTTTCAATGTGCTCAAGGGAGACATGAGCGTGATCGGCCCCCGGCCGGAGCGCCCCGTCCTCGTCCAGCGATTCATGCAGTCTGTCGGCAACTACAACACGCGCCACTACTTGAAGGTGGGAATAACTGGGTGGGCGCAGGTGAACGGCTGGCGGGGGGATACCTCAATCGAGAAGCGAGTGGAGTACGACCTTTATTATGTTCGCCACTGGACGCTGGCTTTCGATCTCTGGATTGTTTTGATGACCTTTTTTCGTGGGTTTTCCAATAAAAACGCGTACTGAAACGGTTAAAGTTTGCCGCTGAGCAGCTCAGTTCGCGACAAAAAGTTTGCTCGCCCTTGACTTGGATGTGACAACTGACCCCTCGCTGCACGATATGGTTAGCTCTCGACCAGAAGGGCCGCCTAATCTTTATCAACTGCGCGGAAGATGGGAGTGGGTAACTCTTCTGGTCGAACCTTTACAACCTTGAATGAAGTTCCCACCCACCTAAATCGATCCAGCACAAGAATCAATTAATTGCAGAGAATCGCTGATACATGAATGCATCACTTCAGGCACACCAAATTGCGGATTAGACTGGCCGCTCGCCACCCGCGAGCTCGCGGGATGGATGTCAGACTGGTTGAGGGGCTTGTGGTGCGTCCTTTAGCCCCGTTAATTGCTGCTCGAGCGCGCCCCGGTCCAGTTCGTTCTCCCATCGAGCCACGACAACCGTCGCCACCGCGTTTCCGATCATGTTTACAACTGCGCGGCACATGCTGAGGAAACGATCGATTCCGAGGATCAGGGCCATTCCCGCGACTGGGATAGTCGGAATAACCATCATCGTGGCCACCAGGGCGATGAAGGCGGCACCCTGCACTCCGCTGGCACCTTTAGAAGTGAGCAGCGCGACGCCGAGGATTGTGAATTGCTGAATCAGGGTTAAATGGGTACCGGTCGCCTGGGCAACGAATAGCGCGGCGAGTGTCATGTACAGACTTGTGCCGTCTGCGTTGAAAGTGTAGCCGGTCGGGACTACCAGGCCAACGAGGGCTTTCGAGCAGCCCAACCTTTGAAGCTTGGCCATGAGATTCGGCAACGCAGGTTCGGAAGAACTGGTGGCTAAAACCAGTACAATTTCTTCCCGAATGAACCATAGAAACTTCAGAATCCCAAATCCCGCAAAGCGGGCGATGAGTCCAAGCACCACAACCACGAAAAAGATGGAAGTGATGTAGAGCGTGGCGATTAATTTTACGAGGGGCCCCAACGAGGCCAGCCCGTACTTTCCGATCGTGAAGGCCATTGCGCCGAACGCGCCAATCGGGGCGAAGCGCATCAAGATCGCCACCACACCAAAGACGGCGCGTGTGAGGCTGTCCATCACGTCGAGAAGAGGTTTGCATCGCGGTCCGGCGATCGAAAGCGCAAAGCCGAAAAGCAACGAGACCAGCAGGACTTGCAGAATGTCCCCCCGGCTGAAGGCATCAACGATCGTGTTCGGAATAATGTGGACCAAAAAGTCGGTGATGTTCTGCGCTTTGGCTTGCCCCGCGTATTCGGCAACGGCGCGGGCATCCAACGTTTTTGGGTCGACATTGAAGCCGCTGCCAGGGTGGGCGAGATTGCCGACGAGAAGTCCGATCAGCAAGGCCATCGTGGAGACGAGTTCGAAATAAAGCAGCGCCTTGCCGCCTACGCGGCCAACTTTCTTCATATCCTCCATGCCAGCAATACCGGTCACCAGGGTACAGAAGATGACTAAAGTGATGATCATGGTGATCATCCGGATAAAAACGTCACCCAGGGGTTTCATGGAAACGGCCAAGGCGGGATTCACGGAACCGAGAATGACGGCAACGGCGACGCCAGCCAGCACTTGAAACGAAAGGCCCGTGTAGAAGGGCTTCTTGCGCGGCGGCGAAGCAGGTTCAGTTGTGACGGAGGTGTCGACCGGCATTGGTTGGACTAGCTCCTTTGAAGTTCAGGTCTCAGCTCGCGGACATCCTTCAAATTCTCAAGCGCAAGCAATTTGTCCAGTAGAGCCGTGCATGCGGCGGAACCAAGGACCGGAGCGATGAGGTCACGCGCTTTATCCACGACTTCCTGCCGGGTCATGGGATTATCCGCCGTGCCGCGAACGTCGCGAACCCATTCGGAGAGTTGCGTTCCGTCTTTCAGAGTCACTTCTACGATGGCCTCGCGACGTGGCCGGCGAGCGTCAATTCGCGGATCAGCCAGCACTTCCACCTTGGCGCGAACCTTCAGAACGGCGGGATCCTTCATACGCGCCTTGTCGTGGACCGATTGAAAAGTGACCGTTTTGTCGAGGAGCATGATCGCGACCATATGCTCCATGCAAATATCGGGAATGTCGCGGTTGCTTACGGTGTTGGCTTCATCGGTGGCGACACGGACGACCACTTTCTGGACGTCATCGGCGGTGAATGATCGCTGTTTGAAGAAAATGACCATCGCGTCCAGTGGCGCCTGAATCGGTGAGCCAACGGTCCATTTCTTGATGTTGGTGCGAGCGATTTCGTAGCGCTCTCCCAACTTATCTACGAGCAGCGACGGATCAGCTTTTATCGCGCCGTTTTCGCGCGGGGCGAGAGCTTCATAAAAGTTGTCCGAGCCGGAAAAGATGTCCTCGACGCCACTCCAGCCGGAGCGAATCAAGGAAGCCGTCATGACCGCAACGCCCGCCGGTTTTCCCGCGAAGAGAAACGCCTTCTCCATGTGCTCTGCGTCGCGCGACCAGGCACCGATTCCAGACGTTTGCTGCGCTGTGTAGTCGAGCATCAAACGCATCTGCTCCGCGCTCAGGCCTGCGGCGCATCCTGCTGCGGCCCCCGCGCAAAAACACGCCGCCGTGCCATGCGTGCTGCGGTGCGTCGCTGCCTGATAGCCGGGACCACCGAGGCTCATGGACACACGCGTGCCTATGTCGTACCCGAGAGTGACGGCGCGGATGAAATGCGCTCCGCTGATGGCGTACTGTTCGCCGGAAGCAAATCCTGCGGGAACCGTCGAAACGCCAGGATGCGAGCGCGAAGGGCCGTGCGAGTCGTCGGTTTCGTCGGAGTGGGCGAGCACACCGTTCGCGAATGCAGCTTCGATCGGACCGCAAACAATCTTGGACGCCACGACGGTGGCGATCTCCTTTCCGCCATACGCGCGGGCAAATTCCAAAGCGGCGCGGCCGGGTGGCAAGCCGGAGCCAGAAATCATCGCGGCATATGTATCCAGAATATGTTGCTTGGCTTTCTCGACCACTTCTTCGGGAAGCGCGCGAGAGCTCGCGGTGCTCATGTACGCGCTGAGTTGCTGCATGATGGGACTTACTGCGTTCGATGACTGGTCTGAACCTAAAAACGCAACGGCCTTTGCGAACCCGGGTGAGAGTGCCGCGAGCGCGCCAGACAATCCGCTCAACTTAATCAATCGGCGGCGGGAAATTTTCCCCGAGCTATCCGTGATTTTTTCATTTTCAGGCGAATGATTCATCCCTCTCCCCTCTCAACACAACATCACACTTGCTACTCGACCATTGCCTTCATCACTCGAAACAATTCATTTTTGGCCTCAAAGCCGATTCCAGGGATTTCCGGAAGCCGCACATAACTGTCTTCCACAGGAATGCCGTCCGCGAATCCCCCAAAAGGCTGGAAGATTCCCGGGTAGGATTCATTTCCGCCCAACCCCAGACCCGCGGCGATGTTCAAAGACATCTGGTGGCCACCATGCGGAATGCAACGTTTGGCCGACCATCCGTGCTCGCGCAACATCTCTAAAATGCGCAGGTATTCCACCAAGCCGTAACTGAGCGCACAGTCGAACTGCAATACATCTCGATCCGCTCGGAGCCCGCCGTAGCGGATCAGATTGCGCGCGTCCTGCATTGAAAACAGGTTCTCGCCCGTTGCCAGGGGTGGGGGGTAAAACGGTGCAAGCCTTGAGAGAAGCTCGTAATCAAGCGGGTCGCCCGGCTCCTCGTACCAACGCAGGCCAAGCGGGGCAAGGGCACGCGCGTAGGCAATCGCCGTCTGCACGTCGAACCGGCCGTTGGCATCCACGGCGAGTTGATCCGGCGTTTTCAAAATTTTGAGGACGGCTTCAATGCGCTGCATGTCCTCCGAAAGTGAAGCCCCGCCAATTTTCATTTTCACGACGGAATAGCCGAGGCCGAGATAACCCGCCATTTCGTCGCGGAGCCCGTTCAAATCTTTGCCCGGATAGTAATAGCCGCCGGCCGCGTAAACAAAAACCTTGCTTTCCGTAATTCCGCCGCGATACCGGTCTGCAAGAAGTCGGAACAGGGGAACGCCTGCAACTTTCGCAGTTGCATCCCAGACCGCCATATCCAACACTCCAACGGCTACGGAACGCTCACCGTGACCGCCGGGCTTTTCGTTACGCATGAGAACGTCCCAAATGCGGGCCGGGTCAAAGTTGTCGCCAGCGTCGTCCAGAAGCGCTTGGGCATCTGCCGCACGAAGGCGCGGAATGAAGCGATCGCGCAAGAGGCCGCTCGGCGCATAACGCCCGTTGGAATTAAAACCAAAACCAACGACAGACTTGCCGCCGCGAATCACATCGGTGATAAGAGCCAGGACACTGACCGTCATCTGACTGAAATCAATGAACGCATTGCGGATCGGCGATTTGATCGGCACGACAGTTTCGCGGATGTCGACTATCCTCACGAGTTCTCCTGCCGCATGTAGTGGTATCGCGTCATGAAAGCTGCAGCAGAGGCCGCAGTTCGCGAATGTCGGCAACGCTTTCCAGGCTGAAAATCTTGAGAAGCAGCGCTGAGCATTTTTCTGCGCCGAGGACCGGCGTGATCAGGTCGCGGGCCTTGGCAGTGACTTCGTCGCGGGTCATCGGATTTTCGGGTGTGCCACGCACGTTGTCTACACGCTGGCGAAGGTGCGTGCCATCCGCCAGCGTCACCTCCACGATGGCAACTCGTAACGGCATGAGGCGCTCAAGATCGGCATCAGGTATCAGGTTAATTTTGGCGCGTTCCCGCAGCACCGCCGGGTCTTTCATTTTGGATGGGTCATGCGCCGAGGCGAAACTGACCGTCTTATCCAGCAGCGCAACCGCCAGCATGTGCTGAACGCAAATGTCTGGAATTTCCCGGTTGTTGACGATGGCGGCTTCATCGGTGGCCAGGCGAACGTCCAACTGCTTCACTTCACCGGCTTCAAAAGGCCGCTGTTTGCGCAGAAGTTCGAGGGCATCGAGTGCCGCCTGGATCGGGGAGCCGACCGGCCATTTCTTGATATTCGTGCGCGCAACTTCGTAACGCAAGCCAAGTTTATCGAGCAACCCCGCAGGGTCTGCCTTCGGGTTGTAGGCCTGGAAGAAATTGTCTTTCCCGGAAAATATATCGTCGACGCCGGTCCAGCCGGATTGCACCAGCAGTGCGGACGTTACTCCGTTACGCGCGGTCATTCCGCCAAAGTGGAATGCCTTCTGGATGTGCTCGGTATCACGATTCCAGGCACCGAGGCCCGACGATTGGTGCGCGGTATAACCCAGCATCCACCGCATCTGTTGGGCGTTCAGTTCCGCGGCGCAACTCGCAGCCGCTGCCGCTCCGAAGAGAGGTGCGATGCTGTGCGTGCTCCAGTGGCTCTCGGCTTCGAATTGCTGGCTCCCCAGTGTCATGGTGACGCGGGTGCCGACATCGTAGCCAAGCGTGACCGCGCGAATGAAGTGCGTTCCGTTGATGTGAAATTGTTCACCAGCGGCCAGCGCAGCCGGAACCACGGCACAACCAGGGTGCGACTGCGACGGCGAGTGGGAATCGTCGGTTTCGTCGGAGTGGGCCAGCATGCCGTTGGTCATCGCGGCATCGATCGCTCCGCGCGACAGCTTGGACGCGACCACCGTGCAGGTTCCATCGCCACCGTATTTCTGGGCAAATCCCAGCGCGCTTTTCCCGGGAAGTAGAGTCGCCCCGGAAATCATCGCCGCAAGCGTGTCCAGGATGTGGTGCTTTGCTTTTTCGGCGATTTCATCAGGAAGTAGATGATTGGCGGCCTCGCTCATATAAGTGCTCAGCGGACCAATCACAGAACCGGCGGATTTCCCTGTTTTGTCCTGCCCCGCGGAGTGCAGTGCAAGGGCAGACGGGGAAGGGAATGCCGCTGCGCCGATGGTCAATCCCGCCAATTCCAGAAGATTGCGGCGGGAAAGATTCCGCGACTTGCGGCCGGAAGTTTCACTGCGATTTGATTTCATGAGAGTCGGCAATCTCGATTCAGGATTCGTAGACGCTCCTGCTGACATTCACGGAATTCTTATTAACTTGCCCTGACCTGCTTGGCGATCGCTTCGCCCAATTCCTGCGTCGAAGAGCTCCCCCCGATATCCGGCGTGCGAACTTTTGATTGGGCCAGGATTGCAGCGATTGCATGTTCGACGGAGTCGGCTGCTTCGTTCGCGCCAAAATGCCGCAGCATCATCGCTCCGGACCAGATCTGTCCTATGGGATTGGCGATTCCTTTACCAGCAATGTCAGGCGCTGAGCCGTGAACGGGCTCGAACATTGATGGAAATCCTCCTTCGGGATTGAGGTTTGCCGAAGGAGCTATACCGATTGAGCCAACGACCGCGGGGCCGAGATCGGAGAGGATGTCCCCAAAAAGGTTGGAGCCCACCACCACATCGAACCAATCCGGGTGCCGCACGAAGTGCGCGGACAGGATATCGATGTGATATTGATCCGTTCGAATATCCGGATATTTCGTCGCCATTTCGTGGAAGCAATCATCCCAAAAGGGCATGGTGTGGATAATCCCGTTTGATTTAGTGGCCGACGTCAGGTGCTTGTTCCGCTTGCGCGCGAGTTCAAACGCGAAATGCAACACTCGGTTCACGCCCCGGCGGGTAAACACCGCCTGCTGAACGGCCATCTCGTCATCTGTGCCTTGATAAATCCGCCCCCCGATATTCGAATACTCCCCCTCGTTGTTCTCACGGACGATCGTGAAATCGATTTGGCCGGGTTTCCAGTTTTTCAGGGGTGAATCGATACCCTCAAACAAGCGCACAGGACGAAGGTTGACATACTGCCGGAAAGTCCGCCGGATTGGAATCAAAAGTCCCCAGAGCGAAACGTGATCCGGAACGTTGGGGTAGCCCACGGCACCCAGAAAGATCGAGTCGAATGGACGCAGTTGCTCAAGGCCGTCGTCCGGCATCATTTTTCCGGTTCGCGCGTACGTTTCACAGCTCCAGTCGAATGCCCGCCAGTTGAATCCAAAGCCGAAGCGCTTTCCGGCGGCCTCGAGTACGCGAATGCCTTCGGGAACCACCTCCTTCCCGATTCCGTCGCCCGCAATCACCGCAATGTTGAACATTTTCATTGGTCGTTTTCACCCCGCGTTCGCAGAGAGGAGCGGCGACAGTGCCGACATGTCGGCAGCCGTTTCCAGCGTCCGGACGAACGCAATTATTTTTTCAGCCTTGTTCTGAGGCCAATCAGCATACTCCGCGCAGCCCCGAAATTTCGTTGCTGCCTCGTCGAAGGTCATTGGGTTAGCAGGACTCCCCTTGCCGAAGGCGGCCCTCCCGGTGATCACTCTGCCGTCTTTCAGCGTGATTTTCAGAAGCGAAGTCATTTTGTCGAAGCCTGCGCTTTCCGCCTCGGGGTCCACATAAAAATTAATCTTGCGCATCATCGCCTGAACATCCGCGCGTCGTACGACTTTATCGGAAAACTGGCCGAGTCCGGCCTTGCGCTCGAGCAGGAGAATCGCCATGCAGAACTCCATGCTGAACTTTGCCTCCAGACCGGTCTTGGGGTCGTGGTGGAGAAGCGTCGTGGTCATATTGTGGTTGGCGCCAACATCCACTTTCTCCACTTGTGATGCCTCGATATTGTTGACCTGAATTAGGCGGGCAAGTTCTGTCATCGCCGGATGAGTGAGAGAGCCGGAAGGATATGGCTTCAGTGAGACACCGGGCGAAGCAAAAGTCCAGGGGTTTCCCAATCGATCCATGATAGAAGCGGGATCGTACGATCCTCCGGCCGCGTGGAAGAACCCGCGATCCGCTTCCAGAATTTGCTCGGCCGCGGTCCATCCGAGGCCCACCAGTTCGGCGGAAACCAACCCGCTTTCCGCCGCACGCCCCGCCTGATACGGCTTCGTCATGGTGCCGAAGTTTTCCCGCAGGCCTCCTGAATTGCTGGCCGCCAGGCCGAAAGTTTTCAGCGTTTTAGAAAGATCAAAATTAAGGAGCTTGGAGCAAGCCGCAGCGGAGCCGAACGGTCCGCAGGTCCCGGTTGTGTGAAAGCCGTCCTCATAATGCCGCGGAGCAATGGCTTCCGCGATTTTACATTCCACTTCAACGCCCAGGTGATATGCGAGCATCCACTCTTTTCCGCTGACGGGACGCTGTTCCGCAAGCGCGAAAATCGCCGGCAGCACCGGGACTGTGGGGTGCATCAACAACCCATACACGCGGTCCTTTGTTGCGGCGAGTTGCGTATCGTCGAAGTCGTCGGCGTGAATCGAAATTCCATTTACCAGGGCGGCGAACCTCGCGGACGTTTTTTGCGTGGTGCCAATAATTGTGGCCTTGCCGACGCAAGCGCCAGACTGCTCAACGAACTTGCGAGAAATTGGACCGCTCTCCGCCCGCGAACCTGCTAGCGCCAATCCCAGGCCATCCAAAATGGATTTCTTACCCAATTCAATTACGTTCGCGGGTAGGTCTTCGTACTTCGTCCGATTTACAAAAGTGCCGACGTAGTTTGTAAGACCTGAGGTTTTCGGAAAATCGCCCGGCGCCGGGCTTTTTCCACCCCTTGCCGAATTCGCGAATACCGAGGCGCCAATTGCTCCGAGAGAGGTCTTGCCGAAATCACGCCTTCGCATAGTTCACCGGGAGCTCGGACGATTTATGGCTGAATGTCATACACGCGAACTTCGGCTTCCTTGCCTGCATGATGGGGGACAGCCAGATAGTAGCGATTGAGTTCGGGCACCAGAATCCCGGTCTTGGCCCGAAATGCACCCGGAATCCTGGCCAGAAGCGCGTAGTGATCCGCATCTTTCTGCTCAAAAATGTCGAGGAACTGGTCACCGGCAAGATAGATGCGTTTGTGCTGAGCGTCATAAGCCGCATCGTCCACCAGGCCAACCGCCGGAAGGTTCGCGATGACTTTTCCGTCATCTGAATTAAGGACGATCAGCTTCCCGGGATTTCGCGTGACTATGAACAACCGGTGATTCGCCTCATCGAAGGCCATCGCGACGTTGAGTTTATCACCGGCGGGCAAAGGCCACTTCGCGCTGAGCTCAGATTTGTTGCGGTCCATCACTCCCACGGCGTTCTGCCCGGTGATGTTGATAAACATGCGCGGGCCAGACTTCTCCAGCATGATCGCTTCCACGTGATCCGATGGAATCTTGATGTCACGCAATTTCTTCGCGGTGTTCGTGTCAATCACGCTGATCAACGAATAGGGCGTGTGGGCTTCCCGGCCGCCGTTTACTACATACAAGTACGAGGTCGCCGTATCGTAGGCGATCGAGTCAGCGTCGATGGTAACCTTTACTTCGCCAAGCGGCTTGTAGCTGTCGCTTTCGTAGATTTTGACTGCCGACGCGTCTCCTTCAACTATGAACAGTTTCTTCAAATCTTTGCGATAGAGGATTGCGTGCGGAGCCTTTATTTCCTGCATCGTGTGGAGGCGCTGGTTCGTTTTTGTGTCCAGAATCTCGAGCTTGTCATTCTCCTCCGCCGTCAGGAATAAACGGTGGCCATCAAGATCAACGGCAAAATGGTCAAAGTCTCCATCTTTGAGCCCCGGCAACGGAATGGTCGCGGCAAGTTTTAAAGGGGCTTTCTCCTGCGCCGCCGTGAAGAAAGGCAGGGACATCAACAAGGCAAACAGGATCGACACAGTGCGCTTCATGCGTTTCGCTCCGAAGGAATGATGTGAACTGGTTTCAAAAGAATACAGAGGCCTTAAAACCACGCGGATGCTATGCCAGACCAGCAGGTGCGTCAACGCCACTCGGTGATTGCTCCGAAGCGAAAGGAGGAAGAGAGTTGGGAATAGCCAGTATTTGAAAGGGATTTCACTTTTCGCTCGATTGGGCGGCTAAACAGAAATTAATGTTGCCTTAAGTTCGATTGAGCACAGATAGATATTATGCTTTGTCGTGCTGGGCGCGCGCCGTATCGCGATGCCAGAGTCGTCCGTTTTAAAATTACGATTGACTCAGCCTTCGGGGGAAAAGATGAAGAGAGTGATTGCGATTCTGTTGGTGATGTGCGGTTTGATTGCGGTGAAGACACAATGCCAGGAACCCGCGCCACTAAAACTGGTGCAGACCTACAAGCTTCCCGCGGATGTAAAAGGTAATTTCGATCATTTCGCAATCGATCTGACGGGCAACCGGCTGTTCGCTACTCCGGAAGCCTATAAGGCCGTCCTGGTTTTTGACCTCAAGACGGGGAATATCATTCACAAGATCGCTGGAATCGAAAAGCCCCACGCCATTCTTTATCGGGAAGACCTGAAGCGCCTTTATGTCACCGATGGTGAGGTCGGCGACGTAAAAATCGTGGACAGTGAAAGCTACAAAATTCTTTCCACAGTCAAGCTTCTCGAAGACGCAGACTCGATCGGTTACGATCCCGCCACCAAATTTCTTTACATTGACAACGGCGGTGGCGATGTACACCAGACCTATTCCATGTTGAGCGTCGTGGATACCACCGCAGGCAAGAAGGTGGTCGACATTAAGGTCGACGGCGACACGCTCGAGGCCATGGCATTGGAGAAGTCGAGTTCTCGCCTTTTTCTGAACAACAAGGCCAAGAGCCAGGTGGACGTCATCGATCGTGAGAAGCGCACGCTCATCGCAAGCTGGCCGATCACTCTCGCCAAAACCAACGTCGCCATGGCCTACGACGAAGCGAATCACCGCCTGTTCATCGCCTGCCGCAGCGGAGGCATCGTTGTACTCGATACCCAATCAGGCAAAGAGCTTTCCGTCCTGCCAATCACAAAAGGAGTGGACGATCTTGTTTTTGACGCAGCAAGCAAGCGCCTTTACGCGTCTTGCGATGGCGACGTATCGGTATACCAGCAGAGCGCCCCTGACAATTACAAGTTGCTTGGGAAAGTTCCGACCGGTCCTCTCGCCAGGACAGCCCTTCTGGTGCCTCAAATAAACCGGTATTTCGTGGCCGTGCCACAACACGGAACCACAAACGCCGAAATTATGGTCTTCGAGGTGCATTAGCAAGCTCGAACAAGCCGAGGAAGGGTGGGCGGTCCACCCGCGCCCACCCTCTTCGCAAATCTCTTTTTACGCAGGGCGTTCAAATCCGAACGTATTAAATCTAGAGCGATTGCTAGCAAAGAACTTTGGAGGAGTGCATGAAACGTTCAAGGTGCATTTTGGTGAGTCTATTGGCACTCGTCGCAACTGTCAGCTCAGCGCGGGGACAGACTGGGAGCGTCATCGCGATACGCGCGGGACATTTGTTTGACAGCAAGTCCGGCAAAATGCTCGACAACCAGGTCATCCTTGTCAAAGACGATAAGATTTCCTCCGTTGGCGCCTCCGACGCCGTGCAGATCCCCACCGATGCTCAGGTGATTGACCTCACCAAATCCACCGTCCTTCCGGGCCTGATTGACGGGCACACTCACGTATTCGGCTTTGGTCTCGATGGCATCAAGCCGGGCGGGCCTCCGTTTGCCAGCCCAATTAACGACACGCGCGAATACCGGACCCTTCTCGCTCTCGCCAACGCACAGAAAGACCTTCGCGCGGGATTCACCACCCTGCGCGATCTGATGAGCCACGGCGGCGGCTATGCGGACGTGGACATCAAAAAGGCGATCAACCGGGGCTACTTTCAAGGGCCGCGCATGCAGGTTTCCACCATGGGGCTTGTGGCGACCGGCGAAGGGATGCTGGGCTCACCCGAGGTAAATTTGCCGAGGAATTACCAGACGGTGGATGGACCGTGGGCCGCGCGACAGGCCGTTCGCGAACAGATCCATTACGGTGCGGACTGGATCAAGTTTCATTCGACAGCGGACTACGAATTTGAACCCAACGGCGAACTGAACAGCGATCCGACCTTCACGAAAGAAGAAGTCCTGGCTATCGTCGACGAAGCGCATCGCCACGGTAAGAAAGCTGCGTGCCATGCGTTCGGTGGCGAGGGGTTGCGGAACTGCGTTGAAGCAGGCGCGGACACGATCGAGCATGCCATCGAACTCGACGAGGCCACCGCGGACATGATGAAAAAGAAGGGTATTTATTTGGAGTTGACCGCTTACCATTATTCCCTGAGCGACTACACTGCGCGCGATGCCAAGTCCACCGGGGGGAAATACAGCCTGCAGGCCCTGCGGGAAAAAAGCGGGCGTTTGGCAATTTCCCGCGGCGTTAAGATTTCCTTCGGCACTGGCGTGGGCCCGTTTCCCCATGGCACGCAAGCCGCCGAGTTTGCCTATCTGGTTAAATACGGAATGTCCCCGAGCCAGGCCATTCAGACCGCCACCACTGTCGCGGCGGAAATGATGGGATGGCAGGATCGCATCGGCTCGATCGAGAAAGGGAAGTTTGCGGACATTATCGCCGTCTCCGGCGATCCTCTGAAGGACATTACCGAGCTCGAGCGAGTAAAATTCGTCATGAAGGGCGGTCAGATAATACGGGATGATTCGAAATGATCTGAACTGCCCGGGCGGGTGTTTTCGCGTTGAGTAGTGCTATGATTCCCGTCTGCGATTTACTTTAGGAACGTCTGCTTATGCGCATCCTGCTGGTCGAAGACGAACGAAAGGTTGCCAGTTTTATCGCGCGTGCGCTGCGTGAAAACTCCTATGCCGTAGATATTGCGGAGAGCGGCGAGAAGGCACTGGAACTCACCACGGACGTAACGTACGACGCCATTCTCCTGGATGTGCGCCTGCCGGGACTCAGCGGCATTCAAGTCTGCCGCGAATTGCGCCAGCAGGGAATGGAAGCTCCCGTTCTGATGTTGACGGCTCGCGGCCTGGTCGAACAGCGCGTCGAAGGTCTGGACGCCGGAGCCGACGACTACCTTACAAAACCATTTGTCCTTGCCGAGCTTCTCGCGCGCGTGCGCGCGCTTGTCCGGCGTGGCCTCCACAGCGGCAATGCCAAGCTTCACTACGGCGATCTGGAACTGGACCGCCACCGCCGCAAGGCTACCCGGGGAAAAATGGCAGTTCCCCTCACCTCCAAGGAATTTGCGCTGCTGGAGCTTTTCCTGCTGCACGCTCCGGACCTTGTGACCCGAAGTGAAATCGTAGAGCACGTCTGGGATCGCCATTTTGACAGCGAAACCAACCTTGTCGAAGTGTATGTCAATCGCCTCCGACAGAAAATTGATCAGAACCGCCCGGTCAAATTGATCCATACCGTACGAGGCATCGGGTACCGCCTCGGGGCCGTGGAGCCATGAAGACCAAAACCCTTCGCTTCCGGATGATGGTTCTTTTCTGCACGGTTGTCAGCGTCTTGCTTGTTGCGTCGTACCTGGCATTCTGGGGATTGCTGGCCCACGAGATTCCTTCCCAGCTCAATCACCAGTTGCAGGAGACGGGCCGCCTTCTTATTGCCGATGTTGCCGCTGAACCTGAGGCACACGATATAGAGCGTCTCGATATCCCAGGGGAATTTTTCGAATTGCTCGATGCCGACGGCCATGTTCTTCAGCAATCGAGAAATCTGCCCGCGCCCATCAGCTTGCTACCTATCGATCCCAAGGCGAGCCATTCCGTCTACCAGGTGGCCAAAATCGGCGGAGAACAGTCGGTTCGAGTGGCGATCATTCCATTCGAACAAGCCAACCGGAAGCGCTTTCTGGCCGTCGCTATTCCCACTCTTGGCACTAACCGGGTGCTGGACACTTTTGGACGGATCGTCCTGATTTTGTTTCCCATCAGCTTGTTGCTCACCGCCGGAATCTCCATGATTTATGTGGGCCGCAGCCTCGCGCCGATTACGGATCTGACGCAGCACGCCGCTTCCATGGCCAAGCGGGTTACACAAAGTCCGGGATTCTGGGAGCCGCTGCCGGTCACCACGCCTCATGATGAGTTGGGCCAATTAGCGGCAACATTCAATGATCTATTTCGGGGTGTGGACTCGGCGATACGGCAGTTGCGCCAGTTCGTCACCGACGCTTCCCACGAGTTACGCACTCCCATCGCGGTTCTTCATGGCGAAACGGAACTTCTGCTCTCCAAGCCGCGTACGGCAGAGGAATATCAGCGAACGCTCACCGTTTTTGACGATGAGCTGAAGAAACTCACCCGTATGGTCGAGGGACTTTTCACACTTTCGATCGCCGATGCTGGGCAATTGCACTTGGAATCCGAACCGCTGTATATCAACGAAGTTCTGGAAGAGGCCTGCGCGCTGGTCTCTTCGCGGGCGAGAAGAAAGGGAATTGCCATCCTCCGGCAACTGGACGGGGAGTTCCCTTACACTGGCGACGAGGCCTTCCTCCATCAGCTGTTCTTGATTTTTCTGGATAATGCGATCAAGTATTCCCCGGAGAAAAGCGTCATTCATGTGACTCTCGAACAGGCGGACGGCACGATCCGCGCCTGCTTTCAGGATCATGGCATCGGCATTTCCGCCGAACATTTGCCCTTCATTTTCGAGCGCTTTTATCGGGCTGCGCCCTCCGCAGCCGGCGATTCCCACAGCGGCGGGCTGGGTTTGGCCATCGCTCAGGCCATCGCACGCGCACACGACGGGGCGATTGAATGCACCAGCATAGTGGGCATCGGCTCAAGTTTTACTGTGGTTCTCCCATTGATTCCTACGGGCAAAATTGAAGCCCCGGAGCCATCTAAACAGAAATTAATCATGGGTTAAGGCATCCGCCGCGCCTATACACTAGGCTCCGCCCAACGTGGAGGTGGGTCTGTGTTCTCTCAAAAAACCGCTAGCTTGTATTCGTTTGGCCGCACGACCGCTGTTTTCTTAATGCTTGCCATCTTCTTTTCCGCTCCCACCCTCGCCCAGGTTGTGGGAGGAACGCTCTCGGGAACCGTGTCAGACCCCAACGGATCCGGAATTCCGCAAGCCAAGCTGGTCATCAAGAACGTTGCGACTGGCATCGAACGAACGGTTACCACCAATGCTGACGGCTTTTACACCACGGTGAACCTGGTGCCTGGGTCTTACCAGATCGCAATTTCCGCTACCGGCTTCAACTCGGAGACGCGCCACGGTGTCACCATGACGGTTGGCTCGCGACTCACTGTCGATATCACCCTGCGTGTCGGAACTATCTCCAATAGAGTGGAAGTCACCGCTGCTGTCCCTGACGTGCAGCTTACAAGTTCTGACATAAGCGCTGTAGTCAACGCTACAACCGTGCGTGAACTTCCTCTCAACGGCCGCAGCTGGACCGACTTGGCGGCTCTCCAGCCCGGCGTGGAAACCATTCAAACCCAACCGAGTTTCGCCACCGGGTCGGATCGCGGCAATCGCGGGTTTGGGCAGCAACTCACGATTTCCGGCGCGCGCCCGCAGCAAAATAATTACCGCCTTGACGGCATCAGCCTGAACGATTACGCCAATGGAGCACCCGGCAGCGTCCTTGGGGGCAACCTGGGCGTCGACGCCATCCAGGAATTCTCGGTTCTGACCAGCAATTATTCCGCTGAGTACGGCAAGACGTCGGGCGGAGTCGTCAACGCCGTCACGCGCTCGGGCACCAATGAATTTCACGGCAGTGTCTACGAATTCTTGCGCAATAGCGCTCTGGACGCGGCCAATTTCTTTGAAGCGGGACAACGATCCCCGTTCAAACGCAATCAGTTTGGCGGCGATGTTGGCGGGCCGATACTCAAGAACCGCACCTTCTTTTTCGCCGACTATGAAGGCATCCGCCAGTCCAAGGGCATCGCCAACTTCCTCTTTGTGCCTTCCGCGGCTGCTCGCGGAGGTACGTTGTGCTCCAATCCCGCGGGCGCGGATCCAGCCAACCCCTGCGCGACATCTCAGGTCGTGGTGGATCCGACCGTGCAGAAGTACCTGAAACTCTATCCGGTGCCGTTGGCTTCGAGAGTTATTGGAAACGGTGACACCGGAAACGTCACCTTCTCCGGCCAGCAGGTTATCAACGAAAACTTCGTCACCACACGCATCGACCACAAGTTCTCTGACAAAGACGCCGTTTTCGGCACCTACCTCTTTGACAGGACTCCCTACAGCTCCCCCGACGCCTTCGGAAACGTTCTCCTGAATACTCTGTCCTCGAGGCAAATCGTCGCTGTCGAAGAGACTCACAGCTTCACCCCTACCTTCGTGAATGCCGCTCGTTTTGGCTTCAACCACGAGTACGTCAACAACGATTCCAGCGCCAGTGCCATTAACCCGGTTGCGGCCGACACCTCCTTGGGCTCTTTTCCCAACCGCAATGCGTCTGTTATTAACGTCAACGGTGCCCTGACTTCCATGACCGGTGGCGTTGGCGGTCTTCCTACTTATCTGTACGATTGGAATTCTTATCAAGCTTATGACGACGCTTTTTGGACCAGAGGCACTCATTCCGTGAAGTTTGGTGTCGCCGTCGAGCGCATGCTCCTCCAGGCGACGGCCCTTACCGACGCGAACGGGATCTGGACATTTGGCAATCTGAAGAATTTCCTGACCAACGTTCCCAGCAAATTCGCAGGCGGCATCGCCAGTTCCTTGTCGCCGCGCAATTTTCGCCAAACCCTATTCGGCGCCTATGTGCAAGATGATTGGCGTTGGAAACCCAACCTGACGCTGAATCTGGGCCTGCGCTACGAGATGACCAGCGTACCCACGGAAACCAACGGCAAGCTCGTTAACCTCCGCAACCTCAGCGATCCTGCGCCCGTCTGCGGCGTAGCTGTGACCGGCTGCGCGAGTACTGGACAACTATTCTCGAACCCCACGCTGCACAACTTTGAACCACGCGTTGGCTTCGCATGGGATCCCTTGCACAATGGCAAGATGGCCGTCCGCGGCGGAGCTGGCTTGTTCGATGTACTTCCCCTGCCCTACCAGTTTATTCTGCTGGAAACTCAGGCGACTCCCTTTTTTCAGTACACCTCCGTCAACAACCCAAATCCGGGTGATTTTCCCGCAGGCTTGCCCTCGCCCCCTCCCGCAAACAAACTCCGTTCCACCTTCATTAATTCCGACCCTAAGCGCAATTACGTCATGCAGTGGAACCTCAACGTTCAGTATCAACTCACCCCCAGCCTCGCTGCCTTGGTTGCCTATGTCGGTTCGCGCGGCGTTCACCAGCCGTTCCGCGTAGATGAAGCCGATTTGGTCATCCCGACGAAGACTCCCAACGGATACCTATGGCCGAAAGTGGATGCGCTCGGAAACGTCTTTTCCGCGCAGTGCAACTCGGTTGATGCCAATGGCCCTGCTGACCCCGCGCAGTGTGCTCCGCCGAACACCATCAACCCAAACTTTGGCTCCGTTCGCGGAATGTTCTATCAAGGACGTTCATATTTCAATGCCCTCGAATTGCAGTTAGCCAAGCGGCTGACCCACGGCTTCCAGGTGCAAGGCACCTATACCTGGGGCAAGAGCATGGACACCAACTCGGCCACTGTGGCGGGAGACGCCTTCGGCAACTCCATCTCCAGCCTCAATTGGTTCGACATGAAATTGACCCGTGGGCCCTCCGACTTCAACGTCGGGCACACCGTTGTAATCAACGGAACTTGGGAGCTCCCTTCGGCTAAGTCTCTTTCTGGCCCCGTCCGCTTGCTCACCGATGGTTGGGAGTTGGGCCTCATCTTCACTGCCAGCGACGGTGTGCCCTTCACTGCAACCTGGGGCACCGGTTCGGACCCCGCCGGAACTCTCAGCAGCGATGATTTCGCCTACCCCAACCGTTTGGGCGGCCCCGGATGCCAGTCGCTTACAAATCCCGGGAATCCAGCTAATTACGTCAAGACTCAGTGCTTCTCCATCCCCACACTGTCGGATCCGCAGCTTTGGGCTCAGAACTGCAGCGCGTTTCCACCGAGTGCTCAGCCGGTCCCCTCCGCGTCCAATCCAAACCCAGCTCCCGTCCCCGCTGTGTTCCCGCAATGCTTCAACCTGCGCGGCAATGCTGGCCGAAACATCCTGACCGGTCCGGGCATCACCAACCTGGACTTCTCCGTGTTCAAGAATTTCAAGGTGCATAGAATATCGGAAGCCTTCAACGTCCAGTTCCGCGTCGAGATGTTCAACATTCTCAACCATGCCAACTTTGCGCCCCCGGGCCCGGGCGACGGCAATACCGACATCTTCAGCGGGAACGGTTCCTCCCTGTCTCCAAGCGGTGGCGGCACCGCCGGTGCCCTGGTGCGAACCACTATCCCCGAGCGCCAGATCCAGTTCGCGCTCAAGGTCATTTTCTAGTTCCTGGCGCAATGCGCATTCGGACAGCACCGCTGTGCCGAACGGACAAACGCGACCTGACCTGTGGCCGATCCCGCGGTCCCAAGTCCGTCGTGCATTCGTGGAGGGTTGCTCAATGAGCGTCTCAAACCTGCGGCTGTCACTTTTGGGTGCGGTAATCCTGTGCTCCACTCTGGCGATCGCCAGCCCGCCGGACGCCGGCTATCACTTTCTCAAAAAATACGATCTCGGCGCTGCTCCAGGCGGCAAGGAGTATTGGGACTACATTACTTTCGATGCTTCCACCCGGCGCTTGTACATCTCCCACAACACGGAAGTCAAAGTTGTGGATGCGGATAGTGGCGCGATTATCGGAAGCATTCCTGATCTGAAGCGGGTGCACGGTATCGTGGTCATGGATGATCTGGGCCGCGGTTTCATTAGCGATGGCGGCGCCGATGAGGTCGTCGTATTCGATCTCAAGACTCTGAAGCCAACCGGCCATATCAAGACCGGTGGCAATCCGGATTGCATCATTTACGATCCCGCCTCAAAGCACATTTTTGCCATGAATGGAAAAACGAACGATGCTTCGGTGATTGATCCCGCTTCGGGAACGGTTGTCGCCACCATCCCAATTGGCGGACGTCCCGAATACGCCGTGCCCGATGGTCACGGCACGATCTACGACAACGTCGAAGACAAAAATGAAGTCGTTGCCATCGATTCGATGAGCAACACGGTGAAGTCCCACTGGCCGATTGCCCCCGCTGAGGGAGCCACGGCCATCGATCTCGACGTGCAGCACCACCGGCTGTTCATTGGCGGACGCAACAAAGTGCTCGCCATCATGAATGTAGACTCCGGCAAGGTCGTCCAGAATTTTCCCATCGGCGCGGGCGTGGATACCAATATCTTCGAACCGGCCACAGGCCTGCTCTTCGTCGCCACGCGAGAGGGCACGCTGCATGTGGTTCACGAGGATTCTCCCGACAAATTCAGCGTGGCCGAGACGGTCAAAACCGAATTCGGCGCCCGCAACATGGCTCTCGATCCGAAGACCCACCAGCTCTTTATAGATACGGCCGACTTCACTCCGGCCGCGGAGCCCACGGGGGAGCAGCCACATCCGCAACCAACCCCGGTTTCAGGAACGTTTCGATTGCTGGTCTACGGCCGCTGACGCAGAATCCCGTCTGCAAGGAAGGGCGAATGCGATCTGGATTTCGTGCTAATTTCTCACCCAGGGTGCTGGCCAGATTCTTATTGGTATTCGGCGGACTAACGTTTGTAACCGCCACTCCCAAGCCCATCCCGCGACAAGCCCCTGCGCCGCCAGTCCCGCCTCTCGATTTTGAAGTTTATCGCACACGCATCGAGCCGGTTTTCCTGAAACAACGCGAAAGCGGAGTCCGTTGCTACGACTGCCACTCTGTCTTGAACACTCGTCTTCGCCTCCAGCCGCTATCGGCAGGGAATCCGTCCTGGACCGAGGAGCAATCGCGCAAGAATTTTGAAGTCGTGCTGCAATTGACCACACCGGGCGATCCACTGAAAAGCCGTTTGCTTCTGCATCCGCTTGCATCCGATGCCGGAGGCGATCCCGTGCATACCGGCGGAAAATTCTGGAAAACGCAAAGTGACCCGGAATGGCAAATGCTAGCCGAGTGGGTCCGCCACACCACTGCTGCGTCGCCGCCCACACCAACAGGTTCGAATTCCCAGTCCAAGGACGGCCTTGATTTTGAGTACTTCAAATCCGCCATTCAGCCGATCTTTCTCAAGGAGCGGCCCGGCCATGCCCGCTGTTACGGCTGCCATACGGCCTCCAACAGAGTGTTTCATCTCGCGGAACTCTCGCCGGGCCTCACCGATTGGACGGAAGAACAATCCCGCCAGAATCTTCAGAGCGCTTCACAATTGGTGGTGCCGGGGAAGCCGCAATCCAGCAGGCTTTTGGTTCATCCGCTCGCTCCGGAAGCGGGTGGCGACGCATTTCATTCCGGCGGGCGGCAATTTGCATCGCAGGAGGATCCCGATTGGATTGTCCTGGCGCAATGGGTACGGTCTGCATCGGCGCCGGGTTCGGTCGCTGCACCCTCGGTCAGCGCCGCTCGAATCTATGTAACCAATAGCGCCGGAAACACCGTGGACGTGATCGATTCCTCGACCAACCAGGTTGTGCAGGTGATTCGCGGCATCGAACTCCCTCACGGTGTAGTCTTTTCTCCCGACGGAAAGCGCGTCTACATCAGCAACGAGTCGGAATCCATCGTGGATGTGGTGGATCGCGAGTCCGCCAAAATCCTGAAAAAGGTTGTTCTCAGCGGGCATCCAAATAATCTGACCATCACCAAAGACGGCGGGCGAGTTCTCGTCGGCATTCGAGAAGATCCGGGTTCTGTCGACGTCATCGACACCAAGTCGCTCGAACCCACGAAAAGCATTTCCGTCGACGGAAGTGTGCACAACATCTTCGTCACTCCGGATGGCAAGTATGCGGTCAGCGGCTCCATAGAAAACAAGGCCGCTACGGTGATCGACCTGAGCACGGAAAAAGCCGCCTGGGAAATCAAATTCGATCGTGGCGTGCGTCCCATGGCGTTCGAAGCAAACCCTGACGGTTCGACGCGCCGAATTTTCGTCCAACTCTCCGGCCTGAATGGATTCGCCGTCGTCGATTTTGCCAGCCGCAAAGAGGCTGCGCGCATCGTTTTGCCGGAACAGCCCGGCGGATTTGGCACCGCCGAGGAGCGGCTGGGCACACCGTCGCACGGCATCGGCGTTGCCCCCGACGGAAAATCTCTCTGGGTCAACAGCACGGTCGCCAATGCGGTGTTCAAATATTCGCTGCCCGATCTCCAACTTCTGGGATATTGCCCACTGCCGGTCCAGCAGCCCCCGAATCGATCCGTACTGGGAGCCGTGCCCGAATGGATCACCTTCACACCCGACAGTCTGCGAGTTTACGACTCGAATTCCGGGGCGCGATCCGTCTCAGTCATCGATACCAAAACTCTCAAATTGGTAGATGTCGTGAATGTGGGCGAGGTTCCCAAGCGTATTAACACGCTCACCGTGCCCCGAGAGAAGTAAGGACTCTCATCGGTAGTTACGAAAAGTCCGCGCCGAGATATCGCGATACAGGTGGCCTGATAAAGCGTTCCGCAAAACCTTTTACAAGGTCGGCTTCGGCGATTGGGTTCTTGCTTCCCTGGAATCTCCCGCGGGGTCGTTTTGCTCCCCCGTTTCCGGTTCCACGAGAATTTCGGCTTGTTCGACGCCAGCTTCTTTTTCCGTGCGCTTCGCAATCTTTTTCTGTGCGCGGCGCTCGGCCTTTTCGCGCTGCTTTTCCAATCGCTTCATTTCCTTCTGGCGCTTTTGGAATGTGATGGCCATTGAATCTCCTTAAATTCACATATCAATCCGTTACTGTGGTAAACGTGCCGCGGACTCTACCAACGAGGTTCGCGAGGCTGGCGAGCGGCTTCGCGGTAGTCTTCGTTTGAAAAACGTTCCTTGCTTCCGCCGCGGTTTCCGCCGCCGTTCTCGAATCGAGGCGCGCGCGTGGCTTCCTTGGGGCGCGCTTCGTTCACTTTCAGGTTCCTGCCGCCAACCTGCTTGCCATCCAGGCCTGCAACCGCTTTGGCAGCTTCTTCGTCGTTCGGCATTTCCACGAACGCAAATCCCCTCGCGCGGCCGGTCTCGCGATCCTTCACCAGGTTAACGCGGCCCACCTGCCCGAACGGCTTGAACAGATCGTTTAATTCGCTTTCCGTGGTTTGAAAACTCAGATTGCCTACAAATAGACTCTTCATCCTTCTTCTCCTTAAAAGATTTGCAGTCGCTGGCAGATATTTCTGCTCGCGGCCGCATGTACTTCGACTCTCCCTTAGTATGAGCCCCGAATAAATATCTGAAACCTGCCGGAACGCGAGGGGTGCCGCAGCTTGCGCAGTGCCTTGGCTTCGATCTGCCGGATCCGCTCCCGGGTGACCGCAAAAACCTCGCCGACTTCCTCCAGGGTGTGCTGGCTGCCGTCGTCCAATCCAAATCTCATTCGGATGATGCGTTCCTCGCGCGGCGTCAGCGTCCGGAGTATTGACGCGATCTGGTCCTTCAGATTCAGGTCAATGGCCGCGTCCGATGGCGACAACACGCCTTTATCTTCGATGAAGTCGCCCAGGTGCGATTCGCCCTCATCGCCCAGCGGCGTTTCAAATGACATCGGCAACTGCGCAATTTTTTTCGTCTTGCGAACGGCGTCCACGGGAATATCCATGCGCCTGGCGATTTCGTCGGAAGTGGGTTCGCGCCCCAATTCCTGCACCAGTTGCTGGCTCGTGCGCACTTGCTTGTTGATCATTTCGATCATGTGCACGGGCACCCGGATCGTGCGGGCCTGGTCCGCGATGGCGCGAGTGATCGCCTGGCGGATCCACCAGGTGGCATACGTGGAAAACTTGTACCCCCGCCGCCAGTCAAACTTGTCGGTGCCGCGCATCAGGCCGATGTTGCCTTCCTGGATCAGGTCCAGAAATTGCAGCCCGCGATTCGTATATTTCTTGGCGATGGAAACTACCAGGCGCAGATTCGCCGCCGTCAATTCGCTCTTTGCCTGCTGCGCTTCCGTCTCGCCTCTGTGAATCAAGATAAGCGCGCGCTTCAGGGTGCTCGCCCCAACTTCGCTCGACTCTTCAATTTCTCGCACTCGCGCGCGGCACAAGCGCAATTCCTTGCGCGCTTCCAGCGACCCTTCGCCGTGTGACGCCTTCACGCGCCGCTCCAGCCGGGCCGCTTCGCGTTCCAGGAATTCCAGGCGCTCCACCGTGTGCCGCAGCAGTTCAATCAACCGCTTCCGCTCGCGTTCCTTGAATTCCAGGGAGCGGGCGAGTAACGACATCTCCACCCGCGTTCGGGACAGCCGCCGCTTTGCGCGGCGATACGCTCGCTTCTCCGATACGGCTGTGGCTTCCAGTTTGGCCCGCTGCTTCATCCCCAATTCGTGCAGCCTTGCAATCTTGTCGATGATTCTCAGCGTGTTCCGGGTCTTCTCTTCAATCTTTTCCTCGGTCAGATCTTCTTCGTCGAACTGGATAATTTCCTTGATCGAACGGTTTCCCGAGCGCAGCTCTTCTCCAACGGTAATCAAAGCCTTCAGGACAATAGGAGAACGAGAAACAGTCTTCAACACGCGGAGGCTCCCCCGCTCCAGCCGTTTGGCAATGGTCACTTCTTGTTCGCGCGTCAACAATGGCACAAGGCCCATCTCACGCAGGTAGACACGCACAGGATCGCTGGTTTTTTCCGGTGGCGATGCGGTCTGGTCCAGTTCCGCATCTTCGGTCGCCGCGGCCTCGTGGTGTGGCCGGAGATCCGCCGGCTCTGCAACGTCTGGGGCGGCCTGCGCCAACTTGGCGTCGGAAGCGTCTTCGTAAAGCAAGATGCCTTCGCTCTCGAACGCGGTGAAGGCGCTGTCAATCTCCTCGTTGGTATGCTCTTCTGCTGCGAAGGCGTCGTTCACCTGATCGTAGAGCAGGTATCCTTGTTCTTTGCCCAGTTTAATGAGCAGGCGGACTTGATCTTGTTGTTCCTGAATTTCCCGTGACAATGGTTTCTCCCCTCATCCACTGCCAGTTTGCCCGGGCCTTCTTCTCTGCACACTTTTACCCGGCAGGCACACTTGGACGAGGATTACTCACTTTGAATCGTTTTGCGGATTGCAGCTGTGGCTACCTGCGCTGCGTTCGGTGGACGGGACTCCGGTGTCCCGATGCTCTTGGGTGCTGCGGCATTTGCAGCTCTAGAATCAGATGCCTACCATCATACACTACCTGCGCGTCCACAGGTTGTCTTCGCTCGCATCCCGGTGAAACCCGCGGGGATCTTCGGGGGGCGTCACGCCACCATCCTACGGTCGAGTTGCCCTCTTTCTCGATGTTCTCCGGGCTTCGTTGTTGGTTCCTCTTGCACTCCGCCGGGGAAACTTGCCCTTGGGACTGGCAGGGAAGTGCAGGGGATCCCTCAGGCTCTGCAATTCTCGATAATAGTAGAGCGGGCTGGGCCGCTGCCGAAGGAATTTCAGGCTCTTGAGAAAATCGATCTCTTCCTCGCTTGCATCGCCGCTCATTCCCGGGTTTCGAAGAAACTCTCTCAACCCCGGTTCCTCATCCGCTGTGGGCACGCCGCTTGTTTCCACAAAATGAAAACGCACTGTCCTTGCGGAGGTCAGACGCTTGTTCAAGAGCGCCTCAACCGCGAACGTCTTCAGATCGATGTCCCAGGATTCGATAATTAGAGCCAGGAAGGTAGAGCAGTGCTCGATGGAAACGTTGAAAACATCCGCGTCCAGAAACTCCAGGATCATCGCCCGAATCTCTTCGTAAGATTGGCGCCGAAGTTTCCCCACGTTGCGCAGCCATTTCTCGTTTTTCAACTCCTCCCGTGCGATTCCTTTGGCCACATCCAGCAGTGTCTGGCTCACCAGCCGCTCAAGCTCGCCGAAGGCCTGCTGTTCAAAAATCTCCCGCACCTGGCCGCGCTTTTCCGGCTTGCATTTCCGGATGATCAATTCCCGCACTTCAGGGAATAACGGCGTGGGCGGTTCGGCCAGTTTCTTTTTCAACTCTTCGTGCCGCTGCGCCTGTACCATCGAAGACAGATGGCCTCTTGGGAATTCCAGGAAGGCGTCCATTCTGTCGTAGAGGTCCGTACGATCGACGGCCGGCGGCGCCTTCTTCCGGGAAAGAAGCTGCGAGATATAGGATTCCGTGACCTGTGCCGCGGCGGCGAGGTCGCGTTGTTCAAGGCCCAGTTCCTTGAGCCTCTGTCGAATGATCAAGCTAACATCCACGGGAGCAATCCTCTCGATTAACCAAAGTAGTTAAAGTGAAGTGTAAGCGAACCTATATTACTTGACAAGAACTGTAAAGTAGCTCATGCTGCAAGGGTGATCTCAAGGCTGCCTTCAGGTTTGGAAAACCCGCGGGGGTTCCTGAAATACTGCCTTGCTCATGAACCGAAGGAGCATCCTATGTTTGTACGCAAAGTATCCATGCGTCTGAAGTCCGAATCGGCGCCGCAATTCATTCGCAAGATGGAAGACGAGATCATCCCCCTGCTTCGAAAGCAGAAGGGCTTCCTGGACGAAATGACCCTTGTCGCGCAAAGCGGCAAGGAAGTCTACGCCTACAGTTTCTGGGAAAGCAGCACCGACGCGGAAAATTACGACAAAAAAGAATTTGCCCAGGTTACCGGCATGCTCTCTGGCGTGATTGAGGGTGCGCTGCGCATCCATACCTACATGGTTGCCAACTCCACTTTCCACAAACTGGCTGCCGCGGTCGCTTCCTGAGCCCGCAGGCTTTTCACCGGACAAGGCCGCCGCTGGCTGAAGCCCGCTGATTTTTCCGAAGAGGGCAGGCGCCGAGCCTTTCCCGCTTTTCTCTTCGCAGGCTCTCGGCAGAGGAGAAAAAATGCAAATTGTGATCTGGATTTACGTGGGACTCGCAGCCGGATGGCTTGCCGGCAAAAGCCTCGAAGGGAAAGGCTACGGCATATGGATGGATCTGACCATGGGTGTTGCGGGCGCTGTCATTGGGGGTTTCCTAACACGCTCAATCGGCTTTTCCGGCTACGGCGGAGTGTTTGTTTCCACCTTCATGGCCATCGGATGTGCCGCGCTCCTAACGATTCTAGCGGCTATGGTAAACGGCAGAACCATTCGCGCCAGGGCGTTTTAATTGAGCCCCTCGCTGAAAATTGATTTCAACCCTGATCGGCCGGATGTCAGAAATGAGTGAATCCAACATGATCCTTATCCGCGAGGGCGCGCTATTGCCGCCGGATTTTGCATTGGAGAGCGAAGCATTTTTGCCCGGTTGGCGCGTGGTCAAGAATTTCGATGGCTATACCTTGAATCGGAAGATCAGCCAGGCAAACTGGAATTTTGTTCGCCTCACCGGCGAGCACAAGGCCAGGGTCGTCGGCCGCGCGTATGCCGGAACCCTTCGGAAAGGCATTGCCCAGATTTTGAACGGGCTGCGGGGCAAAAAGTTCAACTCTCTCGAGATAACCGTGGTCGGCCTGAAACGTTTCGTGGGTCTCGCTTTTGTCAGCATTTCCGCGAACTGTCGGCACATCCAGGGCGGGCTCCGGGTTTCTCCTTAAAGATTTCTTGACGTTTCTGGCCGGAGGGAGCACGCCCTTTCTCAGAATCGTCAGAAAGCAGTGGCTGTCTATCTCTTGTAACGAACCAGGAAAAGGAAACGCGTATGACAAAACTTTATGTTGGCAATCTCTCTTTCGGCATGAACGACGAATCCCTTCAGCAGTTGTTCGTCGACAAGGGCTATCAGGTGTCCTCCGCTCGAGTCATCACCGACCGGGAAACTGGGCGCTCACGAGGCTTCGGCTTTGTCGAGTTGGGCGATGGCGGCGACGCAACCAAGGCCATTGGTGAGTTCAACGGCCTCGACGTGGATGGTCGGCAGCTTCAGGTGAACGAAGCACGCCCCCAGGAATCGCGTGGCGGTGGTGGTGGAGATCGCTCGGGTGGCCGCGGTGGTTATTCCGGCGGTCGTTCCGGCGGAAACGGGCGTCGCAGCTATTAAAAAGGGAGCAAACCTTGCTCGCCGCTTGTACGCGCCTTCTTGCGCGCCGATCCTATGAAATCTTTGACGTTGCGTTGGGCCCATCTTTACTCTTCTTATTAAAGTGACAGGAGGCAGTTTTGGAGAATCTCTCGACAGGCCAGTACATCAAGCATTTTCAGTACGGTTGCGGCGTGATTACCGAATCAAAATCGGACCGCACAACCATTGATTTCGACGCTCACGGAATCAAAATCTTCGTCACGAGTCTCATGGTTGTGGAACTCGCCGAAGGCACGCCGCCAAAGCGGCGCCGCGCCAAGCGTCCCAAGCCGCCCAAACCGGCTCCCACGCTGAGCGCCCGCGTCTTCGTTCCCGGTGCCAAATGAGTGGAGGTATTCTCGTGCAGTACGTCGGCTTTCGCACAAACGGCCTGTCACGAGAGTACACATTCAATGTTCGCGGCGACGGCGAAGATCGTGAATTCACCTTAAACATAGCCAACGAGGCGTTCGTCGCTCATCGTGCGCGCTATCAGGACGCGCCGGCCATTTGCGCGGAACGCCTGCAGGCGGAGCTGGCTGCTCACGAAAACCATCCGCTCGAAACGCAGTACGTCATCACCAGCGCGGAACTCGAAACCTATCGCGCCGCCCGTTCCCCAAAGGCCGGGCAAAAAATCTGGAGCCGCAAGCCCCAGGAGGATTACTAGCAGCCTTAGAAACGCTCGAAAAGACTGAATTCTCTCTCCGCCTTGTGTTCGCCTGCCTCTTAAAACCCCATATTGCCAACCCCATCTGCAAGTAGTAGTGTCCCCGAATGGCCAGGAAGCCGAAGAATCGCACGAAGGGGGGCCGTACGACCATGCCAGCCGATCATGATGAGAAAAACGCCGCCAATGGCGAACTGCGAGAGGGCGCCAACGTCGATAAGATCCGGGATATTTTATTTGGTTCCAACATGCGGGAATATGAGAAACGCTTCGCCCGCCTGGAAGAGCGCCTCAACAAATCGTCCGAGGCTCTCCGCGAAGACCTCAAGAAGCGCTTCGATTCCCTCGAATCCTATGTCCGCGAGGAACTCGAGTCCCTCAGCCAACGCCTGAAGACAGAAAAATCCGAGCGCGCGGACAGCTTGAAAGAGCTTACACGCGAATCTCGCGACAATTCCAAGGGGCTCGAAAAGAAGCTTTCCCAGCTTGACGAGCAGCTCAGCTCCGCCCAGGCCGATTTGCGCTCCAAGATTCTCGAACAGTCCAAATCCCTGGGCTCCCAGATTCAGAAGTCTAAGGACGAACTGGAAACCGCGCTCGAGCACGAAGCCGAAACTCTGCGCGCCGACAAGACCGACCGCGCCATGCTCGCGGATCTCTTCACCGAAATGTCCATGCGCTTGAAAGACGAATTAGAGCTCCCCGACAAATAGGCAGGTTTGGCAATTATGGGTTCCGCCCCTCGACATTCCCGGGATCCTCTCGAAATTCGACCTAAGATGGCCGAAACGCTACCAACCCGACCCGCGCCGGAACCCGACGACCCGCTGCGCGAACCGGATGCACAGGCCTACCTTGAACTTCGCCAGTTGATTCTTGCTCCCGAACAAGAGGCCCTCGAGCGCCTCCACCAGCGCGTGGACGATCCGGCATCGCGCACCGAAGATGTTGGCAGCGTGGTGGCCGAGGCCATCCAGTTGCGCCGCAAGCAGGGTGGCGACGAAGCCCTCAGTATGGCGTTGGCCCCTACGATCGAAACCGCGCTGCGCGAATCCGTGCGCAAAGACCCCGCCACGCTCGCGGATGCTCTCTTCCCGGTCATGGGCCCCGCTATCCGCCGCTCCATTCTGGAAACGCTTCGCTCCTTCCTCGAATCATTTAATCAGGTTCTGGATCAGAGCCTGTCCGTGAAGGGCTTGAAGTGGCGGCTGGAAGCCTTGCGCACCGGACGTTCCTTTACCGAAGTCGCACTGCTGCACAGCCTGGTCTTCCGCGTCGAACAGGTCTTCCTCATTCACAAAAAGACAGGCCTGCCAATCGGCCATGCAGTAGCCTCTGCCGTCGCTATGCAGGATCCCGGCCTTGTCTCGGGTATGCTCTCCGCAATCCAGGATTTCGTCCGCGATTCGTTTCACACCTCGCAGGGACAGGGGATCAACCGCATGAACGTCGGCGACCTCGATGTCTGGATTGAGGAAGGCCCCTACGCCATTCTCGCCTGCGTGATTCGCGGCATTGCTCCCCGGGAATTGCGTGACCGCATGGCCGAAGTCCTCGAAAATGTTCATCGCGAATATTCCGCCCAGCTCGATCAGTTCGATGGCGACACCGCTCCCTTCGTAAAGGTGAACGGCGAACTTTCCCGTTGCCTCGAGCTTCGCTACAAGGAAGCGACGAAAACAAAAAGCTTTGGATTCGTCTACGCTACCGCAGCTGTCCTGTTTTTGCTCGTGGCCGGCTGGCTAGGCTGGCGCGCTGTGCAATATTCCCGCTGGGATCGCCTAGTGAACACTCTTCGCGAGCAGCCGGGACTCGTCATCACCTCTTTTGGCCGCGAGGCCGGCCATTTTGTCGTACGCGGCATACGCGACCCGCTGGCAGCCGATCCAGCACAATTCATCAAGTCTTCGGATGTGAATGCTGCCGACGGCGAGTTTCACTGGAGTGCCTACTACGCCCTGGATGATGGCATCGTTCAGCAACGGGCGAAGTCCATCTTGTCGCCACCTCCCACTGCGATTATCGCCGTCAAATCTGGCGTCCTAAATGTCTCCGGCGCAGCATCCGCAAACTGGGTGAGGGATATTCAGTCCCGGGCTTTGCTGGTCCCGGGAATTCATGCGGTCGAACTTTCGCCGGAATTAAATCCTGAGCGCCTCGCGTTCAACCAGGCCAAATCGCAAATTGAAAACGCAGTCGTGAAGTTCCCCGTTGCCAGCGCGGTCCTTTCACCTGACGAGCTTCTTGCGCTCCGCAATCTTAAAGGAAATATCCAATCGCTCCTTCAAGCCGCGGATAGCTTTCACCAGAGCGCCACTTTGGAAGTCTTGGGCCACACCGATTCCACCGGAGCGGAGGCAGTGAACTTGAATTTGAGCCAGCGACGGGCCGATCGCGTCGCCTGGGAACTCGGTCAACTCGGCGTTCCCGAACGCGTTCTGCGGGCCCGCGGAGTCGGAACCACGAATCCGCTTCGCACGGAAGACAATGAAGAAAATCGTCAGTTCAATCGCAGCGCCACCTTTCGCGTGAGCGCCCCTGTGCCCTGATCCAAACCATGCTCCAGAAAAAAATTTGCATGCTTGGATCATTTGCTGTCGGAAAGACCAGCCTCATTCGCCGGTTCGTCGAGAGCATTTATTCGGACGTCTATCAAACGACCGTCGGCGTGAAAATCGACAAGAAAAATATGCAAGTGGGCGAAAAAGAGGTTTCCCTCGTCCTTTGGGATATCTATGGTGAAGATGACTACCAGAAAATGCGCTGGTCTTATTTGCGCGGCGCGTCGGGTTATCTTCTGGTTGCCGATGGAACTCGCAAAGCCACCTTGGAAAAAGCAGTCAGTCTCGAACAGAGAGTCCGCGAGGAAGTTGGCGCGATCCCTTTTGTCCTCGTTATCAACAAGAGTGATTTGATTCGAGATTGGGAACTCGACTCCGCGCTAGAATCACAATTGGCCGCACAACAATGGAGCATCCTGCGCTCGAGCGCTAAAACGGGGGAGGGTGTCGAGGAATCCTTCTCTCTGCTCACGCATAAACTGCTGGGATGAACATGCCTAACATTTTGGAAAAAGCCCTCACGGAGATGGGATTTGCACTTCTGGAATATCGCGGCGAGAGCGGGTTTTTGCCAATTGCGACACTCCCTGCCTGGTTCTCCGAAATCTGGGCCGGCTTCGGAAATGCTTCCCTCCCAATCCCACTTTCCCAATTGTCGCCATTTCTCGAAAATTTTCTGATGGACGCTGAGACCTATTGGGAATCACCGGTTACCACGGGATGCCAGTCCGAAACGTGGCTTGAGAAATCCCCGCTTGGCCGCGAAATTCCTCTCCAGGCAAGGGCTCTCCTTCTCAGTGAAAAGCGAATCCTCGCCCTCTTCTGCCCCGATTCGCAATTCCGCGAACAGATAAAAATTCTTCAGGCCGCCCGGAACGCCTTGCTCGACCATGAACGCCTGGCCCGCGAAATCCAGAAGAAAGAAATTCTTCTCCACTGCATCGTGCACGACCTCTCTCAGCCACTCAGCGTGATGCACGCCACGATGGACTCCCTCTCGCAAGAGTCCATCAGCGAGCGTTCCCGGCAGTTTCTTACTCTCGGGAAGCGCGCCAGCGATCAACAGGAAACGATGATCCGTCAGATCCTGCAAACTTTTGCCGCGGATCTTCGCGCCACGCTTGATGAGGGGACAGAAGGGAACTCTTCCGCTGATCTGCTGAATTGCGCGCGCAAAGCCATGACTTCGCTCGGGCCAACATTCGAAGCTAAAGGCGTCCCTCTCGCGGTGTCTTCCACCGTCGATTCGGACGCCAAATGGCCGGTGGTTGCCGAGGAGTCTCGCCTGCTGCGCATCTTTTCGAATCTCCTCGAAAACGCTCTCCGCTACACTCCGGCAGGCCGCCGCGTCACCATTGGCGTCGTAAATGAAGGCGACTTCTTGAAAGCCTTCGTGGACGACGAAGGCCCAGGTCTTCCCCGGGATCTGCGGCCGGAACAGATATTCGGCCTCTTCACGAAAGGTAAGCAAAGCGGCGGAAAAGCAGGTCTCGGCCTGTATTTCTGCCGCATCACGGTCGAGCGCTGGGGCGGCAGCATCGGTTGCGTCACTCTCCCGGAAAAAGGCTCACGTTTTTGGTTTCGCCTTCCTCGTGCGGCCAGTCACACGGAAGCAAGCCATTCCATCGTCCACGACACTTCAAACGTAACCAGCCTCAAGCGCAAGGCAACACCGGTCCGCCCGCTGAGCATTCTCCTTGCCGATGATCAGCAGGACATTCGCACGCTGACCGCCTACCAACTCAAGCGCAGCGGCCACAAGGTGGTCACCGCAAAGGACGGCAAGCAAGCGCTCAGAGCTTTCCGGTCGACGTCCTTCGATGTCATCTTGCTGGATCAGGAGATGCCCGGAATGAGGGGAGATGAGGTAGCGCGGGCGATTCGGAAAGACGAACAGAGAAAAAAGACCCGCGTGTTTCTGGTCGCCTCCACTGGCAACACCACCTCAGAAGACGCTCGCCGTCTAAAGTCGGCCGGCTTTGACGATGTGCTGGGCAAGCCTTTTCGCCTCGAGGATCTAAACCTTATCCTTTCCTCTTCTCCCGCTTCCAAGTCCGCGCCCGAGGCGCATTCAATGCATTCAGCGGCGCGGGGAGCAACACTAGCGGAACTCATGGCCCGCGTTGGCGGCGATGAAAAACTTCTCAAGCGCATGATCCATACTTTTCTGCGAGACGTCCCAAAGCGGGTCGAAGGCATTGCCTCAGCAATCCGGCGGAGGGATCCCGAAAGGCTCGCCTCGCTCGCACACGCTTTGAAAGGCTCGGTAAGCATTTTCGGCGCCGAGGCTGCCCGTAAACACTCTCAAGAGCTTCAGGAGCTTGGCCGAAGCGCTGAATTTTCAAAGGCCCCGGAAATCCTCGTCTGCCTGAAGGAAGACATTGCGAAACTGCAAGTAAACCTGAGAGGATACGCAAATCAAACCCCCGCCAGGCCCAAGTCGAAGCATGCCAAGCGACAAAGGCCTCCCCGGAATCGGGGTAAACGCCGGCGGTAAAGTTTGCTCGCGGCGATTCCGAGTTCATTCCACGGGAGTTTCAGCATGCCTCACATTCTGGTTGCGGAAGATGACGCCACAACGCGCGAAATGATCCGCGGCATCCTGACGAAGGAAGGCTACGATGTGAGCACGGCAGCGGATGGCATGAGCGCGCTCCGTACCCTCAAAAAGAGAAAATTTGATCTCGTCCTGCTGGATATCTGGATGCCCAAAATGTCCGGTTTGGGCCTGATTGGCACGCTCCACGGGGAAAAGCATATTCCGAAAATCATCGTGATGACCTCGGATAAAACCTCCGACACCGTGCTGAATTCGCTGCGCGGTCAGGTGTATCAATTTCTTTCGAAGCCGGTCGATGCCCAGACGCTTATTTCCACCGTTGACAACGCGCTTTCCGAAGATCCATCCATACCTCCCATCGAAGTACTTTCCGCCAACAAGCACTGGGTTGAATTGCTTGTCCCCTGCGAACGCTCCGTAGTTAGCCGCGTGCAGAGTTTCCTCTCCCGTCTCGAAACCGATTTGCCTGCCGACGTGATGGAAAAGGTCGGCTACGCGTTCCGCGAACTTCTCAACAATGCGATCGAGTGGGGCGGCCACCTGGATCCCAATCTGAAGGTACGCATCTCGTACATTCGCACCCGAAAGCTCTTAATGTTTCGCTTGGACGATCCCGGCCCCGGTTTCAAAATGGAAGATCTCAAGCACGCCGCTGTTAGCAATCCCATCGATGATCCCATGGCCCATATGACCATCCGCGAACAGAAAGGTCTTCGTCCCGGCGGCCTGGGCCTCATGCTCACGCAACAGTTGGTCGATGAATTGGTTTACAACGAAGCCCGCAACGAAGTCGTCCTCATCAAATATCTCTGACGCCTCTTGTGGCACAGCCCCGCCACCCAAAGTGGCGAAGCTCTAATTTGGAGTGCGGTAGCCTGCCTGCGGTAGGCAGGCTCAGCTACCGCTTTTGAGATTTCGACCTGCTCAGCAACTTCAGCTACTCAGCGCAACTGTCCGTTGCACCTGTTCTTTGACTGCCCGGCGTCTTACCCTTCACCAACCGCCTCCCGTAAGCATCAAATAAAGCTCAAACGCAATTCACAGGTGCGCGTCAAGTTATGCCGTCCCGAAAGGGGTAAAGTGTCTGCCGAACGCTACAAGCCCACAATGAATCTCAAGAACTGGGGCAACCGCCCCTGGACGGTAAACTTTCACGTGAAATCGCAACCCCTGCCCGAGACCGTTGATTTCGCCGTGGTAGGCGGCGGTTTCACTGGCCTCACCGTCGCCGCATGGCTAAAGCACCTAGCCCCTGAAAAATCCGTGGCTCTTCTGGAAGCCGAAACGTTCGGCTCCGGCGCCAGCGGGCACACTGGTGGCATGGCCCTCGCCGAATCTGCCGCGGGGAATCTGCCGGGACTCAGCGATGTTTTATCCGGATACCAGAAAATCCTCGGCGAATTGCGCGTTGAAGGCGAAGTACAGCTTCCCGGTGTGTACGAACTCGGGCGCACCACTCCGCTCAAGAACTCTCCCATTGACTGGAGCGACTCCGGAGTTCTCCGTGCCGTGAACGAAGTCGCAGGCGGCACAATCGACCCTGGAAAAATCGTCACAGGTCTAGCTGCGGCCGCGGAGCGTTCCGGCGTTCTTCTCTTCGAACACGGCAGCGTCGAACGCTGCGATTTTCAAAGTCCGCTCCAGCTGCATACGCCTCTCGGCATTCTCCGCGCGAGGCAAGTTTTGTTTGCAACGAACGCCTATTCCCTCGAATTAACAGGCTGGACCAAACGCACGGAGTCTTGCTTCACGATCGCCGTTGCAACGGAATCCCTCCCCGATTCCACGCTTGAAGAAATCGGTCTCGCCAATGGGAAGCCATTCTACACAGTAGATCTTCCGTATCTTTGGGGTCGTCTTCTACGCAAGCAAGTCATTTTTGGCAGCGGCCTCGTCCACTTTGCCGATTGGCGCGAAATGCATTCGCTCCATGTTGAAACCGGCCCTGCCGCTGAAGCATTCGCCCGTCTCGAGCACCGCATTCGCAAGTTGCATCCCAGGCTTCAAGGTGTGACATTCACCCACCGTTGGGGCGGCCCCATAAGCATTTCCCAAGGATGGTTGCCGATCTTCGAGCGGCACCCGAAAAGCGCGAATGCCATTGTTCTGGGCGGGTACTCCGGCCACGGAGTCGCACAATCCGTCTATCTCGGCGCTTGGGCTGCGGAAGTGCTTCTAGGAAAACGCGAATTGCCCAATTGGAAAGATCTCTGGCAGAAATGAAAAGAAGAGGTCTGAGGCGGCCTTATCCCGGATGGCCAGTAACGGGCAGCGTTTTCAGCATTGCCGAAAGCCCGTTCCAAATAATCTGCGTCCCGATGCACACCAGCAAGAACGAAGACAGCCGCATGATCACGCTCATCGAAGTGGCTCCCAATACCTGCGCTAGCCGATCGGCGAACGCATAGCAAAGGTACACGCTGCCTGCGATAAGCACCGCTCCAATCACAGCCCCTAGCATCGAAAAAAGAATTGAGTGCTCCCGGTGCGGCTCGTTGGCGCCCAGCGTAATCGCCACCGAAATCGATCCAGGCCCGACCGTGAGCGGCAGCGTCAGCGGGTAAAACGCTTTTTGAAACAGGTCGTTGGTATCCACGTTCCGGTGCACGCCCGCCTTCGTGTCGTCTTCGTCCTTCTGTTTCAGTAGTGCCCAACCCGTTGAAGCCAGCACCAGCCCGCCGCCAACCTGCACTACAGGTATGGAAATACCGAAAAATGCGAGGATATGTGATCCGACAAAATAAGAGGCGACGATCAGCGCAATGCTGTTCAGGGCAATCCGCCGCGACAGCATCTTTCGCTGATCTGCGGAATAGTAGCGAGTAAGCGAGAGAAAGAGCGGCGCGCTTCCGAGCGGGTTTACGATTGGAAACAGCGCGGTGAGAACCAGAAGCGTTGACGTAATCAGTTGGGGCATAGGCGCAGCAAAAGTATATCTAGAAAGCTTTCGAAGCCGAAACGAGTTTGGCCGTTGTGATTGCTTGCCCCACGTGGCGCTGCGTGTGCTCAGCGATGTGAACCAGCAGTCCCCCGAGTGTCGTTGGCAAGCGTTTTGTCCCCACAGCGCGGGGAAGAGTGAGATCTTCCGAGGCCAACGCGCGAACGCGCAAGCTGCCGCTTGAAATTGCCGCCTCTAATTCCGCCAACACTTCTTTCGTGGAACCCTCAGGCCTTGCCTCGGCCTTCAGCGCCTGCAACTGCTCCTTCGACAATGCGCGTCCTTCCCCATAGGTTAGCAACCGGTCGAGACTCCCGGTAATGTGTCGCAATTGGAATGCCACCGAAGGCAGTCCTGCCGGACGGGCGTGAATCTGGGTGTCATTTAAACCACCACACCATTTGTTTGCGTCCTCCCGTGCAAGTTCCAATGCGTGCAAAACTCCCCGGGCAACGGCAGGCACCTCCGCCAGCGTTCCGCGCAACCATGGCTCGGGAAGGGAAGTTTTGTTCTCGCTCATTCGCATCTCCTCATAAACGCAACCGGCAAAAAGCCGGGAGGCTATCTCCAACTGAGAACACAGACTGGGCCTGAACCTAAGCCTTTCGGGGCATCACTCGAGCGAATTGACATGCGAAAGTACAGCACATAGGATGGGAAACTTCCCGCTAAAGATACAATAGTGTCTTTGCGTCGAGGGGACTCTTCCCGCGTGAAAATGCATCTCTCACTCCTCTGTTCCGTCGCTCTTGTCTCCTGGCCGCTGCGATGTCCATCGCCAGTTCGAATAAGATGTCTTCACTGCCACTCGAAGGAGGATTTCGCCCTTGCCCACTAAGGCGACGAAACGAACCACAAGAGTAAAACCCGGCCAGCGCGAGGAAGAAACCCTGCGCGTGCTCATTTCGCATCAACGCATCCGCGAACGCGTGCGGCACATGGCCCAGGAAATTCGCCGCGACTTTCCTAATGAGCCCATTCACCTCGTTGGCGTTTTGAAAGGCTCCGTCTTGTTCCTCGCCGATCTCGCGCGCGAACTTGGCGGCGAAGTCTCCTTCGACTTCATCTCCGTTTCCAGTTATGGCAAAGGCATGGATTCCACGGGCGAAGTGAAGATGAACAAGGACCTCGACGTCAGCATCGAGGGGCGTTCTGTCCTCGTCGTCGAAGACATCCTCGACACCGGTCTAACCTTGAAATATTTGTTACGCCTTTTTGAAGAGCGCAAGCCAAAACATCTCCGCGTCGCCGTACTGCTCGATAAGGCGGAGCGCCGCATCGCCGACGTGAAAGCCGACTACACCGGCTTCGTCATTCCCAACGAGTTCGTAGTTGGCTATGGCCTCGATTATGACGAGCGCTACCGCAATCTTCCCGACGTCTGCGTTGTCCGCCTGGGCCCGCGCGGCAAGACGAAAATTGAGGCCTGAGCTTCGCTTATTCTTCGGAGGGGAATTGGCCTGCTATAATAAACATATTCATGAACGCCACAGGCCCGAATCCACCGACGCAGGCAACCGCGGAGCAGTCCGACGTCTCAGCCGAAGTACTCGCAACCCTCTCCGAAATCGGGGAAGAGGTTAACGCGTCGCTGGACCTCGACGAAGTCCTTTCCCATACCGCGGTGTTGATCAAGCGCCATATCGACTACGAATTTTTCGGCGTGCTATTGCTCGATGAAACGGGCTCCTACCTCACTCATCGCTTCGCCATCGGCTATCCTCCGGGCCTGGCGGAAAATCTGCGTATTCCTGTGGGGCAGGGAATCACTGGCACTGCAGTTTCGACCGGCCAACCCGTTCGCGTCAGCGACACTTCCCAGGATCCCCGCTACATCAGCGCCATCGAAAGCGTGAAGTCCGAACTTGCTGTTCCGCTTCTCTTCCGCGGAAAATGCGTCGGCGTCCTGGACATCCAGAGCCGTCACCTGAATTACTTCACGAAAGACCAGCAAAGAATCGTGACCTTGCTCGCCAGCCGCCTGGTGGTGGCCATCGAAAATGCGCGCCTCTTTCAAAAGGTCAGAGCCCAGGCTGAGACGCTGCTGGTCCTCAATGAAGTTAGCCGCGAAATCAGTTCCATCCTCGATGTGGAAGAGCTTCTCCGCCGCGCCGCGGAGCTCGTCAAACGCGTCATTGACTACCAGATCGTCAGCATCATGCTCTACGACGAAGAGCAGAAAGTCTTTCGCCATCGCCTGGACGTCAAGCACGGCCAGCGCGTTCAGGGAAAGCTGCGTGTCGCCGCCACGGAAGGCATCGTCGGCGCAGCCGCCACCTTGCGCGAGCCGGTTCTCGTCCCTGATGTCACCGCGGACCCGCGCTACCTCATGGTGAATCCCGAAACGCGTTCTGAACTCGCCATCCCGATGATCTTCAAGGGTAAGGTGATCGGTGTCCTCGATCTCGAAAGTCCGCAGCTTCATTACTTCACCGAGGAACACGTGCAAACGCTCACCATCCTCGCCGCCAATCTCGCGGTCTCCCTTGAAAACGCGCGCCTCTATGAACAGGTCGCCCGCGACGAAGCCCGCATGGAGCGCGACCTCCAAGCCGCCAAGCGTATTCAAGGTGCCCTCCTTCGCCCGGTTCCAGCCGATGATTACGGTCTCGACGTTGCCGCGCGTTATCTCTCCGCGCGCGAAGTCTGCGGTGATCTCTATGATTTCCTGCGCTACGGCCCGCAGCAACTTGGCATCGCGCTCGGAGATGTCAGTGGAAAGGGAACCGCAGCCGCGCTCTACGGCGCCGTTTCCATCGGCATCATGCGCAGCCTTGCCCCGCAGAAACTTCAGCCTGCTGAGATGTTGCGCCAGATGAACCAGTTGGTCGGCGAGCGCCGCATCGAAGGCCGATTCATGACCGCATGTTTTGCCACCTGGCAAAAGGGCCGCCAGAAGCTCCGAGTCGCCAATGCCGGCCAGTCACAACCACTCCTTTACAAGGGTGGCCGTTGCGATCGCATCGAGCTGACGGGATTCCCGCTCGGAATTTTCGAAGACGTCACGTACGACGAGTGGGGAGTCACCCTCGAAACTGGCGACATCCTCGTATTTCATTCCGATGGCATCGCCGAAACCTACAACAGTGAGGGCCAGCTCTTCGGCAACGAACGTCTGCGCAAACTTATAGAGCAGCATCACGAAATGTCCGCCGCCGAAATGGCGGACCGCGTCCTCAACGAAGTGGACTGGTTCTCACAAAGCGCTCCTCTTTCCGACGACCGCACGCTGGTGGTCATGAAGGTGAAATGAGCGCCCCCGGCAAGGCTCGGCGCGGGTTGCCTTACGTCGATCCCGCCGCTCATACTCCGCAATTCTCCTGGAAAAAGACGGGAAAATCCACGCGCGAAGTCTTCTGCGAAGACGTGCCGCTCTCCGAAATTGCGCGGCGCTACGGAACGCCTACGTATGTCTACAGCCGGCGCGCCATCACCGATGCTTTCCACGAACTAGATCGCGGCCTCGACCGTGTTCCTCACCTACTCTGTTTCGCAGTCAAGGCCAACGGAAATCTCTCGCTCCTCAAGCTTTTCGCTGGCCTCGGCAGCGGCTTCGACATTGTTTCGGGCGGCGAACTCGAACACCTCGGCCACATCGGGATCCCCGGCAAGCGCATCGTTTTTTCTGGAGTGGGAAAGACCCGCGAAGAAATTCGTGAAGCGTTGCGCTATCAAGGCCAGCGGAGTGGTGGCCCGGGAATTCTGCAGTTCAATGTTGAATCCGCCGCAGAGCTTGAAATCCTAATTGAGGAATCATCACGCCGGACACGTGGCAGTGGCAAACCCCCCGGAGTCTCCATCCGAGTGAATCCCGACGTGAAAGCTGGCGGGCACCCACATATCGCCACCGGCCTCCAGCACCACAAATTCGGCGTAGCCTGGCCCGAAGCCCGCAAACTTTATCTCACCCATCGAAACACAAAGGCAATTCGCTGGCAGGGAATCAGCACCCACATCGGCTCGCAAATTGTGGAACTCGCGCCATTCCGCCGCTCGTTGCAACGCCTGGCCGGATACTTGCTCGATTTGCGCAAAGAAGGCATCGCCCTGAAGATTCTGGACGTCGGAGGCGGCCTCGGCGTGCGTTACACCAGCGAGCGTCCTGCCTCTCGTAAGGTTTATGCGAAAATGATTGCCGACGTCGTCCGACCCCTCGGCGTTCAACTTCTCCTCGAGCCGGGACGCTCCATCATCGCCGAATCCTCAGTTCTCCTCTCGCGCGTCATCTACACCAAGCAAAATTCACGGAAGTCCTTCGTCATCCTCGACGCGGCCATGAACGACCTCATGCGTCCCGTGCTCTACGACGCACCGCATCCCATCACGCGCGTCGTGCACGGCAATGCCCCGCAGACGAACGCCGTAACCCGCGCGGACATTGTTGGGCCTGTCTGTGAGACAGGAGACACCTTCTTATTCGATTGGCCATTGGGAAACGTGTCGCAAGGAGATCTGCTCGCCATCTGGGTAACCGGCGCCTACGGTTTCGCCCAATCGTCCAACTATAATGGACGCGGCCGCGCCGCTGAGGTACTTATCGACCACGATAAACCAAAACTCATCCGGCGTCGCGAAACGCGCAAGGATCTTTTGCGCACCGACGTTCTCGCCTGAAAACTACGCCTCTCCCCACTTCAGCTTATTTCGCAATATCTCAAAATAAGTTTTATTCGGCGGCTGGATCAATTTCAGCCGCTCCGCCGCGCGCGTGATTCGCACGTGGTCACCGATCTGCATCGGCACGCCTGTCTGTCCGTCCAGTGTCAGAAATACGGAATCCGAACTCTGCGACAGATACAATTCGATCAGTGAAGTGTCTTGCACCACCACCGGCCGGTCGCTAAGCGTGTGCGGGCAAATCGGAGTAATCAAAATCGATTCCACGCCAGGTTGCACAATCGGGCCGCCGGCTGAAAGCGAATAAGCCGTCGAACCCGTCGGTGACGCCACAATCAATCCGTCGGCGCGGTACCTGCACACAAACGCCCCGTTGATATGCAGCTCCACTTCGATCATGCGTGCCAGAGTTCCCTTGTGCACCACGGCGTCATTCAAAACCCGCTGCTGCGTCAGAAGCTCTCCGTTGTGAGTGCGTTCCACCAGTAGCAAGACCCGCTCTTCAATCGTAGCCTTTCCCGCAAGCGTACTTTCGAGCGCCGGATAAAGCTCTTCGACTGTGAAGCTGGTCAGAAAACCGAGGCTGCCCATGTTGATCGGAAGAATTGGAATTCCGTGGTACGCCGCTTCCCGCGCAGCCGCCAGAATCGTTCCATCCCCGCCCAAAACCAGCAGCAGGTCCGACTCCTGTGCAACTTGATGCCGCGTTTTCCCAGCGGTTTCAATTTTCAGTACCGTCGCCGTCTCGTTGTCATACACCGCTGGCAAGCCGTGCTCGCCCAGCCACTTCAGCAGCGGCGGAACCACTTCGGCAATGTTCGAGCGCCTTGGGCGGGAGATGATGCCGATTCTTTTGAAGGTGGACTCAGGCCGCATGGATTACCGTGATTCTACCCCAGCCGCTTTTCGAGCGTGAAGGAAATACTCCTGGTTTCCTTCGGCCCCCGGCAGACGGCTCGGTGCAACCCCGAGCACGCTCAGCCCTAGCGCTTCCATCGCACTCCGCACACCACCAACGGCCTTGTCGTGCAACTCCTTCTCCCGCACGATTCCTCCTTTGCCCACGTCCTCGCGCTCCAGCTCAAACTGTGGCTTGACCAGGATCAAGAGGTCAGCCCCCGGTTTCGCGCCAGCCGCTGCCCCCGGCAAAATCTTCTTGACCGAAATGAAGGAAACATCTGCCGCCACTAAATCCACTGGCTCCGGCAAATCCTGCGCCACCAATTCACGCGCATTCTTTTCGATGCGCACCACGCGCCCGTCGCCGCGAATTTTCCACGCCAACTGATCTGTGTTCACATCCACCGCATAGACGCGCGCCGCGCCGTTCTGCAACAGGCAATCTGTGAACCCGCCCGTAGACGCTCCAATATCCAGGCACACTTTGCCCGTGATGCTGATATGAAAATCCTCCAGCGCGCCCTCCAGCTTCATTCCTCCTCGGCTCGCGTATTTCTGCTGCCGGCTGTGCACCTCAATGTGCACCGTTTCCGGCAGGATCGCTCCCGCTTTGTCGGCCCGTTGCTGCTCCACTTCCACTTCGCCCGCGAGGATCATCGCTTGGGCCTTGTGGCTGGACTCGGCCAGGCCCCGCTCCACAAGAAGCACGTCCAGTCGCTTGCGCTCAGTTTTGGCGTTCATGGAGAATGTGGCTAAGCGCGGCGAAGAACAAGAAATTCCGCGATAGTTCGCAACCGGCCGGCGCGCTCGCCGTAGGCGTCCAGCTCGGCAATGCCTTTGTCGGCCAGCTCTTTCGCAATCTGGTGGGAGCGCTCCAGTCCATACACCCCGGGATACGTCGCCTTCTGTTGCGCGATATCTTTACCCGCTGTCTTGCCAAGCGCCGCCGAGGACTCTTCGACATCCAGAATATCGTCCGTTACCTGAAACGCCCAGCCAATTGTGTCCCCAAATCGGCGCAACCGCGCGAAATCGTCGGCCGGTGCCCCCGCGCAAAGCGCCCCGGCGGTAATCGAAGCGCGAATCAACGCTGCCGTCTTCGACCTGTGAATGTACTCGAGCATCTCTGGGCTGACCAGCTTGCCTTCCGCCTCCAGATCCGCCACTTGCCCGCCCACCATGCCCTTCACCGTTCCCGCTGCTGTGGCAATTTCCGTCACCATCGCCACGCGCCGCTCCGCTGAAACCGGCGTCGCCGCAATTGTTTCAAACGCCAGCGTCAACAGCGCGTCACCCGCCAGAATCGCCGTTGCCTCTCCAAATTTCTTGTGGCTTGTCGGCTTCCCTCGCCGCAAGTCGTCGTTGTCCAGCGCGGGCAGGTCGTCATGAATCAACGAATAGGTGTGGATGAATTCAATCGCGCATCCCGGACAAAGTGCCGGCGAAACGTCCGCCTCAAAAATTCGCGCCGATTCCATGCACAGGATTGGCCGGATGCGCTTGCCGCCGGCAAACACCGAATACCGCATCGCTGTGTGAATCGAAGGTGGTTGCACCGATTCCGCCGGCAACAGTTTCTCAAGTTGCGCGTCAACAGCAAGCCGGTCTTCTTCAAAAAAAGGAGGAAGCTTCATCGGATTGGGAGAGAATCCAGTTTGGGCCATTGGCAATCGCTCACGACTCGCTCTCGCCTTCGGCCTCAAACGCCTCGGCGGCCATTTTGCCATCAGCCTTTTTCAGCAGAATTTCCACACGCCCCTCGGCTTCTTCAAGCTGCTTCTGGCATTCTCTCGACAGGCCAACGCCTTCCTCAAACAATTTCATCGCCTCATCCAGCGAGAGTTGCGGGCTTTCCAGCCGGCGGACCACTTCTTCCAGCCGCGCCAGCGAGCGCTCAAAATCCGGCTTTTTCTGTGGTTCGGGCTTCTTCGCAGCAGGTTGATTCACGCCATCCGCCAGTCATGCTTGAATTGAATTGCGTCTGAATTGCCGGCCGCCAGCCTATTTCTGGCAGTGCTCGCAGTAATACGTTGAGCGCCCGCCCTGCTCCGCTCGTACAATCGGCCGTCCACAGCGGCGGCAGGGCAATCCCTCGCGCTGATACGCCCGCAAAATCTCTTCCAATCCTTGAAACCACCACTTCGGGTCGTGAAAGTCCGGCGCTGGATCCTCACAACATTCTAGTGCACGCCGGAGAACGTACACAATCGCTTTATGAAGTTTCGCCGATTCCTTCCTGTCCAGCGAATCCGCCCGTCGCCACGGGTTCAATCGCGCATGCCACAATGCTTCACTCGAATAGATATTCCCGATACCGGCGATCCGCGTCTGATCCAGCAAGAACTCCTTCAAAGGGCGTTTCGATCGCGCCAATCGCGCATGAAGTTCCTTTACCGTGAATCCATCCGCAAACGCATCCATTCCCAACTTCTTGAGTGGTGGGCAGGCTTCTTCCGACTCCCACGCATGCAGCCGGCCGAAATGCCGTCGGTCCGCAAATCCCAGCACCCCCTTCCCGAACTCCAACGCAACATCCACATGCACGCCATCCTCGTCAGCGTTGGCCCGCTCCAGCAACTCCTTCGCTCCCGAAAACCAAATCAATTGCCCGTCAAAACGAAAATGCATCTCCACCAGTCCGCGATCCAACGCCAGAAAGAGATACTTTCCGCGGCGAAACACTTCCCGGATGCGGCGGCCCTCTACGAGCCTCGCTGCCTCGGCAGGGATCTGCGGCTTCAGCGCAATAGCATGAAACACGTGCAGGCAGCGAATCCGCTGCCCGCGCACCAGTGGGCGCAATGCTCGGGCGACTGCTTCGACTTCCGGAAGTTCTGGCATGTCCGTAGAGAGATGCGCTCAGTTTGCCGGCTTCAGCGTCAGCACGTGCTTCTTCACCTTGGCCTCCGCCGCGTCGCTGAACGGTTCGTAGATCGGCTTGCCTTCAAACCAGTACGAAAATTGGTCCAAGTAATGCTCACTGCCCGGCTGGCCGGATTGCCCCGCGGGAATCAGCAGGATCGATTTGTCCCAATCCCCCAAATTCGCAACAAGACGCTCCGATGGGCCGTGACGCCGGGAAGCCGCCCTCGGACTGAAAAGCGTCCCCGATTGCGCCTGCCCCGATTTGCTCAGAAGTTTTTTCCGAATTCCTTCGTTTCCGATCGGGTGGAGCATATCCAGGTAATTGAACCGCCTCCACGCCCAATCTTCCGGGTCGCTGCTGTGGGTCTCTTCCTCCAACCGCTTCACTGCGCGGTCCGCCGCGGCGCTAAGCAATTCGTCATAGTTCTTGAATTCCGTGGGCAGCCAGCGCGGCGGGCGCTCCGTCAGTATTTTCTGCAGAAACGCCAGCTTCCGCCACGAGTAAAGCTCTGTGTCTTTGCCCAAGTGCGGCTCCAAAATCAGATCCAGCGAACAGTACATCGCCGCATCCAGGAACGTCACCACGGAAGAGTTAACATCCGCTATCCCATTCCAATCCTTCGCCTGCTGAATCAATTTCTGCGCGCGCGGATCCTTTGGCGGAGCGATCCTCGCCGCCGCCACCAATTGTTCCCCGATGAACACGTGCGGATAGCTGTAGGCATCCGTCTGCACCTTCAGCATGTCTTCCGGCCGTAAATCATGCTTGTCGTGCAGCAGGTCGTAGATTCTCGCCGTCCGGTAAGGCTCCTCCCACCGGTCCGTCAAGTACGGTTTGTAGTTCGGCCCCGTCACCCGCGCGTTTGCCGTGACGATCAGCCCGCTCTCCGGGTTAAAACTTTGTGGCAACTGCTCAAATGGAATATAACCGGTCCACTCGTACTCGTCCGTATCTCCCGGCACAGGGACTTCTCCATGGCCCTTCTTGCGAATCGGTACCCGTGCGGCCATCACATATCCGATGTTTCCATCCACATCGGCATACACCACGTTCTGCGCCGGGCCCCACACCTGCCGCAGCACTTCGCGAAATTGCTTCCAATTCCTCGCTTTTCCCATCATGTTGTAGCTGTTCGCCAGCCCGCCCGGCTCCAGCGCCGTCCATCTCATCGCATACGACTTGTCGCCTTCGTTCGGCAAAACTGGCCCGTGCCGTGTAACCACCAGCCGCATATGTTCGTCCGCCGCGCCCTTCACCTTAATCACTTCGTCATAAACGTCCGCCTTTTTCCATTTCCCGTTCACGCGATACTCATCCGGATTGGCGGGGTTAAAAGTTTCGATATACAGATCGAGTACGTCCGCACCGTTGTTGGTGACACCCCACGCGATGCGATCGTTGTGCCCGATAATCACCAGCGGCGCGCCTGGAAACGTAATCCCCTTCACGTTCCATCCCGGCGCTGTCATGTGCAATTCGTACCAGATGGGAGGAATCGTCAGTTCCAGGTGCGCGTCGTTCGCCAGCAGCGGCTTGCCGGTCGCCGTGTGCGCCCCGTTTACCACCCAATTGTTGCTCCCAAGTGTCCCTCGAATGTCACGCTGCCCGACTCGTAGCCATTGTTCGACTTGCCCCGCCAGTAGGGAGGTAAGATCCGGCTTCGAGATGGACCCAAACAAATCCGGCTGGATCAGACTCGCCTTCAGGACATCCTCGCTGTCCATCTCGTCTTCATCGTCTTCTTCGTCGTCCGCATCAGCGTTGGCGTTCGCCCTTTCCTTCACATTCGGATCGCCAACCACAAAATGATCCATCGATGACTCGTCGCTGAAAAGGTCCTTCGAAAACTCCGGGCCCGCCTTCGCCGCAACCACCGCTCTATGAATTTCCCTTTCCCGCGTATCCGTCAACGTCCGGTACATATATCCCGTCAACACCAGCGAATCCGTCGCCAGCCACGGCTGGGGCTTATATTTCAGCAGCGTAAATTCCATGGGCAGCGTCTCCCGATGTTGCTCGATAAACCGGTTTACGCCCCTTGCATACGCTTCCAGAAGCTTCCGCGACTCCTGGTTCATCTCTTCCAGGTCGCGTTCCGCCGCCCGCCCGAAATTCAAATTCCGAAAATCCTTATCGATCTTCAGCGTTCTTGGGCCTAGGATTTCAGATAACTGCCCGCGCGAAGCCCGCCGCAGCAGATCCATCTGCCACAGTCTATCCTGCGCCAGTACATATCCCTGAGCTTCTACTGCATCTTCCACTGAGTTAGCGCGGATATGGGGCACGCCCCAGTTGTCGCGTTCCACCGTCACTTCTCCCTGCAAACCAGGGAGTGTCGCGATTCCGTTCAGTTGAGGCAGCGGACGGTACACAAGCCACCAGACTGCGGTGGCGAAAACAATCAAAAAGATGGCGAATAGGGCGAGTAGGAAACGCAGGACGGTGCGCAAAGCGAGTTTCACCTCGGGTAGAAGTTTTCAGTTTAGTGGACGCCGCCACCCTGCGCAACTTGCCGATTCATGCTGACATCTCTTCCCGAGTGCCCATCGAATTTTCGATTCCTTCGATTCGACAATTGTGGTCCACCCCTTCCTCCTTCCGCCCAGATCTACTGTTACAATGCGGCTGGGAGGTTCTCCCCGCCGTATGTTCCTTGTCAAGATCATCGGAGTTCTTGTGCTGGTGGCCCTGAATGGTTTCTTCGCCGCCGTCGAGTTCTCCCTAGTTGCCGTGCGCCTCTCGCGCGTCCGCCAATTGGTCGCCAAGGGCAGCTCCCAGGCCAAGATCGTCGAGCAACTCCTTGCCGATCTCCACCGCGTCGTCTCCGGCGTCCAGGTCGGAATCACCTTGACCAGCCTGGCCATCGGCGCGCTGGGCCAGGCCACTCTCGCAAAACTCTTCCAGAGCCTCCTGCCGGCGGACGGCAGCATGCGTATGCTGTTCCTTGCCCATGCCGCGGCGCTCGCTCTCTCCTTCGCGATCCTCAGCGCCATTCACGTGGTCTTCGGCGAACTCGTTCCCAAGACTATCAGCCTCGCTCGGGCGGAACGCGTCGCCCTCATGGTCGCTCGCCCCTTTGCATGGTTCCTCAACTCCTTCCGCTGGGCCATCGACCTTCTCGACGGCATCTCGGGTGCCATCGTGCGCGCACTTGGCGTCGTGAAGCCAACCGGTCACGGCGTTGCTCATTCCACCGAAGAACTTCAAATACAAATTCAGCAAGCTCGCGAAAGGGGATTGCTCGCGGTCGGAGAAGAAAAGTTCATTCTCAGCGCCATTGAGCTCAGCCAGTTGCAGGTCCGCGAGATCATGGTTTCCCGTCCGGACATGCATAGCCTCCCCGTCGAAGCCTCGCTAGACGAGGTCATGAAAGTCTTCGCTACCACGCAGCGCTCGCGCATCCCCGTCTATCGCGGCACGGTGGACCACGTTCTCGGCTTCGTTCATATCAAGGACATGATGTGGGTGCTGCTCGACCGCGAGCGCCGCTTGGAGGAAAGGCTTTCTCCCGGTCCACCGTTTGACTTGCGCCGCGTCCTTCGCGAAATCCTCATCGTTCCGGAAACCAAGCCCGCCAGCGAATTGCTCATGGAACTTCGTGCCCGCCACGTCGGTATGGCCATGGTCGTCGACGAATTCGGCAGCATCTTGGGTCTGGTCACAAAGGAAGATCTGCTGGAACAGCTTGTCGGCGAAATCCACGACGAGTTCGACGTCGTCGAGCGCCCGCTCACTCTTGCCGACGGCGCCATCGTCTTCGACGCCGGCCTCAATGTTCGAGACCTCGACTCGCAGTACAACATCACCTTGCCCGAAGATCCCGCTTACGCCACCGTCGGCGGCTTCGTCATGGCCCAGCTTGGATTCATTCCCCGCGGGGGCGAAAGTTTCGAATATGGCCTCTACCGCTTTTCCGTAATGGAGGTGGACGGACGCCGAGTCGCCCGCGTAAAGATTCAGCGGCTCCGCGAGCCGGAGCAGAAGAAAGCCGAAGCTGCCGTCGCGGCTGTCCCTGCCGCTTCTGCGCCGGTTTCCGCGACGAAAAATAAGGCCAAGGGAAAGGAGCGCTGAGCCCCCCGCGAATGGCCCGCCACCTTGTGCATCGCTTCCTGCTGTGCTAGTTCGGAATGATTTGTGGTACTCGGTAGAGTGTCAGGATGGACAAGATTCGATGGTATGAG
>Ga0210406_10000505_pt1 | contig 52469 bp, 44 predicted proteins | sample IncBWC30MmetaG_FD_155454 | JGI IMG/M metagenome (GOLD analysis project Ga0210406, IMG submission 155454) | Forest soil microbial communities from Barre Woods Harvard Forest LTER site, Petersham, Massachusetts, United States - Inc-BW-C-30-M | ecosystem: Environmental > Terrestrial > Soil >...
AATCTTCCAATTCTTGCCGGTCGAGGAGCGGGGCTCTCGCCGCTCATTGGCCGTGACGACGATTTGCAGCAAGTGGTGCAGCTTCTCCGGACGGCCCGCCTGGTGAGCCTTACGGGGCCGGGAGGTGCCTATCAGAGCTTGCTGGAGGTCGTTTCGCTGATTCGCGAGCTGAAGCTGGGCCCTGAATATGCGAGTGCCTTTTTTGAACTTGGATTCGCGGCGAGCGTGCTGGGACATACAGAAGAAGCGCTCAGCTACGTCGTCGAGGCGATCGATTTGCTGCAACAGAGCGGAAGAACGCGCGATCTGGCACGAGCCTACGCCACACTGTCGGCAATTCAAGTTACTGCTGGACGGTATGCCGACGCGAAGGACACGGGCATGAAGGCCGTCCGACTGTGCGAGATCGTCGGCTCTGATCGCGGTGGATTCGTGGTCTCCGCAAATCTGCTGGAAGCGACCGTGCTGGCCGGTCATCTGCCTGAAGCAATTACAGAGGGAAATGCGATTGTAGCGCAGCTTCGCTCTAAGCCATACACGGAACTGTTGGGTTATGTATTGGGATTGGTGTCCTGCGCCCTGCTTTTTCAAAGAGCGCCTGAAGAGGCGCTTCCCCTGCTAAGCGAGGCGGCTACAATTCTGCGAGAAGCGGGGCTTCTATTCTGGCTTTATGACAAGTTTGCGTTACGGCTCGTGTTGAATGGACGTCAAAGCGATGCAGCGGTAGTCGCAGGATTTGCATTTGCGGTTCTCGAAAAAAGCGGCCGATTTGGGGAACCGCTTGCCCTGCGGGTCAGAGAAATATTGTACAGCGAGCTCCGGCGTGTGATGTCAGACAATGTCATGAAACAGTTAATCGAGAGCGGAAAATACCTGACCGAGGAGCGCGCCATCTCTCTCGCTCTCGATTGCTAAGGGCTTGAGGAGTTTCTTTCGCGGATAGATGCACCGGCAACATGAGCAGATCATTACAACAGCAGCGTCGTTTGGCGCGGAAGTACGCCTATGCTCCAGTCGTACAAGCGCCATTATATCAAACGCGCAGGAAATGTGGCCGACCAAGACATGCCGGGCGAAGCGGCAGATTGGGGTCGATCACGACAAAGAGCGAATGGATCTATCGCTTCATGTCTTCCTGCTTTGGCGACACTTTCGCTCGCCGTGTGGAGGCCGGTCGCGCTGCTTTCGTCGGGCGGCGCGCGCGCTGCTTCTGTGCCTCCGCTTTGATGATCACCGCGCCCTTTGCGTTCGGATCCAGACGCAGCCTCGCGAGCTTTACCGCGTCCGCGATCAGCGCCTCGATCTCCGCGCGGTCGAAGTCCGCAACCGAGTTCAGCTCGACGTGACGCACCGTCTTGCCCTGACCTTGCAGCAGCCTGTTCGGGTCCGACTTCGACAGCTGAGCGCCCTTCCCAAATCCCAGCTTCACCAAACGCGGGTACACCGAGATCGAGCACACTCCCTCGTAGCCGCGCTCGGTAGGTGAATATGAGATCACGAGCGCGTTCTGGCTCTCGTACACATACACGATCTCGAAAAGACCGGGCAGCCGAGCCCGCAGCTTCGCGCGCAACGCCTTTCCGAGTTTGGCCATTGCCGGCTCGTACTTTGCGAAGTAGCTCGCGACTTGCGTTTCGGCGTTCGTCATTGGCTGTCCCTTTCATTGAACAAGCGCGTGGCGGACTTGCCGAACGTGACCAGGTCCAAGCGCTGGTAGCAGCCCGTGAATGCAGCCGGTTCCGGCGCGGCGCGCAAGCGCGATGCAGGCGGTAAGACAAGCAGCGGTGAAAGCAGATGCGGTGGCGATAACGCGCGCCCCAAAAAGTTTTCCGGGATCGACGACTTCATGACCGTCTCACGCTCGCATCCAGGGAGACGAGAAGCGCGTCCAGTTGCTCGAACGATTCGCCCGCCCCGCTCGTACTCCCGGAGGCGATGGCACTGTCGAGAGCTTCCTTCGAGGGATAGAGGTCGTGCATGACGACCAGGGTCTCGGTACCTTGCTCCTCGAAGGTCACCGTGGTGACGGCCCCGCCTTCGCCACCTTCGTCATTTGTCCAGACGAGGCGGGAGTCCGGCGTCACTTCGATGTAACGACCGAAGAACGCCATGGGCTGCTCTGAGGCAGCGTGGCCGAATACGAAACGGTACGTGCCTCCCGTGCGAACATCGGTCTCGCAGGAAATGAAGGATAATCCGAACGACTTCGGTGCCCACCACCGCTTGAGCAGCTCGGGCCTGGTCCACGCCTCGAACACGATGCGAGCCGGGCCGTTGAAGGTTCGCGTAACGACCAGCTCACGTTCGGACTTCCGTTCCACCGTCGTGCGGTTCTTCATGGGGGTGGGCTCACTCTCTCTTCTTGCGTCCATCGACCTTCTCCTTCCACTTCAGTTCCTCGACAACCTTGTCCAGCTCGTCGAAGCGTGCGCTCCAGAGCTGGTGGTACCTCTCGATCCATGCCGCTTCTTCCTCCAGCCGGCGCAGGCCGAGCTTGCAGGTCCGCACGCGCCCGACCTTCTCCGTGGCGACGAGCCCCGCCTGCTCCAGGACGCCGACATGCTTCTTCATGCCCGTGAGGGTCATGTGAAACTTCCTGGCCAAGTCCGTGATCGAAGCGTCTGCACGCCCGAGCTGCTGCAGAACGCCGCGTCGGGTGGTGTCCGAGAGCGCGGCGAACGAGGCATCGAAGCGGGCCTGGCCATACTGAACCATTAGGTTCAGTATGTAACACACGGATTGGCGGCATGCAAGGGGAAGCCGAGCGCGCGCTTCGATGCCCAGTTTTTACATTGCCGGGGGGCGCGAACGCTCTGGGCTTTCCGTGAACAAAATACCGGGCGATCTCAACGGATCGATGAGACCGGAGAGGTCGCGCAAGACGCGTCAGCTCATCATCTGCGGCGAGCGGACTACGGCTTCACGGCGGGTTTGTCGAGCTCGCTTTCCAGCTCGAGTGTTTGTGGAGCGGCGAGGCCGCCGAAGCGCGTGTCGATATCCTTCAGGAGATCGCGCGCGGCCTCGCGATTGCCCGCGGATATCAGCGATTGGACCTGCCGGAGTTTGCTTTCAAGCTCCGCATCGATTCCGGCTCTGCACTTTGCAAGCCTGCCGGCATCGGCCTCTATCGGTTTTGCGAGCGAATCGAGCGCGCGCGACAGGGCTTCGGGACTCATGACTTCGTGATCGGTGAAGTTGTTTGTCTGGTATTCGACATTGAACACGCACCAGTCGCGCAGCGAATGCATGCTCGCGAAATCCCAGGCGAAGCGGGCGGTGTCGCGGTCGCCCGTGACATAGATGAAATGCGCCTTTTCTTGGAATTGAAGAAATAAATCTTTCGGAGGCAGATGAACTGTCGCAGTGCCGATCGGATCGCTGCTGGCGTTCAGGACCGCGCCGCGGAACAGATCGGGATAGGCGAGAGCGAGCCGGAGCGCGACGCGCGAGCCCCCGGAGAAACCAGCGACGTAGATGCGCTGCGGATCGATGCGATAACGATTCACCACGTTTTGTTCGGCCAGAACGGCGAGCGGTTCACGCCGCCCGACCGCGCTCTGATCATTGCCCGAACGCGCGGCGCTGACGAAGATCAGGCCCTTTTCGTCGAGCACGGGACCCCAGCCGTCCGGCAACCGTGCCGCGTCCCAGGGCAACACGAAGACGACCAGTCCATAACCTTGCGGTGGCTCGCGCGCGGGAACATAGAGCGAGAAACTCTCCTGTGCGAGATCGACCGGCTGTTCGCTCAACCTCTCGCGCTTTTGCGCAAGAGCTTTCGGCAGTTCTGCCTCCTGCAAAGGCGAGAGCATCCGCCGCGCCAGTTCCATATTTGAGGACAGCGGCGTGTAGTCGGCGAAATGGATTTCGCTCAGCGTACCCGACGAAGGCGATGAGTCGGCAAGCGCGTGCACATTCGCGCTACCACCCAGGATCACACCAACAATCGTCGTCGCCCGCAATCCCCGCGAAAGCAGGGATTGCGGGCGATGACGCGAGAAGGAAAGCATGTATAGGTGTGGAATCCGTCCGCGTTGGCAGCGTCGCTGAAGAAAGGCATCACCCTGCAGCAGTCGCGTTCTCTCCGCTTCGCGTTTCTCGCCGCAGTCGCCATCAAGGGCCTTGACGGCGCGATCGAAAGCGTCGCAGGCGCGATCGTCGCCATCGCGGGAACACAGGGTATCCATGACTTCATTATCCGCGTCACGGCACCGGAGCTTGAGCTTCATCCTGCCAGCAAGACCGTTCACATCCTCCGCCATGGTGCGCAGGATCTCGCGCATGCGTCGAGCCATTTCATCGCGATCTGGCTGCTCGCACACGGACTTTTGAAGCTCGCGCTGGCGATTGAATTGCTGCGAGGCAAGACGTGGATATTTCCGGTTGCCGTTGTGGTGCTTGCGGGCTTTGTCTCCTACATGGGTTATCGCCTCGCTGGCCACTGGTCGCCCTGGCTTCTCGCCTTTGCGCTATTCGATACGATCACAATCGCGCTGGTCCTCCACGAATGGCGCGCCGAGCGAAGCATCACTCGGTGACAGCTAAATCGCCCACTTCGTTTCCCTGACAAGCGCTTCGTAGAACGCCGGCGAATACGCATCTTCAGGCGTGGCGCGGACCTTCGCGTCGAGAAATTCCGCATCTTTGCCGACCAGGATTCGCCATTTCTCAGCCCTCACGCCGTCAAGGATGATCGTCGCGGCCTGCGCCGCCGTGGTCGGCGCATCGTCGCGAAAGCGCCGCGCCTGCTCTTCGGCGAGAGCGACGACCTGATCGTCGGACAGGCTGGACGCGTCAACGCCGAACGCCGCAATCGCCTTTCGAATGGCGGCAACATCGGTCGTCGACTCACCGCCGGATAGAATCATTCGCGAATTCCTGACGATTTCCGTACCGATGTGTCCGGGCATGACGACGGAGCATTTGATGTGCGGCGCGTTTAGAGCGAGGTCGGTGAGCAGCGCCTCGCTAAAGCCCTTCACTGCGAACTTCGCCGCGCAGTAGGCGCTGTGCGGACGGTTGGGACCGATCGAAGCCCAGAAGCCGTTCACGCTGCTCATATTCACGATGTGCGCCTCTCCCGCCTTCATGAGCAGGGGCAGGAACGCCAGGGTGCAGTAATAGACGCCGTGCCAGCACACGCCGAACGTCTTTTCCCATTGCGCGCGGTTGCCATCGACGATGCTTCCGCCACCGCCGATGCCGGCATTGTTGAACAGGAGATGGATGCAATCGGTGTCGAGATCGTGCGCCACGGACGCGGCGAAGGCGAGCACCTGTTCCTCGATCGAAACGTCGGCAATGAAGGTCGAGACCCGCGTGCCCTGGGGTGCATTCGACAGGGCGAGGCGCTTTGTCTCCGCCATCGTCTCGGCGCAAACGTCGCACAACGCGACGCTGCAGCCTTCTGCGGCAAGCTGCAGGGCGATCTGCCGCCCCATACCCGTGCCACCGCCGGTGATAACGGCGCTTCTGCCTGCAAAATCCTTCATGACAGCCCCTTTGTCGCGTGCTTGCTTCGGTATTAGCGCATTCAACGGAATCGCGAGACAAGGAAATCCCTTCTGGTTCGGCGCGCGTCATTCTTGTAGGGTCCGGTCCCACAGGCAGGGCAGGTGACCAGGGTGGCTGAGATGCGGAAGGAAAAGGCGCTCGTCGTGGAGGATGAAGCCCTCATCCGCATGTCCGTGTGCGACATGCTGGCGGAAATGGGACTGGAAACGATCGACACCGGGAACGCGCACGAAGGGCTGACCCTTCTCGCCGAAGACCCATCGATCGGCGTGCTGATCGCCGATCTTGGCCTGCCGGATTTGAGCGGCGAGGAGCTTGTGCGCCGGGCGCGAGGCCTGCGTCCTGAGCTCAAGATCATCATCTCGACGGGCCATTCGGGCGCGCGGACGCAGCCGGTATTTGCCGGCGTGGCTTTTCTGGCTAAGCCCTTCGACATCGCCGGACTCCGCCGCGCCGTCGAAGGTGTATGACGCCCATCAGATGAGCGCATTGTGGCGCGCCAGCTCTCCCAACCAATACCCGGATGGTTTGGGCCTGCGCGCCTGGGTGCCGCGGTCGACCGCAACGAGGCCGAATTTCGGCCGATAACCCTCGAGCCACTCGTAATTGTCGAGCAGGGACCAGTGGATGTAGCCCCGGACATCGACGCCATCCGCGATCGCGGCGTGCAATCCCTCCAGGGCGCGCTTTGCATAAGCAATGCGTCGGGAATCGTCTTCGGTCCCGATGCCGTTCTCGGTCACAAGGATGGGGCATCCCGAAACGCGCGCCGCCGTGCGGACCGTGGCATCGAGAGCTTCGGGATAGAATTCGTATCCCATCTGCGTGCGTTCCGCGTTCTTCGGCGGCGGCAAATGGCCGTTCGGTCCGAAGCGGATCCTCGTGTAGGTCTGCACGCCAACGAAATCGTCGCCTCTCGTGCTTTCGAGAAACTGTCCCTGAATCAAATGTTCCGCCGCGTCGCGAATTGCTTCGCCACCCGGTTCGGATTGCATGTCGAGGAGCGCCAGGGTTATCCCGACGGGACAGGAAAGCCCCGCGGATTTGAGCGCTTCGTAGCCCTTGCGGTGGGCCGCGATGAGCTGGGTCGACGCCGCGCGTCCGTCGCAATGCAGAAAGGGCGCCCAACGTCCGGCCTCGCCACCGCACCTCCGCGCGATCTTCGCGAAACGCTCCGGCGACTCGCGACGCGCCCCGCCGTCCGCCTCGCGCTGCGCGGTGATCATCATGGGAACGTTCGCCTCGTTGATCGTGCAAGCGTAGAGGATGAGGTCGCCCAGCGCGCGGCCCGCGGTCTCGCAATAGCGCGCGAAGCGGTCGACGGATCCGGACACCGTCCAGCCGCCCTCGCGCGTGAACCACAAGGGCGCGGTAAAATGATGAAAGGTGACGATGGGCACGATGCCCAAGGCGCGGCATGCGGCGATCATGCGCCGATAATGGTCGAGAGCCGCGCGCGAATAGAAACCTTCTTCCGGTTCGATCCGCGCCCATTCGATCGAAAAGCGATAGGCGCCGAATCCCAGACCTCTGAGCAACGCCAGATCGTGCGGGTAGAGATGGTAGTGATCGCAGGCATCGCCCGAGGGCTCAGCGAAAAGGCTCTGCGGCACATTCTCCATGAGCCACAGATCGCTTGCGACGTTTCCGCCTTCCACCTGATGCGCGGCTGTCGCCGTGCCCCAGAGGAATCCATCCGGGAACGAACGGTTGAGGAGCTCTCTTTTCATGCGGGGCGTCCCGTTTTCGGCGATAATTTTTCATGGCATGACGGTTGAGGGCAAGAGCCGATCGGAGGTTCCGGTCATTCGTTGCATAAGCCACATTTGAATGCTGACCGCCCTCGCGCACGCGCTCAGTCTGGCATCGGCAATGGGATGGGAAATCCTCTGGCCGCTGATCCTGGGCTTCACGCTCTCGGCCTGCGTGCAGGCAGTCGTTTCCCACGAGGAGATGAGCCGGCTTCTGCCTGACGATCGCCCGAAATCGATTCTGCGCGCGCTGGCGCTGGGCGCCGCGTCGTCATCGTGCTCGTACGCGGCTGTCGCGCTAGCGCGCTCCTTGTTCCGCAAAGGTGCGGATTTCACGGCCGCCATGGCATTCGAGATGGCCTCGACCAATCTCGTTATCGAGCTCAGTGTTGTCCTCGTTGTCCTGATGGGATGGTGGTTCGCCGCCGCGGAGTTCATGGGCGCACCAATCATGGTCGCCATTCTCATACTGCTGTTCCGCCGGTTCCTGTCGAAGCGTGCGGTCGAAACGGCGAAGGAGCACGCAGAGAAAGGACTTGCTGGCCGGATGGAGGGTCACGCCGGCATGGACATGGCGGTGCGCGGCCGCGGCTCAATTCTGGAGCGGCTCGCTTCAAGCGAGGGATTCACGGCGACGAGCCATTACTTCGTCATGGACTGGGCGTCCGTGTGGATCGATATCGTGTTGGGTCTCCTGATCGCCGGTGCGCTCGCCGCATGGGTGCCGCCGCAATTCTGGCAGGCGTTCTTTCTCGTCCATCATCCGCTGCTGGCGAGGATTTGGGGACCATTGATCGGCCCGCTCGTCAGCGTGATCTCATTCGTCTGCTCCGTCGGAAACATTCCGCTGGCGGCGGTGCTCTGGAACGGAGGCATCAGCTTCGGCGGCGTCATCGCGTTTATCTTCGCCGACCTGATCGTGCTTCCGGTGCTCGACATCTACCGCAAATACTATGGCTGGGGAATGACGGGATTCCTGCTGGTGACGTTTTACGCGGCGATGGCAGGCGCTGCGTTCGTCGTCGAGGCCGTGTTCGGCGCGCTGGGTCTCATTCCCATGGAGCATCACACTTTGGTCGTCGAAGCGGCAATCCGCTGGAATTACACGACATGGCTCAATCTTCTGTTCCTGAGCCTTGCGGCAGTCCTCCTGTGGCGTTTTTTCCGCACCGGCGGCCCGGCGATGCTGCGGATGATGAATGCGCCAGACATGAAACACTCACCCGCCCGTGACGGTAACCACAGTCATTCCGCCTGAGAGTGCGATCAACCCCTCTGCGCGCAAAACTGTTGCGAGTTCATCGCGGCAGGGAGAGATGAAGCCCGCCGTCGACGAGCAGCAATTCACCCGTTATGTGACGTGAGGCGGCGCTGCACAGAAACAATGCAGCATCTGCGACGTCCTGCGGCTGGCCGGTTCGCTTCAAAGGCGCTGCTTCCGCCTGCTCGGCATTGATCTGTTCGAAGCGCTCGGAACCGAAACGGTCCTTGAACCAGCGCGTGGCCACATAGCCCGGACAAATGGCGTTGACGCGAATCAGCGGTGCAAGCGCCCGCGCCAGCGAAATCGTCATAGTATTGAGCGCGCCCTTCGAAGCGGCGTAGGCGACGGAAGAGTCGACGCCTGCAGTGCCCGCGATCGAAGAGATGTTGACGACAGCGCCTTCGCCGCCCGCTCTCAATCCATCGCGGCACGCCCGGATCATCTGGAACGCCCCGACGACATTGACTGCGTAGATACGTGTAAAGTCGTCGCCGCCCAGCGCGTCGAGATCGTGATGCGCGGCGAATTTGGTGGTGCCGGCATTGTTGACGAGAATGTCGATCCGTCCCCACGCATCCAATGCGGCCTGTGCGAGCCGGCGACAGTCTTCGTCCCTGGCGACGTCGCCCGCCACGATCCGGACTTCTGCTCCTCGCTCCATGGCGAGTTCAGCAGTGGCCTCGGCTTCCGTCTTGCTCTTCGTGTAGTTGATCACGACATTGGCGCCAGCCTGCGCAAAAGTGGTGGCGATAGCTGCGCCGATTCCGGTTGCAGAGCCGGTCACCAGGGCAACCATGCCCACAAGCGCGCCCTGTTGCATCTCGGCATTGCCCCCTATCTTGTGTTTCGCGCGGGATCGCGTCCTGATATCCTAAGAATTGGGCATGACAGCACAACGGGCGGCAATCAGGCCGGATCAAAACGCCTCTCCGGAGCACGCTGCGTCCGGTGAGACCGACGCCGGGCACGCATTGCGCATTATTCTTATTCGCCACGGACAGCCGGACATCGAGGTTGCGCCGCGCGCGTCCCACCGGGAATTCCGTCTCTATATCGATGCCTATGAGGAAGCGGGCCTCGACCCAAACAGTGCGCCGCCGGACGAATTGCAGGATCTGGTCGGCGAGCTTACCGCCGTGTTCACGAGCAGCCGCAAACGGGCCCATGACAGCGCGCGTGCCCTGGCGCCGCATGCCGAGCTGATCGCGGACCCTCTTTTTATCGAAGCGCCGCTTGCATCCCCGCCCATCCCGATTCTTCGCATGCGAGTTCCCAAATGGGCTGTCGTCGCGCGAATTCTGTGGCACGCCGGATATCATCCCGAGATCGAGAACTATCGGCGCGCCAAACATCGCGCCTGCGAAGCAGCCGACATCCTTGTCGCTCGCGCCCGTGAGGACGGCGCAGCTGCGCTCGTCGCGCACGGTTACTTCAACCTGCTCATCGGCCGCGAGCTGCGCCATCGCGGCTTCAAAAAGTCCGGCCTGCACCGCGCCCGCTTCTGGAACGCAGTGATTTACAGCCGAGAATCCTTGTAACTCTTCGCCTGGGTGAACAAAAAATCACAGCGAGACGGTGAGAAGGAGCGCGCGAAAAGCGCGCAACAGCTTCTCACTGCCATACTGTCTCTCCGCGAATTTTCGCGCGGGCCACCGATCACAGCATCGCGGGAATCACGCGGTCAGGCGGCTTGTGGCCGTCGGCGAAGGTCTTGATGTTGACGATCACCTTCTCGCCCATATCGATGCGCCCCTCGATGGTAGCCGAGCCCATATGCGGCAGCAGCACCACGTTTTTCTGTTTCAACAGCTTGGGATTGACTGCGGGCTCACGCTCGAACACGTCCAGCCCGGCGCCCGACAGGGCTCCCGTTTCAAGCATTCGTGCCAGCGCATTCTCGTCGATGACCTCGCCGCGTGCCGTGTTGACGATGTAGGCCGTGGACTTCATGAGCTTGAGCCGCCGCGCCGAGAGCAGGTGATAGGTTGCTGGCGTGTGCGGACAATTGATGGAGACGATGTCCATGCGGGCCAGCATCTGGTCGAGGCTTTCCCAATATGTGGCACTGAGGTCGCGCTCGATCTGCGGGTGAACGGGTTTGCGGTTGTGATAGTGAATTTGCAGACCGAAGGCTTTCGCGCGGCGGGCGACAGCCTGACCGATGCGGCCCATTCCGATGATGCCGAGCCGTTTTCCCCAGATGCGATGTCCAAGCATCCAGGACGGCGACCAGCCCTCAAATCGTTCCGCCTTCAGCTCTTCTGCTCCTTCGACCAGCCGGCGTGGCACCGCGAGGATGAGGGCCATCGTCATGTCGGCCGTGTCTTCGGTGAGGACGCCGGGCGTGTTGGTGACCGTAATGCCGCGTTCGAGCGCCGTCTTGACGTCGATGTGGTCAACGCCGTTGCCGAAATTCGCGATCAGCTTGAGATTGGGACCGGCGCGCACAAGCACTTTCGAATCGACGCGATCGGTCACTGTGGGCACGAGAACGTCGGCCTTCTGGACCGCATCGATCAATGCGGCCTGATCCATGGGCGTATCGGCGAGGTTGAGCCGCGTTTCGAACAGCTCGCGCATGCGCGTCTCGATCGCGTCGGGCAATTTGCGCGTAACGATCACGAGCGGTCGGTTCGCGGGCATTCCCGGTTTCCCCTGGCCTTTTTGGCGCCTCCCGGTCTTAGCAGATGCAATCCACACGGCAAACACGAAGCCGCTACGCCGCGGTCTTTTGCGGCAGCAAGACCTTCGCGCTACAAAGCTGCCGCATCATACTGGAGCGGCCCATGGCGGCGTTCCCCGGCGAGACGCCCTCAAGCCCCGCCTCGGCCGCAGCCATCGAGGCGGCGGGCGTCGCGCAATATTTCAATTCGCCCCACGGGCTTTCCAGCACGGGCGGTCCCGCCGCAAGCACACTCGGCCAGGTTTCCTGGGCGATGTTCGATTTTGCCCGCATTCCCTATGTGCTGCTGATCACGATCTACATTTTCGCGCCCTATTTCTCGAACACTGTGGTGGCGCACGACCCTGTTCGCGGACAGGCGATGTGGGGCGACATCCAGGCGATCAGCGGCTTTATCATCGCGGTCTGCGCGCCTTTTATTGGCGCGATGTCGGACGCCGGCGGGCGACGCAAGCCGTGGATCCTCATCTTCGCCATGCTGATTGCCGTGCCGAGCGCGCTACTCTGGTACGCGAAACCGGCCGGGCAGGGGCTCTCGCTGTTCGAGATCGGGGCTCTCGTCGCCGTGTCCTCGGTGGCTTTCGAGTTCGCGAGCGTGTTCTACAACGCAATGCTGCCCTCGATCGCGTCGCATGAACGGATCGGCGGGCTCTCGGGACTGAGCCTTGCGCTGGGAAATGTTTCGGGCCTGCTGCTGCTGATCTTCATGCTGGTCGCCTTTGTTCTTCCGGGACACGTCGGCTGGAGTTTCATTCCCGCTCACCCACTATTCGGCATCGATCAAAGCGCGCACGAGCCGGAACGTCTGACCGGACCCATTTCCGCCCTCTGCATCGTTGTGTTCACGATTCCGCTGCTGTTATGGACGCCGGATCGATCGAAAAAGCGCGTGAGCTGGCGCGAAGCATCGGTCGAGGGCATCCGCTCCGTCATTCGCACGCTGCGCAGCCTGAAGCATTACCGGAACGTCGCGATCTATCTGGCCGCGCGGCTGTTCTTCAACGATGGCATGACGGCGCTCCTCACCTTCGGCGGCGTCTATGCTGCCGGCACGTTTCACTGGGGCGCGCTCGCAATGACGGTCTACGGTATCACGCTCAGCGTGTTCGCCGTGTTCGGAGGGTTCTTCGGTGGCTGGCTCGACGATCGCTTCGGCTCGAAGGTGGCGCTCTTCATTTCGGTTGGCGGCACGTTGGTGGCCGGGGTGCTTTCGATCTCGATGGGTCTCGATCGTATCCTGTGGTTCATTCCCTATGACCCGCATTCTGCGCCCGTGCACAGCCTGCCATTTTTCCGCAGCTGGCCCGAACTCATCTATGTCGGCATTGTCATGGTGACCGCGATTTTCGTCACGGCGTCCTATGCCAACGCGCGCACCATGATGGCGCGCATTGCGCCTCCCGAGCGCATGACGGAGTTTTTCGGCCTCTTCTCCCTGTCAGGTCAGTCGACAACGTTTCTCGCAACCACGAGCGCAACGCTCTTCACCGTGTGGACTGCGAGCCAGCGGGGCGGAATGATCGCCGTGATGCTATTCCTTTCACTTGGCCTCATCGGGATGCTCTGGGTGAAGGAAGAGCGAACGGCTGCCGTGTAACACCTGACGAATGCTATCGGGTGCCAGGTGATGTGCGGCGACGACAATATTTCGTGCTCATGGCACTCCACCTGTGACCGTTGCCTTCTTCTATGCGATGCTTCGAGCGGGATGGAGAGCGGAGCGCCGATGCGCACGGTAGGTTTCATCGTTCTCGTGGGCTGTGCGCTGGGTCTGGCCGCCTGCACGACGAATTCGCCCGAAGCCGTGGCCGCCAATGACCGCTTCGAGCCGATGAACCGTGCTGTCTACGGCTTCGACGAAAAATTTGATCAGTACATTGTGCTGAACATCGCGGGCCTCTACATCAACAATGTGCCCAAGCCCGTGCGGATTGGCGTACACAATGTCCTCTCCAATGCCGAAGAACCAGTCACCATTGCGAACGACATCCTGCAACTGGAGTTTGTGCGCGCCGGTCGCATGACCGCACGCATGACGCTCAATTCGACGGCCGGATTGGGCGGCATCGTGGACCTCGCTGCAAAACATGGCTTGCCGGAGCAGAGCGCCGATTTTGGGCAGACGCTGAGCCGATACGGAATCGGAGAAGGCCCGTTTCTCGTGCTGCCCATCATTGGGCCCGAGCCGCCGCGCGATCTCATCGGCGACGGAGCGGATCTGTTCATCGATCCGCTGACGTGGCTGCCGTCCGGCTGGCCGTTGCTGGATCGTCTCGGGGCGACGACCGGCGTGCACATCTGGGATCCCTATCTGACCCATGCGCGCAACATGCTGTTGAGGCACGAACTGGGAAAAGGATCGCTCGATCCGTACGCCACGATGCGCAGCATCTATCGCCAGCAGCGAGCCGACGAGATCAATGGAGGCAGACCAGTGGTGGTGGATTAGTAGAGTCGGACAGGGCCCATTGACGCCTGTTTTGCGACGAGATTTTCAATGCGAAGTGAAAGGCAATTCGACTGTGCGTTGCTACCAGCGCCTCAAAAGATCAATGCTTGACCGCGCTACTACTGGAGGCAAATTTCAGAAACGAACTGAAAATCCATCCGTCACGCGTGGACGCGCCGCTTTCGGCGGCAGTGCGGACATGTGCCCAGCTTCCGCGACGCTCAAGCACGCTCAACTTTGTGCCACGCGGCAGTTTGATCACGACATCTGACGTGCTGGAAGGAGCCGAACGAAGTTTGGCCGATGAAACATTGACCTCGGCGACCGCTTCGGTCGTTGGTAAAGGATTGGGAAGCGGTGGACGCGGCGTGGCCGCGCCTCCTGCAGATTCGATCGCGGGGCCGCTTGTTTGAGGCGTGAACAAGCGGGGATAGGAGATGAGCAATACTATGCTGACGGCAAACGCTGCGACCAGCGTGCCGCCGAGCGCCCACCTCCTGATCGAAGGCGAAGGCAATGAATCCGCAGGTGCCTGCGAAGATTCATCCGCGGTGCCTTCAAGTCGGGCATCCCGCACCCACTCCCGACGTGCCGCCTCCAGACGCTCGGCTTCTTCCACTCTCCATGCCTGTTCTGCTCGCTGCAATTGAGCTCGGGACTGCTCCGTCCAGCGGTCCCGTGCCTTGCGAACTTCCGCTCGCGCCTGAGCCAATTCCGCGTCACGTTCCGATTGGGAATTCTGCATCGCCGCGAGCTCGCCACGTACGCGACCCAGTTCCGCATCGTTCGCGGGATCCCGCATGGTTTCGATCTGGGTGCGTGCCTCTCCCAACGCGGCCTCGGTCCGTTTGAGCCTCGCCATAGCTTCCGCCATCGCAACTGCAGATCGTTCCCGCTCCCGTGTCTCCAGTTCGGCGAGCCGGATTGCCTGGCTGGCCTTCCACGCTTCTTGCGCTTTCGAGAGCGCGGCTTCCGCTTCCGTTCGCGCGAGTTCGCGCGCACGGCTTGCAGCCAATTGCGATTCGGCCAACTGGGCCTCGCGCTCGGCGAGCGCGGCTCGAGTGGTGGCGAATTCCGTGCGCAGCTGTCGAATCTCGGTGGTGTCGTTACGGTCCCGCGAGGTCTTGGCTTCGGTACGCAACGCTGAAAGGTCCGCCTCGGCCCGATCGGCGCGCGCTGCGGACGTCGCGAGCTCGCGCGCGAACTTCTCCTTCAGTTTTGCTTCGTTCACGGCAAGCCGGCTGGCCTCGCCCATCTTCCAGGCGTTTTCGGCCTCGAGCAGCGCTGCCTGAGTTTCTTCACGAACGCGCTCGCTCACTTCCTCGCCAGCCAATTGCAATTCCGCCATCTCGGCGTCCCGCGCCGCAAGAGTGGCTTGTGCGGCTGTGACGTCGGCGCGCAGGCGGCGGAGTTCCGCCGTCTCGCGGCGCTCGGTCGCGGCTTTCGCTTGTGTGCGCAGGTCCGACAGTGCCGCTTCACTTTTTTGAAGCCGGCCCGTCACCTCAGACAAAGCTTCGGCGAGCTGGTCCTGCCATTTTGCCTGGGCCGCATCAAAGCGCTCGGCTTCAGCTGCCTTCCATTCTGCCTCCGCCTTCGATAAGGCCAATTCGCTTTCGCGCCGCGCGCGCTCGATGGCGCGGCTCGCGGAGGACTGGGCTTCCGCCGATCGAGTCTCGCGCTCGGCTTCAGCCGCCTTCCGTTCTGCCTCCGCCTTCGACAAGGCCAGTTCGTTTTGCCGCTGCAAGCGCTCGATGTCGCGGCTCGCGGAGGACTGGGCCTCCGTCAATCGAGTCTCGCGCTCGGCAAGCGCCCCTCGGGCCTCCTCGAGTTCTGAACGGAGACGACGGGTTTCGCTGCTGTCGCGCCGTTCGCGTGTGGCCTTGGCTTCGGCACGGGCTTCGGCCAGGGCGGCCTCAACTTTTTCGAGTCGAGCGGTCGCCTTCGCCAGCGTCTGAGTGGACTGCTCCTGCCACTGCGCGCGGGCTTCGGCGAGGCGCGTCGCTTCGCGAGATTTCCAGTTTGATTCACCTGCCGCGAGAGCGGCATCACTCTCTTTTCGGGCGCGGTCCAGCAGCAGTTTCTGAGCTGCTTCCACTTCGGCCAGCTTTGTGTCGCGGTCGGACAGAGACGACTGCAATGTCGTGACCTCGTCGCGCAGGCGGCGAAGCTGCGCTGCGTCAGGCGAGCCTCGTGCTGCCTCGGCGCGAGCGGTCGCGAGGTCCGATTCGGCGCGCTTCAGGCGCGCGGTCTCTTTGGCAAGGGCACGTTCGGATTGTTCTTGCCAGGCCGCCTGCGCGGCGGCGAGCCGGGTCGACTCGCCCGCCTTCCACGCATCTTCAGCCTTGGAAAGTTCAACTTCGGCTTCCCGTTTCCAGATTCGACTGGCTTTTTCGATCCGCTCGCCCAGGCGCTCTTCCGCGCGCGCGACGCGAGAGTTGGTTTCGGCCTGCCATGATGCCCGGTTCTTTTCGAGTGTGTTCGCGGCATCCATTGCGGCTTCCGCCAGCCGCTCATCCAGTTCGGCCTTCCAGGACAGCCTCGCCGATTCGAGCTCGGCGTCGATTTTTTGCCCGCTCCCTTCGGCGCGCGCCCGCTCCACCTCACGCCGGGTCTTGGCAAGTTCGGATTCCGATTTGCGAAGCGAAGACTTCGCTTCCGTCAGTTCGGCGCGAAGGCGGCGAAGTTCCGAGCTTTGCGCGGCGGAGACACTGTCCCCGGAAATCGCGACATCCGATTCAATGTCGGTGTCGCTCTCCGCAATGATTGGGACTTCAAGAACCGCCAAGGTGGCGCCATCGTCGCTGTCGAGGCTTACAATCCGGATCGAAAGCATGTGCGATTCGGTCATGCCTTTGGGAGGCAGGTAAAGAAGACCGTCAAGTTCGTCGCGCGTCAGCGACCAGGAGTGATCGCCATTGTTGCGCCCTCTGGAGAGCCGGGCGCGGCTTGGCATATGTTCGACTCTGAGCGACAGGCGCCTGTCTCTTCCGTATGGCGAAAGTAGCGGGACAAGCTCAAGCGGAATGCCCGTCGGCGCGCTTGGTGTCTCAACCCTCATACGCATCGACGTGTTCACGCTCTACGCTCCTGTCAGGCTCTCTCGAGTCACGGCCGGCGCCAGCCGGCAGCGCGCGACGTTTCTGGCAGCCAATTATAGAATCGGCGCCAGGAACGAATTCCCCTGTTCCCGGGCATTCTTCGCTAGTTTGGTAAATCAATCGTTCCTGAGGCACGGGAGCATTGGCGTGCGTGCAATCCCACGAAGCACCCCGCCGGTTCCATGACACAGGAAGGGGGTCGCTTGGAGCCATACAATATTGCATCGAACCGGGCCCGGCGCCGGCTGAATTCCCGTTCGAGCCCGTGTACTCTGGCCTCATCTCAAGGGGAAAGCCTCCACCGATGACGATTCGGCTCGCCACTGCTGCCATCCTGCTGGCTCTGACGGGATGCGGCGTCCCGGAGTATTTCGATCAGCATCCGGCGAATGTCCGGCCCGAACCGGAGGCAGTCGCGGCTGCGCTGCATCTTTCGCAGAATGTTCAGGCCAGCAATGTGCCGGCGGCCGCAAATCCGGCGGGAGCTGAACCGCTGTCTCCGCCAGCTCCGCAATTGGCTGCTCCTGGGGTTGCCGCGAGTCGAATACGGTCGCCGGACCGATTGTCTGCTCCGCCGCCCGCTACGGCGCCATTGCCTATCGCGCCAGCACCAGCCGAAATCGCAGCGTCGCGCGCATCGCGTGAGATTCCGCCATCCAGCACCTTGGCCCCCGCTGAGCCGCTGGCACGAACCGTCGAATCGCCCGCGCCTCGTGTTGAAGCTGTCTCGCAGCCCGCCGTCGCGCCCAATATTGGCGTTCCGCCGCCGACGCTACCCGGTGGCGCACTGAGTTCCACGAGCGGTCCCGAACCGTCTCGCCAGGAGGTTCGAGAGATGAGTGTGTCGGGCGCCGCCCAGATCGAAACCGAGTCTTCGCCGGCTCCCTCAGCGATGCCGACCACTGCCCGGAATGCACATTGTCAGTCTGTCGCCAACACTCGTGCCGACGATGTGGCTGCTGCCGGGCAGGATCGCGAGATTCAGCGAGTCGTCCGCGAAGGGACCTATGCAAATTGCGTAGCTTGGCAAGCGGCGCATGCCGGACACGACTAGTGGATCAAATCAGACACCTGGTCCCGAGCTGATCTGCAGAGCGCATCGCGTCGAATGAACTTGCCGGCGACGCTGACGTTCCAACGCTCGTCACGGTCGGAAAAAATTAACAAAAGTTAGGCATTGGGGGCCCACCTTCCGCAACTTAAGGCTTTGGGAACGCGGGGGTTTGAGACATTGGTGACGATCTTCCATTAATTGTAAGGATAGTCAGTGAGGGTGCGTTTGAGCAATCTGGTCGAATCTTCATGAGCATACTCGTGACAGGCGGCGCCGGTTATATCGGCAGCCACGCGGCCCACGCATTGGTGGATCGGGGAGAGGATGTAATCGTCCTCGACAACCTGACGACCGGAGTGAGGGCATTCATTCCCACGGCAGCGCGTTTTGTCGAGGGAGACGCCGGAGATGCCCAATTCGTGCGGCAAATCATTCGGGATTGCAGAATCGACGCGGTCATGCATTTTGCCGCCTCCATTGCCGTACCCGAATCGATCGAGCGTCCGCTGGACTATTACAATAACAACACAGTCGTCTCTCGCGCCCTCATCGATGTCTGCGTCGCTCTCCAGGTCCAGCATTTCGTCTTCTCCTCGACCGCCGCGGTTTACGGTCTGACGGACTCGACTCCGGTCGATGAAACGGCGCCCACCCGGCCCATCAGTCCTTATGGCCGCAGCAAATTGATGGTTGAGTGGATGCTTGAAGACGCCGTTCGCGCCCACAACCTTCGCCGTGTCGCGCTGCGCTACTTCAACGTCGCGGGGTTCGATCCGGGGGGGCGTGCGGGCCAGCCGAGGCGACCGGTTCCTCATTTGATCACGCGTGCCGCACACGTCGCGCTTGGCCGAGCCGATCATCTGGATATCTTCGGGACGGATTATCCAACTCGTGACGGGACTGCGGTTCGCGACTACATTCACATCTGCGATCTTGTCGACGCGCATCTGCTTTCGCTCGACCATCTGCGAAGCGAGGGAGAAGGGGGGGTATACAATTGCGGCTACGGATCCGGTTCGAGCGTTCTCGACGTGACTGCGGCGTTCGAACGTGCGACGGGGCGGCCGCTTCCGGTGCGAAATGCGCCGAGGCGCGCGGGAGATCCGCCGTTCGTGATCGCCGATGCTGCGCGCCTTCGTACGACGTTGGGCTGGGAGCCTCATTTCGACCGTCTGGACACGATCGTTCGGTCCGCACTTGAATGGGAAGGCCGGCAGATCGCCTGACGCGAGTTCCGGAATTCATGTCGCGAACCTCGAACGGCAGCACCAAGGCATTCTTGTAAGCTGGCGCGCGGCGCACGTGAGAACCGCCGTAAGTTCAATCTATTCGAGCGGCGTCATCCGAACTGGGGACAGAGAAAAATGACTGATAGGAAATCTACAATTTCCATTGGTTCTGCAAGGCAACAATTTCCGTTTTTCATTGTAGGCGCCCAACGATCGGGCACAACACTTCTGCGCTTAATATTGAACGCCCATTCCAAGATAGCAGTGCCTGAGGAAGCCCGCTTCTTAGGTCCGCTCCTTAAGCGTCGGACCTCTCTAACCGGATTGGATAGGAGAGCGCTCCAAACACTGGCCAAATACCTTGCTTTGTCAAGGGAATATGCAAATTGGAATTATGACCACTCATCGATTATTGAGCAGATAGGCCGTCGTGATCACCTGAATCTCGCTGATTTGATCCAGCTTCTGTATTCAAGTTTTGCCAAGAGCGAGGGGAAAATCTTGTGGGGAGATAAGAGCCTTTTTTTTCGGCATATTGGCATTCTCGACGAGTTATTCCCTCATTCGTCATTCATCCATATTGTGCGAGACGGAAGAGACGTTTTCGATAGCTGGCGAAAGATGGATCAGTCAAGAAACCATGCTTCCACCGCGGCACTCGATTGGCGGTTGAAACTTCGATTCATCGAGAAGGCTTTCGCCCAGCTTTCCACGGATCGAACTCTCATCATACGCTATGAGGACTTATTGGCCGATCCAACGCGTGTGATCGCGTCACTCTGCGGCTTTCTTAAAGTCGATTTCGAGGAGGGAATGCTATCGTTTCACGAGCATAGTAGACGGTATATCGGCGAACATCACTCTAGGCTTATTTTTGGAGCCATCGACAGTGCAAACCAATCCAAGTGGCGGAAGGGTCTCGTTCAAGACGAGCTGCAAGCTTATGACATTATTGCGGGACCCTACCTCGAAAAATTTGGCTACAGTCGAAGCCGCAGGAATTATCATTTGGTTGATTACGCAAAAACATGGATGAGTTTGTCCCACGGGATAACAGGGCGCGCGAAAGAAATTGTCCGCGATGCCCATGAGAGGCGCCGCGCGCTCAGATTGGGAACAGTGACGCGCGCGATCAAGGTAGGAGATAGCCCGACGGAACCGCACCCGCCCGGCGCGTGACGTTGCCGCCCACTCTGCCAGCCGCGACATGAAGGTCCGGGGCCCACTGCTCCAATCGGTCAGTACGGTTCCCAATCGATGCTTAACAACTCACGGAGATACCTTATGGGATCGGAATACAGATGACTCAACATGGCAACGTCACGTCTTGTCAATCGCCACGGCGTCATGAGCGACGCCATCAGGGCCTTGGGCATGCGAACATTCGTCCCGGGAGGAATGCTTATTGAGCCACACTCGCGCGAGCCGATAAGACCAAGGCCCACGAAATTTATTCCCGCGAGCATCGACAGGTTCATCTTGTAGAAAACCCTGGGGTTGCACTCCAAAAAATAAACGTTTCCCGCTTTGGACATTCGCATATCGAAATTAAATATGCCATCAAGTCGCAGCTGTTCCACTATTTTGCGGATATCGCTCAAAATAGCCTCGTCGTGAAAGGTAATGTAAGTGGCGCGAAGTATTTTGTGCATTATCCACGCGCAAATGGTTCCAGAGCGGCAATATACGCTGGCTCCTATATCGATGCCATCTATATAGTCCTGCAAGAGTATTGGTTCATAGAAAACACGATGTTCTACGTGCGGAACGTCTCTCGAGTGGATCACGGTGACACCCTCTCCCCCGTTCAACGAAAGAGGCTTTGCTACAAGGGGAAAAGTAAGCGTATTCGCCGAAATACGTGGCGAGAGGTCGACGCGCCTTTCGACCAGGCAGGAGCGCGGGTGCCCAATTCCGAGGTGCCGGCACAGCTCAGCGAACTGCCACTTGTCGTTCAGCAAATCAAATGTCCCGAGGTCGGGCAATGGAAAGGTCTGAACTTGCAATTTCTCTCTCACGCCTATCATGCTTCGTGTTGAAGGAGCATCTCCGGGCATCACGATGTCGATATCGAATTCGGCAGCAACACGATTGATTTCGCTCGCTATCCCGCCGTGTATTGAACCGTCGAATGAAACTGAACTCGGAACGAATCTCTCGCAGAACAGTGAAAAGCGAAATCCTTTGGATCCGTCGTTCCCTAGCACTATTACCGTGGCACCGGCTGCTTGCGCGCACCTGAGCGCTCGGTAAGCCAGGATAAACAGGTGGCACACCAGGAGAACTCTGACGGGCCGTCCGGCGGAAATGTTCCGGGTCGTGAACTTGCCGTGTGCATGAGTCACGCCCGAATCGGGGGGACTTGCTTCTCGATCAGCAGAGGAAAATTTGGTGCGTAGCCATGCTGGACGACGTGAATCGATCATGTTGCGGTCATCCCCTGTCGCGAGCGGATTCGCCAGGAGTTTTTGGATGAAATCCGTGACAGATGAGCGGTAACGGCATGCGCCGTAAACCGGGCACCAAAAACGAACCTCATCACAGGACCGAAGCTCATCGCTGAAGCGGGTCCAACGAAATACAGACCCGGAGAGGACGATTCGAAATTCGAACTCAGGATGGGCGAACCTTTGTACGTGTGGATACGGGCCCGAAGCGGTTGCGCCAAAAATTCAAGCTTTTCGCAGTCGGTGCGATAGCCGGTAGCGGCTATGACATGGTCTATCTCAATGGTGGTCAATTTCCGATCAGGAGTGGCAAGGTCGATCCGGATGGAATTACGGTCTAAGTAGATACGGCGCACCGTTTGGCTGTAAAAGATCGGAATTCGGCCAAGAACTCTCTCCTTCATCTTCCAGCCGGACGAGGGCCCAAGCGCATTTCTCAAAATGCTCGCGCGTAACGTTTTAGGGAATCTGTGCACAATATTGGGTGCATCTGCGTAGAGTTTGTGAGCCCACCCGCCTCCGATTCCGGAGTCCGGGTAGCGCAGTCGGTGATAAAGCGAAGGTGCAGTTGTCGACGGCGGCGCCTGGAACCGAATAATTTCCCGACGCGAAATTATCGTGGGCGTGATGCCGCGATCGTCGAGCGCGGCTGCAACATCTATAGCAGACGCACCGGATCCGATCACCGCCACCCGCATCCCGTTCAGTCTATCGACGCTTCCATACTCGGCGCTGTGCGAGTAAAGATCCGGCGGCAAATGTCCGATTTCGGGAGGCACGAATCGGAACGGATATATGCCAACTGCGATAATGATACGTTTGGCCCGGAATAGGCGTCCATCTGCCGATTCCAGCGCATACGCGCCACCACTGGCCTGGACACTCCGGATATTCACGCGTTCAACTAGAGGCACAAGTTGGGCTTGAAAGGCAACGCCATACTCGGCGAAGATATTCAGCGGTATGGGCGTCCGGGCGTCATAAACGATGCCGTGTAACTCGCAATATTGCTCCAAAGACAAACCGTGCTTGAGGCCACACAGGTTGGTGGACGGCCCGTCCGATTTCAAAAACATACCCGGAGGCATGTGCATTTTCCAAGCATCCATCGGATGCCCGAAAACTTTAAAATCAATCGCCGACTGTTTCAGGTGGGCGCCTATGGAAAGGCCATAGGGCCCGGCCCCCACGATCGCGACGTCGACCTCGTTCTGCGCCACTCATTATCCTGCAGTTACTCGCGCCGACCGATTCACAGCGCAAGACCGAGTTTTGGCGCGATTCTGTTTGTTCGATTTCGCAACAGACGAACTCCTGTACTCGCGATCTTCATTTTCCTGCCCCCGTCACAGTCGAACCGGGCACATACTGGTTGATGTACGAGATGCTGCCGGAAGTGGACAGTGGTAACGCTTGGCGGATGTATTCGTCAATCCAGGTGTCGAGTGAAGCGATATCCGATTTAGGGACAAACACCACGTCCATTGGGTGGATTCGAACATTTTGCGACAAATCGGTTCCGTCAATCACATGATCAAGATTCACCGAGAATATTTCAGGATTTCCGTTGGCGTCGGCGCGGAGGACAATCACCTCGCTGCGACGCGCCGTTGGCAGAAATCCGCCGCCGGACGCGATGACTTGCATCACGTAGCGATTGCCTCCTGCAAGATCGAGGTAGCCGGGGCGCTGCACTTCACCTCCGACAAAAACCTGAAGGCTGCCAAAGCTTCGCAGGTTCAACGAGAAAAAGGGATGGCTGAAGATTTTTTCCTGGAGGAAACGCTGATTCACGTTTGTGGTCAGTTGCTGCAAAGTCAAGCCCTTCGCCTGGACTGAATCTGGAATACCCGGAACGCTGATGCTGCCGTCAGGCGCCACGATTGCAACTGCGCTATAATCAGGGTCGAGTATGTGATGCACCTCCAGCTCGTCTCCCGACTGAAGAATGTACGGTCCGATCTCGCCCCTCTTATCCTGAATGACGATCGTGCTCAGTGGCGTAGCCTGCTTCAGAACGGGACCACATCCGTCGAGCAGACAGCCGATTCCAATAGCGGTTAGCGCAGGTAGGGCCACGCTAAGAAATAGACGAAACGTCCGGGCGAATTTTTTCAGCATATAACCTGCCTGATTCGAATCAGGTTAATTATGGGCGCGCCTCTGGCGAATTCAAAATCCGCACGTCCGATCAGCAAAGAGAAAGCCGACCCGCCACGCTGCCCCGTGGGCCCTGCACCTCTCGGCGGGCTTCCTTGCTGAAATCCGCCGATAGGGACTGGCAGGTGCCGGTCAAGGCGAACATCAATAGGCGTTTGCTCTATCGAAGAGAATCTTAAACGGAGTCAGGAAGAGGATCTTGATATCGAGCAGGAGAGACCAGTTCTCGATATAGTAAATGTCCAGCGCGACCCGTTGGCGCATTTGTTCGGTGTTGGAAACGGCTCCACGCAAACCTTTGACCTGGGCCCAACCCGTGATTCCCGGTTTGACTCGGTGGCGATATTCGTACTCTGCAATGGTCTCTTCAGGCAGCCCGTCTTGCGTCAGCATGCCGGCCATGTGTGGTCGCGGTCCGACCAACGACATTTCTCCACGTAGGACATTAAACAGTTGTGGCAACTCGTCCAGGCTGCTGTGTCGGAGAAAGCGTCCGACCTTGGTGATCCGCGGATCATTTCGCCGAGTCTGAACGGACGTGTGCTCGCTGTGCGGCTCGTATTTCATGGTTCGGAACTTCCATATCAGGAACTCCGTGCCGTTACAGCCCCGACGCCATTGCCGAAAATAAATCGGCCCGCGGCTGTCCACCCGCACGGCGAGGGCAAGCACGGCAAATACCGGACACAACATCGTCAGCAACAAGGTGGCCAACACGGCATCCTCGGCGCGTTTCAGCAGCGGTCGCCAGCGGCGGGCTAGAAAGAACAATGGAATACGGCTCAGGAAATCAACGTGAGCCAGCGAGGGCTGCGCGGCGATCAGCGCCGGAAAAAGTGCAACTTGGAGATTTGGTATCTTAGGCCGGCACACAGTATCCCGCGTGTGCGCGTGGATTGCTCTAGGCGATGCCAATGTCAGCCGACCGATCGAGCGGGCTTTGGCAAGTTTCGCGAGACTGGCCACCCCGCGTTCTGAAACGCGAAATCTCCCCAATTGAGTGATCGCAGCGCCGTGCGCCCCCACGAGCCGCCCGAGCGCGCTGCGCGCGCTAAATGCGCCTGATTGGATACTCATGAAATTGCCCCACGCCGCCCAGCACTTTGAGTGCTTTCTACTAAAATCGTACGTTAACAGGGCATTAATCGCAACTGTAAAAGATACCAAGCCTGCTTCGGTGGCGGGGTCTCATGCTCGAAAACCGTCCATTCTCCTCTCTCCGAACAGAGGGTGCGTTCGAAATAACATAGAAATTCTAATGACTTGGAGCGGCTCGGTGAAATGAAGATTTACGACGGTCCGGCGTTAACCTAGAATTTAATAAATTTGGTAGCGGTCTGGAATCGCCCTCATTCGGCTCAACTGAGTAACACGTTCCTGTACGAAATTTCATTGTAGGAGCGGTGGTTTGCCTTTTTCTCACGTGAGCGGTCGGATCGTCCGCGCATTGGCGAGGCGGTGGTCGTCCGGATTGGAAGTCGGCGCGTTGTACTGGGACGCGCTCGACCGGGAACTTGACCGCTCCGGGGCCGCAAACGCGATTTTCTGGTGGCGGGACGACGATGCTGTGGCCGCGACCCCGCAGCTGCTGCGTCTCCTATCTCTGCGTGACGAACTCGACATCCCGCTTTCTCTGGCAGTCATTTCGGCACTTGCCGAGCCGAACCTGGCGACGGTTTTGAACGTGTGTTCCCGGGAAGCGCTGAGCATCCTTGTGCACGGCTGGGATCACAGCAATCACGCCGGACCGGGTGAACCAGAGGCTGAATTTGCACCGCGCCGTCGGCCCTCGGAGGTGGCAGAACAGCTGGTCGAAGCGAGGCGTCGATTGGAGTCACAATTCGGCAATAGGGTGCTGCCTGTGCTGGTTCCCCCCTGGAATCGCCTGTCGCCTCACCTGATCGACGGAGTGCGAAGCGCCGGCTTTACGCACGTGTCGGTGGAAGGCGATTTTGCCGGGCTCCGCATTCCGGCGCGGAACGTCCATGCTGACGTAATGGACTGGAACTCGGGAAGCGGGATGGATGGCGCGCGGCTGGTGGGCGACATCATTGTCGCGCTGAGGTTGCGGCGGTATGGGGCAGTGGGACGTTGCGCGCCGATCGGAATTCTGACCCACCATTCCGCGCATGACGAGGGGGCGTGGTTGCTGACAGCCACGCTGCTCGAGCGGCTCAAGAGGCATCCAGCCGTCGTTTTTCTTGAAGAATCGGAATTGTGGAAGCCATGAAGATATCCTTCGCTGTTCTTGCATTGATGGTCATGGGGACGGCGCTGCGGCCGGCCTTGGCCGCGCCGATGGACGACTATCTGGCGAAAGGGTATGAGATCGCCCGGTCCACCACCGTTGCAGGTACCTTCCACGGATGCAGCAGATATAGGATCATCCAGTTTTCGGACGGAAGTTCCTTCTCTTGTTCGCGAGCGACATCGCCGCGCTATTTGGTCAACAGCCGGGTTTACATTTTGCGGAAGAGTGACGATCCAGATATCGTTGTGTTGATCAACGGTCAGGCTTTCGCTGGAACTATCACAAGCTGGGGCGGCAAGCCGGAGAAATTCAATGCGATAAGCTTGCCGCCCGTGACGCCGGAATCGACGGTTAGTCCCGCGATCACGGGCCAAATTCCGCCGATCCCTTCGATCGAGAGCATCCTGCAGTTACAGAACGATCGAACGACGCGGCTGAATGATGCCCAGATCCAGCCCGTTTTGCATGCTCCGACCGGCCACGCAGAGGACTCAACCGGCGACGGCGTCGGCGCGGAACAAGCCGGTGCGGGCGCTCGCGGGCACTAATTATCCGAGCCGGGGATCGATCTGTCTTCCGGCCCGCTGCACGAAATCAGGACCGCGAAGGGGCTATCGCCTCGCACGTCGTGCAGGAGGCCGCTGGGCGAGCACTGGTAAATGACGACCAGCGACGGGATCAATAACCGAGGCGGTGTTTGCGGCGGCCCGCACAATGAGCCGTCGACGCGAACCCGGCAGCGCAGCTTTCCCTGACACCGCTCCCTTACCGCCTCGGCGGCGTCGCAGCTCTGTTTTGTGTGCGACCTTCCGTACAGTGCACTCAGGATTTCGATGGCACGCGCTCCAGCCTGATCGCTGTTTTTTCCCGCGCGGCCATGGACGGCTCCGGGAGGCAAAGCGATGCCTGTGGTTCCACCCGTAGCGCTCGGCGGCTGGGCGTCTGCCGCGGTGGGCGAGAGAAAGACCGCCAGGGCAAGAGATGCCAAGGCAAGTCCCCGTAAACAATTGCACCGCAAGCAACGTCTCTCCGTCGATGGCCGGTTGCCCGTATGGTTTCGTACAATCTCCGAAGGGGCCAGAAAATCTTTGTCAACGAAGCCGCGGTCGCCCCAGATAAGGTCATGCAGAGCCTGGCTCGACTCGGCCCTCCGCTGGGCCGGCCCGTTCCAGGCTCAGATCTCGGTCGGTTTTCAGCAGTTGCTCATAAATCGACCGAAGGCTTTGCACATATTGGCGAATGGCGAACGACTGCGCAAAGAGTGTTCTGCCGGCGGCAGAGATCGACGATCGAAGATACGGATTCAACCGCAATTTGTTGATCGCATTCCTCAGGGCGACGGGGTCTCCGGGAGGGATCAAAAGGCAGTTCGTTCCGCTGGTTAGAACTTCAGGAATCGCTCCGACCGGCGTTGCAATCACAGGAACGCCTGCGCAAAGAGCCTCCAAAATCGCCATGGGCAGCCCTTCGTTGAATGAGGGAAGCACAAAGATGTCGGCAGCACAAAGACGCTCGAAGCTGTCATGTGGGGAAATCCACCCGGTAAAATGGCATTCGCTTTCGATCCCCAAGCTCGCCGCTTCTTTTCGGTACCGGCCGATATCGCCGCCGCCGACGAGGTCCGCGCTGACCTCGATCCCGTCTGACTTGAGATCGCGAATGGCGCGCAACAGTTCCGAAACTCCTTTGCGCGGCATCAAATTGGCGAGCATCACAAGACGGACGTCCGCGAGTTGTTGTTTCGCCGCCTGCGTTCGCGCGCACGCGTTATCGAACCGATCAGGAATCGCATTATAAAGCACGACGACGCGATGTTCCGGCAGGCCTACGCAGTCCACCAGATGGCGCCCCCATAGTTGCCCAAGTACAATATTGACATCGGCTGACATTATAACCCGTCGATACCAGAATCTCCTTGCTCGGCCGGCCCTGGCGAAGCAGTCGATGAATTCCGCACCATGGTGGTGCAGGAGAGTCCGAACGCCCAACGCCTTGCCCAATTCCAGGAGCAAACCTTTCCGAAGAAAGCTCATTCTCTCGGAGACATTCAGATGCAAAACCATGGGAACGCGCCTGAAACGCCAGCCGATTATCCGGAAGGCCGCAACCAGTGCGTAAAGGATCGATGCGATTGCAGATCCGTTTCCTCGGGCATCGATAACCTGAAAATCGATATCCGGATGCGCCCTACGCATTTCTTGCAGGATCGACCTGGAAATTGTTCCGATTCCGCCCCCGAAACGAATGCCCCCCGGTGTGGCAAGAACCACACGCATTCTCCAGCGGCTCTCGCCAGATCGCTTTATGCTCCGCCCATGCAATTGACGATGACCCTTCGAACTGTAAATTACCTGCGCTTCCGATCTGGGATTGCTGGCGTCGCGCGACAACCGGGGCCGGATGTTAGCTCAAGACGCTGGTTTGCGGAAGACGTCGTGCATTTGGCGGAGGCCGCCGAGCTACGGGGGGCAGCGTTCATTCGCAGGGTCATACGTTGAAGACCGTGAGCCGACGCCGCCGCGCCCTTCTCGTGGTCGAAAACCTGCCGGTCCCATTCAACCGGCGTGTGTGGCTGGAAGCCACAACCCTGGCCCGTCACGGCTACGAAGTCAGCGTCATTTGTCCGAAATCCAGCAACGCCACCCGGGCTTTCGAGGTGCTCGCAGATGTACACATTTACCGCTACAGCATGCCGTTGGAGGCCGGCAGTGGAGCGCTTGGTTATCTTGTCGAATTCTCCTGGTGTTTCATGGCCACGGCATGGTTGAGCTTGCGCGTTGCCGCCTTCGGGCGGGGCTTTGATGTTCTGCACGCCTGCAACCCGCCGGACACGTTCTGGCTCCTGGGACGGTTCTGGCGCCTTTTTGGAGTACGCTACATTTTCAACCACCATGATCTCGCGCCTGAAATGTTCGCCGCGAAATTTGGGCGCCAGGCCGGGTTCTTCTATCGCGCGCTGCTCTGGCTCGAACGGCAAAGCATGGCGACGGCGCGCGCGGTGATCACCACGAACGAAAGCTACAAGCGCGTCGCCATAGAACGGGATGGAAAGAAGCCCGAAGACGTGTTCATTGTGCGCTCCGGGCCCGCATTGCACGAGTTGCCGGTTTTTCCGCGCGACAAGATTTACTTTGGCGGCAAGGAACATCTCCTGGTTTATTTGGGGGAAATCTGCAAGCAGGATGGCGTTGAATACATGGTTCGCGCGGTCAAGCTGCTGAACGAAGAGTTTGGCCGAAAGGATGTCCGCTGTCTCTTCGTGGGCGGGGGCCCGCACCAGCCGGTTGTCAAGGCGTACGCCGAAGAGGTTGGGATCATGGACTTCTGCGAATTTACCGGCCGCATCGGCGACGAGGATCTGTGCCGCATTCTGTCATCGGCAACACTTGGGATCGATCCCGATCCCAAGAATGAATGGTCCGACAAGAGCACGATGAACAAGGTTATTGAGTACATGTATTTTGGCTTGCCGGTCGTCGCCTTCGATCTGCACGAGACGCGCGTCTCGGCGGGTGCCGCCGGCGCTTACGCAGAGGCCAATTCGGAGCGAGACATGGCGCGCATCATCGCTGAATTACTCGATGACCCCGAGCGCCGCGCCCGGATGGGCGAACTCGGCCGGCAGCGGGTGCGCGAAGCTCTCGCCTGGGATTATTCGGTGGCGCCGTTGCTTGCGGCCTACGACCGAGCGTTGAGCAACTAAATTCCCGTTACTGTGGTGCTCACAAAGGGGTCACGTCAAAGTAGAGACTTGCGCCAGATTTGTGAATCCATTTTGTGCCGGAGGCTGGCGTCGCTCCATGCACGATACGACCGCGACAGAATTTCCGTAGACCGGGTTGCCAGTGCGGCGTAGGCTTTCAATGTTTCTGAATGCTGAAACGTGCACATAATCGCTTGTCCCAAATGCTTGCATGATTATCGACGCCCGTTCATTGCCGTCAGGTGCTGCTGTTTTCGCAGACGTCTGTATTGTTGGCGCCGGCGCCGCGGGAATCAGTGTCGCACTTCAACTCGAGAGTTCTCGGCTGAATGTGGTCGTGATCGAGTCGGGCGGCCTGCATTCGAATGCTGCCACACAGTCTCTGTACAACGGCGACGTTGCCAACCCTCGCTTGCACTGCCCGCCCGTTCGCTACAGGCAGCGACGATTTGGCGGATCAACAACGATATGGGGCGGCCGATGCGTTCCTCTGGATCCGATCGATCTTGAGCAGCGCTCTTGGGTGCCCCAAAGCGGATGGCCGCTGCAATACGAGGAGATGGCACGTTACTATCCCGAGGCTAACGCCCTCTGCGAAGCCGGCGACGCAGACTATTCGGCAAACTCAGCGGTCGACGGCGGAATGGCTCCCCTCATGAACGGGTTTGTCCCAAAACAATTCTCAACCGAAGTCATCGAACGGATAAGCCGCCCGACCGACTTCGGACGGCGCTATGGTCGGCGGTTGAAGTCCAATGACAGGATTAAGGTTTATCTGAATGCCAACTGCACTGAAATCATCTCGTCTACGGAAGCGAAGGCCGTTGAGCGGCTGATCATCAGGACCCTCTCGGGCCGGCAATTTCACGTTTATGCCGGCAAATACGTCCTTGCCACGGGGGGCATCGAGATTCCGCGGCTGCTCCTTGGGTCGCGTAGAAATTATCCACGAGGTGTAGGCAACGAACATGACGCAGTCGGGCGTTACTACATGTGTCATCTGGCGGGTACCGTCGGAAGACTGGCGTTCCATATTCCGCGTCACTGCATCGCGCACGGCTACGCACAAACGTGGGATGGTGTCTATTGCCGCCGCCGCATAGCATTGTCGGCCGAGGCGCAACGGCAGCTGCAGGTTGGGAACATCATCATGCGCCTGCATCATCCGCGGATTCCGGACGCGAGCCATGGCAACGGAATTCTCTCGGCGATCTATCTCGCCAAGCCACTCATTGGCTACGAATACGCGAAGCGGCTGCATAGCTCGGGAGTGGCTGCGAGCCCAAGAATTCATCATTTCCTGAATATCGCCAAGCATCCCGTCGAGACGGCGACGTTTGCCGTGGATTTGCTGTATAAGAGGCATTTGGCTGGCCGCAAATTCCCAACCATTGTCATTTCGTCACGCACCAACGTTTACACGCTCGACATCCACGCGGAGCAACAGCCCTGCGCAGATAGTCGCATCACTATCGGTGACAATCTTGATCCTCTTGGGATGCCCCGGGTCCGAATCGACTGGCGGTACACCGGCGCGGATATTGAAACGGTCATCAGGACACTAACGTTGTTTCAAGAGGAAATCGCAAGCTGGGGCGGAGGAATCCTGGAATTCCGACCGGAGGAAGTCGAGGCGGCCATGTTGTGCGATGGCGCGTATGGAGGGCATCACATTGGAACGGCCCGAATGTCGACCCGGCCAGACAACGGTGTGGTCGACGCGAATTGCCGCGTTCACGGCATCACCAATCTCTATGTCGCGGGTAGCGCGGTCTTCCCGACATCGGGGCAAGCTAATCCCACACTGACCGTCGTTGCCCTCGCCATCCGTTTGGGACAGCACCTGAGAGATTCCTTTCTTTCCACACCGATCAGAATTTCGAGCCGTCGCCAGGAACTTTGCGCATGAGAGTTCTTGTACTGGGAGCCAATGGATTCATCGGCCGCGCCGCTATCAACACGCTATCACAGCGAAGCGACCTGGAATTGGTTGCAGCCGTCCGAAGCAAATCGCCGGGGCCCGATTCACCCGCCGTTGAGGTCCGAACTTGCGACGCCCTGCACCGGGCCTCGATGCGTTCTGCTCTTGACGGCGTCACGCATGCCATCAATTGCGTCATGGGTTCCGGCCGGGTGATGTTCACGGCCACGACTTTGCTGACGGAACTAGCCGTCGAACTCAAATTGAGCCGTATCATACATTTGAGCAGCATCGCCGTCTTTGGTGGAATGACCGGCGTCCTCAATGAGGAGTCCGCTCCATCCGTTCGAAACAATGCTTATGGTACAGCCAAAATCGCGTGCGAGCGCGTTACGCGTAGCGCGGCGGAATTCGGAGTCCGATCGGTCATCCTGCGTCCAGGCTGCGTCTATGGACCTGGCGGTAAAGCATGGACACTCCGGTTGGGACAGCTCCTCGTTGGTCGGCGTCTGGGCGATTTGGGTAGTCACGGAGATGGAAGTTGCAACCTGATATACATTGCCGATGTTGCTGCGGCCATTGAAGCAGCGCTGGAACTGGACACCAAAGGCGCCGAAGCCTTCAACCTCGCTGAAGCGTCGCCGCCGACCTGGAATTGGTATCTCAAGAACTTCGCCCGCGCTATCGGCGCGGTACCTGTTGCTTACGTACCAGCGTGGAAGCTGCAATTGGAATCTCGGCTGGCCGCACCGCCGCTCGCGGCAATGCAGCGCCTGACGCGGAATTCTCGATGGTCACGGAAGCTCTACCCTGTTACGCCATCTCTGGTTCGACTGTTCGCTCAGGAGATTTGCTTCGACCCGCGGAAGGTAGATGAACAGCTGAGATTGCGCCGAACGGCGCTCGCGGACGGCCTGACCAGCGCGGCGCAATGGTATAGAGCCCAGGTTACAGCGTAACGTTGCCTGGTAACAACGTTCGTCGCTGGATAGTACCGGCTGATATTGGAGATGTTGTCCGAAGTGCAAAGCGGGAAAGCCTGGCGGATATATTCGTCGATCCACATAATCGAGCTCAGACCTTACAACTCCGCTGTTCCTACGGAATAAGGCTTGAATTCGGCTTTGGGTCGTGCGTCAAGTACCCAGTAAACTAGGCAGAGGCGCCGCTAGCGGCTTTGGTTTTTCCCCGTGTGCGGTTACAGCTATAACTGCAGCGAGCGAGGACATGCGGAGCTGATGCCTGAGAGAGGCCGGACAGATCCTGCAATGACAAGCACCGTTAATATTTTTTTGACGCTACTTCCGTAGCAAAATCGAGCTTAACCCAGCTCGGCCGAAAGGTCAGCGCCTATTATCGCCCACCCGAGTAGCGGAATGATCACTGCGCGCAGCTTATCGCCGAACGGAACGGGCGACGTCGATGGTTCGGGAGCCGCGGCGACACCGCTTGAATATGTGTTCGGCTTTGTAGTCATTTTTCTGTTTCAGGGCGCGTTTTTTCCGCTGCTCCGCGAGCGGTCTGTCGCCGATACCGCCGCGCAACTCGCCCAAGGCAATCCAATCGCCCGTGCCTTTCAGGGGATCGCCCTCGTGGTGATGGTGCTCATTGTCGTTGCGCGCCGGAAAACAATGTTCCCGGTTATTTTTCGGGCGCAGCCATTTATACTCATCATTGGGATATGTTTGGTCTCAGCCTTGTGGAGCCAGGACCCGTTTCTCACCGTTCGGCGAAGCTTGTCTTTGATGGATTGCTTCTTGTTTGGCTATTATGCGTTTGCCGTCTACGGTCCGAGAAATACTGTCCGTTTGCTGGCCACAGGCGCAATTGTTGCTGCCTCCGCTTCCCTGATGCTCGCGGTGGTGGCGCCGCATATCGCATTTGAATCCGGGATTCGGAGTGACGTAGGTTCGCTCATCGGCGTTTTCTCGCAAAAAAACGAATTGTCGGTCAACATACTGACTGGATTTTGTAGTTGCATGTATTTGGGTTTCATCGCTTCTAACCGTTCGAGATTTGATCGTCTTGTCGGTTGGTGCACTCCAATTATCATCTTGGTCCTGTTGCTCTCGCACGGCCTCACATCGATTATCGCGTCTCTATTCGTGAGCCTTTCCACAATTGTTTTTTTTGCGGGCATTCGATCCAGGCTACTCCTGCTTGGGTTGTATTGTGTCGGTGCCGTGGCGCTTGTAGGCGTTGTGGCAACGTTGATGAATCCGGAAATGGTCTTCCATTTTTTCGGGAAGGACTCGACGCTTACCGGGAGGTTGCCTCTTTGGATTGATTGTTTGGGCGCCATAAAGGACCGGCCGTTGTTTGGTTATGGCTATTCCGCGTTTTGGCTGCCCGGTACAATCGAAGCCGAATATATTTGGTCGAGAATCGGTTGGTATGCGCCAAGTGCTCACGATGGCTTTCTTCAGCTGGCCCTCGATATCGGCCTGGTGGGGACGTGTTTCTACCTGTTTTTGATCACACGTCTCATCCAGTTGACGATCCGCGCAACCAGAGTCGGAGAACTCAGCGAAGCGCGCTGGGTCGTGCTCTTTCTCATATCCATGCTGATTGAAAATCTCGATGAAGGAACTCTGGCGTGGCCTGATTTACTCGCAGCGGAAGTGGCGTTTAGCGCCGCTCTTACTGAAACCTGGTGGCGATCCTACGTTCTAAAAATCAGGAAGAATTCCAGGCCAGCTCGCTTCTCAACCTGGAGCGAAAGATTTGACATGCGGAGCCGGGCGTCGGTGTCGAACATCGCGCACGATGCGTAGCGCGAGTTGGAATGCCGCTCGTCTCGGTCATCATCCCGACGATCCATCGGCCGGAGCTCGTCCGACGTGCGATCGCCAGCGTCACGGTCCAAAGTCTTCGCGACCTGGAAATAATCGTCGTGATCGACGGCCGCGATCGGGCGACCGTCGACGTTCTCGACAAACTCGACGAGCCTCGATTGCGTGTGGTGCAGAATCCGTCGTCGCTTGGCCCCGGGCGCGCCCGAAATGCAGGCGCGGAAATCGCCTCTGGTGAGTGGCTGGCCTTTCTGGACGACGATGACGAGTGGTTGCCGAACAAGCTGGAGCGTCAGCTGGTCGGCAGGACAGCCGCCGACGCCGTTCTTGTGACCTGCCGATGCCGGGTTGAAAATGTGGACGGGGTGCACATCTGGCCCCGCCGCCTGTACGATTCACGTCAAAGCGTCGATGAATATCTTTTCGGCCGCAAATCGCCGATGCGAGGTGATGTGTATTTTGCTACCCCCACCTTCCTGTTGCCAGCGTGGCTGTTCGCCAAGACGCGTTTCGGTGAGACGTGCCAGGACGAGGACACGACACTCCTGCTGCGGGTTACCAAGAAGTGCGGCGGCCGGATCGAGATGCTGCCGGATGCCCTCGTTGTTGTGCATGAAAAATCGAATGAATCATCGGAATCACAGGCTACGTGGAAGAAGTGCCTCGCGTGGCCCGATGATGTGGCTGACATGATCAGCCGGCGGTCTTACAGCGGCTACTGTCTTGTTATACTGGGTTCGCGGGCGGCAAGGTCATGGGACCTCCGAGCCATTCCGGTCCTGCTTGATCGCGCCTTCCGTATGGGCAGTCCCAGCACATTGCAGCTCATTCTCTTTGCATCGTTTTGGTTGGTGCCGCCCTATCTCAGGCGCCGGCTCAGGCTGGGAATGTACTGGCTTCGCCGCACCGTGAAGCCCGTCACATCGAACGCTCTATGCTGATAAGGCACTCATTGATCTATGTGGCGGCGAGGGTCCTCGCCGCAGTCCTGGGCGTGGCGACCACCGCGATCCTCACACACCTACTGGCGCCGACTGTTTACGGCGTTTACGGTCTTGCTCTTGTAGTCATGAGTTTCGGTTCGGACGCGGCATTCAGTTGGCTCGGTATCTCGTTCATGCGCTTTTACCAGAGCCGGCCCGGTGACCCTCGCTTGACGGGTACTTTTCTGTTGCTTTTTTATGCGCTCGTCGGGCTCACTGCGGTTCTCGCCGCGCTCGCTTGGGCGTTCGGGATTTTCGCGGGAAGTGCCGCAGCGGTTTATGCCATCGGCATTGCGCTGATGTGGAGCTATTCCTGGTTCGAGTTCGTAGCCCGTTTCGAAATCGCCAGCTTCCACCCTACCCGATACCTTTTGATGAATGTGGGACGGGCGTTAACAGGCCTGATCGCAACCGTGGGCGCAGCCTGGTTTACTCGCGATCCCGTCTGGACAGTAGCTGGCACCGCGCTTGGCATGTTGGTCGGCTCTTTCTTGCGCGGTTTTGGGCGCTTGGGTGTCAGCTTCAGCGGATTTGACAGAAAACTGGCTCTGGCGGTGCTGGCCTTCGGAGCACCGATGGCCGCAAGCATGGTTCTTGGCAGCCTTATCAACAGCGGCACGCGCTGGCTGATCCAGGAACTCGATTCGGCACAAGCGCTTGGCTTCTACACAGCTGCGTTCATGCTGGTGCAGAACACTCTGGCTCTGATCGGTTCGGGAATCGCATCGGCCGGCTACTCGCTTGCCGTCCGGGCGGTCGAAGAAGGCAAGTCGGAAATCACACGCAAACAACTGTTGGCAAACAGCACTTTGCTGTTGGCTGTTCTTGCGCCAGCGACATTGGGCTTGGTGCTGACGTCCCATGGTCTGGCGAGGACGCTTATAGGCGCGCAATATGTCGCTTCCGTCGCCAGCATTACACCGTGGATGGCAGTCGGAACCGGCTTGTTTGCCTTTCGCGCAAACTACCTGGATCACGCGTTTCAGCTTGGCCGACGCCCGGGGCTTCAGGTTTGGGTCTCAGCATTGACGGCGATTGTCGCTGTAGGCCTGTCCTTCTGGCTTATTCCGAAGTATGGCCCACTCGGCGCCGCCGTAGCGGTCGCGGTTGCAATGGTTATTTCTTGCGCCCATGCTTGGATTTTGGGCCATTATGCGTACACACTTCCGTTTCCGGTCGCGCAATCCGCGCGGATCGGGGCGGCCTGCACCGCCATGGGCATAGTCGTCGTGTTGATTCCGGGAAGTGGCCCGGTATCATTCCCGTTGCAAGTAGCACTTGGCGCAAGCGTCTATGTCGGGACCGCATTAGCACTTGATGTGATGAATGTGCGGGATCGTACCCTCGCCTTCATCGCTGAATTGTTGCGCAGACGCCTGCCGGGAAGGACGTGAAAGAAGCGACTCGACAGCTGAGAAGCCGCGTCAGGCGGGGTGTTCCGGGCGGATTGCCAAACCGGTTACTTTTTGATTTCGGCTTTCGCCGGGCAGATTGAGGCATAGACTGCATGCGTCTGCGCCGCGATTGACTGCCAATTGTAGCGTTGTTCGATCAAAGCGCGTAGCTGTGCCCGCTCATCGGCGGTCACTGAAATTCTTGAGAATTGCTGCAGACGCTCCTTGAGCTCTGGTACGTCTCCTACTGGGAAGTAATTCACATCGTTCAAGCCTACTTCGAGATTGGCTTCTATTGCGCTTGCGATTACGGGTATGCCGTATCCCAAGGCCTCAAGCAGTGCAATCGGCAGACCCTCGTGCGAAGATGGCAGAACGAATAGTCCTGCATGCGCGTACAGCTCTGCAAGCGCTCGCCCCGTCTGAAACCCGGCCGCAACAACTGATGGTGTTGCGGCGATCAGAACGTCCAGGCCTCTTGAATACTTGTCCGGATGATCGGCCCTACCGACTATCACAAGCTTCCAATTCGAAAGGCCCGCAGCTGCGAACGCCACGATCAGGTCCCCGTGGCGCTTTTCAGGCACAATTCGGCCGACACAGAGCACGTACCTTTGCGGCGTAAGTCCAAGGCGCTCCAACGTCGTCGTTGTGTCGGGAGCGAGCGGGAGATTGGTGCCGTTTGGTATCAGTTCTGCGCTCATCCGGTATTTTTCATGGATGAGATGCTTGATACCCCGGGAGATCGCGATGCGACGGTGCGAGAACCGCATACCCAATGCTTCGCCGAAGCGGAGAACTCGCTTTGCAAGAAGCCCCCACTTCAGCCGGTCGTAGTCAGGTCCATGGTGTGTGACGACGACCTTAAGTCCAAACAGGCGTGCGACAGGAGCGACAATAGACGGTCCGATTGCCTGAATATGAAGGATATCGGGCCGCCGCCACGCTGCAACCAATACACCCAGGAACGAGTGAACGATCGCTTCCGAGGTCTTCCCTTTCGGTGCCCATACCCGTATGTAGCGGACCCCGCGCCACTGCGAGCCCAGAGAACGTGGGACAAACGACGATCGCACAATGACTTCCACTCGGCAGCCCATAGTGCAAAGTATTGGACAAAGGTTTTCGGCGTGGGACTCGACGCCGCCCTGCACGCCGGGAAAGCCCCGAAGTCCCAACAGCATGACGTACATCCAGGTAACATTCAGCTGTTCTGAAATTCCCGGAGCGGATATCTCGCGTCTGCAGTATCTCGCCCCCGGACCATCGTGGCCTTCTCCCTGCTTCCAAGGAACGACACGCGCGGAACTTTGGGGCTCGTTTCGACATTGGTATAGTCGATGTATCGGTCAAAGGGGATCGGCCGATCCCTCGATACTTTGATCTTATTTTGAAGAACCCACATCAGAGGCCCTAGCTTTGGCGCTTGCGGTATCAAATTGGATCGCATTGCTGTCCGCGCAGTCGTCACCATCCAGCAGTTCTGTTGGCATGCATGCACGGCATCGATTGTTTTTTTGGTCCGGCTACTCGCGAGGATCTCATTCCATGACTCCCGCTTCAAATTGCCCATCGGCAAATCAGAACGGACGTTGCACGCCCAGACATCCGACCAGGGGTCGATGAAAGCAAAATCCGTCCCCGCGGTGCATCGAATTAGTCTTGGGTGGCCGAGAATTTTCTCAATCAGGCCAAGGTTGAGATAGGCGCGAAACCAATTTTTGGGCTTTCCGCTCCTCAGCAAAGCTGTAATAAGGCCTTCGACTTTTTTAGCCACGGCAAGGCGGTCATAAAAATAATTGTCGTTCTTGTAGAATTGCCAGGCGTTGTGGAGCGTCGATGTCGCGAGCTCGAAACCCATCGAGCGCGCCAGCTCATACACGCTAACCAATTGGTCCACGTTTTCATCCTGGATGACGAAAGCGAAGCCGAGATCGGTACCTCCTGCTTCGCTCAGCTTGAGCAGGCCGGCAACCTTTGTCGCATAGCCGCCCTTTTCACCACGAATGGTGTCGTTGGTAATCTTGTCGCCTTCGAGACTGAATCGCACCTTGATATTCGGATATTTCTTGATGATGGGAAGGAGCCGTTCGGGATGCAGGCCATTGGAGCTGATTTCCGTGATCCGCGCCTTCGGATAGACCACGTCGATCAACTCGTGCAAATCCTTGCGCAGAGTCGGTTCGCCACCCGAGACATTCAAATTGTCGAATCCGCCCGGCAACTTGGATAGTGTCTCGACGGTGATCTCCTCACGCGGATCTGTAGGATTTTTCCAAATGTAGCACATCTGACACTTCGAATTGCATCGAAAGGTCGAGATTATGGTCAGGTCCATCGCCGCGAAAGCTCCCTTCTAATCTTCATTGGCACACCGAACGGTATATCTCCAGAAGGCCAACATGGTGCGCATCAAGCGAAAAATTCTTCTGAACTCTGTCGCGCCCTGCGGTTCCCATGGACGCGCGCAGTACGTCGTCGTTCATCAGGCGGCCGACAATCTCTGCCAACTGGTCCGCACGACCCGCGTTAAACAAGCATCCTGTCTTCCCGTCTGCCACCAGTTCGGGAATGCCCCCCATCGTCGTTCCGACGACTGCCTTACCGTGCGCCATGGCCTCCAGAACAGACATCGAGCAATTTTCGTACCACCTTGAGGGCACAACGACCAACGATGCGTTCGCAATGGTTTCTTTCAAAGACTCGCTCGACAGATGCCCAACAAATGTGGCGTAAGGATAACGCGATCTCAGCATGCGTTCCAGAGGACCGGTCCCCGCAATCACCAACGCCCAGGTGCCGCGGGCCAATTCTTGCGCCTGAAGTAGCGTTTCAGCTCCCTTTTCAGAGCTCAGCCGGCCAAAATAGAGGACATAATTGCCATCGCGCGCCGATGGACGAGAGTGCATTGTATCTATGCCATTGTATAACAGGGAAATTCTCTCTTTGGCAAACCTGTGACTGACGGCCTGCAGCATGAACAGGCTGGGCGCGATGAATCGATCGACCTGCTCGTAGCTGCGCAATGCCCGCTGCACGGCTGCTTCCGCGTAAAGGAGCATGCTTTTGGCGAGGGAGCCCTGTTCGCACCTGTTCGCGGCGACCCTAAAGAAATTTCCTTCTAGGCACTGAGAGCAGGGGGCTCCATGTCTAAGGCGCGAATGAACGGGGCACACAACCTTGTAATCGTGCAGGGTCAAAACGACGGGCACCCCGCGCAATTTGGCCGCTCTGATAATTGATGGTGTCAATTGATGGTAAATGTTGTGGCAATGCATCAAATCCGGCTTGGTTTCGTCCAACAGCTTTCCGATACGCCGAACCGCTTCCGGGGAGTGAACCATGGAAACCGCGGCGCCCACGCTACGCAGTTTGCCCTGCCCGGCGCGATACTGCCTGTTGGAGACGAAGTGGGGAGAATAGGACGAGGGCAGATTCCGGACGTCTTGCATTGAAAAGTCGACAACCTCGACGCCTGATGCGACGAGATGGGAGCGCTCCTGGAATAGAACGGTTTCCGAGCCCCCGTTGGGAAAGAAGAACTTATTCGCTAGAAGCACCTTCATGGGGGACACACTGTTCGCACGACGATTTCGCGTCAGGCTCCGAAATATCGAACATTGCCGAACTGCGCCAGAGCCCATGCGGGAACACCGGTTGCAGATCGGGTTAGCGGACAAAAAAAGCGGGATTTATCGGAACTTGCGCCCATTACATCTTGTACGCATCCCAAAGCTGATCGCATCCACATGACCGACCTTGCCTCCCAACCATCCAGGGACCCGGTCAATCGCCAACAGCTGCGACCCAAGACGAGTCGCCCAGCTTCCAAACGCCCCCAGATCGCTGCTTTTCCCGCAGCCTGTTAGAGTCGGAATGAGCGGCCAACGAAGTGCATCGATCTTGATGCGTGGCCAGTCAGCCAAATTTCATTGCAATGATGGATTTCGAAATTCCCACCATTCGCTCACGTTCAATATGAGCATCTGGAAACAGTGCACGCATCTGCGCAACATCGAGCAATTGTGCGCTCTGAACAGCCTCAACTGCCTCAGTCACACTCTCGGCCTTTGACATGAAACCAAATCCCCGACGCATAATTATTTTCGCCCTGACCTGTTCCGGTAGCCAATGAAAAAATGGAAGGCGAAAGTGAGGTTCGATTGGGAACCAAAAATAGGGGACTTGCACATAATATATTTGAGATAATCGCCGCATTTCTTTAGCCATTGCCTGCATGTCTCTCCAGTTACCGGCATGTTCGAGAGTGGAGTTGGAGTGCATAAAATCGAAAGAATTGGTGGGGAAATTACACCGGCGGCCATCGCCTACTTCAATTGAGAACTTCTCATTTGGTGCGCGATCACCGCAACAATCTTCGATGCTCATGTTGAGAAACGTTATATGACAATTAAATTTTTCTATTTCCTCTTTTAAAGGATCCCAGTAGCTAATCATTCCTCCCATATCCAGAATCTTGACCCTACCTTTCTCGTGAAAAATATGTTCGATTATCGGCACGATGTGCTTGCTAAATCGCGATAATCGAAAACGGTTTTTTCTGGGTTGCGAAAAATATGAACTTTCGTCAATTGGAGGCTTCGAAATAGGTATACCGCTCATGTTATCCAACTCCGTTGCAAGCCACGCTGCCTGCGAACTTCGGCGCAAACCGAGCGTTGCGGTCGTAATCCCACGTTCGCCAGTCGACATATAGTTTTGTTAGGAAAGGTGCTGCAACTACGATTTTCTTGCAAGTCCGGTATCGGAAACAAGGTAGCGAGTGTTAAAGTGCCATAGTCGAGATCGTTCTTTGCACGCAAAGGGCAGGAAAGCTTCTGGGAGAAAGAGGCAGCGAGGCTTTCAAATGTCGTTCAGCCGACGAAGTTTCTTCAATTCCCTCACCGGCGGCACGCTGGGCGCCCTGCTCGGTTTCGCGTTTCCCGAATATTCCTTCGCTAAGGGAGCAGATACCCTGCGGGCAGCCGCGGCGGTGAAAGGGCTCCGCTATGGCTCCAGCCCCGAAGTCAAGTTCCCCGATGCACCCCCGGAGTTTCGAGAGCTTGTCGTTGAACAAAGTTCGCTGTTCGCACCCGGTTTCCCCGGGCTCTCGTGGGCGGCAATGGAACCGAGGAGAGGCGTCAAGAACTTCGACTACGGAAAGGCCTGGTGCGATTTCGCGATCGACCATGGCCTCGAAATCACGGGTGCACATCTTCTTTGGTCCCGCAACACCCCCGATTGGTTCAACGGCATCACGGGCCTGCCGGACGCGCGGGCGGCTATCAACAGCCGAATCCGGGACGCGATGACGGCCTATGCCGGGCATGTTTTTGCCTGGAATGTGGTGAACGAGCAGATCCGACCGGAAGACGGTCGGCCTGATGGACTGGGGCGCACGCCTTTCCTGGATCGCACCGGGCCGGATTTTATCGTGAGCGCCTTCAAGGAAGCGCGGAAATGGGACGCCAATGCACTCCTGACTTACAATGATATTGACCTCGAATTGAATACCCCAGCGCAGGAAGCGAGGCGGACGGCGTTGCTCCGTCTCCTCGACACACTGCAGAAGGCCGGAGCGCCGATTCAGGCAGTCGGCCTCGAATCCCATCTGTTTGGCTTCGAAGGCCAATTCAATGACGCGCGCTATCGCGCGTTCCTCCACGAAATCTCTTCGCGCGGCTTGAAAATCATAATCAGCGAGCTCGACGTTTCAGATGTGGGCCTGCCGACCGACATCGCCAGCCGCGATCGGGCGGTGGCGGTGATCTACAACCGATTTCTTTCTGTCGCTCTTGACGAGCGCGCCGTTATCGCCGTTGTCACCTGGGGTCTGTCCGACCGATACACTTGGCTCACGGCAGACTCCCTGCCGAAGTTCGGTCGGCAGGACGGCCTGCCCGAACGGCCGCTGCCGTTCGATATTCAGTTTCAGCCCAAGCCGGCATTCTATGCAATTCTGAATGCCTTAGAGCATGCCCCCTTTCGATAATGCCGCGACGCGCCTGCAAGACACAGGTCTGCTTGCGTATCGGGTTTTTTTGAAACGCATAAACAAAACACCAGCCCGGGGGCTTAAAGTGCAAGGCTCTCAAGGTCGCTTGCGGACGCGCCGACTCTGTTGAGCCGATTGGCGACCACAACAGCCGAGCCGAGACAATCGTTAATTTGTCACGGCTCCCGACCTCCGTGAAGTGCCGGCTTTGGAATGACGCTCTATTTTCGTCCGCTAAGCCTACCCATTCCTGCTCAAAACTGTGAACCGATCCCCCGGGAGGCGTTGATGGTTGCCCCCAAGAATCGGCTGAACCTCTTTCGCACCCAGCTCGTGCCTGTGCGCCGTTCCGGGCGACGGCGCTATTGCGCGCGGCATTGGCGTTCAGGTACAAGTTTCCAAAAATTGGGGCGTGTCGGCGCCTTTCCAGCGTTTTCCTCGAAAACCGTAGTGCAGGGCACCGGGATCGGGAGAGGGTAACCCGAAGGTGTTTCACTATCAGCCAGTCTGCCTGTACCCAACCTTGACCCACGCGGTGACGAAATGAATGCCGAGATTCCTGCCAAGCGCTCTTTGGGGCATGGCGGCAGTACTGCTTCGCGAGAGTTCTCCCATACCGACTCAAATAGATACGCTGGCAGGGAGCTGCCGAATATGGTCAGGCCAGACGCGATGCAACAGCAAATGTCTGCGCTTTTGGCGATGACGTTCAAACTGATCAACGAGCGTGGGTCTGCAATTATCCAATTGACGGCAGCCGGGGCAGGAGAAGGGACGACGACCGTCGCGTATGAACTCGCCAGGGTCGCGGCCCTGTCGAACTGGTGCAAAGTCTCGCTGATCGACGCGGCGCCGGCCTGGAGGGGCGCCCCGCGGCCCGGCGGTTTCGATGCGCCGGCAGGCGACGAGGCGGAGCTTTCTCTGCGTCCGGTTCAGTTCGGCGGCGCAAGTTTCGCCTTCGGCGAATTGAATCGAACCGGCGATATCGGATTGCAGCCAGACAGGATCGGCAAATGCTGCTCCTGGCTTCGGTCGAATTTCACACTTGTGCTCGTCGATTGTCCTCCGGTGTTGGGTTCGGTCGACGCCGCCAATATCGCGGCCATTGCGGACGGCACAATTCTCGTGATCGAAGCCCAAAAAACAGGTGTCACCGAGGTCGAGCGCGCGCGCGACCTGCTGCTCCAGGCGGGGGGCACCCTATTTGGTGTCATTTTGAACAAGCGTCCTAAATGGCCCGGATTCATCGAGAATCTGAAGTAACAGACAAGACGGATTGGAAAGCTAGGCCATGCAGAATTTTGAGGTCCACGCCAGAATGTCGCCGGGAGAGATCGCGACGATCGCCTATAGTCAACGAAAAAAGGCACTCGTAGCGTTCGTTACGCCAGTCGTGCTGGCAATATTGGTGGTGTTATTCTTGCCTCCGCTCTATCGCGCCGAAGTCGATATTGTGGTCAAGACGGGCCGCGAGTTTCTGGCGCAGGGCGAGAACGAAACAACGCCTACAGCCCCGCAATCGACCAAGGAGGAAGATATCAATTCCGAAATCGAGCTTTTGGGCAGCCGCGCGATGGCCGTGGATGCGATCGATGCGATCGGGCTCAAGAATCTTTTCCCCGATCTCGTCAGTTCTCCTCCGTGGTTCGGAACGGTGATGGATCATGCGGTCAAGTCTTTTCAACGCCATCTGGACGTCGAGCCGGTAAAATTGTCCAACGTTATTTCCATTACCTACGATGCCGACAGTCCCAGGCAGGCCGAGCAGGTATTGGACAAGTTCATCGCTGCCTACCAGGCGTTGCACGCACAAGTCTTCTCGACTGGCAAAGAATCTGCATACAAATCGTCGCTGACGGATTTTTTGGGCAATATGGATCAGCTCGAACGGCGTCGGACCCGAATCAAGCTCGACAACCGCATCTACGACATCGATGCGCAGCGCGCCGCGCTGATCAATCAGCGCGTCGAGGCGCAGTCGAAGCTGCAGGATACGATCAGCAGAAAGGCGACCCTCGACCAGAGTATCGCTTATCTGACCAGGAAGCGGGCAGAAGTCCCGTCCATGCTACCGTCCGGGGAAATGGAGCACGCCAACGCCGCGCTTGCGGATTTGCAGCAGAGCGAAACTGAAATGGCCGTGCGGGACGGCGACAGCAATCCCGAATTGCAGCGGGTGCGGCAACAAATCGACGATCTTCAGCAGAAGATGGGAGCCCTGAAGGGAGAGATGAGCCGGTTCTCCGCATCGCCGTCGCCGCTCGCGCAAGAGATAGATGAGCAAATCGTTGCCGATCGTGCAGAACAGGTGCCTTTACTGGACGAACTGGTGCGCGATCGGGCGCTCGTTGCTTCGCTCGACAGCGAACTCCATCGACTCGAACAAGCGGATCTCGAATTGCGTACGATCGAAACGAGAATTGGTGCAATGAACTCCGTACTTGAAGCGGTTCAGTCGCGGTATAGTAGGGCTCGATCGGAAGAGGAACTGGACCGGGCGAGGCAGGTCAGCGTGGTTCCGGAGGCCAAGGCGGTCGCACCGGACAAGCCGGTCGTGCCGAGGCCTCTTCTCTATACTGCCGCCGGAGTGCTCGCCGGCATTTTGTTCGCCGGCGGCGTTATTGTGTTTGGCATTGTGACCAGCCGCAGGTTCATCACCGAACAAAGCGTCGAGCGTTTGATCGGTCTTCCGGTCCTCGCGGCGATACCGCACCTGGAGAATCCCCATCATCCGACGCCGGCGCTTCCCGGACCCCTTTGAACCGGGCGAAGTTCCAGTCGCCGTAACGAAGCAAACGGTTGTCGATAGGAACCGGGTCGCCCGAAGCCCATTGCTGATTCCGGAGATCGCGTGCGACGCATCTCTCCGAACCGGCTTTGCGTCGACACGATAGGAATTCAGTTGCGGATCTTGCTGGTAACGGATCGCCCTTTCATACCTGCATATGACGGGTCCACAGTCATTTACAAAGCATGGCTGAACAACCTGCGGAAACTTGGACATCAAGTGTCCGTATTGAGCTTCAATCATCAGCGGGTGCGCTGGAACAATGACTCGGTTCAAGAATTGAGCCGGAAGGTCGATTGTCTATTGATCGTGAATATCCACGCGGGTCGTATCGCCACCGCCTTATATTTTGTCATCGCACTGATCTGGCGACTGATTTCCCGGCGGCGACACTTACCGGAATGGGCGGAGGCGGCTTTTGGCGGCCGCAGGTACGGTGAGATCCGCGATTTTCTCGGCCGTGAAGAGTTCGATGCCGTTGTGGTAAACAAGGTTCGCACGACGGTGCTCATGGGAGTCCGCAATCTGGCCGCCGTTGCGAGCTTCAAGGTCCTGGACATCCATGACAATTTTGCGCGACGAGCGACCAGAATGCGGGCGGTTGCTTTCCGCCTGTTGCTGCGCCGTCCCGCCGTGATTCTCAAGCAGTTGAGGCTGGCGGATTTGGGCGATCTCCTCAATTTTGCCAAGGAAGCCGAATTGCTTCGCGAGGAGATAAAGATTCTCTCGCTGTACGACCGCGTGCTGTTCAGTTCCGATGAAGAAGCAGCCGTTTACGCCAATGCTGGCCTGCCCCAGGAGCGAATCTTCCGGATGCCATGGGGGTTGGACAATCTGGGCCTCAGTGCCCGCGCCGCAACGGCGTTGCGACCTTTCGATATCGGCTTCATTGCCTCGACCGCCCTGTTCAATTTTGAAGGTGCGATGTTCCTGGCCGAGGCTATCCTGCCGCGGCTGAAACAAATCAGACCGGATGTTCGCGTTCTGATCGCCGGCTCCATCTGTGCGTCGGTTGCCGGCTTTTTTGCCGAAGATCCAAGCGTAACCCTGATCCCGCGGATAGATCACGTCGAAGATTTCTACAGTTCCGTCGAAGTTGTGGTCGTGCCCTTGCTATCCGGTACGGGCGTCAGCATGAAGGCGATGGAGGCGGCTTGGCTCTCGTCAGCGATCGTTGCAACTACCACAGGAGTGCGCGGTTTGCAGCTCCGGAACGGAATGGATTTTATCCTCGCCGAAAAGGCCGAAGATTTCGCCGCGGCTGTCGCACGCTTGCTCGCCGACTCCGAATTGCGCCAGGCCATGCGGCAAAATGCCAGTCAGCAGATTTATAAACGACATTCGGCGGCGGCTTTCGCAGCTTCCGCGGCAAGATTGTTCGATCATGGCAAGCCTCGATCCGGAGATACAAAGGTGCCGCCGGCAGATGTGGCGACCGCCAGGAAGATGTCGTGATGCGGACACAAGGGAGGGGACAACCCGTCAAAGGGCGCCGCGGTCAACTTTTTCAATCGGCTCCTCTGCAGCCAAAGTGGAAAGAATACCGGACACATTGCTGCTCAATTTCTCGGATTTAAGCGCGGCCTCCATATTGGAAAATGCGTTCTGGACAAAGCCAAGATTGCCGCTCCCCACCGCCAGCGAGTTCCCATCGAGGTGGAAATTCGCATGCCATCGATCCACAAACTGTGCGTCGTCGACAAGATCGTTGGAATTCGTCGCAAAAGGTTCCACCATCGGCTGAACGCCCCAAAACAGGTTGTAATCTTCAAAAACGCTGCTGCCGTTACCATCACTTGTAATCACAATTTTCCCGCGACTCGCCCACAGGATGTTGTTGATCATGTTAACGTCATCTGCCTCCGAGGCAAATATCTGACCTTGATCCAGGTTTGGCGTTTTTTCGTTCAGGTAAGCCGTGTTGTTTATAACATCGACGTGCTGACTGCTGAACGCCTGGACGCCGGCGCCGCCATTCTTGTACGACAAGTTATAACCAACCAGCGTTCTGGCATTGTATGGGATGTTATTTCCGTATGTGTTCAGATTGTCGTCGACAATAATGCCATTGCCGTCGGTGATATATTGGAAGTTGACACAGGCGCATGGGAAGTACTCCTGGTCATGGTAGGTTACGTTATTGAGGATGAAATTCTTGTATCCAGTGTAACCGTCGGTATTCTGGGATTCATATATGCTGATACCGCTATTACCATAGGGCGACCACCACGAAGTGTTATACACGATATTGTTCCAGATCGTGATGTAATCTGTCGTGACCGCGACTATGCCCCCGCCCGAGACGTCGTGAATGTTGTTGTTTTCTATGATGACATGATTGACATATCCCTTTGTCCCGGGGCCGATATCTATGCCGTCTCCACTGGTCAAAGGATTATCCAGGTTCTGATCCTGGGATTGCGCGTATGCGTAGGTAACGCTTTTGGCGTTGCCTTCAATTTCGAATCCGTTGATCGCAATATAATCGGCCGTGATATTGATGGCGGCCCAGGAATTTTTATATCGAAGCTTCGGATGCTCCCCGGGATAAGCTTCGTAAACTATCCACGCATCCGGCCTGCCGCTGTGATCAATGTTCACGATATAGGCACCCGGCCACTGTTCACGATAGACTCCGTCCCGAACAAAAACCGTGTCGCCGGATTTGGTAGCAGAAACGGCACGTTGAATGGTCCTGAACGGAGTTCCAATCGCAGTTCCATTGTTGTGATTGTGTCCGGCACGGGCGTCGACGTAGTAGGTCGTCGCAAAAGCGATTGTCTGCAGCAGGCTCAAAAACCCGCCTAGCACGAACGCGATAACGCGGGCCGGAGTGCCAAGAGGTTTGATCCAAATATAAAACTCTAAATGTCGGATATTGGTCACGGCATGCCTCCGCCAGAATTGGGGCAGAATAAATGGCGCGCCATAACGTTGGTTGAAACCAGTCGAGAAAATTTGAATTTGAATTTGGCGGTAATGGAATGAACCGCGGAGTCCTCAACAAAGTTCTGTTGCTAAAGGAGTTGCTCGGTTGGAACAGAGCAGCGGTCGAGCGTCCGGTGTGAGGTGCGCCCGGCAAATGGGACCAGGAACTTATTGGAAGAGCGGTTGTTCCAGTCAATCAGCCCGCGGGCGAAAGGCTAAAGGCTTTGCGTCCTGAAGCATCGCACGTCCTCAATTTTGCAGAATCCCCAGGCGAGCAATATTGGAGAAAAGACTGCGCTCGCCACGGCGACCGCGGAGCACATGGTGGCCGGTGACCAGGATGCTCCCATCTTGATTGCGGAGCGCGGATTGAATGGACATTTTTGTCTGCGAAGGCTTGGGCGGATGCGCAGTAGATGAGTCGGGTCATGTGTTGTCCCATCGCTTGCCCGCGAACCTCTGGATCAAAATCGGACGATCCGGGACCGTCAGGCCCTACATCAATCCGACAGAGCAAAGCTCATGCCACGAAATACGGAAAGCCCCGGATCGCTCCGGGGCTTTCCCAGGCGTTGAAGTTCGGCCGCTCAGCACTGCACGATGAGATGGAACTTGTAATCGGCAGTCTGGTGAACGTTGTTACCGAACGTCGAGACATGAACGCTGTCCGAACGATTGGACACCACGATCGAGCCAGGAAATGTCTGACGGAGCGCGCCCGCGATGGTCGCAGCATAGGCGCAGCTCGAAACGTCGCTATTGAATTGTACGACGTACTTTCCGGTATCGATATGCCTTACCCTGACGACGTTGCTACCGCGCACCATATGCCCCTCCCGGCTCACCACGGCCCAGCCGCTCGTGCCCGGTTGCCTGGCCGGCGAATATTCGTCGGACCCTGCCGACGCCGCTCCGGCGGTGATGGCAAGGACCAGACTGGCCGCGAACATTACTTTCCCCATTACCATTTTGTTCTCCTTCCAATTCTCTCTTTGTGTCGTTGCAGGTTCCGCGCGCGTTCTCGGCGAGACGCCGGCGACGCCCGTGGACGGAGGAATTGCGAATTCGTGCGCGCTTCGCGCGCTCGCCCCACCTTCGATTGCCGGCGCCCCCTTCGAAGCGGTGAGCCGACAATCCTGCGGTCAAACTAAGTTCAAATGCGCTTCAAATTGCAATCAATAACGTAAGACCGGATTAGGATAACTGAATATCTGGTTAATTTCTTGGAGCGGATTCCGCTCATATTGAACAAAACATGTCATGCCCGCCGAAGCGGGCATCCAGGGGCAGCCGCACGTCGCTTGTTCTGGATTCCCGCTTCGGCGGGAATGACAATTTGGTTTGCGATTCAATTTGATCGGACTGCGCTCTAGACTGCGAAACTTGTCCATCGGATTCGAGAATGCGCTGCGATTTCCGATGAGTCGGGACTCTTCGGTCAAATGGCAAATGCGAACTCTGACGTCCGGTCTCGGCGCCTCTCGAGTGCGGTGCTTCTATTGTGTTGAAAAGAGACCGCTGGTGCCGGAGGTGAGAATCGAACTCACGACCTACCCCTTACCAAGGGGTTGCGCTACCACTACGCTACTCCGGCAAACCGCGTTGAAATCACGCGACGAGGCGACGGCGGCGGCTCCTATAGCCGAAGGGGTGACGGAGGAAAAGAGTGGCCAGCACTCGCCCAGCAGCACGACGTGAAAGGCTGGCGGCCGCGCTGAGGCTTAATCTCAAGCGCCGCAAGATCGGGTCGGCTTCCGCGAACAAGGCGTGCACTGACGCTTCAACGCCAGGTGAGCAGGCGGTCGACACTCCGTCGAACCCCGCAGGCGATCGTCCGCCCAAAAAGCCGGTTTGACCGGCACGCCTGGCGGCCGCTTGATTCCCGGGCCAAGCCCGCTATCTGAACGCAGGCCCGCGCGCTAAAAGATTTGAACGGGCCGCGCCTGTTTTCCGGGCCTGTCCCAAGAGGGGTCATGGATCGAATCCGAATTCACGGCGGCGCCAGGCTGAACGGCGAAATCGCCATCAGCGGCGCCAAGAACGCAGCACTCCCCCTCATGGCGGCGTGCCTGTTGAGCGACGAGCCGCTCGTGCTCCGCAACGTCCCCCGCCTTGCCGACATCGATCTGATGGAAAAGCTCCTCCAGAGCTTCGGCGTCGCCGTTCACCACCGCAGCGGAGCCGTCGCGCTGTCGGCCGATGCCATCCGCAACACCACCGCCGTCTACGACCTCGTGCGCCAGATGCGCGCGAGCTTTCTCGTGCTCGGGCCGCTCGTCGCCCGGCGGGGCGAAGCCAGGGTCTCGCTTCCCGGCGGTTGCGCGATCGGCGCGCGGCCCGTCGATCTTCACCTGCGCGCGCTGCTTGCGCTCGGGGCGATGATCGAGCTGCGCGAGGGCTATGTCGTGGCAAGCGCGCCCGTAGGGCTCAGAGGCGCGCGTATCGAGTTTCCGGCCGTCTCGGTCGGCGCCACCGAACACGCGATGATGGCGGCCGTCCTCGCCAAGGGCGAAACGCTGCTCGTCAATGCCGCGCGCGAACCGGAAATCGAGGATCTCGGACGCTGTCTTCAGGCGATGGGCGCGCGTATTTCCGGACTGGGAAGCCCCTGCATCACGATCGAAGGCGTCGACGCATTGCACGGCGCCGAGCACCGCGTACTGCCCGACCGCATCGAGACCGGCACCTATGCGCTGGCGGCGGCGATCGCAGGCGGCGACGTCGATCTTGTCGATACCGATTGCGACCTGATCGCCGCGGTCGTGCCGCTTCTCGAAGCCACAGGTGCCGAGATCGTGCCGAACAATCGCGGCATGAAAGTGCGCCGCAATGGCGCGCGCCCGATCGCGGTCGATGTTGCAACGGCGCCGTTCCCGGCCTTTCCCACCGACCTGCAGGCGCAATTCATGGCGCTGATGACGACGGCCGATGGCGTTTCCCACATTCGCGAAACCATCTTCGAGAACCGGTTCATGCATGTTCCCGAACTTTCGCGCATGGGCGCGGACATCCGTATCGAGGGCGACACCGCGATCGTCACCGGCGTGGAGCGCCTGAAGGGTGCTCCGGTCATGGCGACTGATCTGCGGGCAAGCGTCAGCCTTGTCCTCGCCGGGCTCGTTGCGGAAGGCGAAACCATCGTCAACCGCGTCTATCATCTCGATCGCGGGTTCGAGCGGATCGAGGAAAAGCTGACCGGCGTCGGCGCGCGCATCGAGCGGCTCTCCGCATGAGCGCCGCCAAGGTCACGCTTGCGGCAGCCGACGCGGAGGATCTCGAGGCCATTTCCGCGCGCCTCCAGGATGCCGTGGCGCACGTGAAGGATCTCGTGTTCCTGCCGAAATCGCGGCGCTTCGCTGGCCTGTTCAATCGCTTCAAATGGGAGAGCGCGGGAAAACATGGCGGCGCCCGCGTGCGGGCCGGGCTCCATATCGATGGCGTGCTGTCGGCCAAGTCCACGCACCTCAAACGCGGCAATCCCGACGCCGTGGCATCGCTGCTCGCGATCCGGTTCTCGCCCGGATCCGGGGATGATCCCGGCGGCACGATCGAGCTCATCTTCGCGGGCGGGGGCGCGCTGCGGCTCGAAGTGGAATGCATCGCGGCCGAACTCACCGATCTCTCCGGCGAATGGGCAGCGCTGGGCCGCCCCGTGCACGAAACAGAGTCCTGAGCGCGGTGTCTTTTCCTCCCCCATCGTGGGGGAGGTGGCCCGAAGGCCGGAGGGGGGGAGCGGCGGCGCGCGACGCCCCCCACCGTCTCGCTGCGCTCGACACCTCCCCCACGATGGGGGAGGAAAAGAGAGTGGGATAGTAACCGTATAGGTTGGACTATAGTGCCGATTTGGTACCTACTCCTCTCCCGCGATCTGAGGAGGAAGAAGCAATGCCAGCCGAATACGCGATGGGGTACCGAAAGCCGCCCGTCAGTGGGCAGTTTCGGAAGGGGCTGTCGGGGAATCCGGGAGGGCGGCCGAAGGTGAGGCCGAGGCCGACCAGGAAACAGCGCTTCGCGCAGATGCTCGAGGCGATGATTGTGGAACCGGTCGAGACGGTGGCGACGAGG